>Ga0153916_10004921_pt1 | contig 10146 bp, 7 predicted proteins | sample Opewatmetagenome_FD_109642 | JGI IMG/M metagenome (GOLD analysis project Ga0153916, IMG submission 109642) | Freshwater wetland microbial communities from Ohio, USA - Open water 3 Core 3 Depth 4 metaG | ecosystem: Environmental > Aquatic > Freshwater > Wetlands | place: USA: Ohio, Lake Erie, Old...
GCCTGCAAAGCCACTTTGGTGTCTACATGCTGGCAGTACTGGATCTTCAGGGTTTCCCAAATCTTATCAGCCATGATACAACCTCGCTCAGAGGTTAGTATACCTTGAACAGCCGATCTGGCAAGAGTGTTTTTAATCCTGGCGGATTTCTTTGATGTAAGCAGGCAGGCCAATTTTTATCAGGACTGCTCGCTTGCCAGGGGTACCTCGACCTTTTTTAGCAGCTCGCGCAGCACGCCCTGCGTGGTCTCGCCCCCCAGGGCATTTTCCGGATTCATCATCATGCGATGCGCCAGGCAAGCCACTGCCACGTATTTGACATCATCAGGGATGACGAAATCGCGCCCCTGCAATGCGGCGCGGGCCTGGGCAGTGCGGAACAGGGCCAGGCTGCCGCGCGGGCTGGCACCCAGGCTGAGGGCGGGGTGCTGGCGCGTGTGCTGCACGAGGTTCAAAATATAGCGGCGCACGCTTTCCTCTACATTCACCCTACGCACCTGTCGTTGCAGCTCAGGCAGGCTCTTTTCATCTACGGCTTGCTGCAGGCTCTCGATGGGGTGTTCCAGCTGCTGCATCTGCAACATGGCATCCTCGTCGGTCCGGTCGGGATAACCCAGGCTCAAACGGAACAGGAAGCGGTCCAGCTGGGCCTCGGGCAGGGGGAAGGTGCCTTCGAACTCGATCGGGTTTTGGGTGGCCAGCAGGAGGAATGGTTTTGCCAGCTGGTAAGTCACCCCATCGACGGTGACCTGGTTTTCGCCCATGGCTTCCAGCAAGGCGCTCTGCGTGCGGGGGGTGGCACGGTTGATTTCATCGGCCAGCAGGATGTTGCTGAAGACTGGTCCAGGCCGGAATTCAAACTCACGGCTCTTCTGGTTGAAAATGGACACACCGGTCACGTCGTTGGGCAGCATGTCGGGGGTGCATTGCAGGCGCTTGAACTCGAGCCCTGTGGAGATGGCCACGGCACGTGCCAGCATGGTCTTGCCCGTCCCAGGGGCGTCCTCGATCAGCACGTGACCTTCGCATAACAGGGCGATCAGCACCAGCTCAATAGCCTGGCGCTTGCCAACGATGACCTTCTCCACATTGTCAAGGATGGCAGTGGAGAAGCTTAAGAGGTGGCTAACCCCGGGTGCGGTTGCCTTATTTTCTAGTGCCATCTCAGCCTTCCTGTCCGGCCTGTGCGGCGGGTGGTTCGCCTAAAGTGGCAAGCCTTTCTGATATCGAATGGGTCATCTTCTGCCAGCTTTTCAATAACCACACCAGGCGTAAATGCCAGCGCAATGCCCTCCACTGCTTTAAAACTCGCTGGTCATTGCCTGCTTCAGCCATGCCTGGATTGTAACTGAGGTGGACGATGTTGTGGATCATCGATCCAATTTCCCTCACTGAATTTGCACCCAAAGGAGTCATTCTCCCCTGGGTGGTGATCTGGGTGATGCGCTGGCTCAGCATGACCGCAAACTCGTAGGGTGTCTCACCCCCTTCCAGACGAGTGGAGAGATGCACGCCATACCGCTTGAGGCGCCGGTAAACCTCGCCTGCCAATGCCTGTGGAGCCCGGCGGCTCAAGCTGATCTCATCCAGGATTGCTAACGAAAATCCCGCCAGCAAAACTATCCCCAGGGCGAGATATCTCACCGCCCTGGCGAGGTTGCCGGTGGAAGCGCGGCCGGAAGGAGGCGGTGGAGGAGCCGCTTGTGTGGGTGTCACAGTTAACATAGGCTGTGCCGAGCGATCGAGCGGAGGCAATCCAGCCGTAGGTTCAAACGGCACCCAACCAATATCGGGGAAATACACCTCCACCCAGGAGTGCGCCTCAGCCTGAGTGACCAAGAAGAGTTTCGATTTCGGTTCAAAGGTGCCACTGGCATAACCAACTGCCAGCCGGGCGGGAATTCCGGCCGCACGCGACAGCACCACCATGGCAGAGGCGTAATAATCACAATACCCCTGACGGAGATCGAACAGGAAGTAATCCACCAGATCCTGGTTGGCAGGTGGGCGTGGCACGTCCAGGGAATAGGGATAGGTCTGCCGCAGGTATTGCTCGATCGCGCGTGCCCGGTCATACGGATCGGGCTCCGTCGCTGTCAGCTGGATGGCCAGCTGTTTGATCCGTGAGGGGACCTCCGTCGGTAGGGCAAGGTAGCGCTGAAGCACCCACCTGGGGTAAGCCTGGCCAGCCTGGCGTAGCTGATCCTCACTCGCCACTGGGATCAGCGATTGTACGGTATATCCAGTCTCACCGGTCTGGATGCCAAACAGGTCGTTCGATGAGCGCCAGGCCGCTGTGCTGGCTTTGTTTATCTCCACTGGCTCGCCTGCAGCATAGACCGTCCCGCCTGCTGTGGGAAGCAGGCGCACGACCAGCTGTATCAGCTGGTGATCTGGCAGGTGATTGGGCTGGTATGGCTGGCTGGCCTGATACTGGTTTTGTTGCGTGGCGCTCGTGCTCCACCCATGGCCGGTGTAGACGTCATAAGTGTAGCTGCGCCAGTACAAGGGTGGCCGGTGCCCATTTTGCCTCAAGCTGGTCAGGTCAGCCACCTCCACCGACATCACCTCCTCACCAGAAAGCTCCGGTCCCGCGCCAATGAGCAGCTCACGTGGCAGACCAGGGGTACGGAGGTTGCTAAACGCATCCGGAAGCGGTGGAGTGGCCGGTACGATGCCCAGGGATTTTGCCAGGCCGCTCTCCGGTTGGGAGGATGGTCTGCGTATCTCCGAGGTCCAATCGATAATTTGGCGGAGCGAGAGTGAAGATATGAAGGCAGAGACGACCACTAGGGCGATAGAGATGACCAGCGAGATATTTCCCACCTCCCGATTCTTGCGGGCAGGGAAAGCCACCCTGGTCTGGCGCCATTCCTGCTGGCGCCGGTCGAACTGCACCACGGCAATAAGCACCAGGGTGATACCCAGGATCAGGTAAAGCGAAGCCGTGTAATAGTGACCGTATGAGAGGGTGCTTAAATTCAGCATTAAAGCCGGTAATACCGCCAGGAGGGCATTCCTGCCGGCCTCAACCACCCAACCAGACCAGGCAGCTACCAGCCAGACGATTACATTCCACACTATCCCAACGGCCACCGGGTCGAAGGCAGGCCGGCCAGCCAAAAGGTCCTTTAGCCAGGTGAAGACCCGACCCACGACCACACCTGTTGCGGAAAAGACTTGCCCTGTTGCGCTACTCAGGCTGGTGAAATCAATGTCGTTGATGCTCGTCGACCTGATGATCTGGCTCGCCAGACGGAAGAGCTCGGCGGGCAGTTCCAGGATTTTCACACCCAGGCCACCGGAGGTGAGCAAGCTGAATAGCACTCCCAACCCCACCAGGAGCAAGGCGGAGCGCCAGGACGGCCAGTGGAGGATCGCCAGCAGCCAGCCCAGCAACATCCCGAGCAGCAAGCTGACCCACAAAGAGGCCCAGTCGGGGCCGGTGAGCACAACGGATACACCAGCCGTTGCGGTGGTGAGCAGGATAAACAATAGCAGTAAAGTGATCAGCTTCTCCGCTCGTGCAGCCCTCTTGACCACGGTTGAGAAGGAGCCGTTCAATCCATACTCTGCCAACTCTGCCTCCCAGATTGGATGTAGCGCTTACCCTGTTCACCGGATGTAATCTGCCTGCGCTTACTTTCTCCGGAGGAGGCATACGCCTCCTCCAGCAGCGATCCTGGCATACGCACATGGGGGATTCTGCTTTGAGCCAGGGCAGAGAGCACCGGCCTCTGGTCGCAGGGGCGGCCAAAATCGGTTGGGTCGACTAATATGGCCAGTGTGGTGCTACCCTTACGCAGCCGGTCTGTGGTGGCCACCCAGGCAGGATTGGTGGAGGCAGTCACCAGGATGGCTGTAGCTCCCTGGCTATAATGGCTGTGGATGAGCAGATCAGCCAGGGAGTGGCTGCCTGCTTGAGACACGGCCAGGGCACGCAAGAGGCGCCATCTATGGGTGGGGTCGGCGCTGGGCTCCAGCGAAACATAGTTTGGGCCGGCAAGAACCAGACCCACTTTACGATATTCCCTCAGCCCGCGCAGGGCCAGGGAAGCCGCCAGCACGATCGAAAGCTCCACGGTTGATTGCTCGCCCATGCCGGCTTGTTCAGTGCGGTCAAGGTCTACGAAGATCCACCAATCCTGGGAGGTAGCGGCCTCCAGCTGCCGGACGATCAGCTGGTCGTGATGAGCGGTAGCGCGCCAGTGGATACGCTTGAGGCTATCTCCAGGCACATAATTACGCAGTCCTGCCGCGCTGATATTGCGGGCGATAAATCCTCGCCTTTGTTGTGCATCCCCCGCCCATCCCCCCGAGGGTACTTTAAGGTGTGTAAGGGAGAGCACAGGTGGAGTGATCAATACTGTACTGGTGTGCTTGTCCAGGCGGGAAGTGGTATAAATCCCGAATGGGTCGCTGTAGCGCAGGCGCGTGGGCCCCAGGGTATATAAGCCGCGGCGCTTAAACAGGTGGTTTAGGTTGCGGTTGCGGTAAGAGTGCTGCGGTACGTCAGAGACCAGCCTTAGAGGCGATTCCAGCGAAACTGACACATCGGTGATTTCCACCCAAACGGCCGGCAGCCAGCCGCGGTTGACCAACTTGACCTGTTCAGGGACCGATTCTCCCACCGTAGCCCAGGCCAGGTGAACTTTGCGCTCGAGGCTGAGATTTCTTTCAACAGTAAGGATCCATATCACTGCGATCAGCCACATGCCGGCTAAGCCCAGAAAAAATACGAGCCAGCCGCGGAACCCGGTAAGAATATACACTACGCCGAGTGCCACAACCAGGAGAGGCAGGAGCCATATGTTGAGACGGCGCTCAACTTCCCTGGTTCTAATTCCCTCTTTTCGCCTGGCCAATGCCTTCATTTATTCCAATAGCCTTTTGCACTTTGAAATAATCCCCTGCTGATTGCCTGATGATGCTTTTCAAATGGCGCAACATTATAACGAACCTTCATTGATAAAAAAACCGCCACAACTGGCGGCGCTTTCCTATTATTCCTTAACATCCCGGTAGTGTTTCTGTTCCTCCAGATAGCAAGCCTTATTTCAGGAGCTCTTCTGCGTAGTGGCAGGCTGTCGAATGACCGGGGCGCAGCTCCCTTAAAAGGGGCTCATCCACCGAACAATTCGGTCGTGCCATGGGGCAGCGTGGGTGGTAATGACATCCGGGGGGTGGATTGATGGCATTCGGAATCTCGCCCTTCGGCATGGCGACCATGCGGCGGTGGGTTGGATCGGGCACGGGGACGGCCTCCAGCAAAGCCAGGGTGTAGGGATGGATGGTGCTGCAATACACCTCTTCCAAAGGTCCCACCTCGCACAGTTTGCCCAGGTACATGATGGCGATACGGTCACAGACGTACTTGGCGGTGGCCAGGTCGTGGGTGATGAACAGGTATGTAAGATCGAACTCATCTTTAAGCTGCATCATCAAGTCGAGCAGAAGGGCCCGCACGGAGACGTCGGCCATAGCGATAGGCTCGTCTGCCACGATCAGGGTAGGGTGCGTCACCAGGGCGCGTGCCAATACCACCCGCTGGCGCTGGCCTCCGGAGATCTGGTGAGGATACAGGTCGTAAAATGCGGTGGGAGGGTTCATGCCGACTGCGGACAGGATATCCAAGACGTGCTTACGCCGTTGAGCAGGTGTCAGCGAAGGCATGTGGATTTGGGCCGGGTGCTCAATCGCCTGCCCAAGGATCATGCGTGGGTTGAGGGAGGCGAGTGGATCCTGGAAGACGATCTGCATGCGTGAGCGCAGTCGGCGCATCTCATCGGATGATAAGCTGCTCAGATCCGTCCCATCGAAGAATACTTTCCCTGCCGTGGGTTCATACAGATTCAGAACCAGCCGACCGACAGTCGACTTACCCGACCCGCTTTCCCCCGCCAGCCCGAACACTTCGCCTTTTTGGATGGTGAAGCTGACATCATCCACGGCTTTTACTGCCGGGATATGACCGCGGTTAAGCAGGGTGGCAAAAAATCCTGATTGGATGGGGAAATACTTACAAACATGTTCCAGCCGCACCAGCTCCTCTGAATGCGGGGGTTGATCTCCGGGGAGGTCTTGTACTTTAACCGCGGCTGACTCAAGCATGAGCCTTCTCCTGTCTCTTTTCCATTACAGACGGGTATAGCCAGCAGGCAGCCATCTGGTCGCTATCGATACTCTCAATAGGCGGCTCTTGATCCTTGCAGATTTCCATCACAAAGGGGCAGCGCGGGTGGAAACGGCAGCCTGCCGGAGGGTGCGACAGGTCGGGAGGTGCGCCAGCCATCTTGTAAAGCTCTGCACCATCCAGCTTGATGTTAGGCACCGAACGCAGCAGTCCCTGGGTGTAGGGATGTTTAGGATGGGCAAACACTGCTTTGACGTCACCCACTTCGACCAGTTTGGCGGCGTACATAACGGCGATGCGGTCGGAGATTTCGGCCACCACGCCGATGTTGTGGGTGATCAGCAAGATGGTCAGGCCGAATTCCTTCTGCAGCTCCTTGAGCAGGTCGAGGAACTTGGCCTCCACGATCACATCCAGTGAGGTGGTAGGCTCATCGGCGATCACCAGCTTGGCCTTGAGTGCTAAGGCTAGTGAGATCATGATCCTTTGGCGCATCCCCCCCGACATCTGGTGAGGATACTCCGTGATGCGCTCCCGGCGGATACCCAGGCGCTCGATGAGCTCCTCGGCGCGTTTGCATGCCTCAGCATCTGAAACTTCCGGTTCATGGGTTTGGATGGTTTCCGTCAGATGCTCGAGGATGCGCTGCACGGGATTAAGGCTGGTCATGGGGTCCTGGAACACCATGCCGATCTCGGCCCCGCGGATATCCGGCAGCTCATGCTGCGAGAGCTTCATCAAGTCACGGCCATCAAACCACAGCTCACCTGTGGTGATCCTGGCAGGGCCTGAATGCAGGCGCATCAAGGCCTTGCCCAGGGTGGATTTGCCACAGCCCGATTCGCCCACCAAACCCAGGATTTCACCCCGCCGGATATCGAGCGAGACGTCATCCACAGCTTTTACCGTGCCAGCCCTGGTAGTGTATTCGACAGTCAGGTCGCGTATGGAATACAGGATGTCTTCAGGCATCAGCGCTCCCTCAGCTTGGGATTGAATATCTCGGTCAGGCCCTCACCCATCAAAGTGAACGCCAGGACCACAAGCAGGATGGTAAGCCCCGGGAAGGTGATCATCCACCAGGCAGTTTGGATGAAGCGCTGTCCGAATGCCAGGTCGATGCCCCAGTCGGCAATGGTGGGAGGCAATCCCAACCCCAGGAAGGATAGCCCGGCACCGGTGAGGATGGCATCCGCAACATTCACGGAAAAAATGATCGCTACAGACGGGATTACATTGGGGAAGATGTAGCGCTGCAGGATCTCACGGCTGCGTGCCCCGATACTGCGCGCTGCTTCAACATACACTTCCTCTTTCACGGAGAGGGTTTGGCCACGCACGATGCGATAATAAGTTGGAATATACAGTACTGCAATGGCGACGATGACGTTCAGCACGCTGGGACCCAGGACAGCTGTAATGGCGATGGCCAGGATCAGACCTGGGAAGGCATACATGCTGTCCATAATCAGGCTCATCAGCCGGTCAAGTGCCCCACCGACGAAACCAGCCAATAACCCCAATGGCACTCCCAAAAACAGTGCCACCAACGAGGAGCTGAAGCCAATCAGCAGGGCGATGCGCGTGCCCCACAACAGACGGCTCCACACATCCTGGCCGAGCTCATTGGTCCCCAGCAGGAAACCACCCGCGGATTGTGCTCCGCCAGTCAGGCTTTCCGCACTTCGCAGGGATGGATACTGGTCTTTGAGGCTATCAAACTCGTTCGATTCAACCACAGCCGCGATGTCTTCACCGCTCACAACGGCCTGTAATGCTTCTTCAAAGGTTTTATAGCGATCAATGTTGGGTCTCAAACGTAACCCACCAGGCTCATTTTTGATCTGGTTATCAATCGCTTGGGCAGCATCGTTCAAGGCATTGGCTGTGTTACCACCCTGGACCACAGCAACGGTGGGTCGTGTCCCGCCTGAAGGCACTGCCAGGTCTTTCAGTACTTTCACAGAGGACGTATTCAGTACTACCAGCATGGGGACAGGTGGATATTCACCCGGAGCTAAAAAGCTCGGTCCAACCTGTACATCAGGTTCATAAGGGGCAAAAACTCTTGGAAAAAGGGCGATGATGATGAAGAGTAAGACAAAAACTGCTGAAATAACTACAAACCACCAGTCAGCGCCATACCAGCGTCGGCCGTTCAGAATACGCCGGACTAAGCCGACCTTTTGCAGCTCGACTTCCCAGGATACAGTCTCGGTAGGGGTCTCAGGGGTGGGTGCTTTGGTGATCGTCATAATTTCAATACCTCACCCTGGGGTCAACCAGGCTGTAAATAACATCCACCGCCAGGCTAATGAGAGCCACCAGCAGGGCGAAGACGGTGATCACGCTTTGTACGGCAGTGTAATCGCGCGAGGAGATGCGCTCCACCAAATAGCTACCCATGCCTGGCCAGGAGAACACTGTCTCGGTCAGCACTGCTCCAGCCCGCAGGATGGCCACTTGCAATCCGATCAGGGTGATCACTGGGATCAAGGCATTCTTTAATGCATGACTATAGACCAGGATGTGCTCACGGATGCCGCGTGCCCGCGCTGCGGCAATATAATCCATTTGCAAAGTCTCAATGACATTGACGCGGGTAAGACGAACAAAAACGCCGGAAAGGATAAGACCTAGGGTAATTGTAGGTAAAATCAGATGCTGGAGGACAGACAACAATGCTGGCCAGTAACCACTGATCAATGCATCAATTGAGTAAATGTTTGTCCGATGGATCAGGGTCGTAGCGATAATTGGATCAATCCGTCCAGAAATTGGGAGTATGTTGAGCCTGACCCCAAAAAAGAGCTGTAACATGAGGCCTAGCCAAAATATAGGTAGAGAATAAATAACAACTGCATAGATGCGCCAGGCGTAATCCATCGTCCGCTTGCGGCGTGAGGCTGCCAGTGCTCCTCCAAATATCCCGATTATCAATGCCAGTACTGAAGCCGGGATGACCAGCTCCAATGTGGCGGGGAAGCGCTCACTCATCTCGTTAACGATCGGACGATGCCCACCGATAAGCGAATTTCCAAAACGCAGTGTGACCATCTGTCCTAAGAACCGCCCATATTGAACAATTAAGGGATCATTCAATCCCAGCTGCTGGCGGATTTGTTGGACCATCTCCGGCGTACCCTTAGGGCCAAGCTGGGATCTGACCGGGTCGCCAGGGATTATCCTCATGATCAGGAAGACCAATGAGCCCAGGATGAAGACCATGGGTAAAGTCATCACGATGCGCGTCAAGATATAGCGGCGTAGGCCAGTGGAGCCGCGAATGAATACATAGGCTAGTAATACCAGTGATGGTATGCCAATTATGAGGCCAATCAGACCAATAGGCGACATAGATTTTGTGTAATGAGAGGTTTAGGGAGTGGGTGGTTAACCCACTCCCCAGAGATAGAGATTATATATTAAGGTGTTTTGGACAGCAACGAGTAATTGAACTCAATGTTAGGGCCGATGTTCAAGGTCTCAGGCGTTGCAAAATCGCTTGAACCATGGATGTTGGGCCGGTAGACCACGAATTCGGGCACATAGTACAACGGTACGGTCAATACCGTGCTAGCTGCTAAATCTTGGGCCTGTTTGTAAAGCTCAATTCGTTTGGCCTCATCTTGCTCGACATCAGCTTGCGACAGTATGCTCACCAACTGGGTGAGATCCGCATTGAAAGTATTTGTTATCGGCTCGCCAGTGGTGGAGCCAGCTACAGCTACCGTTGCATTGGTTCCCTGACCGCCATTGTAGACGAAGGGATCCAGATAGTTGGATGTATCGGGGAAGTCGAAGAACCATCCCATAATACTTACTGCATATGAGTCACCGCTGGTCACGTTTGTGACGTAAGTGCTCCACTCCTGAGCCTTCAGGGTCACCTTGATCTCACCCGTGGCTTCAAGTTGGCTCGCAATCAATTGCACTGCGGGAACTGTATTAGCACCGTAATGGTCAGGTGGGTACCACAGGTCAAGTTGCAGCGGGTTGCTGGCAGAATAACC
>Ga0153916_10004922_pt1 | contig 10145 bp, 10 predicted proteins | sample Opewatmetagenome_FD_109642 | JGI IMG/M metagenome (GOLD analysis project Ga0153916, IMG submission 109642) | Freshwater wetland microbial communities from Ohio, USA - Open water 3 Core 3 Depth 4 metaG | ecosystem: Environmental > Aquatic > Freshwater > Wetlands | place: USA: Ohio, Lake Erie...
CGCCGAGATCGAGGCCTATCTCGCCAGCGGCGAATGGCATGGAAAGGCTGGCGGCTATGCGATCCAGGGACGCGCCGAGGCGTATGTGCGGTTCTTCTCGGGCAGCCATTCCGGCGTGGTAGGGCTGCCGCTTTATGAGACCCGCGCCCTCCTCCAGGCCGCAGGAATCGCGCTTGGCTGAATGGCTCTATGAGCGCGGCATCGGCGAAGAGCGGGCCGCTCTGGTCGTCGATGGCGAAATTCTGGAAGCGATGATCGAACGCGATGGGACCGCGCCGCGCGCCGGATCGGTTGTCGCCGCGAAGCTCGTCCGCACCCTCATTCCCAAACGCCGCGGGATTGTCGCGCTGGATCATGGCGAAGCGCTGATCGAGTCGATTCCGCCCGGGGTATCGGAAGGCGCCACGCTGACGGTCGAGGTCGTCCGCGAGGCGATCCCCGAAGCAGGGCGTCCCCGCCTGCCCAAGGTGGTCGCGAGCGAAAAGCCGCTTGCCCCCGTCCCCGGCCTCAGGGATCGGCTCGCCGCCACGGCCATTCCGGTTCGCGAGCTTCTGGCCCACCAGGCGGATGCGCTGGAGACGGCGGGCTGGTCCGATCTCATCGATGAGGCGCTGTCGGGCGAGATCGCTTTTCCGGGCGGCGCGCTGCGCATGAGTGTGACGCCCGCCATGACGCTGTTCGATGTTGATGGCGATCTACCCCTGTACGAGCTTGCCCTGGCGGGCGCCGCGGCGGCGGGCAAGGCGATCCGGCGGATGGGCCTTGGCGGCTCGATCGGCATCGATTTCCCGACGATCGCGGGCAAGGGCGAGCGCCAGGCGGTCGCGGCGGCGATCGACGCGGTGCTGCCGCCGCCGTTTGAACGGACGGCGGTCAATGGCTTCGGATTTCTGCAGATCGTGCGGCCAAGGCTGCGCCCGTCGCTGCCTGAACTGCTCGCCGCCGATCCGGTGCGGACGGCGGCGCTCGCCCTGCTGCGCCGCGCCGAGCGGACGCCGGGCGCGGGACCGCTCGCGCTCCACGCCGCGCCGGACGTCATCGCGCTGATCGAATCGCGCGCCGACTGGCTTGCCGAGCTCGGGCGGCGCACCGGCGTGTCGGTGCGCTTGTGCGCGGAGCCGTCCCAGCCCATAATCTGGGGCGATGTCCAGCGTACGCCCCTCTGATCGCTGCCCGGTGTGCGGCAAGCCCGCCCACCCCAAGCACGCGCCCTTTTGCAGCCAGGGCTGCCGCGATCGCGATCTGCTGCGATGGCTTGGCGAGGGCTACCGGATTCCAGGTCCGCCGGTCGAGGAAGGCGATATCGCTCTGGACAAGGACGACGAGGCTTCTCTATAGCCCGCTCCCGGTCGTCAGACGATTGCCCAGGTAGCTCAGTTGGTAGAGCAGGGGATTGAAAATCCCCGTGTCGGCGGTTCGATTCCGTCCCTGGGCACCACTCTCTTCTTAGATTTCGTTCTGATCTACGCGATTTTCCCCGACAGCCATATTCTCCCGGCTTTTCCGGTGCCTTGGGGCGGCGTGTGAAGCAGTGCCCGTGCGCGGATGATTTCGCGCGGCCCGTCGGCGCTCATCCGGGCGTGTGTCTCTACCCGCCAAAATCCGGTCGGCGGATGCGATGCGCAACCGTTGCGCATCGGCGTGGTAATGACGGTAGGGCGTGATCGCCTCGTCAGGCGAACTCGAGCAGCACCACCTCAGCGCGGCAGCGTCATTTCACCAGGGCGTAATGTCTTTGCCAGATCGACGAAGGATCGGCAGGCGATCCGCTCGAGCCAGGGCATGCGAGGCTTCCATGCCTTGTCGTGACCGGCGAAGATCGTCATGCCTTCCATCGATGCCGATATGAACAACGCAAGCGTTTCGCGCTCGTCTTTGGGCAATGTCGGGTTGATTTCCGCGATCAGATCGTTGAGCGCCACCCGGGCTCGGGTATAGAGCTCGTCTACACGCTCCTTAACGAAGCTGTCGTGATTGGACAGCGCCCATAGCTCAGGGAAAACACGCGTCGTCTTCTTGGTCATGATGTCTTCCAGGATGAGGATGACGAGCTTCTGCAGGCGATCTTCCGCGCTTGCGTCCGGGGCGTGCATGATTGCCTCGAACGATTCCTCATAGCTGCTGATGACCGCATCGAGCAGTGCCCGGACAAGTTCGTCCTTGGAAGGGAAATAATAGGACAGATTGCCGACGTTCATCCCGCAGGTGGCCGCGATTCGGCGAAGCGTCAGCGCTTTGTACCCCTGTTCGACCAGTATCGACAAAGCCGCGCGGAGGATCTGCTCAACGCCCTCCTGCCCGCGCGCGTAGCCCCCGCCGCGAGGTGTGATCTTCAGGTCAGGAACAACAAAGTCAGGCAAAATCAAACATCCCACGCGGTTGAGAAGCCATTTATGCACCCTCAGATGATTGTTCAACTTTTGACGATTGACTAAAATAGGTCATCAGACCAAGATTTGCCGAGGGCTGATTCCCGGCGGAGGTTGGGCAGCGTGGGGGACGGCCACAAGGGGGTTTTGGAATGCTTCTCTCCAAAAGGAGTCTGGTGCATCTTCTGCTTGCCGCGCCGCTTGGATCGGCGCCGCTCGCAATGGCAGCGGATTTTTCGCAGCCGCTTGCAGAAGAGCCTATTCCTGCCGTTGCTGAACTTCCGGAAAAATACCCGCGATCCTGGCTTTTCGTGCATGACCTGCATTTCGACAGCTTGATCGATGGCCGGGCGGCATTGGTCGACGTCGCGGCGCCCAATCGCAATCTGAAGGGCCAGATTCCGGTCGCGCAATTCGGGACCCTGCTGGCCGCAACGACCCAGCCCGAAATCTACACAGCAGAGACTTTCTATTCGCGAATGACCCGGGGTGAGCGAACCGATGCAATAACCATCTGGGATATGAAGACACTGGCGCCAAAGGGCGAAATCATCCTTCCAGGCGGCAAGCGGGGCCAATTCGTCACGCTGAAAAATAGCTTCCAGTTCACCAATGGCGAGAAATGGGCGCTGGTCTTCAACTTCACACCCGGCGCATCGGTGACGGTGGTGGATCTCGAGGCGCGTAAGGTGCTCTCCGATATCGATCTGCCCGGCTGCTCGCTGGTGTACCCGACCGGACAGCGAGGCTTTTCTTCGCTCTGCGCCGACGGGACCATGACCACGGTCGTGCTCGATGCCGAGGGCAAGCTGGCGTCGACGAAAACCAGCAAGGCATTCAACAATATTGACGACGACCCGCTGTTCATGATGCCGGCGATGGTCGGTCGGGCTGCCTGGTTCGTCAGTTTCCGCGGCAATATTCGCGGGATTGACCTCTCGGGTGATACGGCGCGTGACCTCGGTAGTTTCCCGATGGGCAAGGAGGCCGGCGGCAATCCGGAATGGCGGCCCGGCGGCTGGCAGGTGATCACATCGGACGCGGCCGGCAGGCTTTATGTGCTGATGAATCCCAAGGGCAAGGAAGGCAGCCACAAGGACGGCGGCACCGAAGTCTGGGTGATCGATCCTGCTAAAAAGGCCCGGACCTTGCGCATCGAATTGCAGGCGCACGCGGTTTCCATCGAGGCAACCCAGCAGCCATCGCCGCTCCTCGTCGCCTCGCGGGCGGATGGCGGTCTCGACATCTACGATGGAAGGACCGGTGCGTTTCAGCGCAGTCTCGGCGGCCTCGCCCATGATCCCTATACCATGAGCGCAGTGCGGTGACGGCCATGATCGGCGACATCCTTGCGCTCTTTCTCGCGCTGGTGCTGGGAAGTGCCGCCGTTCACAAGCTTGTGGCGCGCGAGCGGCTTGTCCAGGCGACCGAGCGACTGCTTCGGGTTGCGCCGCCGGTCGCCCGCGTGGCCATGTTCGGGGCGGCAGCGATCGAGGCGGCCGCCACCATCGCCTTGCTGCTCGCGCCTGTCCGCATCCTCGGGGCGGCGCTCGCGGCCTTGCTGTGGGGCGGCTATGCGGTTGCGCTGGCCGCGGCAAGGTTGCGTGGCGAAAGCGGCATCGACTGTGGATGCAGTTTCGCCGTCCATCGCAAGGGCATCGATGGCTTTGCCATCACTCGCAATCTCATCCTGCTCGGCCTTGCCCTTTTCGTCGGGCGTATCCCCGCTTCCAACACATTGCCCGGGGCCGAGGCGGTCTTTGCCGCCCTTGCGCTGTTCAGCCTCTTGCTGGCGGCGGGCGAACTGGCCGCTCTTCCTTCCCTGCGCCGGAGTATTGCACGATGAGCGGTCTCTTTCTCGCCTCGCAAATCTTTCTCTGGATCGCGGTCGGCGTGCTTGGCGTGCTGGTTGCCGCGCTCGCCCGTCAGGTGGGCGTTCTCCATGAGCGTATCGCACCGGCGGGCGCGCTTACCTTGCACCAGAAATTGAACACCGGCGACAAGGCCCCGGAAATGACCCTCGCCGGTCTCGACGGCGCCGAGGTCCGCATCGCGGGGCGCCGCCAAGGGCGCAGCCAGCTCCTTTTCTTCCTGTCGCCGGACTGCCCCGTCTGCAAGATGCTGTTGCCTGTGCTGAAATCGGCCTCGAGCGCCGAGGCGGACTGGCTGGACGTCGTGCTCGCAAGCGACGGAGATCCGGCCCAGCACCGGCGACTGGTGATGGCGGAAGATCTGGCCCGCTTCCCCTATGTGCTGTCGGAAGCGCTTGGCCGCGCGCTCGGCGTTTCGAAGCTGCCCTATGCGGTGCTGCTGGATGAAGAGGGCCGCATCGCTGCGCTCGGCCTCATCAACAATCGCGAACATCTCGAAAGTCTGTTCGAGGCCAAGGAACGCGGCGTCGCCTCGATCCAGCAATATCTCGCGCGCGCCTGACGGTTCAAAGGGGAGCATATTCATGTCGCAGATCGACAAGCTGGCAGAAAGGCTCACGCGGGGCGTTGCACGCAGCACCTCGCGCCGAAGCCTGCTGACGCTGATCGGCGGGGCCATCACCGGTGCGGCCGCGTTTCCCGTCCTGCCAGTGTCTCGCGCCCAGGCGCAGGGGCATAATGCAGGCGGCAGTGGCTTGCCACCACAGCCCACCGGAAATCCGCAGGATCCGGGCGACCAGACGCAGTGCGACTATTGGCGCTATTGCGCGATCGACGGCTTTCTTTGCAGCTGCTGCGGGGGCAGCGCCAGCGCTTGCCCGCCCGGCACCGAAATGTCGCCGATCACCTGGATCGGCACCTGCCGCAACCCTGCGGACAATCGCTCTTACATCATCAGCTACAATGATTGCTGCGGCAAATCGTCGTGCGGCAACTGCCTGTGCAACCGCAATGACGGCGACCGGCCGATGGTGCGCCCGCAATCGAACAACGACATCAACTGGTGTCTTGGAACCGGTAGCAGCGTCTACAATTGCTCGACTGCGGTGATCCTCGGCATCGCGACGGAGCCAGGCTGATGCGCGCGCTTATAGTCGCCCTGTTCCTCGCCGTGCCGGGCCTTGCCTGGGGTCAGGCCGCGCCCGACGGGCCGGCGCTCTTCAAGCGCTGCGCGGCATGCCATCTCGCGACAGGCGCAGGCGTTCCGGGCGCCTTTCCACCGCTCCAGACGGATGTCCGGGCGCTTGCCGGCAAGGCCGAGGGCCGGCGCTATCTGGCGCTGGTCATCGCCAAAGGCGTTTCCGGTCCGATAACGGTCGAGGGCAAGACCTATCGCGGCGTCATGCCCGCGCAGGCGGGGCTGAACGATGCGCAAATCGCCGCCGTCCTCAATCATGTCGTTACCTCTGTCGCCAGTGGCGGATCGGAGGTGAAGCCGTTCACGGCTGCCGAAATCGGTGGCCACCGCGCCAGCGCCGCGCAACTGAACGCAGCCGCCATCGGCAGGCTCCATACGGATCTGAGCGGTAAATGAAGTTCGCGGCCGTCCTCGCACTGATCATGGCGACGGCGGCGACCGCAGCGGCGCAAGTGCTGGGCGGCGCAACATCGATGCCCGGTGTCCAGAACCCGGTGCGGGCGCGACAGAACTGGATCCTCAAATGCCAGGGCTGCCATCGCCCTGATGCGTCAGGCACCCCCCAGACGACTCCAGCGATGGCCGGCGTCATCGGTCGTTTCCTCACAGTGCCGGGTGGGCGTGAATATCTGGGGCAGGTACCGGGCGTCGCGACGGCCGCCCTTCCGGATGCGGAGCTCACGGAACTGCTGAATTGGACGTTGCTGCGCTTCGATCCTGCGCATGTCCCCAAGGATTTCAAACCCTACACAGTCCAGGAGGTAGGGGAATTGCGGCGCAAGCCGCTCAGAACGGAGGCAGCTCAGGTCCGTGCCCGGATCACCGCTCGCCTCAACGCAGGCCGGAACGGGGCTTCATCAGGGCAAGAAGGGGAAGGTTCACCATGAACACACAAAGAGTCGCGCGCGCTTCCGCGCTCACCGCATTCATCTGTCTGACAAGTGTCTCGACCATTGCGGTCGCGCAGGAAGCCGCAGCGCCCGCCGCGGATGCGTTGGAAGGGGAAATTGTCGTCACGGCGCAAAAGCGCAGTGAACGCCTCCAGGACGTGCCCGTCTCGGTGTCGGCGCTTGCCGGCGATGCCATCCAGAAGCAGCGGCTGACTCAGGCCAGCGATATCGTCACAAAGGTCCCAAACCTGCAGCTCACGTCGACCGTCGGCGACAACACGCCGATTTTCGCTTTGCGCGGCGTTTCCATGTCCGACTACAGCCTCAACCAGTCCGGGCCGGTCGCGACCTATTATGACGAGGTCTACAAGGGCAATTTCGCGTTCCTCGGGATCGCCCTTTACGATCTTGAGCGGATCGAGGTGCTGCGCGGGCCGCAGGGCACGCTTTACGGCAAGAACACGACCGGCGGCGCCGTCAATCTCATCAGCCGCAAGCCCAGCTTCGAAACCGAAGGCTATCTCAATCTCGGCTTCGGCAATTACAACCGCTACGATGCCAATGGCGCAATCAACGTACCGCTGAGCGATATGCTTGCAGCGCGCGTCGCCTTCACCTTCGCCCGTGCCGATGGCTGGTTCAAGAACCTGTTGCCGGGCAAGCCTGACCTCGACAGCGTGCGCGAATATGCCATTCGGGGGTCGCTGCTGTGGGAGCCCAGGGATGGGGTTTCCTTCCTGCTGCGAGCGTCAACGAGTCTCCAGAACCCCTATAATTACGGCATCTATGCAGCGCCCGGCCCGGACGGCGTAGGCGCTGGCGTCTATGAACTGTTTGGGCAGGGCTCCAGCTATTTCCGAACCGGGCTGAAGCGGCGGGAGATCGAGGCCGAATATACGCCGCGTCGACGCGCGCGAACCTATGCCGCATCGCTCACCTCGGATGTCGATATCGGCGATGGCCTGACGGTCACCTCGGTGACCTCTTATGACAAAGGGAACCTCTCCTTCGGGGAAGATACCGACGGCAGCCCGACCCGTGCGCTGGAAATCCCCTACACCGATAAGGCAGATCAGTTCGCCGAGGATCTGCGCCTGACAAGCGATTGGCAAGGCCCGTTCAACTTCATCCTCGGCGCCTACTACAACCGGGAGAAAGTGTTCAACACCACTGCCTTCGGCATCTTCCAGGACATAGACGTCAATGGCGACAGCGTCATCAATGCGCAGGATTGCGCTGACGGCCTGCCGGTCGCCTGCAATGTCACCAACTCTTTCGATCAACTCAAGCACAGCTATGCGCTTTACAATGACATGCGCTATGATCTGGGCGGCGGCGTCACGCTGCGCGGTGGCCTGCGCTACACACATGACGACGGCACGCAGACCGGCCTGATCTCGCAGGCGCTCGGTGTCGACGATGTGGTCGTCGCAACGCTGATCCCGAGCACCGACCTGCGCTACAAGACCGACAATGTCTCGGGCAAGATCGGCATCGATTACAAGGCTTGGCAGGACACGCTGCTCTACGCCAACTACAGCCGTGGCTATCGCGCAAAAAGCTTCAACGCCCAGGCCTTCTTCGATCCCTCCGAGGTGTCGATCGCCAAGCCTGAGACGATCGACGCCTTCGAGGTGGGCGCCAAAACCCGCTTCGCCGACCGCCGGGTGACGCTGAACACCGCTGCTTTCTATTACATCTACAAGAACCAGCAATTCCTCAACATCAGCCCGGACACTGCCGCACAGACCCTCGTCAACCTCGATCGATCGCGGATCATGGGAGCTGAGGTCGAACTGATCGTCCGCGCGACGGATGCGATCGACTTCCACGCCGGCCTCGGTCTGCTCGACACCAAGATCGAAAAAGGCACGCTGAGTGGCGCCGATGTAAAGGGCAACAAGCTGTCGAACGCGCCGTCGGTGACATTGTCGACCGGCCTAGACATCGCCGCCTTCGACAATGACGCGGGCAAGCTCAGCTTCCATCCGGATCTGAGCTATGTCTCCAGCCAGTATTTCGAGGTGTTCAACATTCCCCGGTTGAAGCAGCGCGGCTATGCGCTCGTCGGTGGGCACATCGATTTCGAACGGGGGCCATGGACCGCTTCGATCTGGGGCAAGAACCTCACCAACAAATTCTACTTCACGTCGCGGGTCGATCTGATCAGCGGCTTCGGGTTCGACTATAATCACGTCGGTGCACCACGAACCTTTGGCATGACGGTCGGGCACAAGATCTGAAACTCGAAAAAAGAGGGCCGGGACGCATCGACGCCCGGCCCCGACAGGAGAGAGTGCGATGTCGGACTACAGGCTGCTGATCGGCGGTGAGCTCGTCGATGGCGACATGACGATGGAGGTTTTCAACCCCGCAACCGAGGATGTTCTCGCCGTCTGCCCGCGCGCGTCGGAGGCGCAGCTCGACGCGGCGGTCGCCGCCGCCAAGACTGCCTTCCCCGCCTGGTCGCGGCGGCCGATCGCGGAGCGGCGCGCGATGCTCGGCCAACTCGCGGATGCGTTATCCGCGCGTGCGGACGAATTCGCCCGGCTGCTGACACAGGAACAGGGCAAGCCGCTGGGCGAATCCACCGCAGAGATTGCCTATACCGAGGCCTTCATCCGCCACCTCTCGACGCTGAATCTCTCCACGCGCGTTCTCGAGGACGGTGACAGCCGCCGCGTCGAGTTGCGCCGCCGGCCACTCGGCGTCGTCGGCGCGATCATCCCATGGAACTTCCCGGTGCTGATCGTGGCCTTCAAGCTCCCTCTCGCATTGCTCGCCGGCAACACAATCGTCGTGAAGCCTGCGCCCACAACGCCGCTCACCACGCTCAAGCTCGGCGAGCTGATGGCGAAGATCTTCCCGGCGGGCGTCGTCAACATCGTCACCGACCAGAACGATCTCGGCGCGAGGCTCACCTCGCACCCGGATGTTGCGAAGATTTCCTTCACCGGATCGACCGAGACGGGCCGCAAGGTGATGGCGAGCGCTGCGGCGTCGATCAAGCGGCTGACGCTGGAGCTTGGTGGCAACGATGCGGCGATCGTGCTGCCCGATGTCGATCCCGCCAAGGCCGCGCCCGGCATTTTCGGCGCGGCCTTCATGAACGCCGGCCAGGTGTGCCTCGCCATCAAGCGTGTCTATGTCCACGATGCGATCTATGACGAGATGTGCGCGGCGCTGGCGAAGCTTGCCGAACAGGCGATCGTCGACGATGGCCTTGCCCAAGGCGCGCAGATCGGGCCGCTCCAGAACAAGGCGCAGTATGAGAAGGTGAAAGCCTTCCTTGAGGATGCGCGCGCCAACGGCACCATCATTGCCGGCGGCGAAGTGGAAGCTCGTTCCGGCTATTTCATCCGGCCGACGATCGTCCGCGACATTTCCGACGGGACGAAACTGGTTGACGAGGAGCAGTTCGGCCCCGTCCTGCCCATCATCCGCTTTTCGGACGTCGAGGACGCGCTGGCGCGCGCCAATGCCTCGCCCTGGGGCCTCGGCGGTTCGATCTGGTCCGCCGATCGCGAGCGGGCATACGATCTCGCCGGGCGGATGGAGTCGGGTACGGTGTGGATCAACAAGCATCTCGATTTCGGCCCGAACATCCCCTTTGGCGGCGCCAAGCAGTCAGGTCTCGGTGTCGAGTTCGCTGAGGAAGGGCTTGCCGAATTCACCCAGATTCATGTGATCAACGAGGCGAAATGAGCGACGCGACTTTCGTCTGGAACCCTCCTGCGCGCTACAATTTCACGCGCGACACGATCGATCGGCTTGCGTTGGAGCGGCCGCATGACAGGGCGCTGCTCTGGGTGGACAG
>Ga0153916_10004923_pt1 | contig 10145 bp, 7 predicted proteins | sample Opewatmetagenome_FD_109642 | JGI IMG/M metagenome (GOLD analysis project Ga0153916, IMG submission 109642) | Freshwater wetland microbial communities from Ohio, USA - Open water 3 Core 3 Depth 4 metaG | ecosystem: Environmental > Aquatic > Freshwater > Wetlands | place: USA: Ohio, Lake Erie, Old...
AGACGCGTCGCCGAAGTGTTCGATGCTGAGGGCGGGGCGATGGCGGAAGGGTTCCACGGCGCCCACGGCATGGATGCGGCCGATGAAGCGGCCCAGCCACATGAGATTATCGGGGTTGTCGAGATCGGGCCAGCGTCCGCTGCGGCGCGGATACAATGCAAAGCGAAACCCTTGGTGATGGTGCAGGGTCTCGCCCTGCTCGTCGCGCAGCGGTGCTACCACCGGGATCTCCCGTTCCGCGAGTTCCAATGTGAAGACGTGTTCTTCGTGAATCGCTTCGTCGGACCAGCGGCCCGGCCGGTAAAACTTGGCGACGATGAAGCCGCCATCCTCGATGCCGATCTGGTAGACGCGATTTTCATAGCTGTTGAGGGCGTGGAGGTGGCCGTTGCAATGCAGTCCGGTGCTCTCCACGGCGTCGAGGATGCAGTCGGGGTTGAGCGATTCATAGGCGAGCGGGTGATTCGACATGGGTGCGGTACGTTGTGACAATTCCTATCACTATACCGAAAGAATCGCCTCAGCGCGCCGCCAATTCCAGCGGCGTGATGGCCAGGTTGAGGCTCTGATTGCGGCGCAACACGCGGATCGTTCCCTGTTTCCCCACCTGCTCCGCGCCCAGCAGGCGATGGAGATCGTCTATGCCAGCCACCCACTCGCCGTCGAATTGCACGATCACATCGCCCATCTCCAGCCCGGCGCGGGCCGCGGGACCGTTGGGCTCTCGCTCCATGACGCGCACGCCGGCCTCTACCGGTAGCTCGAAGTGACGGATCACGCGCCGCGACAGCGGGGTGGTTTGCGCGGCGATGCCCAGGCCGGCGCGCCGCACCCGCCCGTGACGCAGCAGCTCGCTCACCACCAGCTGCGCGGTGTTGATCGCGGTGGCGAAGCACAAACCCTGGGCGGGCATGATGATCGCGGTATTGACGCCAATCACCTCGCCGTTGGCGGCTACCAGGGGTCCGCCGGAGTTGCCGGGATTGAGCGCGGCGTCGGTTTGGATCACGTCCTCCATGAGGCGTCCGCTGTAGGCGCGCAGGCTGCGGCCCAAGGCGCTCACCACGCCGGCGGTGACGGTGCATTCGAAACCGTAGGGATTGCCGATGGCTACCACCAGCTGACCCACGCGCACGGCGCGGGAGTTGCCCAGCCGGGCGTAGGGCAGGGCGCCGGGCGCGGAAATCTTGAGCACCGCCAGGTCGGTGTGAGGATCCTGGCCGATGAGTTGGGCGTCCACGTCGACGCCGTCGGCGAGACTCACTTGCAGGCGGCTGGCCTCGGCGACCACATGGCTGTTGGTGAGGATGAGCCCGTCCGGGGTGAATAAAAACCCCGAGCCGCTGCCGGCGCCCGCTTCTTTCCCCTGCGCCTTGCGCCGGTAGGCGTCTATCTTCACCACCGCGGGGCTGACTTGTTCCGCCACCCCCACCACAGTGGCCGAGTAGACGTCCAACAGGGCGCTATCCGAATGCCCGGATGCGTTAGGCGCGGCGGGCTGAGGATTGCCCGCCTGGGGGTCATCTATCCATTTCAATATCGCCGTCATCACCCGCCTCCTATCGGCCGCGCAAAGAGGCGGCCGATCAATTAAAAATGGGGGCGGCGAAGGATGAATCAAGAGGAGAGTATATGGGTGGGCCCCACCCACCGAACGCGCCACTATGTCCTCCCCCTAACTTTAATGTGCGAACAGGGGCATTTTCAGTTTATTCTTACTGGTCAGTAAGCCTCATGAAAGCCCGAGAGGAATGGTCCAACATGAACAACAGTCCAATGCGCCCATGACAGCAAACAACGCCTCCCTGGGTGAAGTGCTCATCTATCAGACCGCAGACGGCCGCGCGGCGCTGGATGTCCGCCTGGAGGGGGAGACGGTTTGGCTGACTCAGGCCCAGATGGTTGACTTGTTTCAAAAGACAAAGCAGAACATCAGTCTGCATATCCGCAATATTTTCCGGGAAGGTGAGCCGGAGGAGGGTTCAGTTGTCAAGGAATCCTTGACAACTGCCTCGACGACTGCCAAGGCCGGCCCAAGATCAACGACAACGCCCTGGTCGCCGAAAGCAATCCGGCCAACAAAGAATTGATGATCTCGCTTATCATTAATCTTTTAACCGAGGGCACCGCGTGACGGGGCAAGAACAACAGGCCAGAGAGAGCATCGACCGGTTGCTCACTCAAGCCGGATAGGTAATGGAGTCACTCCATTTCACACCCATTTCACGAGGACACACTGAGCATAGCGATGACAGGGTTTATTGCTGGCGGTAATGGTTGTGAACGGAGGTAGTTAATGCCTACCAATACAACAAGAATTCAATCGGGTATTGCCAACTGGCCTGAAGACGAGCGCCCCCGTGAGCGCCTGCTTTCCCGCGGAGCACATGCTTTGACTGATGCCGAACTGCTCGCTATCCTTCTGCGTGTCGGTGTCCAGGGAAAAAGCGCGGTCGAATTGGGCCGGGAGTTACTGACCCGCTTTGGCTCCGTGCCTGAGATGATGGTCGCACCGATTTCGGCTTGGGAGGGGATTAAAGGGCTGGGCGACGCGAAGCTGGCCCAGTTGCAAGCTGCGCTGGAACTTGGGCGGCGCGCTTCGTTGCCGGGCAGCCGGGAGAAGACCATCATCAAGAGCACTCAGCAGGCAGCGGAATATTTTACCGCCCGCTTGCGCGGGCTGGCGGAAGAGCATTTCCGGGTGGCGTACTTGAACCGTCAGGGGCGGCTCCTGGAAGATGCGCTGATTGCCAGAGGCACCGTGGATCATGTGCACCCGCCAATCCGTTCCATTGTTGCACAAGCTTTGCAGGCGAATGCCTCGGCGCTGGTTGCCGCGCACAACCATCCTTCCGGCGCAGCCGCGCCCAGCGAGGCTGACAAACTCCTGACGCGGGACCTGCTTGCCGCGTGCCATCCCATCGGCATTAAAGTGCTGGAGCACGTGATCGTGGCCGCAGCTGGATATTACAGCTTCGCCGATAGCGGCCTGCTGGATGAGTTGGCACTTGAGACGCTGGCACCCATGCCCGCAAAAGGAAAAATACAAAAACATGAACGATGAACTTCGACAAAGAGTAATTCAAGCACTCCAGTGCGGTGAGGACTTGCCTAACGAATGGGCGCGCGAGCTATTTCCGCCGGAAAAGCGCGAGTACGAACTGGTTTATTACGGCAAGGAACGGGAAGAAGACATTATCGCGGGCACCATGGCCGTGCCCTTGCAAGCCGAGCGCACCTTTGGCAAGAACGGCGTTGAGTGGCATAACAAGCTGATCTTCGGCGACAACCTGCAGGTGATGAAGACGCTACTGGAACAGAAGAAGGCGGGCAAGCTGTGCAATGCCGATGGCACGCCCGGCATTCGGCTGATTTACATTGATCCGCCATTTGCGACGAAGCGAGAGTTCAGCGGAAGCCAAGACCAAAAGGCCTACCAAGACAAACTTGCTGGAGCGGCTTTCGTTGAATTTATTCGTGAGCGACTAGTGCTATTACGAGAATTGCTCGCGTCAGACGGTAGTATCTTCGTTCATATGGATCAGCGAAAGATTCACTACATCAAAGTGCTGCTTGATGAAATTTTTGGCGAGCAGAACTTTCGTAATGAAATCGTTCTGCCGGGTCGTGCATCGAAAAATCTACAACAGCAATTTGAGACTGTATCGCGGTTGAATATTCGCCATGATACTTTGCTATGGTACAGCAAGAGCGCCAATACCCGCTTTTCCCCACTTTGGATTGAAAAACATAATGCCGGAAATCCTGAAGGGCATTGGCATCATTTTTGGAGTACGGCTGACAGACCGACAATGCGCTATCCGTTATTGGGCTATACGCCGAAAACCGGGCAATGGACTTGGAAAAGTGACCGAGCTAAAACAGCGGTTGCGAACTACAAGCGGTTTCGCCGCGAGAGCGGAGGAAGAACACTGGCTGAGTATTGGCAGGATACAGGATGCTGTCTAGATTTTATTCGACCAGACCCTGATGATGGAAAGCCCCAATACTGGCGAGCCCCGGCTGAGGAACGTCTTGCCGATACCGTATGGGCTGGTGTACCTGTGTATGATAATCAGACCAAATACCCCACCGAAAAGAATGAGGCATTGCTTAAGCAGAGTATCAGTCTAGCGTCAGGAGATGGTGATCTTGTTTTAGATGCTTTCGCCGGCTCAGGTACCACCTGCGCAGTAGCGGAAAAATTGGGTCGCCGCTGGATTGGAATTGACTGCGGTAAGCTGGCGATCTATACCGTTCAGAAGCGGATGCTCAATCTCAAGGCGGAAATCGGCAATAAAGGTAAGGCACTCAAGCCGCAACCGTTCACGCTCTATAACGCCGGTCTGTACGATTTCTCCAAACTCAAGCAATTGCCGTGGGCCGACTGGCGTTTCTTTTGTCTGCAACTTTTCGGTTGTAAAGAAGAGCCGCACACTATTGGCGGGCTGCAACTGGACGGAAAGTTCAAGGGAGCGAGCGTGCTGGTATTTAACCATCATGCAAAACCTGGAGCGGGCATAGACGAAGAAACTATTCAGTCCATCCATGCCGCGATCGGTAAAAAAATTGGCCGCAAGTTCCATATCATCGCCCCGCGCGGCGTGTTCGGCTTCCAGCAGGACTACATTGACCTGGATGGGGTGCGCTATTACGCGATGCGGGTTCCCTACTCGATCATCAACGAGCTGCACCAGCGCGAATTTACTGCGCTGAAACAACCTGACGACGAGACAGCGGTGAACGATACGGTGGATTCGGTCGGTTTCGATTTCATCCAGCCGCCGAAAGTGAAATGGACGGTTGGCGTAAACGCCCGCAAAGGCCAGCTGATCAAAGAGGCTTTCCTGAAAATTGATAAATTCGAGAGCCGGGCGCGGCTGCGCGGAGAAGACACCCACGGCGGGATGGAAACGTTCTCGATGCTGATGCTGGATTTCGACTACGACGGCGACGTGTTTGATCTGGACGCCGTTTTTTACAGCCACCAGATAGAAGAAGCCGGGTGGGAAGCACGCTTCTCCGCTGAAAGCTTGGGGAACAACGTGATGGCGGTATTCATCGACACCCACGGCAACGAAGCCAGGGAGGTGATACCGCTCACGCAGTTTGGCCTCCAACCCTCCAAACCGGTTGCCAAGAAGACCAAAATGAAGGCCGAAGCGAAGACTAAACCGAAAAAATAGCCATGCCACCTAGTCCTGACCGACAACTTTTTCGCAATGAAGACCTGGTTCTCAAAGTCAGCCCGGCGGTGAATCGCGCGCGCTGGGATGAAGGCCGGTATGAGGCGTTTCTCGACGAACTGTGCGGCAGTCGCGAATACCAGAAAGATGCCATCCGTACTACTTTGCGTTATTGGCTCGGTGGCGAATACGCAAATTTGAAAGCCCTTGCCAAAGCCAATTACGAGGGCAACTCCGTGTTGGAGACTCGCTACGGTTCGTGGGCGGGGATGGAACGCCATCTTCAATTACCGGAAGCACTTTCGGCTTCGCTCGACCTTGCCACCGGCACGGGCAAGAGCTATATCCTTTATGGCGTTGCAGCGATTTTGCTGGCCGAGGGCGTGGTAGATCGGGTGCTGGTGTTGTGTCCTTCGACGACGATCGAGGCTGGACTGCTGGAAAAATTCCGGGAAATGGCGGGCAACGCCGACCTGCGAGCTTTGCTTCCCGTGGATTCAAAAATTTCATCGCCGCGCATTATCAACGCTTCCGAGACGATCACTGAAGGCAGCATCTGCGTGGAGAATTACCACGCGATCCTGGAGCATGTAGGTTCGAGCATCCGGGCAAGCCTATATGGCAAAGGCGCGCATACCGCAGTGCTCAACGACGAAGCCCACCATGTTGCCAATGAACCCGCAACGAAATCCAGAAAATGGAAAGAATTTTTGGTCGATCCGGGCTACGGCTTTCGATATGTTCTGGGTGTTTCCGGTACCTGCTATGTAGGCGACGATTATTTCTCCGACGTGATCTACCGCTATTCGTTGCGGCAGGCAATGGAGGAGCGGTACGTCAAGCGCGTGGACTATGTGGCCGAAATGCCGCAGACCGGCGACCCGGATGAGAAATGGCAGTTGATCCGCAATCGCCATGAAGACATTAAACGCAAGCTGAAGCGGCACAAGTTGCTGCCACTCACGATTATCGTCACCCCCAAGATCAACCGCTGCAAGGATGTGGCAGAAGAGCTTAAGGCCTTTTTAATCGAGACTGATTGCTTGACTTCCGAAGCGGCGGACGAGCGTGTGTTGGTGGTATACAACAACGCGCCGGATGTGGCGAAATTACCTTATGTGGATAATGCCACGAGTAAGGTGGAGTGGATTGTTTCTGTATCCATGCTCAATGAAGGCTGGGATGTGAAGCGCGTGTTTCAGATCGTACCCCATGAAGAGCGTGCGTTTGATAGCAAGCTGCTCATTGCCCAAGTGCTCGGGCGCGGCCTGCGCGTCCCAAACGGATGGGACGGCCCGCAGCCCGAAGTGACGGTCTTTAACCACGACGCGTGGGCCGCCCGCATCCGGCACTTGGTCAATGAAATCCTGGAAATCGAGAAGCGGCTGTCCGCACATGTACTGGATGACTCTCCTCATCATTTTGACCTGCACAACATCGACTATAGCCTCGAAGCTGTCTCAGTTAAAACACCCATGACGGGCGGGTACAAGCTCTTCGAGAAGGGCTATGTTGATTTGGCCGCCGATGTTCCCGCCGAGGATGTCAGCATCGAATTTGAACGCGCCGCAACCGGCGAGCGATTTAAGTGGCAGACCAATATCCAGCACAAAACCCACACCCCACGGGAAATTGCAGTACATATGTACCGCCGTTTGGAGGAAGAGCAAGACCCGGATGACCCCGATCCGAAAATGCGCACGTACTACACCGACAAGTTTCCCGTAGAACGCTTGGAGAAGCTTGTCAAAGACTCGCTGGCACGGCGTAGCATGACTGTAGCGACTGACGGCGTTCGGCAGAAGTTTCTTCAGGCACTTGGCACGCTCCGACGTAAGACCTCCGAGAACGTGCGCTATACCTTATCTGCGAATCGCTTTCATGCGTTGTCCACCCGGCAGCGGCAGTCCGATAGTGTGAGTGCGGCGGAGCTACGTCGCGACAAGACTGTATTTTTCACCGATCAAACCCGCGCCAGCCTTAAAGACGAGCAAATTGAATTCTTTGACGAAATTGCCGAAACGGGCAGCGGATTCAGATGCATTCCTGTTGCCAATCGCCACGATTTCAAAACACCGCTTAATGCAACAATTGCCGACTCCGACCCTGAACGTCGGTTTATTAAAGAACTGCTCGATGGGCCGAACCTGCCACACTACCAAGCATGGATTAAATCCACTGCGACACGCTTTTACGAAATTGATTACGCATGGAAAAAAGGAGAACACCCAAAGCGCGGCAAATTCAACCCGGACTTCTTTATAAAGGCGGGCAATTTCATTCTTGTGGTTGAGATTAAGGGTAATGAAGAATTGCGCGAGTCCTCGGAGGAAAATCGCAAGAAGAACGAGCATGCCGTTGCCCACTTTAATCGAGTGAACGAGCATTTGGCTCAGGAAGGCAGTTCAATTCGCTATAAGTTCAATTTCCTTACACCAAAAAACTTCGGCGCGTATTTCCAATATCTGCGTGAAGGGCGTGTTGCAGATTACCGCTCTGAGTTGGATGTAAAGCTGGAAGAAGCTGATTAAGATTAAATTAAACAATATGGGCGCGGGAAACATTAAAGGGGACGCCACCCTTTAATAGGGTGGGCTAGTTATGACAAATCGCTACGACACTTCAGATAATGCTGAAGGACAATATCAGCCGGGCTCCCATGGCGGGGTATTGGTTAATCTGCTTGGCGTGACAAGCGTAGATGAGATGGACGATGTAGAGTTAGTGCGTTTGGATAAGATGCAATCTGCATTATTGAATGAGATAGAAATTGATCAACGAATAAGGGCTGATGACTTGCGTAACTGGCACAAGCGTTGGCTTGGGGATGTATACAAATGGGCGGGGGAATATCGAACGGTAAATATGCAAAAGGGCGACTTTCTGTTTGCCGCATCCAATTTGATACCGAAGCTGATGCAGGATTATGAAAAGAATTATTTGAATCGATTCACGCCATGTAACGGGTTTGATGCCGAACGATTAATTGAGGCATTGTCGGTTTGCCATGTTGAACTGATTATTATTCATCCTTTTCGGGAGGGGAACGGTCGCTTGGCGCGCGTGTTGGCGACAATTATGGCATTGCAAGCAGGCATGCCTTTGCTCGATTTTACTTATATGACGGAACACAAGGATGAGTATATTGGGGCGATACACGCCGGCCATAGTGGTGACTATGAGCCTATGAAAAGAATTTTTGCGATTATTCTGAAGGCTTCACAGAGCGAAGCTGATTAACGCGCTTAGCGACGGTGGAAACGGGTTTTCCGGTTTCTACAGCGGTTGAGGACGCAACGTTGGTTACGAATTTATCGTTGTCCTTTTTCTCTTTTGTGAGGTGGGGATTCGTGTTTGCTAGCGATTTTTCCTTCATAAGCCGCCCCTGTTGATACGGTGATACCGGGATGCGCCAATCTATGAAGGAAGCGTCCCTGACACATAGACAGGAATGACCCGTCTAAGCTGATTTTATGAGAATGCGCCCTAAGTAACAAGGGGATGATGAGATCAAAGCGACCGCTGAATTACAGGTCATCCCGATTGGTAGTGGTGTCTCTGTCAGGAAGGAGATCACCCGCTGTTGGCGAAACGCTTGCGGTGCGCGGGTTTTGTCACGGAGTTGAGCGGCGAGGGGTGTTGGCAGTGAAGAGCCTAAGCGCGTAAATTGTAGGGCGCCACCAATAGCGAAACGTATTGCGCAGGATGTTTTCATCCCCCGCTACATGATGGGGAAACTGCGTTGTGTTGCTGCGCAACGCTTGGTGGGTTACGCTGCGCTAACCCACCCTACATTTATAATTGATTTATCGCGTCTGCATCACCTGGTTGTCCAGCAACAGGTTCAAGGTATAACGCACGCCGAAGCCGGTGGTGTCGGTGGGGATGTGGGCGAGGCCGCCCTTGTGGCTGGCGCTGGCCAGGTCGAGGTGCAGCCAGGGAATCTTCTCGTCGACGAAGCGAGTCAAAAAACGCGCCGCCAGGATATGATCGGCCTCGCCTTCCATCGTGCATTGCTTGACGTCGGCGACGTCGCTCTCTAATGCCTTGTCATAGTCCGCGTCGCTGGGAAAGGGCCACACCCGCTCGCCGGATTCGACACCGGCATCGATGATGGTGTTGATGAGTTCGCGGCGATTGGTGAAGGCGCCGCTGTAGGCGGTGCCCAAGGCGTAGACGCAGGTGCCGGTCAAGGTCGCATAGTCGATGATCATGGCCGGTTGCGCCTTGCTCGCCAGCGCCAGGGTGTCGGCCAGCACCATGCGCCCCTCGGCGTCGGTGTGCACCACTTCGATAGTGGTGCCGTTGAGGGCGGTGATCACGTCATTTTGTTTGTAGGCGGTGGGGCTGATCATGTTCTGCGCCAGCGCCAGCCAGCAGTCCACGGGGAAGTCCGCCTGCAATTGCGTCAAGGCCAGCAAGGTGCCCAAGGCCGCCGCGCTGCCCGCCATGTCCTCATGCATGCCCAGCATGTGTTTCGCCGGCTTGAGATTGTGGCCGCCGGTGTCGAAGCAGATGCCCTTGCCGACCAGCGCCAGCGCAGCTTGTTTGGCCTTGATCTTCGGTTCATAGCGAAGATGCACGATGCCGTCGTCCTGCGCCGCGCTGCCCTGCGCTACCGCGAGAAAGGCGCCGGCCTTCATGCGGCGCAGTGCCTTGATGTCGAGGAATTCCATGCGCCAGCCATACTCTTTCGCCAGCGCCGTGATGCGCTCGCGGTAGCGCGCCGGGGTGAGCTCGTTGGGCGGCAGGGCGGTGAGGGTGCGGGCCAGGTGATTGCCTTCCGCCTCGGCCAGGGTCCGGCTGAAATCCAGTTTCTGTTGGTGGCCGAACAGCGCGATGGTCTTGAGGGCGCGCTGCGGCTTTTGTTGACTTTTATATTGCGGGAGCGGATTGGCCTTGGCCAGCAAGGCCGCCACCAGTGCCTCCATCACTCGCGCGGCCAGTTCCGGTTTCAGC
>Ga0153916_10004924_pt1 | contig 10144 bp, 14 predicted proteins | sample Opewatmetagenome_FD_109642 | JGI IMG/M metagenome (GOLD analysis project Ga0153916, IMG submission 109642) | Freshwater wetland microbial communities from Ohio, USA - Open water 3 Core 3 Depth 4 metaG | ecosystem: Environmental > Aquatic > Freshwater > Wetlands | place: USA: Ohio, Lake Erie...
AGATTCTCTGATAATTCTACCGTCAAGCCCTGCATACCTTATCCAGTAAACGTTCCCCCTCTTGTAAATCCCCTTTGTCTTACTTCTTCGCTTTCCCATGCTTCACCTCTTTCCCTTGCGCTGGTTCTTTAAGAGCAAAGGCATTATTGGAGATATACTGGATTAGCGCCACTGGTTTTCCATTCTTGGTTATTACCACTTCTTCCTTAGTCGCTTCAATCTCTGAGATTACCTGAGTGGCCCTTTGCCTCAATTCAGTTACCGTTATGAACCTCATAAATCTGATATCTCCTTTTGATAGCTATAATTATAGACATAAAAGTATAAACTTGTCAAGTCTTTTCTTGTGCACAATTTACAGCACAGCGCCTTATAAGTTATTGATTTGTTATTCATCTTTTTTAGCGTCTCTTGATTAATAATCATGAGGCCACCCCCCTTGACTTAGCCATTTTCAGGACAGGGATAGGTTTTCTGGCCTGGTTTTCCATCCATCTCTCGATATCTCTCTTCCTAAATCGGGTGTACCTACCCACCTTTAAGAAGGAAATGGTTCTAAGAGAAACTTGCTTGTAAACCCAACAAGGATCAACACAGAGATATTCTGCCAGCCCTTTTACGTCGAAGATAGTGTCCTCTTCATTCGCCCCTGCATGATGGGTAATTATGGGCTTGATGATCTCTGAAACTCTCTGAGCAATGGCTTCTATATCTTGCGGTTCAATCTCAAACTTCATTCTTTACCCCGCTGGCCCTTGAAACAGGCTCCCCTGGCTTCCTGTGCCCTCTATGCCCAAGACTACCTGTTTGTATGCCTGTAACGCCCTGTCTAACCCCTCAAAGTCATCTTCTAAGGCAGCCTTGTTAATCTCCTGCTCGATCTCTGAGAGTGCGCTCCATTTGGAAGTATCCTTCACCCGGTCCCTGACTCCCGGATAGGCTTGATTGATTTGAAGCAGGGTTTGCTCGATAAGGATAGCTGAATCACCCCGGCTTTTGTTTTGTGGTTTCACCTTCAAGGCCATCTCCAAGTAGCTCATAAACCCCCCTTTAAGCTTCTACGAAGTACGAAAAAAACGAAAAAAGCCCCTCCCCGCATACCCTTATTTCGTTTATTTCGTACCCCCCGTGACTATCCATTGCTCAATTGATCTCCCGGAAGTACCCTTCTTAACCATCTGAATCAACCCGTACCCTTCCAGGGACCGCAGGGCTGTGTCGATCCGTTGTCCCTCTATATTCCCTTTAAATAGTTTGCTTATTTCAGTTCTGCTCAATCCATTCGCAGAGTCTTTTATGGCATTATAAATCCGGTCAGCTATCCAATCACCTATTGAATCCCCAAAGATATACCGGGCCGATTGTTCTGAATAATCCCAAAGGGCAAGGGAAGCATAAAGGTGTTCTTTATGGAGGACCGTGGACTTATCCAGAATGGCATAGATACAGGCTAACCGGATCACCTGTGCTTCTGCCCTTGAAATCACTGCTCCAAAAAGTCCGGGCTTCCCTTCTGAGAGTCCCGAATATACCCCGTCCCATATCAACCCAGTTTCATCGTCAAATCTCATTTCTCCCGCATTTCTACCAAACTCAAGGCATTCACTGAGCCGATTAAGAAGTGAATGAATATTCAGGTTATGGAATCCCCCGCCCCGTGAGAGTTCCTTTGACCGTTTAACGCAAACCCAAATGAAGCGATTTGCAAATCCATTACCCGTCTCAGTACGGTCAAGGTTTCTTCTAAGGTCATCTATCGTCACATGAACCACTATTGAGATATGCGCTCCCGTGGCCTTCGCCGGTGAATTCTTAGCGAGACTTCTAAGGTTCCCATCGTCCCATGCTTGCCGTATGATGGGCGATAGAATATTTCCCTCCCTGGTCATTACCTTGAGAGTCGAAGCAAACTCCTCTTCAATGACAAAAAATCTCTTATCTATTACCCCCTGATCTACAACTACCGGAGGATCGTCCTTTATTGTTTGATCTCTTACATGCCAAATCAGGCCCTCTCCCGATGTCAACCCGGTCCCAGTACAATTTTTTCCCCAAACTGCATCGGCCCGTTCGAAGATAGTCCTTGTATGGTTCCAACTGGTTCCTTTCCTGCCCTTTGAAGTTCGTCCCACTATTGCAGGGAAAATCTTCAAATAGTGCCGTGTTGATTCAACCGGGTAATAAGCATTCCGTCCGATACAATTTCCGTAAGCTGCCAAAAACTGAATTAAGATTGCTGCGGGGTCAGCTTCAGTATGGGGTTCAATCAACTTGACAAAATCCCCGGCTAAACCATGGAATGCCTCTTCTTTTAATGGGGCAGGCCATTGGATAGGATCTCTTTTGAAAGTTTGGGAAGCGGAGGTTATTGGTCCATCCTCTTTTACCACACGACCTAACTGACGAGGACTTGTCACCCGGCAGTTTTTTCCGCAATCAAAATTCAATTCTCTTTTGATATATTCACAGGTAGTAGGCCCGGTATCATCTACCGCATGGATAATTTTTCTGTCTGTTTCTTGTGGGGAATATTTAGGGTATCCCCTTGATAACCGGTGAATAAGGGTCGGCCCCCCTTGCTCCCGGCATAGAATCATTACCATCCTGTACCACTCACTCTCACTCAGAGTTTTCCTACCGGCATCACAGTGCTTTAAATACTCACATTGCATAATCTGATTCAATCGCTCACTCACTTCCTGAGTGTACCGTCTATCCTCCTTTGGGGCTTCCTCTTCAGGGGGGAGAAGGTTGTCAAAATCTTCCAGACTGTACTCGTTGTACTCTCCCTCCTTTTTCGGGTATGTTTGAATGACTTCTCTTGCAGGAGTGTATTTAAAATTCAATGTGCCGGGGATGCGCAAAATGTGACTTGCATCCGTAGACTTCCGATCACCCTGAAAGTAAGAAGCAAGTCTCTTTAAGAGATTTTCCACCTTGGGGATATCTACGTTTGGAGCAGGCTCTTTCATTTGCCAATAAACATGACGGCCCCCACCTGTGCTAATAACGAATGTCGGCTTAAGAGGAAATTCTACAATCTTCTGCACAGTCTTTTTCCATTCATCATCAGATGGAAAATCCTTTCTATCCATATCAACCCATAAAGAGGAAATCTGGAAGATAGCTTCCTTCGCCCCATCTCGTTTTGCTCTGGTAGCGGGGGAGAAATAGCAGTTATGGCTATTCCTATAAAAACGTAAACGCCTGGCAAGGTCTTGGAGCTTATTTAATGGGATAAACTCTTCAGTTGCTTTGCCGGTGTTCTTCTCGATGAATCGACAATCAAGGAAGGCATCTTCACAGTGCTCGAAGAGTGTTTTTAGAAAACCAATGGCAGGATGATTTTCATGGTTCTTTTCGTCTCTCACTCGGATTCTCCTTCTCCCAGGCAGACAGAATTGCAACCTCAATCCGTTGCTTTAGTTCTCCTGGAATGGTCAGCAAGGCTCGATAACGAACCTGTCCTTCTCTATTTTTCCATGATGTTTGAGGCACACTAACTAAAATTCGTTCTCCTTCTCGTTGGATAACTCTCCAATCATATACGATCCAATCTCCGACACTGACCGTTACATACGCCCGAACCAGCCCACCGTTTAAAAGGGGCTTAATCTCAATGATTTTTATTTCTTGTGTTGCATCCATGCGTCTCTCAAATTCTCCTTCATGGGGATAGAAATTTGATTAGCCATCACTCCCCCCCCTCTCGGTCAGCCTGACAATCCTGGAAGGGGACTATCTTCAAAAGTTCTTCGCTCATCGTGACCGCAATCGGGTCACCCCTTTGAATTCCATGCTTCTCCACAAACTGATGTGGGATTGCGACGTACAAAGAAGAACCAAGCTTGACAGCCTTCCTTTTCTTCACTATTGGGAATGTACTCTCCATAAAAACCCCCATGGAATAAGTGACTTCTGTATTTTTAACGACCCAATTAATATTTAGGATAGTTTAGAAAATAGGAGTTGTCAGGATTGATTATTTGGGATTTTCTAAGTAATTCGGAAGAATTATTTCTTGAGTTTTGAAGAGGGGTAGCGTCTTAATTTGGCCTTCCAATTAAATCCCTAATAGACCAAAATTCTGTTGGCGTTATCCTCAGTGTACCGTGAATCCTTTCCCCACTTTTCACTTCTCAAAATGTTCATTGTAATCCCCTTAGTAGATTTGATATATTGCAAACTGGAGCACAGTGGATTTGGACCCCTAACATCCAGACGTAAGCCCAAATGTCAACTGCCCATTCCGCCAAGGTTTTGGGAGACAGGTTGATTTTTGACCTGTTTCCCTTTTATTTTCACTATTTATTTTAATAACTTAGAATATTATAATAAATGTATTATAATATCTTTAGAAAGAAATGCTTGTAAATATAATTTTTTTATTATATTCTTATGAAAGAGTGGACATTCAAAGTCTTTATTAAACAAGATGGGAATGACGTTTTTGAAGAATGGATATCGATGCAGGATATCGATGTAGAAGAGCGAATTAGGGCAAGACTTGATATGATGTCGGTCACAAAAACATGGAGCAGGCCATATTTTGATAAGATTCATGGTACGAAACACATTCATGAAATAATTATTAAGTTCAAAGGCAGGCAATATCGACCACTTGGATGTTTTGGCCCAGGACCACAGGTATTTACATTGTTAATAGGAGCAAGTAAAAAGGGAAAAGTATGGAATCCCCCGAATGCTATAGAAACAGCAGAGAAGAGGCACAAATTAGTGTTTTCAGGGGATAGGAGGTATACACGTGAATATCAACCAAGAGAGAGAGATACTCAAAAAACGTCTGAGGAATAAAGAACATAGGAATGCTTTTGTCTCAGCGTTTATTGATGAAACAATTCCATTCCAAGTCCGAGCCTTGCGTGACCAACAAGACAGGCAATGGACTCAGGAAAAATTGGCTTTTCAAGCTAGAATGAAACAAGAAAGAATATCGACTCTTGAGAATCCTAATTATGGCAGTTATTCCTTGAGAACACTAAAACAATTGGCTTCAGCTTTCGATGTTGCTTTAGTGGTGCGGTTCATTCCTTTTAGTGAACTGGCGGAATGGAAACTTAATCTGTCTCATAAGTCCTTAGAGGTTCCTAGTTTTGACCAAGAAGACTACTTTAAAGAAAAATCGATAAAGGAACTGGACACAAAATTATTAGCAGATAATTATTCTATCGGTGCTGGCGCTCAACGAAATCCTCAAGGCATTACCCCTCAGCGTAGCAAACAATCGGGAGTTCTTGTGGAAATTTCTTCCAATAAGCAAAAAAAACAAGAGCATCATATTGGGGAAAAGACTTCCACTTCAATTGAAAATAAAATGTCGGAGGATAGCAATGAAGCTGCTGTCGGTTAATCTTGCAAGAACTATTTTACTTGGCCCTATGTCAGATTTAAACCCACGAGGAGTAAGCCTCGATTCTGCTTTATTTCCGTTTTTGGTGAATACATACAAGTTTAGGAAAGTACCCTCTTTAGAAGAAATTCCAGACTTATCAAAGGGGATGAAATTTGAACTGGGGAATTTTGATATTGGGGGGGATTATCCAATTGTTGTGAATCTTACCTTTTATAGCGATGGTATGGTTGCAGATAGCCATTCATCTACCAGTCATACCGATGCTTTTTTGGAAGATATCTATACTAAGTTTTCCGAACTTTTTAAGATGCCTCCTGGTGAATCCATAATAAAACAAAGACTTCACTTGAGCCAGCTCTTTGTTTCTACGGATAAATCTTTACAAACGATTAACCCGAAATTAAATCTAATCTCAAAATATTTGTCTGAATCTGTAGAAGAAGGAAGTAATATCTTTCAAACTGGGGGAATATCTTTTTGGCCTGATCAAACGAGCAAGGTTCCACCTACTCCATTTTCATTTGAAAGGGCAGTTGGTGCTCCATTTTCTGAGAATAGATATTATTCGGCGGCTCCCCTCCCAACAGACAAACATCTTGAATTACTCGATATGTTAGAAAATATTCTGTCCTAAATTGATGCTGAACCTGAAGAGGCATATCTTTGCCTTACAAGATCCGGGTCTGCATCTCTATAGACATAAGGAAAGGCAATATTCAAAAGCTCTGCCGTTATAACATAAGACTGTTTTTTAGAATAGCCAATTCTTCTTAATTCCTGCACTAAAACAATAATTCTCCCTTTCCAGATTTTGTGACTCTTCTGAGTAAACGGTTTGAACTCTTGCCTTATCAGTTTATCGATGGATAGCCCCCATTTCGCAGGATATCCAATAAGTCCATCTTCAATAGCTTTCATTTTGAGATAGATATCCATAATTTCATTGAGTGCAGTTTGTACTTCCAGAAGTTTTGTATTAACCCAACAAACTTCGTTTTCATCACTACGCTTAGTAATTGGCCTAAGACTGATTATTTTTCTAACGGCATTCTTGATTAATCGATTCTCTTTAAAGAATTTCCTCTTCTTATCCTTAAACTTTTTGATAACATCATCCCAATATGGTGTTAATTCCCCTTCATATAGCTGCAATCCTATGGGATGCCCGTTAATAAGATACTCAGGGATATCCGGTATCCTTAGAGCATTGTCAATAACTGTGAGATTTGCCCCTCTATTACCAAGATCAATCAGCCTCTTTCTAAGTTCTGAGTCTTTGAATAAAACGATAACTTTCAAATCAGGATTATTTTCAAATTTGTCTCTTAGAAAGTTAGAAAGATGGTTAAACGGTTCTTTGGGAATCTTCTTAAGTCCGTTTATCAAATCTAAATATTCACGTTCAAGATCCTTAACGATCTTTCCGCTAAAGGGTTTCTTACGATAAATGTCCTTCCCATCATTCTTTCTTTTTCCCATCTGTCACCCCTATGTGACACATTATGATTAATGAGGGAGAAACCCTCCCTTGTTGTGCGTGTTTGCCAAGTGTATAACATTTTCTCAACTCTCTCTTTCATCTTTCAAATGATACTATACTCCTGAATATAGATTTAGAACACAAAAATTTATATTACTTAAGTCGGGGTTTGACTATACAGGCATTGTAACGTGTGATGGTGACTTCTTCCTGAAGTCGCCAAGTCGGGAATCCATATCGGAATACCAGATTTCCAGCGATAATCCTCAAAAGATAATTTTCACGAGCTCATTTTGGCATTGACAAAGGATTCGTTTTGTGTCGTACTAAATGTACGACCTTAACAAAATCTTCTCTTTGCAAAGGGGGTGGTAGACGGAGAAAGACCTTTAGAAATTTTCCCTATCAAAATTCTGAGTCCTTTTCGAAAATTCAGCTCCGTATCTCTATCTGACCTCTTAGGTTATTTTAAGGGCCTCCCAGAAAAACAAAATCCATTACGAGTTTAATCCTGATACAGAAAAAGTCGCAGATATTGTTCCTCTATAATTTATTCAGGGTGTCTATTTGGGGCAAGTTATGAAATGGGGTTTTCAAAAAATGCCTTTATAAAGCCTCCAAGGAGCTACTATACCTCTTTGGAGGCTTGCTTTTCTGATCCTTAGAATATTCACTCCAATTAAACAAACTCATGCAGTCGTCTGTTAGTGAGAAAGGAGGTTAAAAATGGTTATCATAGGTATTTTGTTGTATCCCCCGGAAAGTGGAAAAGAGATGGCCAAACGTTTTCTGGAGCAGCAACCCGCTCCACCTACATACATAACCATGAAAGGACCCTATTTTAGCAGCGAAGTAGGGGTAGGAATTAAAGCTATTGCTATATATGAGTTTGACCAATCCAAATTTTCAGAGGCAAACCAATTTATCGGCACCCGTTACACAAAATATTATGGCGTGCCTGGTTTCACCTTTTCTATAAACACATGGCTTGAAGCTAAGGAAGCTCTTAAAATGATTGGAATGGGTTAAAAATCCAAGGGCAAATAGCTACTCCTCATTTAAAGAGTTAAAGAGCCGGGGCTCAGTGCCCTGGCTCTCTAATCGTGCATATTTCCATCTGTATAGGAGGGCACATGAGTAAAACAGCTGTTATTACAGGAGCCACGACGGGGATAGGTGAAGCCGCGCCGTGATAGCTCTGTGCTCTTCGTCAACACCTGTGGCCGGTCGGCTTAGCTCTAACGTTATGCGACGAATCAAGTACGTTTCAGCGACGAAGACAAAGACGGTTCCTACATTTCGGCCAGTTGCAGGTAATGCATGATTCTCAGTGAGGGTGGTGAAAACACCAATATCGAAGGAGGATACAATGGCTAAAAATATAGGAATTACTTGTTTCTCCCCCACGGGTACAACAAGAAGAATCTGCAATGCTGTAGCTTTGGGGATGGGATCAGAGGAGCCTACGGTGCTGGATATGACTCTTCCAAATAACCGAGCGGCAATCATTGCTAATTCAAGCACTGCTATGGACGGCATAGATCATTTGATTGTAGGCGCCCCAGTCTATGTCGGGAAACTTCCACTTCAAGCCCAAGAGTGTCTCAGGACCCTTCGCGGAAATGGAAAAGAATGCACAGCGATTGTTGTATACGGCAATCGGGACTATGGAACTGCTCTTCACAAGATGGTGGAAATACTTTTGGAAAATGGTTTCACCGTTGTTGCTGCTGGTATGTTCATCGGCCAACATTCGGTTTCAGATCTAATACCTGTGGCAGTGGGGCGACCAGACAAATCAGATATCGAGAAGGCAATCGAGTTTGGGGTCAAGGTATTAGGCGCCTCCAAACATTTGAGCATTAAAGATGTCCCCGTTCAGATAGACATGCTCTCCAAGTCTAATTCATACTGGGCGCTCAAACCATCTTATTATGAAGAACAATGTGTTCCATGTGGTAAATGTGCAGAGGTCTGCCCTCTCGGTTTACCATCGGCTGATACAGGCAAATATCTCAGCAAAGCGGCAGAGAAACAGTGCTTAGGATGCATGGCCTGTGTTAAGAGTTGTACGCCGAGAGCAAGGGCCACAAAGGCTAATCCAATAGTCAAAATGGTTCTGAAAAGAATTCTCAGACAAGCTGCTAGAGAACGCAAAGAGCCTTTTATCATTGTCTGAGGTGTGCTGCCATGAGAAATCAGCCAAGGTCTGTTGGTATTCGTATAGCCAGTGTTTCCAGTGGACCAGCATCGCTTCCTGTTGAAATGGTATTGGGAAAGGGTATGGTAAAAAAGTGCCTAACAAGTCATTCCAGCCAACCGGTAACATTCGCGGTCGAGTCCGTTGAGGCTTGTGTGCATGCACTTCCCTAACGCCCGGCGGCTGAATTCTTCGTTATCCTCTCTTTCAACTCGTAATCTTCGATTCTTGAATATGGTCCCCTGCAACGACTTGTAGGTGCAACGTTCAATGGACACGCAGGTTTTTTGTGTTCTCCTCTCTCGATGACCCCTAATGACCCTCTCTCTAATTCTTCTTTTGGGGCAGGTGCTTATGAGTGAGTTCTCCAATCATGTCTTTGACCCTTTTATTAGCCAATGGAATTGTCTCTCATAATTGGGATTCCCCTCATTTTCCAAGAAGGCTTTGCTAATTTCGGGATGAAGTCTTCAGGAACCATTTCGTGGGAAGTTCGCCCGCATGGATGGAAGAGGAAATGATCCAATGACTTCCAAAAGAAATCTTCACTTTTTCGCGGTTCCCCTGTTAATCCGTGGCGGGTCTGCCTGCCTATTTCTTAGGCAAACAACGGTCTACGATGCAATGTTGCTTCCTCTTCTAAGCTGAAATGTTGTTTTTCTGTTTGCACCCTTCTATGCAATATTTCAACCACAAAGCGGCAAGAGAGGAAATCTTAGAGGAAATTTTTTCCCTTGACGGTCAACCCGTCTAATAGTATTTTGTAATTGGTTTTTTCCGCTCGTCGCTATTCAACCTTACAATCCAACCTTTGACCTTTTGGAGTGTCGAATGAGGAGGAGTTTCCAGAGAATGCCAATATAAAGCCTCCAAGGGAGATTCTTGTACCCCTTTGGAGGCTTTTACACTTTCAATAATGGCTTATTTGTCAAGAACCAATAATGTTTCTGGATACCCAAGAAGAGCGGTGCAGTTATGCCAAAGGAGGAAACCATGAAATCGATTCTACGCGCAATGATCTGTTTAGCTTTTGCCTTGACGATGGCCATCGGTGCCACATTGTGGGCACAAGACTATGCTGGACGCAAAG
>Ga0153916_10004925_pt1 | contig 10143 bp, 13 predicted proteins | sample Opewatmetagenome_FD_109642 | JGI IMG/M metagenome (GOLD analysis project Ga0153916, IMG submission 109642) | Freshwater wetland microbial communities from Ohio, USA - Open water 3 Core 3 Depth 4 metaG | ecosystem: Environmental > Aquatic > Freshwater > Wetlands | place: USA: Ohio, Lake Erie...
CTCAGGGGTGACTTTTTCCGCAGCGGCGGTCAGATCCCCCTCGTTCTCCCGGTCTTCGTCATCCACGACGATGACCATTTTTCCCTCGCGGATATCCGCAATAGCCTCTTCAATCGAATGGAATTTCACGCGATTCCTCCCACTCCTTGCCATTTCATTACCTCAGATAGCCATGTTCAAGCAAGAAGGACCGATCAATTCCGCTCTTCCGACCCTTTCCCTGAACGGAAGCGAGCAGTCGCTTGAGGTGCTTGGCCATGAGGTCCATCTCCAGGTTGACCTTCTCCCCTACCCGCTTCTTCGCCAGGGTCGTATTCCGAAGGGTGAAGGGTATGATCTGTACAGTAAAGAAATCCCTTCCCACATCGACCACGGTCAAACTAATTCCGTCCACCGCCACGGAGCCCTTGGGAACCAACAAATCCCCAAGATTCGGTGGATAGGAGAAAACAAACCGAACACCGCTGCCTGTGGATGCCCTCTCCCGGATCTCTCCCACGCCATCGACATGTCCACTTACCCAATGGCCTCCCAGTCGATCGCCCAACCGAAGGGGTCTTTCCAGGTTTACCCTCCCTCCGGGTGGAAGTTCGCCCAAATTCGTCACCTCCAGCGTCTCCGGCGAGAGATCCACTGTGAAGGAGTTGCCCGAGAGATGGGTCACGGTGAGGCAGGCCCCGTTGACGGCAATGCTCGACCCGAGCCCCAGGTCTTTCATCGTTTCTTCCGCCTGAATCGTAAGACGAAAGGGGTCCCCCTTCTTAAGGCTCAAGACCTTCCCCAATTCTTCGATCAGGCCGGTGAACATAGAATACCCCAAGAAGATCAAAAATAACCCGAGATCATTATATCATCCCCAATCCGCTCGAGGGAAACTTTTTTCAAGGAGTAGGACCCCTTTAGCTCCCTCACCCCGGCTCCTCCAATCCAGGAGGGAGCTCTTGCTCCCCCTATCAGGCGAGGTGCGAGGAATAGGATCACCTTATCGACGATCTCCTCCTGGAGGGCCGAGGCATTCAATTCCGATCCACCCTCGATCATGAGGCTCATGATCTTCAGTTCCGCCAGCTTCTTCAGGACAGGACGAAGGGGGATCATTCCCGATTCCTCTTCCGTGCACCAGACCTCGACCCCTCGCCTTTGGAGATCTTCTCGCTTTTCCCGAGGGGAGGATGCGGAGGCAATCAGGAGCGTTTTGGCTGGGGAGGAAGGGTTGATCACCTTGGCGTCCAAGGGAAGCTGGGCATAGGAGTCGAGGACGATGCGCAGAGGGTCCTTTCCCAGGCCGGAGGGGAGGCGGGTCGTTAGCTGGGGGTCGTCTTGGAGAACTGTCGAAATACCAACCATCACGGCATCCACTTCGTTCCGAAGGCGGTGGACCCTCTCTCGGGCCAGCGGACCCGTGATCCACCTCGATTCTCCGGTTATAGTTGCGATCTTTCCATCCAGGCTCGTTGCACCCTTGAGGATGACGAAGGGCAAGCCGGTGGTGATGAACTTGAGGTACGCCTCATTGAGGATGCGAGATGCCTCCTCCATGAGGCCTGATTCCACCTGAATGCCGGCTTGCCTCAATCTCTCGAAGCCCTTGCCAGAGACCAGAGGGTTCGGGTCGGCCATGGATGCCACGACCCGCTGGATGCGCGCCTGAACGATTCGGTCGGTGCAGGGCGGAGTCCTCCCATAATGAGAACAGGGCTCGAGGGTGACGTAGAGGGTTGCCTCGAAGGCTCGATCACCGGCCTCCCTCAAGGCGATCACCTCCGCGTGATCCTCTCCGGCGCGGCGATGATAACCCTCTCCCAGCACCCGGCCCTGTTTCACCAGCACGGCCCCCACCATGGGATTGGGGCTGGTCCTGCCCTTTCCCAAAGCTGCAAGGAAAAGGGCCCTCTGCATAAAGATCCGGTCGGTGGACATGATACCCATAAAAATCGAAGGCTAAGCTAACATTGGAGAAAATGCCTGTCAAGGCAAATCATCCCTTCGCCGATGAAGGGAAAGGTCCTCGCGGATCGGGTCTGGGGCAGAAATAGGGGTTGCCAAGGAGAGGGCTTGACTTTATCATAGATAGCCTGATATTGCTCGGAAAATCGGGTGATTCTTGGGACCCGGATTTTGATCCGTTGCCAACCGACATTGCCTCGTAAGGAGAAGAAGATGAAACCTTGCCCCAAACTGCTGAGATCCTTCCGCATCGTTCTATTCGCGACGATCTTCGTTTCCTGCCTGCTGCCCCTCTTGGCTCAAGCCATTTCTCCCGTTCCCCCCTCCTATGGGATTTTCCTGCAGAAAGGAGATGAATGGATCAAGCTGAATTACCAGCAGGCCTATCGGGTACCCCTCGGGGAGATGGGCTACGTGATGGGCCTCATGCATCAGACCCGGGTCTTCCTATTAGGGGATCGCGCCAAACTACGCATCTCCGATCGAAAACCCTCGATTTACTTCTTCGGGGCAAACCCGGCGGACTTCTATTCCCTGGTGAAGTTGACTGGGGACGGCATCCGGGAGTTTCACTATTCGACCTACTTCGCGGGCGGGAGCGCGAAGGTGAAGGATGACTACTTGGTGCGGGTGGAAATCGAAAAGGTAGATAATGATCTCTATCGCATGGTTCCAGGGCAAGAGCTGGCGCCTGGAGAGTACGGAATCGTCCTGGGGGATTCCATCTGCCCCTTCGGCATCGATAAGTAGATCTTCGTCGGTGACCCTTTTGCCTTGCATGGCGCCCCTTTTTCTCCTATATTGGCTAAACGCTTTTTTGCTTGCAATTTCCCTTTAGAAAGGAATGAACAATGGATAAATACGTTTGCACCGTCTGCGGTTACATCTACGACCCGGCTGCAGGAGATTCCGAAGGCGGCATTCGCCCGGGTACTCCTTTTGCCGACCTTCCTGAGGATTGGGTTTGTCCTGAATGTGGCGTGGGAAAAGAACTGTTTGAGAAGACGGAATAGTGGACGGCTAACTGAGTCCGGAGGAGAGAGATCCAAGGAGAGAGCCATGGCTTCTGCCGTAAAAGTTGCGGAGGAAATCTTCTGGGTGGGAGCGGTGGACTGGAATGTGCGAAATTTTCACGGCTACACCTACACCACCCACCGGGGTACCACCTATAATGCCTATCTGATTCTGGATGAGAAGAATGTGCTCGTGGACACCGTCTATAAGCCTTTCGCCGAGGAGATGATGGGCCGCATCCGGGAGGTCATCGATCCTTCCCGAATCGACTACATCATTTCCAATCATGTGGAGACGGATCATTCCGGGGCCATTGGCTACGTCGCCCGGTTGGCTCCGAAGGCCCAGGTGTTCTGCACCCAAAGGGGAAAGGATGGGTTGCAGAAGCATTACTACAAGGATTGGAGTTTTCAAGTGGTCAAGACGGGGGACGAGTTGAAGCTGGGAAAACGCATTCTGCAATTCCTCGAGGCCCCCATGCTGCACTGGCCGGATAGTATGTTTACTTATGTAAAGGAGGAAGCGCTGCTCCTTCCCAACGATGCCTTCGGACAGCATCTGGCCAGCACGGAAAGATTCACCGATGAGGTGGACGAGGGGATCCTGATGCAGGAGGCCGCCAAGTATTTCGCCAACATCCTGACCCCCTTCAGCGATCTGATTATCAAGAAGATCGAGGAGGTGCAGAAGCTTGGCATCCCGATCAGGACCATAGCCCCGAGCCATGGCCTGATCTGGCGCAAGGAACCGGAGAAGATCATTGGATCCTACCTTCGCTGGTCGAAGGGCGAGGCCGCCCGGAGGGTGATCATCGCCTACGATAGTATGTGGGGGAGCACTGAGAAGATGGCGCTTGCCATACTGGAGGGAATCAAGGCGAGTGGCGTAGAAGGCCGGCTTTACAAGCTTTCCGTCAGCGATCGTTCCGATGTGATCGCCGAGATCCTGGAGGCAAAGGGCGTTTTGGTCGGTTCTTCCACCATCAATCGCGACATGCTGCCAACGGTGGCCCCCTTCATTGAGGATCTGAAGGGATTGAGGCCGAAGAAGAAGATCGGTGCCGCCTTCGGATCTTTCGGCTGGGGTGGGCAGACCATGAAGACCTTGGAGGAAAAGCTGAAGCAGGCCGGGGTGGAGTTGGTACAGCCCCCGCTCGAGGTGAAGTGGGTGCCGAGTCCGGAAGAGATCGAGAGGTGCTTCGAATTCGGCAAGAAGTTTGGGGAGGCTGTGAAAGGGTAGGAGCGACCATCTTTAGACGTTGAAATCAACAAGTTTTTGATGCATGGGACTACTCGGAGATTGCACGCCGGGCAGTCGATTCAGTTCTTATCCGGCAACTTCGATGATACCGAGTCCCCGGCAGATCTTCTTCGCTAACCTCTCTGCAATCTCCATGTGTCGAGGACCCGCTTCGATAGCGCCCGTCTGCGGGTTGCACCATAACGAGTGCCTTTTGCGTTCCCGCTTGAGATAGCGACCCTCGACGCGGAGTTGCCTGAGTAAGGCCTCGCGCTTCATTGCACGACTACCACATCCTGAACGGCATTATCCGGAAGTCCACGGAGAGCATCTTCGCGCCGGTCTTTAAGAATGAGAGCAATTGCCTCCGCCAAATCCTGCCGACCCTCCTCTGCAGTTCGCCCCTGACCGTTTGCCCCTGGAACCTCCGGGCAATACGCGATGTACCAATCGCCATCCTTCTCGATAATCGCTGTGAATTCGTTGCGCATGGCAGCCTCCATTCAACAAACATGTCAGTCCTTCAGGAATGGTCGATCATCCATACTATACCTTATCTTTTGATTATACCGATCCCTCAGGATATGTCTATTCCTTTCTCGCCTGACTCATTTTCCCGAGGCGCTTATGCTGTTCGAATTCCGAACCGTATCAGGGGCGCGCATCAGTCCGGGAGATAGACATCCGCCTCCCATGTTATCGAGACAGCCGTGGGTGTCCTCTTGGACTTGACAGCGCCTTTCCCTTTGAGCCCTTCGAGCTTCCCGGTTCCGCCGTAATATTCCAACTCACCGGACCCGGTCGACTCCCAGGACCCGTCCTTCTTGGCTTCCACCTTCCATGACCCCTTTGACGTTCCGAAGATCTTGTCTGTACCTTGGGTCAGAATCGTCCAATAGCAGATGTACGAGCCACCCGCCGGTGTCATATCGTAGTAGTCGCGATGCGCGACAGTCGCACCGTCGATCTCCGGGCAGGAACAGCCGATCTTGCCCTCCCAGACGACCATTCGAACCGTGTGGTTAGGCTGATCATCGAGGAGGAGTATGGTCTCGCTCAGGTTAGGGCCCCGTGCGGTCGTTCCTGTGCAATGTCTCCAGCCGGCATGGGCTGAAGCCGCCATGAAGACCATAAGGGCAGCAACTACAAGCATAGTAAACCAGGATCTTGTCCTCATCTTCCACCTCATTCCCCATCTGTCCAACAGGAGACGGGGCATTCTGACTCCCGACTTCCGGAGGCCGAGAGGCTTTACCCCCTGGCCTCTCACGGTACTCTATTTCTTCCCTACCCCTCCTTCCTGCGAGCCACTGCCCGCTTTCTTGCCTCCCGCCCAGTGATCCCCGACCCTGACCCCCGGCCCCGGGCCCCCGTTTCCCGCAAACACAAAAGGCACCGCGATCTTTAGAACGGAAAGATCTTTACGGTGCCTATTTTCTCTCCCACTCTTCCAACCCCTGCCCAAGAACAGCGAAAGCACGTCACCATCGACCAGGAAATGGAGAGCCCTGTGAGTGGACGTTAGCTCCTTGGATGGGCTTGCTCATGCGAGGGTAGAAATTTTATACCACGACACTTTCCTTGTTGTCAACGAGTTTTCTCGCCGGCCTTTCATGTTGACAAGTCCTGGATTTGTCTGCTATTTTGGCCAAGTCTGCAACGCCGCTTCACAGGAGCAAATTCGATGCCTAAGAAACTGACCGTGGTTCCCGAACGTTGCTCGGGATGTCGCCTCTGCGAGCTCGTCTGTTCCATCGAGCGCTTCGGGGTCAACAATCCCAAGAAATCCTGCATCCGGGTGATGGTGGTCTATCCGCATCCGGTGATCCGCATGCCCATTATCTGTCGAAATTGCAGGGAGCCCAAGTGCCGGGATGCTTGCCCCTCCGATGCCATTGTGGCCAATGACGGCATCTACGACATTGACCAGGAGAAGTGCATCTCCTGCCAACAATGCGTCATAGCCTGTCCGTTTGGGGCCATCTTCCTCCACCCCGACATGAGCTATCCCTTCAAGTGCAACCTCTGCGGGGGCGACCCGGAGTGCGTCAAGGCCTGCCCCAAGAAGGCGCTTCTCTACATTCCGGAGCACACGCTGGGCCAGGCTCACCGCATGGAGAGCGTGCTGAAATATGCGCACATGCGCGAGGTGGAATATGTGGAGAAGGGAGAGAAGAAGAAATTGAGATACGCCGATTCGGAGGGCTCCAATAATGTCTATTAAGGGTGGCTATTTCAAGAAAATGCTCTGGATCGACCTCTCTGCTGAAAAGATCGAAGTCAGGGACCTTTCTGAGGACTTCATCCTGCAATACATCGGAGGCAGGGGCTTCGGAGCCAAGCTCGTCTGGGATCACCTGGAGGAGGGGCGCGACCCTCTGAGTCCGGATAATCTCATCGTCGTCGCGCCAGGTCCGCTGAATGGCTGTTATCTGCCCGCTGCGGGCAAGACCTCCTTCGTCTCCATCTCTCCCCTCACGGGCATTTACGGCGATAGCAGCATGGGAGGCTCCTTCGGAGTGGAGCTGCGGCAGGCGGGTTACGATGGCATCGCCATCGTGGGCCGCGTCCCTCGGCTGTCCTACCTGTGGATCGATGACGATGAGGTGAAGATCGTCCCCAATGAGTCTTTGAAAGGGAAACGCTCTTTGGAGGCAGAGGGGATGATCAAGAAGGAGATCGGGGACGATCATGTGCGGATCACCACCCTCGGTCCGGCGGGCGAGAACCTGGTGCGCTTCGCCGGCCTCTCCAGCGATTGGGGCCGCAATGCAGGCCGATGCGGGATGGGTGCTATCTTGGGGTCCAAGAACATCAAGGCCATCGCAGTGCGCGGCTCCAAGGACCTGCCTGTTTATGACCTGGAGCGCCTGCGCGAAGTGAGCCGCGAATCCTTCAAAACCCTCTCTCGCCACCGGCTCTTTGAGTTCTGGCAGCAGCAGGGACTGATGTCGGTGGTGGATTATGTCAATGAGGCCGGGGTGATGCCCACCTTCAATTTCCGCAGCGGGTGCTTTGACCAGGCGAATCAGGTCAATGGCTTCGTCATGGAGGATCGCTACAAGATCGGGGATGCGGCCTGCTTCGCCTGTCCCATGGCCTGCAGCAATGTCTGCCTGGTGAAGGAGGGCAAGTATGTAGGAACGGTGGTGGAGGGGCCGGAGTATGAGACCGCCGCCATGCTGGGCCCCAACCTGGGGGTCGGCAACTTCGCCTGTATCCTGAAGGCCAACCAGCTTTGCGATGAACTGGGAATGGACACGATTACCACCGGCAGCCTCATCGGGACCATGATCGAGGCCTTGGAATATGGCCTCCTCAGCCGCTCCGAGCTGGATGACCTGGAGCTAAAATGGGGGGCGGAGGAGGAGATTCTAACCCTGGTAGAGAAGATCGCCTATCGGCAGGGAATCGGCGATGCCCTGGCGGATGGGAGCCGCAAGGTGATCGAACGCTGGCCGCAACTCGCGCCCATCATCTCTCAGGTAAAGGGGCTGGATCAATCCGCCTATGATGCCCGGGTGGCGATCTCCATGGCCCTGGCCTATGGCACCTCGGACATCGGGGCCCATCATGCCCGGGCCTGGACCATTGCCAAAGAGCTGGAGATGGGCCGCAATTGGGACCTGGGAAAAAAGGCGGATCTGGTGATCTATCATCAGACCATCCGCCCTCTCTTCGACATGCTTGGGGTTTGCCGTCTGCCGTGGATCGAGCTGGGCTTCAACGAGGAGGCCTATGCCCAATATTTCCAGGCCATCACAGGCATCGATTACAGCCTGAAGGATCTCCTGGAGCGATCCAACCATGTGTACAATCTGACTCGCATGATCAACATGCGCTTTGGCCTCTCGCGCAAGGACGATTACCCACCTCCCCGCGTGTTCGAGGTGCCCATCCCCGATGGCCCCCAGGCTGGGAAGGTTCTCTCCCGCGAGGAATATGAGAAGATTCTGGATATCTATTACGAGAAGCGGGGCTGGGACAAAGAGGGCATCCCCTCTCCGGAAATCCAGAAGAAAATCACGGCGTAGAGTGATCCTGCCCGGGTTTCCGCGCAAGGGTTCCCGGCTCGCTCAGAATGATCTCTTCCCCTTCCTTGATGGGGGAGGATTGAAGTGAGGGTTCCAGGGGAGGGAAGTTCGTAAGGATGCCGCTCCTCCCCACCATCCGGGTGGGGCATTCTGCCATGTTTTCGCAAGGAGATAGACGATGAGGCAACTTTCGGCCAAGACCCTGCGCCGCATCGATGAGGAGCTGGCGCGGATCGGATTTGAGGTCCGCGAGCTGGAACAGATCGCGCCGCAGGTCGGGTTCTGGACGGAGGAGATTGCGGCTCTGGACGAGCTCGACCTCTGGGAGATCGAGCCTGCCCTCGTCTACTTCCTGGAGGAAGAATAGACCATGGATGGCGGCAGATTAGAGAATGGGAGCATAGCAAGCCTTGCCCCCCGGATCTACCGGAAAGAGGTCTCTCCGGTGGATCTGGTGAGAGCTTGTCTGGAGCGGATCGAAGAGCAGAACCAGATGGTCAGGGCCTTCATCACGGTCTGTGCAGACCAGGCCCTGGAGGCCGCGCGATTTGCAGAGGCGGAGATTCTCGCGGGCCGGTACTGCGGCCCTCTCCATGGCATTCCCATCTCCCTCAAGGATCTGGTCGCTACCCAGGGAATCCGCACCACCGCCGGATCGAAGATCCTGGCGGATTGGATCCCTCAAGCGGATGCCTGCATCGTGAAGAAATTCAAGGAGGCAGGGGCCATCATCCTGGGCAAGGCCAACCTGCACGAGTTCGCCTATGGGCCTACCGGCGTCAACCCTCATTACGGAACTTCCCAGAACCCCTGGGGTCCCGGTCGCATCCCTGGAGGCTCCAGCAGCGGCTCGGGAGCCTCGGTGGCCCACTCCTTTTGCCCGGGCTCCATCGGCACTGATAGCGGAGGATCCATTCGAATTCCTGCTTCCCTGATGGGGATCGTGGGCTTAAAGCCCACTTATGGCCTGGTGAGCCTGAAGGGGATCGTGCCCCTGGCCTGGTCGCTCGATCATGCCGGGCCCGTGACCAGGACCGTGGCCGATGCCGCCCTGATGCTCCAGGCCATTGCCGGTTATGACCCTCAGGATCCTGCCTCCCACAACCGGCCCATCCCGCATTATTTCCAGGCGCTCCAGGGCGATGTGAAAGGCATGCGGATCGGGCTGCTGGAGGAGTATCTCGACTCGCCCATGGAGGAAGGGATCAAACAAGCCACGATGGCCTTCGCCGGGCGGCTGAAGGGGATCGGCGTCAAGGTGGAGGAAGTCTCCCTCCCCCAGTTGCGATATGCTTCCGTGGTCTCCTTCCTCATCATGGCCTCCGAGTCGATGGCATATCATCGGCGCTTCATGAAGACCCGCGCAGCTGACTATGGGGAGGAAATCCGGATTCGACTGGGCCTGGGCCAGTTCGTCCTGGCCACCCAATACATCCAGGCCCAAAGGGTGCGCCGCCTTCTCTATCGCCATATCCAGGATGCCCTGGGACGCTTCGATCTTCTGCTCTCCCCCACCCTGCCCATCACCGCGCCTCGCATCGAGGACCGGGAAATCCTATTCGGAGGCAAATCGACTGATGTCCGACCGGTCCTTACTCGCTTCACCCGAGCCTTCAACGTCACTGGACATCCAGCCCTCTCGCTTCCTGGTGGCCTCTCCCCCTCCGGCCTCCCCATCGGGATGCAACTGATTGGCCGCCCCTTCGGGGAAGAGACCCTCCTGCGCCTGGGCCACGCCTACGAGCAGGCCTTTCCCTTTCCGCCCCTGCCTCCGTTGGCTTAGAAATCCCACCCTTCCCGTCTCGGTTCGAGCCGTCCCCCTTTTTCGGTCTACGAGAACATGCCAGAGTGTCCCGCCCTGCAGGATGAATGGCATCCTTAAGAATTCCCCTCCCCTGGCGGGAGGGGC
>Ga0153916_10004926_pt1 | contig 10142 bp, 7 predicted proteins | sample Opewatmetagenome_FD_109642 | JGI IMG/M metagenome (GOLD analysis project Ga0153916, IMG submission 109642) | Freshwater wetland microbial communities from Ohio, USA - Open water 3 Core 3 Depth 4 metaG | ecosystem: Environmental > Aquatic > Freshwater > Wetlands | place: USA: Ohio, Lake Erie, Old...
AAAAAAAATGGAAAAAACAGCCAAAATTACTTTGCATCGGGGTTTGAAAATTGGCATAATAGACCCGCGCTTATATGGATCTTTTATTGAACATCTGGGTAGAGCGGTTTATGGTGGTATTTACGAACCAGGGCATCCAACATCTGATGAACAGGGGTTCCGCCAGGATGTGCTGAACCTTGTGCAAGAGTTAAATGTGCCGATCGTCCGCTATCCAGGTGGAAATTTCGTATCAGGTTATAACTGGGAGGATGGGATCGGTCCGCAGGCAGATCGACCCAGGCGACTTGAACTCGCCTGGAAAACGATTGAGACGAACCAGTTTGGCTTAAATGAGTTTATTTCCTGGTGTCGCAAAGCCAGGTCCAGTCCTCTTATCGCCATCAACCTGGGGACGGGCGGAGTGGATGCGGCACGGTCGATTGTGGAATACTGTAACCATCCCGGCGGTACCTATTGGAGTGATTTACGTCATTCTCATGGTTATCCAGAACCACATGCGGTTAATACCTGGTGCTTGGGAAATGAAATGGACGGTCCCTGGCAGATTGGTCACAAGACTGCTGATGAATATGGGCGAGTAGCCTGTGAAGCTGCCAAGGTGATGAAATGGGTCGATCCTTCGGTTGAGTTGGTAGCTTGTGGGAGCTCTGGTAAAGGGATGCCCACCTTTCCGGCTTGGGAGGCTACTGTCCTGGAGCATACTTATGATGTGGTGGATTACATTTCACTGCACTCTTATTATGGCAATCGCAGTGGTGACACGCTCAATTTCCTGGCAAAATCCTTGGATATGGACTCTTTTATCTCGTCTGTAGTTGCAGTATGCGACTATGTTAAAGCGAAGAAAAGGAGTAAGAAAACCTTATTCCTTTCTTTTGATGAGTGGAATGTTTGGTTTCACTCCAACGCGGCTGATCGGGAAATCCCTGCCTGGTCTATTGCGCCACCTCAGCTTGAGGACGTTTACACCTTTGAGGATGCCTTGTTGGTTGGTTGCATGTTAATCACGTTGCTCAAGCATGCTGACCGGGTGAAGATCGCTTGCCTGGCGCAATTGGTTAATGTGATTGCCCCGATTATGACAGAAACAGGTGGAGACGTATGGCGGCAAACGATCTTCTATCCATTCTCACAGGTCTCTCAATATGGTCGTGGCTCTGTATTGAATTTGTTGGTGGATTCGCCTGTTTATTATGATAAAGAGTTTGACATTGTGCCATGCATTGAGGCGGTGGGCACCTGGAACGAAGAAACCGATTCACTGACTGTATTTGCTGTAAATCGGAGCTTAGACGAAAACATCCAGATCCTGGGAGATGTTCGAGATTTGCCTGAATATCGGGTAGTTGAACAATTAGAATTCGTGAACGCCGACTTGAAGGCCTATAATTCTCACAGCCATCCCAATGCGGTCACTCCGCAGAAAGGTGGCGATGCCGTTGTAGAAAATGGATTCTTGAAGACGCATTTGCCACCCGCATCCTGGAATGTTATTCGCCTGGAAAGGAGCAAATGATGTTAGAGAAATTACGCGAAGAGGTTTTTCGATTACATCTGGAACTGCCGAGAAATAACCTGGTTGCATGGACTTCAGGCAATGTCAGCGGTCGTGACTTCGAAACGGGTCTGGTGGTGATCAAACCTAGCGGAATAATGTATGAGGACCTGCGCCCAGAGAATATGGTGGTGGTCAATTTGGATGGTAATGTGGTTGAAGGTGAATTCAAGCCATCTTCTGATACAGCCACACACCTGTTCATATATCGCCACAGGGCGGATGTAGGTGGGATTGTGCACACACATTCCACATTTGCCACGGCATTTGCTGCGGTTGGGAGGCCCATCCCCCCTTATCTGACCGCTATCTGTGATGAGTTCGGCGGGCAGATTCCTGTGGGCGGTTTTGCTCTCATCGGAGGAGAACAGATCGGACAAGAAGTTGTGCGATCAATAGGCAGCAGCAAAGCGATCCTGATGCAAAATCACGGCGTATTTACGATCGGTAAAAATGCCCGCGCGGCCTTGAAATCTGCAGTCTATGTTGAAGATGCTGCCCGGACGATGTTTTATGCCATGCAACTCGGTGAAGTAGTTGCTATCCCTGCTGAGCAGGTAGCAAAGTTGCATAAACGCTATACTGAGGAATACGGTCAGTAGGATAATTCGAAAAAACACACCGGTGGCATGGATTGCCCACCGGTGTGTTTTTTTAGTCTATCAGAGCCTGGTAGGTCAAGTTATGGAAATCTGGTACGATCGGGTAAGTGTCTGACGGCATATATTGCAGCATCAGGATTCCGATCAATTCTTCTTGAGGGTCAATCCAGAAGTTGGTATTCGCTGCCCCTCCCCAGCCATAATTTCCGACCGATCCCAGCATTTGGGATTTTCCTAAATCCATCAGAACGCTGACCCCCAGTCCGAAACCGGATGATAGATCATCAAATGGATGAATACCTTCGGGTAGATTGTTGGTCGTCATTAGCTCTACAGTTTTGCGACTCAAGAGACGCGTTCCATTCAGTTCACCTTTGTTTAAGAGCATCTGGGAAAATTGGAAATAGTCACTCGTAGTAGAGACCAGCCCACCTCCGCCAGAGGGATTGTGGGTGGGTTTTGTGTACCGGCTGGTTGATGAGGAATCGGTTACTTTCAAACCAGCCTTCTCATCGGGTCCGTATGTTGAGGTAAACCAATCCACTTTCTCAGGTGGAACGTAGAAATCTGTATCCGACATACCTAAAGGATCGAAGATGCGCTCTCTTAAAAATTCCTCAAATGGCATTCCTGAAACCACTTGCACCAGGTATCCCAGCACATCGGTGGCGAAGCTATACCGAAACATTGTGCCCGGTTGGAAAGCAAGCGGAAGTTTGGCAAACCTCTCGATAAAAGCTTGTAAAGTAAGTTCAGGATTTTTCTCTACAACACTCCATAATTTCTTCCGGTAGAGCTCGTCAATGTAAACATTATCATCGAATCCATAGCTCAACCCGGCTGTGTGTGTCAACAGATTGTGTATGGAAATCTCACGCTCAGGCTTGAGATACCGCACCCCGGTCCCGGGAGTGTTGGGAAGCACTTTCACCTCTTTGAATGCAGGAATATAGTTGGAGATGGGGTCTGTCAGACGGAACTTGCCCTCCTCGAAGAGCATCAATACTGCCGTGCTGGTGATCGGTTTGGTCATGGAGTAGATCCGGAAGATTGAATCAAAGTGCATCGATCTTCCAGCCTCGATATCAGCCATTCCGATCTTCTCAAAATGAACGACGTTGCCATGCCTGGCAATCAGCGTGATGATCCCCGCCACTTTCTTCTCATCGATATAACGCTGCATGACAGTGTTTATCCGGCCCAACCGTTCGCTTGAAAATCCTTCTGCCTCTGGTCTCACAATGTTCATGGATGGTAGCTCCTTTTATTAGTGGAGTTTTTGAATTTCTATTAGTTTAATCCCATGTGCAGGAATTGTGTTGGTAAGCCTCGCCTGGTTGCGATTTATCGAATGAAATTGTTGCCATATTAACCCTCCCAACGATAAGGTCGGTTTACCAATAATGATGTACCATGGGTTGGATGCTTCTAGTATAAATCTGCCTGATCTTCTCCATCGTAACAACATCCAGAGGTGGTAGCTCAGCTGTTTTGACATTCTCCTCAACTTGAGCTGGACGTTTGGCGCCAGGAATGGCACAGGTAACCGCATCGAACATCAGGATCCAGCGCATAGCCATTTGCGCCATACTCATGCCTTGCGGAACCAGGGGGCGCAAGTCTTCTACAGCCTGCAAGCCAATCTCGAAATCGACTCCCGAAAAAGTTTCCCCACGGTCGAATGCCTCTCCATGCCGGTTAAATGCGCGATGGTCCTCTGCAGTGAAGGATGTTTGGCGGCTCATCTTACCTGCCAGCATGCCTGAAGAAAGCGGAAGTCTAGCCAAAATGCCGACCTTGCGACGTTTTGCCTCCGTAAAGAACAGATCAGCTGGCCTCTGCCGGAAAATATTGAAAATGATTTGGACAGACTGTACTCCAGGGTATTCAATAGCTTTCAAAGCTTCTTCCACCTTTTCCACACTCACCCCATAATGTCGGATTTTTCCAGTCACCTTCAGGTCATCCAGAACACCAAATAACTCGGGCATATAAAACACCTCTGTGGGTGGGCAATGCAGTTGGACCAGGTCGATCGCTTCAGTGTTGAGATTCTTTAGGCTGCGTTCGATAAAAGCTGTCAGGTTTTGCTGGTTATACCCGCTCGCAACATGTGGGTCTAGCCGGCGACCAATCTTCGTGGCGATTATAATCTGTTCTTTTCTTTCCTTTCGAAGTTGAGCCAATAACCTCTCACTACGTCCATCTCCATATACGTCTGCAGTATCAAAGAAATTTACTCCCAGCTCCACTGCTCTGTGAAGAGCAGATAACGATTCTTTGTCTTCTACAGGTCCCCAGGTACCACCAATTGCCCAGGCACCAAAACTAATGGTGGATACTTTCCAACTGGTTCTTCCCAAAGTACGATATTGCATCTTTAAGCTCCTTCCTTTTGTAATTCATGTACGTTCTGGTTATTCCCACTTCGAATAGGCCATATCCAAAATGAGGTTGATCCGAGGATACAGAGGAACCCGCATCCGATCATTGTAGGGGCGATACCAAAATGATTAGCAAAAGCCACACCTACCAACGGGCATATAAAAGCGCCTATATTCGCAATTGTCATATAAACAGCTGTATAACCAGGCCTGTTTTCTTCCGGTGTAACTTTCAGCAATGTATTGAAGTGGCTCAAATTTACTCCAGGGACGATCAAGCCATTGATCGCAGTCGCTATCAGGATCAGAGACATTGAAGGGAGCAGTCCGACTACCAGGGGGTAAACCCCGATCAATAAAATCGTTCGTTTGAGAGTCACCGGTTCGCCCCATCGTCCCATCAACCACCTCCAAAATGCATATCCCAGGATGGTTGCAGTAGTCAGGATAGTTGTGTTCAAGCCAAGCCAGGCCTCCGTTGCACCAAGGTTTCGCATGTAATGAAGGATGTACAATGGTCCTACCATCCAGATGCCAATCCCATGCAGAAGTGTATCACCTGTGATGCGAATGAATCCCTTATTTTTCGAAACTACCTGATTTATATTGAACCAGACTTGATGCAGGCTGGCGTTTTTTCGTGTTTCTTGGATTTGTGGTTTTACCGATGAATCAGGTACTTGGACTTTTAGTAAGTAATAAAAACTAAGCAAGGATGTGGCAAATCCAAATGCATATAAGATCTGGTAATTTCCTGGGAAGATCTTCTTTTCAAGCCAGATTCCAAATAGGATTCCACATATACTCATGGAGATGTTGTAAATAATACTCCTCGCCGAGAAAACCCCAGCACGTTTATCTTCCGGAACCACGTCGGAGAGTAGAGGGATCCAGCCCACATTAAAGAAATGAGCCAAGCCCGAGAAGAAGACAATCAGACCAATCACCAGGGCTGCCAAAGTCGCCTCTGTCAGCTTTATCAAGGGAAGCAACGCAATGAACAGGAATACGGATCGGTAAAGCACCAGGCTGCCCAAAATCCAGGGCTTCCGCCTGGTTTTCGAGTTTAAAAACCTCCCTGCAGGAAGCGATACCAATACAGCCATTAAAGCCGGTATCGAGGTCAGTAAACCGACTTGGGAATTGGTCGCCCCAAGGCGTAGTGCAAAAGCGGCATTGAAGGTAGCTGCACTGGCTAACATTGACGCCCAGAAAATTTCTAAGACCAAAAACCAGGCGTTGCGATCCTCGAGCTTGGCTAGATCGAGACGAAAAAGGCGATATAAAAGTTCTTTCATCGTCAATGTACTGGACCCACCTCAACGACTTGAGCCGTCATGTACCCATTCTCAACCACTAATGCGATACCTCCGCCATGTAGGGATTCGCCGACATCCGTGACTTCGATGAGTTTTTGGTTTCCCACCCAACCCTTTAACTGGTTGCCTTCCACCTGTAGCTTTAATGCATAAGGCTTATATTCCTCCCAGGGGAAATCAATCTCTGCAAGCACATGGTCTCCATCCAAAGCTTTGATTAGACGAAGCTTCCCATCTTTGCAGATCATAAGTGCATAGAAGCGCTTCATTCCCTGTACGCGCACAGCAATCCCACCCGATGTGATCAAGATTGGGGTGATCTCTGCTTGGACCTGATAATCTGTCCACTCCCGCGTACCTGTTGAGATCAAGCCTCTACCTTCATTTTGAATAATACGGAAAGCTTCTTTCCATCGGTATTCCCATTGGTCCACGCCATCCATCCAAGCTTTGTGCCAGATTTTCGGTCCAGGCCAAGGCAACTCGCTGCCCGAAGGACGGGTGAAGATCGTCTGGGGAGTGCCTTCCCAGGTCAGATAATCAAGGTAAAATGATCCGGCTTCGGGCGTTTCCACGCCGATTTCCGCGATAGGTAATCCCTGGAGATCAGGGATGGTCCATTCAATTTCACAAGATTTTCCAGGAGGAAGGATATATTCGGGACCATATAAAATCTCGAATCGGTCATTTGCGTCATAGTATCTCAGGTAAAGGATGACTTTGGCGGATTTGGCTGTGCTTAACCGGGCACGTACTTTCTGACCGGTATACAGGGTAGGTGAAGCCATTAGCCCGTACCCTGGCATATCGATAGCCTCCGGAGGAATGAAAGTAGGGGTGCCGAAGCGAGCATTGCCTTCTGAACGGAGTAACAGGCAACGCTTACCTTGTATGCTGTAGCCTGGCGTATTTTCAACCTTCCCATTCTCTGCGTGAAATCCCTGTACACTTCCGGGTAATTCAAAGTGGAATCGTGCTCCATTTTTAGGTGACAGGGTATCGATCCCAGATAATGCTCTGCCGCTATTCACAATTTGGAAAGACTCCGAAACCGCATCTGTGATGACTCTGCCGCCGTCTGCAGCAGCTACAAAAATCCTGTCCGCAACAGGGCCGCGCCAGTCTGGACCTGCATTAATCCCATCCAACCCCTTTTTGATCCCCATGATGCAGCCTACATTGCCAGAGTTACAATCGGTATCCCATCCGCTGGTGTTAACGATTCTCAAGGACTTTTGAAAGCTATCTTCACCGTAAAGCAGCGCCAGGATGATCAGAGCATGGTTCGGAACCATGTGGCAGTTTCCACCATAACGATCATATCCATAATTTTTTACTATATGCTCTCTGCCTGCGTGCCAATCGGGATGCTTGACATGAAAAGATCGTATTTCCTCGATCAGGCGATAGATGATCGAATCTTTTGGGATTAAAGATGTACTGGTATCAAGGAGTTTGTTTAAGTCGTTCTCTATGAAAGCCTGAGCTTCCATGGCGGCAATTACTTGTGCTCCATATATCGCTTCTCCATCATGGCTGACGCTAGCAGCTTTACGTGCAAACTCGGCTGCCAGTTCTGGATCACCGGGAGCAATCATCCCCCAACCATCGATAAAAATTTGTGCACCGATCTGTTCCGCCACAATCTTGCCATTCGTGGCAATGGAACCGCTTTGTGGGGCAGGGAGACCTTTCTTCAGACGTAAAAAAGCAGTATGTTCTGTTGAATTACCCAGCCCGCCCCACCATAAGATTGTTCGGTTCTCGATGATGTAATTCAACCAGGTTTGACCAATCTGCGCAGGGGTTAAATCATGACGGTTGCCATAATCGGGTAAAGCACGCAAAAAAGTAAATGTCCCCGAAATGTCGTCGTCTGTTACCACTAATGGAACCCCACGTTTTTCATGGACATAATAGTTGATCTCTCCGAACTCAGACGTGATACGATCGTACTGCCACCCTTCAAAGGGTCTGCCAAGGTAAACTCCGATAATCTTTCCTAAAACCCCAGCGTAAACGCGTTCGACATAATCATCAGGTATTGTCATGAGTACTCCTATCCTTGGAACGATGACTATTTTAGTCTAGATTTCGTCTTTTTAATATGTCAAGAATTTCTATTCTCTCAGGCATCGCGGCTTGAGCTCCGAGGCGTGTTACAGCAATTGCGCCAGCTGCCAATGCCCATTGCATGGCCTTTTCAAAAGGTAAATTTTCGCTCAAGGCAGCTCCTAAGGCTCCGTTAAAGGCATCACCTGCCGCAACCGTGTCCACTGCTTCAACGGGAATAGCCTGATAAAAATGCCCACCAGACTGGCTTTGAGTATAGGCTCCCATGGCACCCATTTTGATGACAATCTGACCTGCACCTCGCTCGAGGAGAAGACTGGCTGCTTTTTCGGCATCAGATTGATCTTCGACAGGAAAACCTGCTAAAAACGCAGCTTCCGTCGTATTAGGGGTCAGAATATCTACATTCGGATAAAGATCAATGGGAAGTGGTCTGGCAGGTGCCGGATCTAAGATTACAGTGACGCCTTGGGAATGTGCTAACAGGGCAGCCTTTTGAACTATTTCCATGGGGATTTCCAGCTGAAGAAGTAAAACTTTCGCATCCGGTAGAATATTTTCCAGGTGGCTCAAGTCTGGCTGACCTAATGTACCGTTTGCGCCAGGAACGATGATGATGTTATTCTCAGCAGCCTCACCGATGGCGATAAGAGCTACCCCTGAAGGCAGCTGGTTGTCGACCATTACACCTGAGATATCTACACCATTATCGGATAGACTCTTCCGTAGTGCGCCCCCAAAAACATCATCACCGACTCGGCCAATCATGTGTGTTTGTACCCCCAGGCGCGCACATGCTACTGCCTGGTTCGCCCCTTTTCCACCAGGTGTAATATGAAAAGAACTCCCGGTTAAGGTTTCGCCCGGCTTGGGCAGCCGTGGGGCGTGAGCCACGAGGTCCATGTTGATGCTTCCCAGAATAATTATGCTCATACGGTCCTTTTTTGGAAAAAGATCATAATAACTTGCAGGATATGATTTTGTTTTCCTTAAATAAATGATTTTGCACTGTAGGTTGAACAGATCAATAACACGTATTTTAGCAATCTAAGAGGTTTTGTCAACCACAGCTTTTCTCCAATGGTAGAATACCATTGAATCCTCGAGAAATGAATGAGTGGGAGTGATATGGAAGCTGAAGATCTTATCGGTGCAGTAGATATTGGCGGAACCAAGATTGCCATCGGGTTGGTGGACCGAGAGGGCCATCTCTGTGCCCGTCGGGAAATGCCTACCCAGGCAGAGCTTGGACCTCAGAGCGGGGTTTTGCGTATAGACAATGCATTGAGAAACGCATTGGAAGAATGTAGGGGAAACCTGATTGGGATTGGAATTGGAAGCACAGGACCAGTTTATCCAATGACTGGAGAAATTGGAAAGTTGGATTTCTTGCCAGGATGGGATGGATTCAATATCGTTCGCGAGCTTTCCGATTTATTTAATCTACCCGTGGCCATGGAAAATGATGCGGACGCAGCAGCTTTAGGGGAGGTTACATGGGGCGCGGGCAAGGGAGCCTCCCGTTTCCTTTATGTAACAGTCAGCACAGGCATTGGCACAGGCTTTGTTATCGATGGGGATTTATATCGGGGTGTGAACGGATCTCATCCTGAAATGGGGCATCATATCATCGATCCCTCTGGACCATTGTGTTCCTGTGGGGGAAAGGGGTGTTGGGAGAGTCTTGCCAGCGGTCCAGCTATGGTGCAATGGATGAATGATATACGATTTAACAGTGCTCAGGAAATATGTTCTGCGGCAGAACAAGGTGATAAACATGCTCAACAGGCAGTCGCACGTACGGGCTATTATCTGGGTACTGGTCTGGCTAACCTGATTACCCTGTTGGTTCCTGATGTGATCGCATTAGGCGGAGGTGTAATGCAAAGCCAGCATCTGTTTTGGGAACAGATCCACACGTCGATCGCAACAATTTGCGGTTATGTTCCTTTCCGGGAAGTTCAGATTGTGCCAGCACTTTTAGGATATCAAGCCGGATTAGTCGGAGCGGCTTGTGTCTGGTTGCATCGCTATTCTAAGTCTTCGCTCCGATAATATCCTCATCGTAAGTCATGAATACATTTTGACCTGGCTCAACAACCAGAAAATTTTTTCGGCTTTCTAAATTCCGCGATGGATCAAGAGAATTCTTGTTTTTAGAATCATCCCAATTGCCTTCCAAAAGTTGTCGGATCAAGATCAAATC
>Ga0153916_10004927_pt1 | contig 10140 bp, 9 predicted proteins | sample Opewatmetagenome_FD_109642 | JGI IMG/M metagenome (GOLD analysis project Ga0153916, IMG submission 109642) | Freshwater wetland microbial communities from Ohio, USA - Open water 3 Core 3 Depth 4 metaG | ecosystem: Environmental > Aquatic > Freshwater > Wetlands | place: USA: Ohio, Lake Erie, Old...
CGTACGGCATCCGGCGATCTCCCTGTCTCCCCAGTCCTCTGCCTCAGCGAAATGCCTTGGCAAAACCCTCTTTTTCGAGTTCATCGAGTATCTGCTCGCGGATGAACTCCGCAGGCTTACGGCCGGCCACGCTGGGCAGCCTTTCCGCCTCCTGACTTAATACCTCCTGGATGCCTTCCAGGTTGGTGCGCAGTGTCGGAGACATCATCGGGGAAAAATAGCCGTAGGTCTCATCGAGAACCTCTCTGTCCGTCGTGCGCATATAGCGGCCCAACGTATTTAAACTTCCCGCTTTGTTGGTTCGAAACCAATGAACGCCCTCCATGTAGGCTTTTAGAAAGCTCTTCACCAGTTGGGGGGATCGTGCCAGGAAGCTTTCTCGCACCGAGATCGTCGACTGGGGATAGTAGATGGGTAAAGTTTTCAAATCGGCGAGCACTGTCATCTTCAAGGTTCTGGCTTTGAGCGTGTGTGGGGGAGCGAGGACCGTGGCGTCGAGAGTGCCGGCGCTCAGAGCGATCAGCCTGCTGGCGGCTTCCCCCATCTGCATAAAGATCACGGATTTGGGGTTGATGCCCCACAGGGCAAAGACTTTTCTCAGCGCCGATTCATTGGAGCCTCCCAGACGAACCACACCCACCTTTTTGCCGACAAGGTCGGCGGGGCTTTTAATCTCCGGGCGGGCGACAACGGAAAAAGGATATTTGTTGATGGAGCTGGCGATAATAATAACGTCCGAGCCGCCGAGGCGAGAATGAATCGGCGCGGCGGCGGAGGATTGCGACAACTGCGTCCCGCCCGAGAGCAAAGCTTGAATGCTCTGGGTACCGCCGGGGATCATCACCAGGTCGATATCCAGCCCATGCTTGGCGAAAAACCCGCCTTCCTTGGCCGCCCAGATGGGGGACTGGAATCCGGAAGTGCCGCCGTAGTCGGCGATGATTTTTTCCGCTCGGGCGGCTTCGGAACTTGCGATCAGCAACAACAGGTTGCCCAAGATTAGAAGTAAAAATGAACTTGCCGGTTTCATATGAGCTACATGAATTCCCGCGGGTCGGCGATCACGCCCTTCACGGCGGTGGCGGCGGCCACCGCCGGGCTGCCCAGATAAATTTCCGCGTTATAGCTCCCCATCCGCCCTTGGAAATTGCGGTTGGCGGTCGACAGCGTGACCTCGCCGTCGGCCATGACGCCGCCGTCGCCGGCGCAGGCGCTGCAGCCCGGGTTGGTGATGAGCGCGCCGGCTTCGAGCAGGATCGAGTAGGTCCCGTCCTTGACGATGCGCGCGACGATCTCTTTGGAGGCCGGACTCACCAGCAGCCTCACGCCGCTGGCGACCTTGCGGCCCTTGAGGATCTGCGCGGCTTCGACCAGGTCCTCGTACTTAGCGTTGGCGCATGAGCCGATGAAGACTTGATTCACCTTGGTGCCGGCGACTTGCTCGATGGGTTTGACGTTGTCAACCGTGTGAGGGCAGGCGATCTGCGGCGCTAAACTACGGCCGTCGATCGTCACGCTCTTCACATAGACCGCGTCAGGGTCCGGGTGAAGTTCGCCGTACTGGTCCGGCGCTACGCCGCGTCCGGCGAGATAGCTTCGGGTGATTTCATCCGGGCGCACGAAACCGTTCTTGGCGCCGACCTCCATGGCGAGATTGCAGAGCGTCATTCGATCGGAAACGGAGAGTCCTGCGGTGTAGCTGCCGTGAAATTCGACGGACATATAGGTCGCGCCGTCGGCGCTCAACTCGCCGATCAGCTTGAGCATGACGTCTTTCGAGCTTGAACCCCGCGCCAACGGCCCTTCGATGACGACCTTGAGGGACTGCGGCACTTTCATCCAAATCTTGCCCGTCACCCAGGCGGCGGTCAGCTCGCTGAAGCCGACGCCGGTTCCGAAGGCGCCCAGCGCGCCGTAGATCGTCGTGTGCGAGTCGCTGCCGATCACGACCATCCCCGGCCTGATATGGCCTTCTTCGGACAGCACGAGGTGCGCGATGCCGGTGTTGACGTCGTAGAACTTCTTGATTCCCTTGCGCGCCGCGTACTCCCGGCAAACCCGCTGGTCGTCGGCGGTCTTGGCGGTCTGCGCCGGCGCGATGTGGTCCATGACCATGGCGATGCGGTCGACATCGTAGATATGATCGGTGCCGAGCTTCTCCATGGTGCGGATGCAGCGCCAGCTCGCCATCGGACTCATGTACAGGTCGGGATAAACGTCGAGCACTTGGCCCGGAGTCGCTTCGGTCACGCCGGCGGCTCTTGCGAGCACTTTTTCAGCGAAGGTTTTTCCCATGACGATCTATCCTTTTGCCGCGCGCTGCTGAGGCAACACGTACTTGGCCAGGTAGGGGATCAAGCCGCCGGCGTCGAGGAGCTGCTTGAGACTTTCGGGAAAGGCGGCGAAGCGGAAATTGTTTCCTTGAACTTCGGCAATCCCTGCGTCTAAATCGAGCCAGAGTTCACCGCCGTCTAAAGCGGCTTCCGCGGCTTCAGGACATTCGACCGCCGGCAGGCCGGTATTGATGCAGTTGCGAAAAAACACTCTGGAGAACGATTTTGCGATCACGGCCTTGATCCCGGCGCCGATCAGGCTGCTGGCCGCCTGCTCGCGCGCGCTGCCGCAGCCGAAGTTGCTGCCGCCGACCACGACTTGAGAAGCCCACAGGCGCTTTTGCACCTCGGGTCCCAGCGGCTCGAAGGCGTGTTTGGCGAGTTCCAGCGGATCAATGCTTACCAGGTAGCGGCCCGGAATAATGACATCGGTGTTGACGTTGTTGCCGAACTTGATGACTTTGCCGCCGATCTTTTCCGTCATGGCGTGGTCTCCTCGACAAACCATTCGGTGGGCACCTCGCGCCCCAACCCTTTCGCTTCTGCCAGCGCCAGGGTGCGCGCGCCGACCGCGGCGAACTGAATTCCCATCCCCGTATTGTTAGCGAAGAGCGTGATCTGGTCTTTGCGGCTGCGGCCGGGAAAACGGCCGATCAAGAGGTCACCCAGCTCGCCGATCTCGTCCCAGGTCTTCAAGCCTTTTTGCACCGGCTCCATCAGATCGATCTGGTGGTCGTATTCGATCTGCTCCTTCGATAGCACGACCATGACATCGGCCCGCTCCAGGGTCGTGCCGTCCAACTCGCGCCGCACCGTGGTTCGGTCGGGAGAGGTGATCGCGGTCACATGGGTTCCGGGCTCCAGCCAATTGCCGTCGAAGCAAGCTTCCATGGTGGCGGTGGCGCAGGTGACGATCTGGCAACCTTCGACCGCGTCTTTGGGATGGTCCACCGCGATGATCCGCTTGCCGAGCTTATCGCTCCATTCTTGGGCGAATGATTTGCGGTGCGCCGGTGTCGGACTATAGACGCGCACCTCCTCGATTTGCGGCTGCACCATCACGAGATAGCGAAGGTGTGCCTCGGCCTGCCAGCCCGAGCCGAAGAGGCCTGAGACCCGCGCGCCGGGATTGGCGAGCTCGCGGATGCCCATCGCCGAGGTGGCGCCGACCCTGAGTTTCTGGATGTAGCTGTCGTGCAGGACCGCGAGCGGTTCGAGGGTCTCGAGACTGTAGAGCGTGATGAGACCGACAAAGGTGTTGCCCCGGGCCGCCGGGATCAGCCGGCGCCGCTTGGTGCCGTCGGCGAGGGTTTCCACTCCCGCCATGTCGGAGGTGATGCGCAGGGCCCAGACGCCGGAGGAAAGGTTGCCGCCCTCCTGCGACTTGAATCTGAAGTGAAAGCCGGGATGGCGTTTGTCTTCCACCGGAAACATGGTGTGGTTGCGCGGCCGGTTCCCGCCTTTTCCCAAGGCGTGTTCTTTGTAGGCGACTTCCAAAACCTCCATGCAGTCCTCGAGAGTGAGGACCTGCTCGATTTCGCTGTTATTAAGAATTCGCATGGCCGTCCTTCGTCAATGTAAAATTACCCTTCGCCGGCGAGACGTTCCGCCATCGCGATCAACCCGCCGGCCTTCAGCATGTCGAGGAGAAAGGGCGGCGTGGGGCTGGCCTGAAGCTTGGCGCCGGTGGTCTCGTTGACGACTTTGCCACTCTCGATATCGACGCTCAGAATATCGCCGTCGCTCACCTGGGCCGTGATGCCGGGGCATTCCAATATCGGCATGCCGATCTCAAATCCGTTGCGATAGAAAGTGCGGGCGAATCCCTCGGCGATGATGCAACTGATCTTGGTATTCTTCATCGCTTTAGCGGCGATGGCGCGGCCCGAAGATTGGCCGAAGTGTTTTCCGGTGACGACAATGTCGCCGGGCTTTACGTTGGCCGGGAACTCCGGGTTGCAGGTCTCCAGAACATGTTTGAGGATCTCCGGCCAGGGTTTAAAAATCAGATCGGTTCTGACGATTCTGTCCGTCGGGATGTTATCGCCGAATTTCCAACAGCGGCCGCGTGCCTGCATGCGATGCTCCTTCGAACTATTTTAGAAACTGTCTCGGGTCCGCGATCTTCCCGGCCACCGCCGAGGCGGCCACCGTCAAAGCGGAAGCAAGATACATCTTCGCTTCCGGGTTGCCGTTGCGCCCTGGGAAATTTCGCGCGTGGGTGGAAATCATCGTCTCGTCCGCCGTCATCGCGCCCATGTTGTACGCCTGATTCGATCCCGTGCTCGGCGGAAACCAGGTGGCGCCGCACTCGTGCAGTAGCTCGACTAATCCCTCGCGCACGGCTTGCGTGAAGACGGCGCGGCTGGACGGGACCAAGTTGAACCGGCTGTCGCGATGCACATGGCGTCCTTTTAAAATCTGCGCGGCGAGGCGGAAATCCTCGAGTCGTCCACCGCCATGGCCGCCCAGCTCCGCCCATTGCACCGGCGCGCCCGCGACCTCGCCCACGGTCTTGACGTTTCCCACCGTCGGCGGGCAGGCCAATTGCGGTTCGAGGGCGCTGAAGTCCCATTCCCATTTCGCTTCGAATTTGCGATCCGCATCGCCGCGCACCGCGTCGAAGGGTTTGTCCGTGACCGTGCGCACGAAGGCGAGGGTTTTTTCGTCCGGCTCGATGTAGCCGCACTTAGCGCCGAGGTCGACGACGATATGGGGGAAGAGCCAGCGGTCCCAGAAATCAAGCTGCTCGATATAAGGTCCGGTAAACTCCAGTGACTTATAGATCGCGCCGCCTTCGCCGATCTGGGCGGTAAGCCAGAGCGCCGCGTCGCGCGCCGTGACTCCCGGTTTGTGCCTGCCGCTGAGCCGAACCTCAATCGTGTCGGGCACTTTGAACCAGGCTTTGCCGAAGGGCATGACGGTTCCCGCATGGGAATCGTTGCCGAGGCCGGTGGCGAAGCAGCCGAGGGTGCCGTGGATGGGCGTGTGGCTGTCCGAGCCGACGATCACGGAACCGGGACGAATGAAGCCGTTTCGGACCGCGACATGATGCGTGTTGCCGTTGCCGCAGTCGAATAGATTAATGCCGTGGCGCCGCGCGAATGCGCGGTTTTCCTGCAACACCAGCGCTCCTTCTTCGCTCGGCGGGCAAAAATGATGATCGAAGATCATCACCACGCGCTCGGGGTAGCGCATCGGCCGGTGCACTTCTTTTTCAAATACCCTGCCGGTCAAGTAGCCGCTGAGATCGTGCAAGAGCAGGCAGTCGACGTTGGCGACCACCACTTCGCCCGGCTCCACCGCCTTGCGGCCGCTGGCGCGGGCGAGAATCTTCTCGATCATGTTCATGCGACTGACCTTTACCTTACTTCGCTAAAAATTGCGAACTTGCTTGGCGCCATGAGGAATAGCGCGGATACTCTAAAAGTCTTGCAATACGGACGCATTCGCACAGGCTATGCCAATGAATTCCATGCGTAAAATCCAGTTGCGCGAGAGAAAGAATTCCCTAATCTAGGAAAAAGCCGCCGTGAGATTCTTAAAAGCCATAGAAAATTAACCGATGAAAAAAGTTTTCTGCAGCGCATATCAGCCGCTGCTGCGTGGAATATCGTCAGAGACCGTTCCTGCCGATAATGACTTGGCATCGAGAGCTTTATTGCCGCGCCAAGTAGTCGCTCAGCACCACGTCGATGACAGCGAGCCGACCCGCCGCGTTCTCTTTGAGCGCTCGCTCCACCGCCGGTTTGATTTCCTTCGGCTCTTTCACCTGCACGCCATAGCCCCCGTAGATGTCGGCGTAGTAGCGATAGTCGGCGCCGGGAATTGGCCCGCCGAAATGGACGTTGGTTTTCTTGGCGGCGCCGTCCGGATAGTATTTCAACAGGCCGCGCTCCATCGAGAGATAGCGCTGATTGTTGAAGACGATCACGGTGATTGGCAAGCCGTGCTCCTGGGCCGCGCCCAGGCAAGAGGGCACCGGGTTATAGTGAAAGCCGCCGTCGCCGACGAGCACGAAAACCGGGCGGTCTTTCATCGCCAGCTTGGCGCCAAGCGCGTAGCCGAGGCTCACGCCCAGGCCGCCGGTGATGCGGGCGAGATAGGACAACGGCTCGCTGCGCGGAATTAAATTCTGGATCAGCGCGCGGTGCGTCGTGGTTTCTTCGACGATGACGCCGTCGGCGGGAATGACTTCGCCCAATACCTGGCAGAGCCAGCGGGGGTCGATCGGCACGGCGCTGTTCTGCGCGATCGCTTCGGCTTTCGCCGCCGCGGCCTGTTGGTCATGCTCCTGTTGAATTTGCCGCAGCCGTTCTTGATAGGCTGGGCGTTTGGCGGCGAAGGCTTCGGAGCGCTTCACGCCGTTCACTAGCCGCGTCAGCGTCGCCGCCGGCGGCGCGACCAAGGCGAGATCGACTTTGTAGCCCCAGAAAGGTAGGCGCGAATAGGGAAACTCGTCGCCGAGAAAAATCACCTTGGCATCGGCTTTCGGCCCTTTGTCGAGCGGATACCAGGGACTGACGGCGTCGGCGACGACGACGAGATCGGCGGACTGCACGCGGCGCGCGTCATAGGGAAGAAACAAACCATGACTGCGCGGAAAATTGACGAACGCCGGCCGGTAGGATTCCATCACCGGGATCGCCAGCGACTCGCAAAGATCGACGAGCGGTTTGACGGCCTCGGCGTCGCGGCCGACATGCTCGGTGAGGAGAACCGGCCGCTCGGCGCGGAGCAGCATAGCAACGGCTTCTTGAATCGCGCGGTCGTCGATCGCTACGGGACGCTCGACGCGGTTGACACGATTATTTTCCGGCATGGCGACTTCGTCCAACATGCACTCGAAGGGGACGCCGAGCAGCACCGGCCCGGCGGGCGGTTCGACGGCGATTTGCATCGCCCGTTCGATGCTGCTGACGAGAATCGTCGGCGAGGTGACTCGGTCCGCCCACTTGACGCAGCGGCGCAAGAGCTCGGCGGGGCCGCCGATGTCGACGAGATCATGCACCCATTGGTTGCCGGGATCGGGCAGTCGGGTATCTTCGCCATAGGCGGAGGTCTCGCCGCAGCAAATCACCATCGGCACGCGCTCCTGATAGGCGGCGCGCAAATACATCGCGGCGTTGAGCGGCCCGGCGGTGGCGTGCAGCAGCACGGCCTGCGGCTTGCCGGTGATCTTGGTGTAGCCCGACGCCATGGCGACGGCGAGCGCTTCATGACGGCAATTGATGTACTGGATGCTCTTGTCGCCGCGCTCTTTGGCTTCGGCGAAAGCCTCCCACACCGGGGGCCATTCGGTGCCGGGAGAGCAGAAGACATAATTCACCCCCGCCCGCTTGAAAACTTCCACCATCGCTTTGCCGCCATGCATTGGAACCTCCTTCAGATCGGAAAGGATGAAGGATGAAATCAGAAGGATGAAAAAAGATCAAGGGAAAATTCTTGGCGGAAACCGGCTAGTACAATCTGTTTTCTTGACCGTGGCTGGAGTTTATCTGCCGCGGGGTGATCCGGCGGCAGGCCGTTGATCCTCCAGTAAACGCTTGTGTGCGGTGATGTCGCGCGCGATCAGAAGCGTGCCGATAGGCCGGCCGTCGGCCTCCAGAGGGGCATGGCTACATTCGACGATCACGGCCGTGCCGTTCTTCCTGAAGAAAACATCTTCATGATTCGTTATCATCCTGCCCGTGGTACGAGTGTGCGCGAAAACGCATTCGCCTCTCGGAAAGGAACGCCCATCGCGGTGCCGATTATGGATTTTTTCATGCAGCGAATGTCCCACCAATTCCTCGGCGCTGAAGCCGAAGGTCTCTAAGGCTTTTGCGTTAACGAACGTGACGTGCCCGTCCGAATCGGTGATGAAAATCGATTCCGCTACGCTTTCGGTGATCTTCTGGACCAGCAGAACTTCATATTGTAGCCGGTCCGCGGCTTTCTTCCGTTCGCAGGCCGCCGTTTCAAGTTCCTTTCTTACTTGATCGAGCTCGACTATCGGCGATGCTTCGATCTCCGGTGTCGCGCCCTCGCCGATCGTTTTGGCGGCTTCCAATAAAGCCGATATCGAGGACGCGATGCGGCGCCAAAATAGTAGGGCGACGCCGAGGGCCACGAGAATAAAAAACACGACGCCGCCGACCATGAAACCGAGAGCCTGCCATAGAGGACGATTGACTGCCGAGACGGGTACCGCGATGGCGACCGTCCAACCTGAGAAGCTCGATCGCCGATGAGCGACGTAAGATTCCTCCCCGCCGAAAGGTTGTCCGATCCACCACCCTTCGGCATTTCCCGCGCTTTTCGCGGTCAGGCTTGGGCTGGCGGTCTTACCCAAGAGTTTATCCATGTCTCTGGTTCTGGCAACGATAATCTTGTTGGCGTCGATGATCGTCGACAACCAATGGGAGGGAATCGCTTCTTGTTCCAGAAGTCTCTGAATGAATGTCGGCGACAAGCTCATGGTCAACGCGTATTTTGTTGCGCCGTCAATCACCACCGGCACGCCGACGGAAATGACAGGCCGTTGCACAACCCGGGTGGTAAAAAGGTTCGAAACCGCGGGTCGACGGCTTTCCATCACCGTTTTTACGAAACCCGCGTCGCTGTATTGAGGAAAGCTCTCGCCGAAGGGCCGGCGGGTATTGACGGCCTGTTTGCCCGCGGAGTCGACCAGGACAATCGCATCCGCTCCCTCATGGACCGGCAGCACGCGCTTCGACTCGTCATGAAACGACTTGAGATCTCCGGCATGAAGGCGCTCGGATTGGGCAAGGGTCTTTAGCGCCGCCATGCGGGCCTCGAAGTCTTTGTCTAACGCCAAAGACAGCGCCCGCGCGGTCGCGACAAGATTTTGTAGTTGGGTTTCCCGCCCGCTTTCGAAATGTAAGACCAGCGTTACGCACACGAAGGCTAAGAGCGGCAATAAGGTGGCGCCGGCGATGATCAAGATATGCGATCGAGGCTTCATGGTTTCTGGTATGCGAAAAATAAACGCTAATCAAAATCCCCGCGTAGATCAGGAGCGGTCGAGCGCTCTTAATATCCGAGCCGCGTAACGTTTTCGCAAACGGGCCGAATTATGGCACTGGTTGGGAACGGGCGTCAAGGCGAGAGAGGGACAGGCGAGAGAGGGAAAGGATGAAGTATGAAGGATGAAGGCGGAAGGAAAGCCCGGAGAGAGGCAAAGGATGATGGCCGAATGGATGTTGGGTGGGCGACAAGATGTGAGCGCCAAGCTACAACCGCGGGGTTTTTACTCGCGATCTGGTCTTTCTCACTATGCTTACGAAGATTCCAATGAGTTCGTTGGTTTCTTGCTTGAGCCGGTTGAATGCTTCTACGGGCAAAAAACCAGCTTCGTTCAGCAAGTCCAGCCAATATCCTGTTTCTTCAAGCTCCTGAAGTCCACCTTCCACTTTGCTGATGAAATCGGCGTTGGATTTGGCCCTTTGAGCTTCATGGTAGTGGGCTCCCACTGAGGTTCCCGATCTCAGCATCTGGCGTCCGAGCACTTGTGCCTCAGTTCTCTTGGGCAAGGCTGAATAAAGCCGGACGATATCTAACGCAAATCTTTTAGTCCGCGCCTTGAGGTCACTTATCATCTCGATGATCTCTCCGTGTTTTCCTTTCTTTCATCCTTCCTTTTTCATCCCTCCGCCTTCCGCCCTCATCCTTCTCCGTGTCGCGCCATAGTCCCGCGCTGCCGATTCCGCCGAGACATAGCCGCGCCGCAGGTCGCGTTCAATGAGTTCGCTTGGACGCTCGCTGGGCGGACCATAACCTCCGCCACCGCCGGTCTCGACGATGA
>Ga0153916_10004928_pt1 | contig 10140 bp, 20 predicted proteins | sample Opewatmetagenome_FD_109642 | JGI IMG/M metagenome (GOLD analysis project Ga0153916, IMG submission 109642) | Freshwater wetland microbial communities from Ohio, USA - Open water 3 Core 3 Depth 4 metaG | ecosystem: Environmental > Aquatic > Freshwater > Wetlands | place: USA: Ohio, Lake Erie...
ATGTCCAGACTACTTTAGTTACAGCCGTGTTTCTGCTAATGTTGGTAGACCACGTTAGAGATGGTGATGGTGGTAAAGAATAGAGATGGGCTTGGCCGAGCCTTTAATCGGCCACCAATTAAAATAAAGGAAGATGTGCGAGATGCTAAGTGCCATAGAAGTTGCTGGAATAAATGTATTACAGGTTATTGTAACGACTTTAATAATATCTCTTGGCGCATATGTATATGATATTATGTTTCCTTCTTGTGCTTTATGGCTGTTCTTTGGATTGATATTTGTTGGGTTTATAGCTATGAGATGGTTTGAAGTCTATGTATTTAGGCCTGATGGTTATCAACCCGAAAGTGTGATATTTAATGTTTTCGCACTTATAATTCAATGGGTGATTATAATTCAAGTTGTAATTTATATGTGGGCTACTACTGCATTGATTTGGTGGTTGTATTTTCCATATATACCTTTTGTGTATTGGGTAGTACTAGTAACTTTTGTAGTTACCAAGAAAGTTAGATGCAATGGTGATAAGCAGAAGAGAAACTAGTCGGATATTAAATGAAGTGCTGAGAATGCAAGCGTTTGTAAAGTTTGATTTATTGGACAACTAAACGAAGGAAAGAAAATGAAAATCTCATTTGGTTTGGCAATCAATTACTCTGTTGGAATACTTGTATCTGTCATGTGTATTGTGATAGGTGCAACACTAGCAGAAGCTTTCATGACAACTCTATGCATTATATTGGGCACTGGTCAGGCTTTTTGGGCTTTGTTCTCAATGTGTTCGAGATATGATTTGTATCGGTACATTCGTGGGTCTTTGATTTTTTGGATATATGGTCTTATTGTGCTGATACTATACTTCCCAGGAGTACTGACATCAATTAACATTCTTAACTTTATGAGTTTGCTGGCGTTGATGGCTAGCGTAACTGGTCTGATGGTAATGTATCTATATGACATTATAGAAGGGTATCGTTAGTTAATACAGGTGTCAGCCGAGCCTGAATCGGCTGTCTTTATTGCAAGTTTAAGCTAATGAAAGTGGTGTGTTCTTATGAAAGAGAAAAAGAAAACAGCAGAAGAAAAGATTGATGAGACACGAAGTTTGATTAGCAGTTTGCATACGACAATAGAAGATGCTAATACGTCGATGCAGACACAACAAGAGCAATTGAAAAAGGAAGTAGCAGAATGGTTTTCAGAATTCCCATTTACTGAAGGCGATTGGGAACTGATATATGGCCAAACATATGAAGGTTTAAAATTGGGATTGCCATTTGAGGATAAATTGATTAATGTAGTTATGCAGCATATAAACTTAGATAGCGATTTACGGTATGAGTCTCATTTGAGATTTAGAGTTGGCAAGTTTAAAGTACATTCCTGGTGGTCGGGATCTTATTTCTTTATTGAACCGGACAAAGAGATGTCTCCGGCTCAAGCACTTTTGTTTTATCGTGATTGCGGATTTAAGTTTCATAAAGATGAAGATTTTGATACTGATGTAAGAATTGATTTAGAACATGCGCAGAAGAATCTTTCAGAAACACAGGATTTATTGGCTGTTATGAACAAACTGGAAATTAAGTAGGTGTTTATTATGGGTTTCAATCGAGTACAAGCTGGCAAAGCGAGAAGAAGACGTAGACAAGAAAAGCTTCGTAAGAGTAACAAGAAGGGCTCTAAGAAATGAAAGATTTGCAAACTAAATTTCTCGGCATTTACGAGAAGTTGTCAAAAGAGCAGGCTAAATGTGATAATAGTTCGAAGAAGCTGCTTCATGCAGTTATAGAGGCGGGTTTGCTTGGTAATTATGATTGGGAGATTTCTAGTAGTATTGCTTTTGAACCAATGTTTATTGAAGCAAGAGAACCTTGTGACTTAGAGGTCTGGAAATTCTTTATGCCGTATGACAAACGATTTGAAATTGAAGGTGTAGGTGCTCTTTGGATTCTATGGAATAAGAATCTTGTATTGACGCTCGATGCCTTGGCAGATGCGACAGCAGAGCAAATTTACGCTGCGTTAAGTGGACTGGGAATTTGTAGGATTAGTATTGCTTTTTCTGAAATGAATTTAGATGCAGATGTTGCTCGTTATACAAAGCGTTGGCAACATGCTCGTAATGTGATTACGGCAGCGAGAATGTGTAATGCGTGATTGCAACTTTTAATTATTTGGTATTTTTCCAATACCTGAAGAACTTAAAGATAGAGAAGTGTGATTGGAATGGCCGATATCGTTGAAGAAATGCTTGTATTGGCGTTTAATGTAATTATATTAGGAACGGCATGGTGGGTTTTATTGCGATGTATAGAAAAATGTTTTGATATTATGATAAAGAATAAACAGTTAGAAAGCGAAGATCGTCTTTTAAGTTCATTGCCGGTTAAGCCTCATGACTGTAAATGGAAATACTATGAGAAGAGTGGCTTTAGATATCGTGAATGTAAGATTTGTAATAAAAGACAAATGCATTTTGGCCGTTTCCCCTCTGATGATTGGCATAATATAGAGGGATGATACATAAACGATGAATTACAGATTTTACATACTGGCTGTGGCGGCGAAGTCTATGTTGAGAATGTTGTAATATATCAACGCTATAATGATGAAGGCCCTGAGGGATATGTTGTTTTTCGTTGCCGCAAATGCGGCAAATCCCTCAAAGTAAAAGTGTGACCGGGAGTACGTAGATATGAATCCAATGGAGTATATGCTTATTGTGTTGGTCGTGATGATTGCGATTTGTTGTATATGTCTTGGCTGTGGCTGGTATAGGAATATTCGTTTGGTTAATAAAGTCCTTCGCGAACAGCAAGAGAAGGAAAAGCGAAAAGAGGAGAGGGAATTAAAGTGAGTTATTATTGTCATTATTGTGGTGCTGTCCATGAAGGAGATCGTTGTCCTAACTGTGGTGCTCCAAGAAAGACAGCAGCTGTAGTTGAGCCTGTTGTGGTTTCGCTTGAAAATGCTACAACAGAGGAAGCTCAGGCTATTGTAGAAACAACGCTTGCTTTAGGTAAATCATTGACAAAGACATTCGCATCTTGTAAAAGACATGAGGATAGTTCGCCAGGGAACTTAGGAACGGTTTTTGCTATAGTTATTATTGGTATTATGGGAACGGTAATGTTTTTGCCTTTAATGGGGCAGCCGATATTTAATACTCCTGGTAAAGTAGCATATGTTGATGCGATGATTTTACGTCAAGGAGCATTACCATATAATGGTCATGCTTGGATAGCTGATTATATTAGCGGGGAGAATCCAGATTTGATTGAGGCAGCAGCGTGTGACAACGGATATGTGTCTTTTTCGCATGCATATCTATGTAATCATACTTTTAGTATATTTTGTCAACGATATGATGAATCAGCAGTGACTTATTATGGCATTTTTTATGTTGAAGATTTTACAATCCCTCCAGATGTGGAGAGTTATTTTCTTACAGTAAACTTAACTTGGTAAAGAGGAATAAAAATGAAAGGATGGAGTTCTTATCAGACGTTTAGTGTACTTTATCTTTTGTTTCTAATTGGAATATTTTACTTTGTTGGAGGAATTCTTGTTGACTATTTGGGTTATGCTCAAATCACATGGATGCGAGCAAGTAATGTAAATGGTCTTATTTTATGTCTTGGTGGATTTCTTGCGACAAAGTATATCGATAGAAGATTGGCAAGGATGTTGAAAGAGCCGCCAAAAAAAGTGACGCAGGGAGCACAAGAAGGCGCAACATCCACATAGGCAATGCTAGAAAGAATTTGCCTATTATGTTTATAGCATTACTTTTAGGTGTGACATTTGTTCCGCCAATGCTGGGATTATACTCGCCAACATTTTCGATGCTTTATGATGCATTGCCTGAACGAGGCGGTAGTAATCCGCAATCTCCTCAGATAGGTCATACAGTGGCTTATATTGGCGGGCATGTTTATTCTGCACTTACGGGTGAACCAGCTGCGGATGTTAAAGTCAAGATTTTTGGCATGGACAGCGGCGTAATAGATATAGTGTATACCAATGAAAATGGGCTATTTAATAGTACAATACCGTACACTACAGGACAACTCTTTACATTGTCCTTTAACGAGACATTTTCATGGTCTGGATTTTTACCATATAATGTTGAGGGATATTATGATTTTGGCACAATAGAACTGCCATTGTGATGACTGGCTTATTGCCAGCCATCATATAGAGGTGTTTGATATGGATATGATTATTGGACTTGGAGAAGTTGGAACTGGTATTATGCAGTTACTAAAAGGAAAGCGAAATCTTTGTGGTATTGATATATCTCCGGGAAAGTCATTTGGAAACTATCAAAAATACGATTTTCCGACATCGCTAGTACTAAAGTTAATGCATATTTGTATTCCGTATACAGAATCGTTTAATAGTGAGGTTTGTAGTTATATCTTAGAGTATCCTGCTGAAGGTGTGATCATTCATAGCACGGTAAAGCCCAGAACGACTAAGATTATTAATGATATTGTTGCTGACAATCTTCATAGTGTGCCACAGATTTTCTATAGTCCAGTACGAGGTGTACATGCACGAATGATTCAGGATCTCCAAAACTATACGAAGTTCTACGCTTCTTATACAGAAGGTGAAGATTTATTTGCTAAGTGTTTTCATGATGATTGTGGGCTGAATGTAAGGCGTATTAGTAATCCTTATACCTTAGAAATCATGAAACCTTTGATGGATACGACTTATTATGGCTGGATAATTGCATTTTGGCAGCTGGTTGATAAAGTATGCAAGAAGTACAATTTGGATTTCGGTGAAGTTGCGTCTTATGTAGATGAAATTCAGAAGTTTACAGGTACTAGACCTAAAATGTATGTTGACCCTAATGGAATAGGTGGTCATTGCGTGCTGCCAAATTTGAACTTGCTTGAGGATGTCTTACCCGAAGTTAAGGAGATAATTCTTAAAATTAACGAAGAGACGAAGAGACGATACAATGCAACTGGTTAGTTGGCTGATGACGAGTGGAATTGCTTTAAGTTCATGTGTTTTTACGAATTGGCAATATTTAGCAGCGGCTTTTGGCATTCTTGCAGAGTTCATGCTTGGTACTTGGTGTCTACTCTATATTAATAAGGTTAGGAAAGCACGAAAGCAGGGCAATTATGGAGATGTATCTTGGTGATTGAACCTATTACTCCGTTTACGACAGTTCTATTTTTGGCGATTGCTATTCTTTGTGCAGTTTGTTGTGCTGGAGTTACAATTAGAACAATATTGGAACGCAGAAGGCAACGTAAAGAGATAAAGGAGATGCGAAAGAAACGACACTGAAAAAGGTTGTTGTTGGGAAGCCGGAATGTTATGGCAGCTTTCTTCGGACTACGCGAGATTGTTCAGCGTGTGAAATTTCTGAGGCTTGTACGAAGGAATCTCATGGACGGGCTGCTTAAGACATCTAAAAATTAGCTGTTATATATGGAGGTATATTTGTTGCTAACTAGAAAGCAGATAGCAAAAAACTGTTTTCATGGATACATTGATATGTATTGCCAAAAGTGCGGCAAGCATATCGAAGGTGAATTTATTGTATCAAATCTCAGCGAGTTGCTGAGCTGCTGCTAGTCTCTTGGGTGAACTTAAAATTCACCCGTGTTTTTTTTATTGTTATTTTGCAAGGTGAAAACAAATGACTGATAAAGAATGTGGAAACTGCAAATACTACTTTTATGATAGGTCAGTTGCTCCATGTAGTATGTGCAAGAGAAATCCTAAACGAGATGATTATTGGCAACCTCAAGAGCCAAGACCAAGGTTTTGACAGAGGTTAAATGATGGTAGAAAAATTAGTGAATATTCATGTTTTGCATGGCATTGTAACTAAGATTGTTTTTAGTCAGCAAATCATACAAGTTCATGTTGCTGTAGATCCGGATAATGGATGTGTTAGCATGGACGAAGTAATGAAATATGTAGACAGTACTGTAAATCGAAATGGAAAGAAGGTACTGAAACTCCTTTCTATTGAGGTGAAAGATATAGGAAATACCATTGTTATTAGTCTTGCTAAAGGGGATTTTGATGAACTTGCACAAGCATGGAAATATTATCTTGGTGATATAATTACATCTCCGCCTAGAATGTGGTGATTGTTTGCTAATAGAAGCAGTAAATGAACTGAAATGTTTGCATTGTGGAGGAAAGAACTGGAAAATTGAGTTTAGCCCTATGTTAAGCAGACTTATACTTCGGTGTAAGGACTGTGGCTATGAGTTTGAGTTTATTCGTGCGCGAGCTGTAGAAAGTAGCGTCAAAGTTACATTTCCAACAATTCCATTTGCGAATCCGTTAGGCATGCCGCATGAGGATATTTAGGTGACGATACTATGAGAACAGTTTGGAAATATCTTATTTATCCAGAAACGTTCACAATAAGTGTACCAGATAGTGCAATACTTAGACATGTTGAAGCGAAAGGTAATGAACCTTTTATGTGGCTAGAGGTTGATACCGATAAAGCACATAAAACTAGAACATTTCGAGCATTTGCGACTGGAGAGTCTCTTGATAAGTATCCTGCACATTTGGAATATTGTGGATCGTTTCTTTTAGAAAAAGATACTTTAGTTTTTCATTTATATGAGATTATTGAGTTTATTACAGAAGTTGATTAAATGAGTGAATACAAACAATGTTCCAGGTGCATAATGGATACAACTGTACCTGGTATTACATTTGATGAGCAAGGCGTGTGTAGTGTTTGTACTGCCTTTCAGGAAAAAGTGAATAGACAGTTACATTCAAATCTACATGCCCTTGCTAATCTTTTTGCTAAAGTGATTAAAGATAGAAGTCTATTTGATAACAGTGATTTCGATTGTGTAGTCGGCTATAGTGGTGGACTGGATAGTACTGCCTTGCTGTATATTCTACACAGGTATGAACACAGAATAGAACCATATGTAATTCATCTTGATGGCGGCTGGGATACAGACCTTTGTGCGAAGAATATTGAACGGGTTATTAGCAAGACGGGGTTCTATATGGAAACGGTTAAGCTTCCTGCCGATATAATGATTGAGCTTGCTAAGGCGTATATGAAAGCAAATGTTGTAGATATTGAAGCTCCATTCGATCATGCGGTTATGACTGTCCTTTATGAGAAAGCTAGGAAGTTGAAAATTAAAACGTTATTGTCAGCATCTAATATAACCACAGAAGGATTGATGCCTCAGTCGTGGCGCTTTGAAAAGGGTGATGATATTAACATTCGAGACATTTACTTCAGGATGATTGGAAAGGAATTGAAAGACTTTCCGTTGATGAGTTCATGGAAACGAATCTACTATCGAAAGATATGTCATATTAAGGAGCTTTCGCCTTTGGATTATCTCTATCCTCCTTATGATAGAAACGTATGGATGAAGAGAGTTAACAGTGAATTTGGCTGGGAAGATTATGGCGGTAAGAATTACGAATACCGCTTCACACGATTTGATAAAGGTTACATGCAGCGTGAAAAGTATGGGTTTGATAAAGTGCGTGCACTGTATTCTGCACAGATTATGATGGGCGCAATTACACGTGAACAGGCATTAGAAATGATGAAGTACAACTATTATGATGACCCGATTGTATTTGAAGAAGATATGAGATACTTTTTGCGCAGAATGAATATGACTGAGAGGGAATTGGATGAATACCTATATACTCCGGTTCGTTCCCAGTTTGAGTTTGAGTACAGAAGATTCTATCCAAAGATTATAAAACTGCTGAAAAAACTAAGATAATGAGTTATGCGAGGGGTTGCTACATGTCAAAAGGAATTAGAGACAAATGTAAGCATCTGAAGGTACGTGTTGTTATAGGCGATTTTGGAGTTTGGGATCGAAAGGATTCTATATATAGTTTAATACCTGAATCAATGGATTCTGAATATGAACTTGAGGAAGATGGTGCGTGGGATATAGATGAGGATGGTCCTAGAGAAGAAAGATTGGTGTCTATTTTTTGTTATAGGTGTGGCAAGACACTTTTTGAAGATGGTATGGTTACATTAGCTGAAAATGATTCGGCTTTTGAGGTAATTGGTCACTTAGCTGATAAAATAGAGGCGACACTTCATTGAATAAGTATGAGAGATATGCTTGGATTTGGTCTGCTTTTGTGTTTGTTATAGTAGTATCATATCCATTTCTTCTGTGGCGTGCAGTTGACATATTGGCACTATGTATTATAGAGATTACTACAGTAGTAATGTGGTATGTTGGTGTTATACTTTTCTATAGCTTGTATCTGAAAGAGGAAAATAGACAGGTATGAAGGTTATAGATTTGTGCAGTGGTCTAGGTGGCTGGACCTCTGCCTTTATAGATGATTCGAAATGGGAAGTCATCCGTTATGATAACAATCCCAAGTTTGAAGGTGTTCCGTTTACGAAGATTGTTAATGTTATGGACATCGAGAAAATAGATGCGGATTTGGTGTTAGCGTCGCCACCTTGCAATACAATGTCGATGGCATCTGTTTCTCATCATTGGAGAGTGTATGATGGTGTCCGAACTCCTTATTCGCAGCAGTGTAAAGATGCTGTGAAGTTATTTCATCATGTTAAAGAACTCGCAGAGCAGGCTAAGTGGTATGTGATTGAGAACCCAATTGGAATGGGAAAGTATGTGTTAGGTCAGCCATCGGTGCTTACCTATTTTTGCATTTGGAACAGACCAGATGGAGATAGATTGCCACCTAAGAAACCTACGTGGTTGTGGTATAGACTTCCGGTTCATGTAAATTGGCCAGTGCCGAGGAAAGGAAGTTGGGAATTAGCCCCACGTGGATCCAAGACTGGAACTCAGGGAATAAACGGAAGCGCACTGCGAGCATTGATACCTTATGGATTGTCAAAGTTTATAAAGATGCACGTTGAGGCCGATATGAAATGATACCTAAAGTAGATTATGTAATTGTATATAAAGAAGGTGAAGATAGCATTCTTAACGAATGCGTTAATGCTGTCGAACAACAGAGCAATCTAAACAAATTAATTCTGGAGAAGATTGTAAACAGTGATGGTGCAGCAGCACGGGTGCGTGGTTTAGCAAAAGCGACTACTGAGTATGTTGCTGTTGTTGATTATACTTGTGCATTATTACGAGATTGGTTTGAACACATGTGGGCTTGTTTGGAAGTGTGGAACTTTCCTGATATTTTGACAGGCAGAGCAGCGACACATCAAATTATTAAAGAACGATTGGAACGAACGTTGCAACCACGATATATTGTGAAAGATGGATGGACTTCGTGTGTTGAATCCGCTCTTATGAAGCGGGATGCTTTGGTTAATCTTCAAGGTGTATCGTATGCTGATGTCGGAGAGTTAATTAGTAAGTATTGTTTTCAGAATAATAAGATATGGGTGGAAGTTCCAGTAATAGCAATGCGCTGCCCGGCTTTTAAGTATAATGCATATAGCGAAGGAAGACTTGGATGTATTGGAGCTATCAAGGCCGGAGTTAAGTTTACGAGAAAAGGACTTGTTGCGTCTGCTTTGCGTGGAATGATAGGTGGTTTTATGATTTCTTTGAAGGAAGGTTACGATATTTACTTTAAACGCGAAGTCATGCGTGGTTTTGGATTGCTTTCATGTGTCTATGATTTCAAAAGGATTTCAGAGGTTGGGTAAATTGTTTGAGTATTGGCGGAAATGGCATTTAGCTATGCTAAAGAATAGACATGGAAAGACGGAAGATGAGGTAATACGTCAATTGTTTGGTGCCGATTTTATTAGTTTTCAGAATGAGATATTAGATGATACCTCTTTTATTACTGAAATCAATAGAAGACTTGCGTTAGAACATATACGATTATTTGGTGGTTCGCAAGATTGGCATTACTTACTATATGCTCTTATACGCAGTCAGAAACCAGATGTTGTAGTAGAGACTGGTGTTTCGCATGGTTTGTCATCTGCTACTATTTTAAAGGCTCTTGATGTCAATCATAAAGGAGTATTATATTCTATTGATTTACCCGATATGGTTGAAGATAATTCATTTCTTATTCCAAAAGGAAAAAAGACTGGTTGGGTTATTCCAGAACATCTTTTAGAACGTTTTACTTTGATTAGTGGTGATGCAAAAGAGAAGTTGCCACTCGTTA
>Ga0153916_10004929_pt1 | contig 10138 bp, 10 predicted proteins | sample Opewatmetagenome_FD_109642 | JGI IMG/M metagenome (GOLD analysis project Ga0153916, IMG submission 109642) | Freshwater wetland microbial communities from Ohio, USA - Open water 3 Core 3 Depth 4 metaG | ecosystem: Environmental > Aquatic > Freshwater > Wetlands | place: USA: Ohio, Lake Erie...
GTCACCGCCCAGCGCGCCGGCGGCACCTATCGCTTCACCGAGGAACGCATCAACTCCGGCGAGCGTCTCTATGCCCTCGGTCTCCTGAAAAACGTCAGCAGCTATGCCAGCATGCCGACCGTGGACGAGGACGTGCGCGAAGTCCTGCGCGCCTGGAAAAACGACCAGCCCGCGTTATTGAAACGTTTCGATCTCAATAAAGACGGCGAGATCGACAACACGGAATGGATGCTCGCGCGCGCTGAAGCGCGGCGCGAAGTGATGAAAAACCGTCAGGAACAAACCAGGACTTTCACTGACGGACTGAACGTCCTCGGCCCGACCCATGACCGTCGCCGGCCGTACATTCTGTCCGCCTTCACCCAAACTGAAATCGCCAAACGCTACCGGCGATGGGCCCTGTTATACGCCGCAGGGTGCTTCCTGCTTGGGCTCGCGGCAGTGTGGGTGTTCAACGCGAAGTTTATTTGATTCCTTTTCACCCTCTAATGAAACTTTCAAATCTTCAGCAAGTGTGGCGGCGAATTTCCACAGAGCTTGGGGTAGAGATTGAAATTCCTTTTCAAGTTTCGCTACCGAACCGAACTATCCATGCACAACTTCTGGTTAAGTCATTCGGGGCCGAACATGGAATGCTCATCGTGACCGATTATGAACTCGTTAGAGATGCCACCAATGATCTTTTATCTCACGGTTATGGATTTTCGACACTAACTGAACCCGAAAATGACAAGGAATACGATAGAGATATAGTGATAGACATGCTGAAAGACTGGGGCTGGAGCGGCAAAGGGAAGCCGCCAAAATGGTATTGATTGAAATGCAAAATGAAGCGATGCTGTTTTCTTCCGCCCCTAGTCGGCGCCGAGCATCGCAGACGAAGGAAGATTAGCTCCTTGTCTCTAAGGAGTGCGCGCAGGGAGGCGCGCACGCGCACGAGCCCGACTGAGACGAGAAGCGCAGGGAACCCGCGACAGCGGGCGACGACTCGGGGACGGCGTTTCTTTGCGTCCTTTCTTGTCGCGACAAGAAAGGACGTCGCCCTCGGGTGCGAGAACCCGATTCAAATACGCCGCCGAAGGCGGCTCGACTATTTATTAAAAACACTCTTCCGCAACAACTCCCACTGCCGGTCCCAGCCTGCCACCGGCGAGGATTTGAACTCGCTGCGCACGAAACGCGTGATCGCGCCTTCGACCACCGCGAGCAGCAGCGCGGCGGTGTCGGCGACCGGCACGCGCAGGTTTTCGTGCATCTCGCCTTCCCGCAATATCTGCTTCAGCTGCGTCTCGATGCGCTCGTAGATCTGCACCACGCGCCGGCGCAGCCGCTCGGTCTCGCCCACCAGCACGTCGCCGTACAGCAGGCGTGCCATGCCGGGATTCTTGTCAGCGAAACCGAGCAGCAGGAACAGGATGCCGTGCACGCGCCGCTCGGCCGCGGATTCCTCGGCCAGAATGCGGGTGATGCGGCTGAAAATGGTCTCTTCGATGAACTCGAGCAGTCCCTCGAACATCTTGGCCTTGCTCGGAAAGTGCCGGTACAGCGCCGCCTCCGAAACGCCGACGGCGCGTGCCAGTTGCGCGGTGGTGATGTGCTCGCCCTGCTGCTCCTTGAGCATGTGCGCCAGAGTTTCGAGGATGAGCTGGCGGCGTTCGCCGCGGCGCGGTCTGGCCATGGGCGGTTCAGTCCGGTCCGCGCGCGTTCATGACATTCATGACTTGATCAGCGTGCCGACACCGGCGTCGGTGAAGATTTCGAGCAGCACGGCATGTTCGACGCGCCCGTCGATGATATGCGCAGTCTTCACGCCGCTGTTCACCGCATCGAGCGCGTAATTGACCTTGGGCAGCATGCCGCCGTGGATGGTGCCGTCGGCTATGAGGTCCTTCACCTGCTGGATGGACAGGCCGGTGAGTACATTCCCGGTTTTGTCCAGCACGCCGGTGGTGTTGGTGAGCAGGATCAGCTTTTCCGCCTTGAGGGTGATCGCGAGCTTGCCGGCCACGACGTCGGCATTGATGTTATACGTCTGCCCATCCTCGCCGACACCGATCGGCGCGATCACCGGAATGAAATCGCCGGTGTCGAGCAGCGCCACCAGCTTGGGATCGATGCTGCTGACCTCGCCGACGTGACCGATGTCGATGATCTCGGGCGGCAGTTTTTCGTTCTCCGGAGCCCTGGTCAGCATCATCTTGCGCGCGCGGATCAGGCCGCCGTCCTTGCCCGAGAGCCCGACGGCCTTGCCGCCGTGCTGGTTGATGAGGTTGACGATCTCCTTGTTGACCAGGCCGCCCAGCACCATCTCGACCACGTCCATGGTCTCGCGGTCGGTCACGCGCATGCCCTGGACGAATTCGCTCTTCTTGCCGATTTTTTCCAGGAGCTTGCCGATCTGCGGCCCGCCGCCGTGCACCACCACCGGGTTCATGCCCACCAGCTTCATCAGCACCACGTCGCGCGCGAAACCGCGCTTGAGGTTCTCGTCCACCATGGCGTTGCCGCCGTACTTGATGACGATGGTCTTGCCCTGGAAACGCTGAATATACGGCAGCGCTTCGGTCAGGATGCGCGCGCGGTCGGCGGCCGACTGGGGAGTGAGTGTCATTTTTCCTGTTCTTCGGGAATCGGGGAATCTGAGTGGGAAAAGTTAGCGCATATTTACCTCAAAGTCAGCAGGAGCGGGGGCTTAAAAAAAGAAAGGCCGCTTGCGCGGCCTTTCTTCATCGGGACATATCCCGCGTTTCGAGTCTCAGGCGACTTCGACCGAGATCTTCTTGGGCTTTACTTCCTCGGCCTTGGGCAAGGTCAGTTCCAGCACCCCGTCCTTGTAATTGGCCTTGACGCCTTTCTCGTCGATCTGGGTACCGAGCCGCAGGCTGCGGACGTACTTGCCGTAGCGGCGCTCGCGTCGCAGAACGCGCTCGCCTTCTTTCTCCTCGGTCTCGCTCTTGGTTTCGGCGCTGATCGTTAGTATGCCGTTTTCCAGGGTGACGTCGATGTCCTCTTTCTTCGCACCCGGAATATCCGCCACGATGACGTATGCGTCATCGCGCTCTTTCACGTCCATCGCCGGGAACAGGTCTTCGCCCCGCGCCTCTTCCACCCAGCGCGTCGGGCTCAGAAAGCTCTGAAATACCCGGTCAAAGTCGTTGTCCCACAACCCCCAGCGGGCCAGCGGGGCACGGTCTTCGCGTCGCATCAGTCTGTTCATAAGAAAGCACCTCCAAAAATAAACATTAGTTGAACATTTCTGGATGTACTCTAAATTCCCGAGCCCATCCTTTCGTGACGCGTTCTTAATTGGGGATGAAGCCGGAGATTTCAAGCGACGCGGGGCCGCAAAACCCCAGCACAGGAGAAGCGGTGCAGGGATGCACCGTTTGCGGAGCTAGCCGCCGGATCCCGAGGCGACAGCTCTTTCGGAGACGGCGGCACTGGCGCCCAAGGATACACGGCTCATTGCGGCTACAGCGCCCATTGCCGAAAGAGCATTCGCCTCGGGCACTGGGCGCTAGGACGCAAGGTGCTGTTTGGGGTGCCGAGGGATGCAAAAATAATCGAAAACAGGCGGGGTTACAGAATGTAGCGCGTCAGGTCCTCGTTGCCGACCAGGCTGCCCAGATGCCGGTCCACGTATGCCGCGTCCACCACCGTTTTCTCGCCGCCGCGGTCGGCGGCTTCGAAGGAAACCGTCTCGAGCAGCCGCTCCATCACGGTGTGCAGGCGCCGCGCCCCGATGTTTTCGGTGCGCTCGTTCACCTGCCAGGCGACTTCGGCGATGCGCCGCACCCCGTCCGGGGTGAATCCCAGTTCATGTCCTTCCGTGGCCAGCAGCGCCGCGTATTGTTCCGTGAGCGAGGCGTCCGGTTCGGTCAGGATGCGCACGAAGTCCTCGGCGGTGAGCGCGTCGAGTTCCACGCGGATCGGCAGCCGTCCCTGTAATTCCGGAATCAGGTCGGACGGTTTGGCGAGATGGAACGCCCCCGAGGCGATGAACAGAACATGATCGGTCTTGACCGTGCCGTACTTGGTCGAAACGGTGCAGCCCTCCACCAGCGGCAGCAGGTCGCGCTGCACGCCTTCGCGCGAGACATCCGGGCCGCGGGCGTCGGAGCGCCCGACGATCTTGTCGAGCTCATCGATGAACACGATCCCGTGCTGCTCGACGCGCTGCAACGCGCGACTCTTGATGTCCTCGTCGTTGACCAGCCGCGCCGCTTCTTCCTCCGCCAGCAGCTTGCGCGCTTCGCGTATCTTGACCTTGCGCGGGCGCGCGCGCCGTCCGCCGAGATTCTGGAACAGGCCCTGGAGCTGACTGGTCATCTCCTCCATGCCGGGCGGAGTGATGATCTCGACGCCCATGGCGGACGTGGTGAGTTCGATCTCGATCTCCTGGTCGTCCATCGAGCCTTCACGCAGTTTCTTGCGGAACATCTGGCGCGCGGCGCCGTCGGCCGGGCGCGCCTGCTCGCCCACGGCGAAACCCATTTCGCGCGCCGGCGGCACCAGGATGTCGAGAATCCGGTCCTCGGCCGCGTCCTCGGCGCGCGTGCGCACCTTTTCCATCTCCTCGATGCGCGTCATCTTGACCGCCATGTCGGTGAGATCGCGGACGATGGAATCCACGTCGCGCCCGACGTAACCGACCTCGGTGAACTTGGTCGCCTCGACCTTGATGAACGGCGCATGCGCCAGGCGCGCGAGCCGGCGCGCGATCTCGGTCTTGCCAACGCCGGTTGGACCGATCATGAGGATGTTCTTGGGCGTGATCTCAGCGCGCAGGAACTCGTCCCCCACCTGGGCGCGGCGCCAGCGGTTGCGCAGGGCGATCGCCACGGCGCGCTTGGCCGCGGCCTGGCCGATGATGTGCTTGTCCAGTTCCTGGACGATCTCGCGCGGGGTCATTTCCGACATGGTCAAGCCTGGAGTTCCTCGATGGTAAGGCTGCGATTGGTATAGATGCAGATGTCGGCGACGATATTCAAGGCCCGCTCGACGATGACGCGGGCGTCGAGCTCGGTGCTCTCCAGCAGCGCGCGCGCCGCCGCCTGCGCGTACGGCCCGCCGGAGCCGATGGCCATGAGCCCGTTCTCCGGCTCGATCACGTCGCCCTGGCCGGTGATGATGAGCGAGGCGGTCCTGTCGGCCACCGCCAGCAACGCCTCCAGGCGGCGCAGGATGCGGTCGGTGCGCCAGTCCTTGGCCAGTTCCACCGCCGCGCGGGTGAGCTGTCCCTGGTGTTTTTCGAGCTTGCCTTCGAAGCGCTCGAACAGGGTAAAGGCATCGGCGGTGCCGCCGGCAAAACCGGCGATCACCTGGTCCTTGTACAGGCGGCGAACCTTGCGCGCGTTGGCTTTCATGACGGTATTGCCCATCGTAACCTGGCCGTCGCCGCCGATGACGACGCGTCCCTGGCGGCGGACCGAAAGGATCGTGGTGCCGTGAAACGGTTCCAAGCTAAACTCCCCGATTCTGATCTATAGTTAGACAGTCACACATGGACGTATTTTACGTTTTTCGAGCCAGTCTGCACATGCTGTATTGCCGCCGCCGTTCCGTACTCCCGTGCCTGATCCTGGGCGCTGCCGTGTTTTTCTCGGCGGTCGCCGGCCCGGCGCGGGCCGAGGTCGCGGTAGTGCTCAACTCCAACGACGACGACATCAGCCTGATCGACACCGCGACCTACAGCGTCATCCAGCGCGTGCTGATCGGCAAACAGCCGCACCATCTGTTTCCCACGCCGGACGAGCGCTACCTGATCGTCGGCAACACCATGTCGAACGAACTGGTGTTCCTCGACGTATCCACCGGCGCGATCGTGCGGCGCGTGCCCGACATCGCCGATCCCTATCAATTGCGCTTCAGCCCCGACGGCCGCTGGTTCGCGGTCAACGGCAACCGGCTGAACCGCGTCGATCTCTATCGTTATGCCACCGGCGAGTTTTCGCTGATGGCGCGGTTGCCGCTGGAAAAAACCCCGAGCCATCTCATCTTCAGTCACGACAGCCGCGTGCTCTACACCACGCTGCAGGAAAGCGACCGCGTCGCGGCCATCGACGTGGCGACGCAGAAGCTGCTCTGGTTCGCCCCCACCGGCCACCTGCCCGCCGGCATCTGGGTCACGCCCGACGGGCGTCACCTGCTGGTGGGCCTGACGGGTGAGGACGGCGTGGACGTGTTGTCCGCGGAAGACGGAAAACTACTCATGCGTTTCAAGACCGGCCGCGGCGCGCACAATTTCCTGCCGCTGGGCGACGGCCGGCACGTGTTGATTTCCAACCGCGTGGACAACACCATCTCCGTCATCGACGAACAGGAACTGAAAGTGATCCGCACGTTTCCGGTGCCCGGCGGTCCGGACGACATGGAGCTGAAGCACGACGGCACCGAGCTGTGGGTCACCTCGCGCTGGATCAATCGTGTCAGCGTCATCGACATGAAAACCGGGAAACTCATGCACAGCATTCACGTCGGGCGCTCCCCGCACGGCATCTATTTTCACGATCATGCACCACGACGCTGAAAAATATTTACTGCCGAACCTCTGTGCACATTCGCGTGAGCGCAGGATGCTCGACTATATTTTCCTTGCCGCGTTGACCCTGTTCGCGTCATCCGCTATGGCGGATACCTGTACCGGAACGGTCTACCTCACCCTCGACACCGGCGACATGTCCCAGGCAGATACCATTGCGAAGATTCTCAACGAAGAAGGCATCAAGGCCACCTTTTTCATCGCCAACGAACGCAGCTTCCGCGGCGACCGCGCGCTCGATCCTTCCTGGGCCGATTTCTGGCGCGCGCGCGTGGCCGAAGGCCACGTGTTCGGCAATCACACCTGGGCGCATTCCTACCAGCGGCGCGATCTCGACAACGGCAGGATCGCGGCGATCACGGTCGACGGCAAACCCGTGACTTTCAATCAGAAGCAGTTCTGCGCGGAGCTGCAAGATGTGGACAACGCCTTCGAAAAACTCACCGGTCAGCATCTGTCCGGCTTATGGCGCGCCCCGGGCGGACGCACCACGCAAAACAGCATCCGCTGGGCCGCGAGCTGCGGTTACCCGGTTTACGTCGGCTGGAGTGAGACGGGATACCTGGGCGACGACTGGCCGAGCGAAAAATATTCCAATGCCGCGCTGCTCGCGCGCGCCGAGAAATCCACCCGTCCCGGGGATATCCTGCTCATGCACTTGGGGATTCATTCGCGCAAACAGCCGTTCGCGCCGACCCTGAAACCGCTGATCGAGAACCTCAAGGCGCGCGGCCTGTGCTTCGGCACGCTGGCGGCGGGGAGCCGCTGACATGGACGCCCTGTTCCGACTGATCGAACCCTTGCAATCCTGGCTGTTCCAGTCGCTGGTGCTGCCAGCGATGTACGCGGCGGGATTCATGGATTACGCCGACGATGCCTATGATGCCACCGGCCTGTTCGTCCTGGGCGTGACCGAAATCGCGCTCGTCTACGCGCTGCTGCGGCCGCTCGAGGCGTGGCGTCCGGTGGAACGCTGGACCGACCGGCGCGCCGTGCGCGTCGACGCGATCTACACCTTCCTGTATCGCAGCGGCTTGCTGCCGCTGCTTTTCTTTGTGATGCTGCAGCCGCTGCTGGCGCCGCTGGAGATCCGGTTGCGGCTGGCGGGTTATCTGCCGCCGAACCTGGAGCAGGTGCTGCCGTGGCTGCAGTCGCATCCGTTCGCAGCCTTCCTCAGCTACGTCGCCATCATCGATTTCTGCGAGTACTGGCGGCACCGCTGGCAACACTGCTTCCGCTGGTGGTGGGAACTGCACGCGGTGCACCACAGCCAGCGGCAGCTGTCGCTGTGGGCCGACGACCGCAATCACGTGCTCGACGGCCTGCTCCGGTCGCTGTGGCTGGTGTTCATCGCCCACCTGATCGGCGTGCCGGGAAATCATTTCGTGGCGGTGGTCTTCTTCACGCGTTTCATCGAGAGCCTGTCGCACGCGAACGTCCGGTTCGACTTCGGGGCGCTGGGTAACCGCCTGCTCGTGAGCCCGCATTATCACCGCGTCCATCACGGTATCGGTATCGGCCACGAAGGCCCGGCGGGCGGTTGCAACTTCGCCACCCTGTTTCCGGTGTGGGACATGCTTTTCGGCACCGCGCACTTCGGCGCCGCCTACCCGGCCACCGGCATCAGCGATCAGCTTGAAGGAAGAAACTACGGCGAGGGGTTCTGGGCGCAGCAGGTCAAAGCGCTGGCACGGCTGTGGCGGCGCGCGCCGGCCCGGGCGCCGGCTGACCCGGCGTGAACATGCCAAGCACCTGCTCCAGCAACGCCCGGCGGGCGCTGGCGAGCGGGTACACGACATAGACCTGGCGGTCGATCACGGGCGCGTCGTGCACCCGATGCAGACGCCCGGACTGGAGATACTCGCTCACCATCTGTTCCGCCAGGTAGGTGGCGCCGCCGTGGTGCAGGAGGAAAGCGAGCGCCAGGCGACCCAGCCCCATGCGCACCGCCGGCGGTGGCATATCGGGAAAATGCCGCGCATGCGCGATGGCGAAGGACGTGCCCCAGTCGGTCATGATGTAGCCATTCCCGACGGCCTCGCGTGCCGTGAGATTGGACCGGTCCGCCACCATGATCAGCTTGATCGAGGTGATCTCCCGCACCAGCAGCTCCGTCATCTGCGGCGGTTCGAACATGAACCCGATGTCGAGCGCGCCGTCGAGCAGGCGGCGGATGAGCCCCTCGGCGCCATGCGCCTCCGCCTGCAGGGCCACGCGCGGCAACTCGCGGTAAAGCTGATGGGTCCAGTCCTGCAGCAGGATGTCCCACAGGCTGAAGGCGCCGCCGATGGCGAGAGATATCTTGTCCTCTTCCCCCAGCGCTGCGTCCTGGCGCGCGCGGTTCCACGCGTTCAGGATCGATTCGGCGTATTTGAGCAGCCGCGTGCCGGCCGGCGTCAGCTGGATGTCGTTGCGGGTACGGGTGAAAAGCGGAGCGCCGAGCGTTTCTTCCAGGAGACGAATGCGCGCGCTGACCGCCGACTGGGTGAGGTACAGATTCTCGGCGGTGCGGCCGAAATGGCGGGTGCGGTAGACCTCAAGAAAGGTTTTGAGCAGGTCGATATCCATCTCGTTCCAGAAAATTCTTTTATTAAATCAATCATTTCATTTTTCTTTATGGCGTGCAAGCGTGCCTCTATAAAAGGTTCAAGCATCATGATCACATATCTTCATCTGCTTGTTTCTAATAACTAATCCGACGTCCACGTCGATCCCGTCGCCTAAAACAGCGAAGCCGAAGGCGTGTCTGCCAGTCAACCTTTCCGCAACGAAGGGGCGGCCGCGCTGAGCCAGCGCCGCATTCTTGTCCACCTTGATTCCCATTTTCATCATGCCGCGCCGATATCCGAAAACGTCCGGCGCTTTGTCTTTTCACAGGAGAGAAAAATGCTAAGCCAATCCGAAGAACCTCCGCTGGGCCAGTCCACCGATCATCCCGAAGCAACCCAAGCCCCCGCGCCCGCCGCGATCCTTGCTCTGCATCGCAACGAGTTTTTCCCGCGTCATTACCTAGTCATCGAGAATCACCGGCTTTATCCGTTCACGATCGAAGCCAAATCCCTGTTCGACCGATACGCCGGGCTCATCGAGACGCCGCTGTCCGATTACACCTTCGCGAACAACATCATCTGGCTGTCGCAGAAGAGCGGTTTCTACCAGATCATCGAGGATTGTTTCTGCCTGTTCGCGCTCCACGGCAACTGCCTGACCATGCTGCTGCCGCCGCTGGGGCGGCCCGCCAATCAGGCGGTGGCGCTCGACACCTGCTTCCGCATCATGGACGGATACAACGCCACGCCCTATTTGAGCAAGATCGAATACGTCTATCGCGATTTCGTGAACGCGCTCGCCACCGCGAATGACCGCTGGCTCATCGAGCGCAGCCTGCCGGATTACATCTATCTCACGGATGACCTCATACAGCTGCGCGGCAACGCCTACAAGACCAAGCGCGGCGAGATCAACCAGTTTCGTCGCAGCCACCCGGATCACCGCCTGGAGCGGCTGGGCCCGCAGCACTGGGACGGCATCCGCGCGCTCATCGACACCTGGCTGCGCAACCGGCTGCAGTACATTTCCGGCGAGGCCATCGCCGAC
>Ga0153916_10004930_pt1 | contig 10137 bp, 7 predicted proteins | sample Opewatmetagenome_FD_109642 | JGI IMG/M metagenome (GOLD analysis project Ga0153916, IMG submission 109642) | Freshwater wetland microbial communities from Ohio, USA - Open water 3 Core 3 Depth 4 metaG | ecosystem: Environmental > Aquatic > Freshwater > Wetlands | place: USA: Ohio, Lake Erie, Old...
GCCACCGCAATCTCGGCCTTGCGTCCGGCTGACTCTACCCGGCCTTGTAGGCGGTAAAAGTCTGCCTCATTCTTCAAGAGCACCGCGTCTGGAGCGCCCCGCTGCGAACGTGCGAGGCACAGGGTGAAGATCGCCTCCAGAAAGTTGGTCTTACCGGAGCCATTGTCGCCGTAGAAGATGTTCACGCCGGGGGCAAATGCGGCTGTCAGGGCCTCGAAGTTGCGGAAATTCGTCGCCTTTAAGCTGCTGACCATCATCCTTCAGACCTTAAACGCAAAATGGCAGACTCGCTGTCCGCCATTTGCCAATCGCTTGCGCATTGCCCGGGTCATTCCGCGAGACGCAGCGGCATAATCAGGCAGAGAAAGTCATCTTTGGGGATTTCGGGGCTGTAAACCACACCCGCTGCGACCGGGCTCGAAAACTCGAACACCACATCCTCACCCGCCATCCTGGTCAGAATATCGGAGACATAGGTCGCATTGTAGCCGATCTCGACCGGTTCGCCCTGAAAATCGCAGTCGAGCGCCTCCATGCCCTCACCGCCCAGGTCAGCGTTGCTGGTCGACAGAGTGAGGGCATTCTTTTTGAGGCTGAATTTCACCTGGTGGGTCAGGGTATTGGACAAAATCGCGACCCGCCGCACCGCGCCGTTCAGGCCATCTCGCGTCACCCGCAAGACCTTGTCGTTGTGCTGGGGAATGACCTGTTCGAAGTTCGGGTACGGCCCCTCGATGAGGCGCGAGGTAAGCACGGTGTGGCTCAGATTGAAGATGATGTTGTTCTCGCCGAAGATAATGCCGACCTCTTGTCCCTCGCCCTCGGCGAACTTGGGAATCAGGTTCAGGACTTTTGGTGGGACGATAATGTCTTCGCTAATACCCTTAAGTTTGCGGTTCTCGACGGCCGCCTTGGCTAGCCGGTGACCGTCAGTCGCCACCATCTGCATCTTGTCGCCCTTGGTTTGCCAGAGAACACCATTGAGCGCCGGCCTGGTTTCATCAGTGGAGCAGGCAAAGGTAGTCCTACGAATCATTGAGCAGACGTCTTCAGATGCCACCCGGATCTCGCGCTTGGTGTTGACAGCCGGCAGCCTCGGGAAATCCTCAGCCGCCACCGAGCTGATCTTATATGACCCTGTGGTAGTCTTGATTTCTACCCGGGAGTTCGTCGATTCAATGGTAACCTCAGTCTCCGGCAGCTCCCGCACGATGTCGAACAAAACGCGCGCTGGTAACGCAGCCGACCCTTTCTTTGCCACATTGCAGTCCACGCTTCCCGTAATCGAAATATCCAGATCAGTAGCGGATATTTTGAGTTTCCCTTCCAGTGCCTCCACCAGAACATTTGTCAGAATCGGCAGGGTCGACTTGCTCGGCACCACTTGCAGCACCGACTGCAGGCAACCGGCCAACCGGGATTTAGGTAAAGAGAACTTCATATTCGCAATGTCTCCACCGATGATTCTATAAACAGGCAAATCCTCTTACTAGTATCAGATATATACAGAGAGTTGCATTAATAGGTGAAGTGGAAATGTTACCAAACCACACACTAACTCTCAATTATATACCTTCCCTTATGGATCACAAGCAGTTACGTGGCTATATAGAATCATCAGAAATCAACAGCCCAATAGCCACTTTGTCACTTGGGGGGCAACTTTCACACATAACGCTCAACCGACACCTTAACTGCCGCAAACCTTACACTCCTATCCACACCCTGTCAATATAGGAGTGCCGCGGATATTTTGTCAATTCTTTCACGGAACTCCCGGTCGCTGGCCATCCGCGACGCGACCTTGTCACAGGCGTGGATTACCGTGGTGTGGTCGCGCCCTCCGAAGTGCTCGCCGATTGCTTTAAGGGAGTTATCTGTCAGTGTCCGAGCCAGATACATCGCTACCTGCCGAGCAATCGCAATAGTAGCGGTTTTCTTCTTCGCTTTCATCATTCCAGCTTCGATTTCGAAGAGCTCCGCTGTCTTGCGCTGAATGGCATCGACCGTTACCGGCCGTCGGGTAGCGCTGAAGGTATCGGATAGGACTGTGCGGGCAAGCTCGAGATCAACTGCAACCTTCTTCAGGGAAGCATACGCTAGCAGTCGGTTAAGCGCCCCTTCGAGTTCGCGGACGTTTGTCGACACACGGTCGGCGATGAAGCGTACGACCGCCTCCGGCAACTCCACCCCTTCAGAGCTGAGCTTTTTGTAGAGAATAGCAGTCCGGTTTTCGAGGTCCGGCGCCTGCAGATCAGCCACCAGGCCCCACGAAAACCGCGACAGGAGCCGCTCCTCCAGGCCGCGGATCTCTTTAGGCGGGCGATCAGACGTAAGGATAATCTGCTTGCCCGATTGGTGCAGCGTGTTAAAAGTATGGAAGAACTGCTCCTGGGTGCCTTCCTTGCCGGTAAAGAACTGGATGTCGTCGATAATAAGCACGTCGACATTGCGGTAGCAGCGGGTGAAATCGCTCATGGAGCGGTCAGAGATCGCGTTGATGAAATCCTGAGTGAATTTCTCCGAGGTCGCATACATAACCCGTTTGCCGGGGTAGGTCTCCAGAATTTCGTGGCCGATCGCCTGAACAATATGGGTCTTACCCAGGCCGGTGCCGCCGTAGATGTAAAGTGGGTTGTACTTTGTCATCCCGGGGGCGTCAGCCACTGCCTTTGACGCCGCGCAGGCGAATTCGTTGAAATCACCCACCACGAGCGAGTCGAAGCGGTATCGCTCATTGAGATTATGATTGGTGCACGGCGCGGCGACAGTTACTGGCGCGGCGGCCGGCGCGCTCGCAAACTCGATCACCCCCTGTTCCATCCCCTCGTTCTGCCCCGTGATTACGTATACTACCCCGTACTGATGCCCCAGCACTTCCGAAAACGCTTCCCCTACCAGATCGCGAAAATGCCCTTCGATCCAGTCCGCCACGAACTGGTTGGGCACGGCGATCTTGAAGTCGCCGTTGCCCGATGGCTCGCCTTTGGTCGGCTTCAGCCAGGTGTTAAACGATTGTCGCTTCACGCGGCGCGACATGTAGGCCAGACAGTCTCGCCACTGCTGAGAATCTACAACCTGAAGCATAAGTGGTATACCCCACTCCGTTGATAACATCTATTAACATTGGTGCAGTTAGCCAACTCCTTGTGGTGACTGCTCGCTACGCAGCCACGCCGAACCATATCCACAGGATGTCAACACGACGGTGAAGAAATCTGTTGATATCCTGTGTCTCCTGTGTCCCTCCTCAGGGACCACGGCAGATCTGGTTATAGCCGACCCCCGATGTATGCGATTACTATTAACATCAAGGGGATGAACCTGCCGCAGGACGATTAATGTCGAACGCGGAGGTTAGCGTCAAGGACGCTCCGAAAAAAAACAGCGGGAAAACTGAACCGCTTGCTTGGTCGTCTGTTATACGCGCGGTCGCGCACTCTTGGATCTCTCAGTGGGCATCATGCGGCGACAGATTGAAGCGGCGTTTCCACAGCAGTTGCAGCCGCAATGGCTTATCGCCGTGTCGTTGCCTCGAGTCGACGCGCGATCGCCGCAAACGTTTCGATCTCGCGCTCGCTTCCGCTTTCCGCGACCGGTGAACCGGCGTCCGAGCCCTCGCGTATCGAGGTCAGCAGCGGGATTTCGCCCAGCAACTCGACACCGAGTTGCTCGGCAAGTTGCTTGCCGCCGTCGCGACCGAATATGTAGTCGCGCTGGCCGTTGCTCTCGTAGTAGGCCATGTTTTCGATAACGCCGATCACTTTGAGCTTTGTCTTCTCGGCGAGCCTGGCCACCCGCCCCGCCACATGCGTGGCGGTTGCCTGGGGAGTCGTCACCACCAGCAGCTCGGCGGCCGGGATCGCCTGGGCAATCGTGATCGTCACATCGCCCGTGCCCGGCGGCAGGTCTAGAAAGAGATAGTCGAGATCGCCCCACACAACGTCAGTGATAAACTGATTGATCGCCTTGTGCAAGAGCGGGCCGCGCCAGATAATCGGCTCGTCTTCATCGACGAAAAAGCCCATCGAGACTACCTGGATACCGTCGCGCTGAAGCGGCACGATCTTGTCGTCGATCACTGTCGGTTGGCCGCTCACCCCGAGCATCCGGGGCATCGAGAAACCGTAAACGTCGGCATCGAGCACGCCTACCCGCTTGCCCATGCGGGCGAGCGCCACCGCCAGATTGGCAGTCACGGTCGATTTGCCCACTCCCCCTTTGCCGGATGACACCAGGATAAAGCGCTTGGCGAATTTCACGGCCGGTTTGTCGTCCTTACCCGGCCGCGCGGACATGCCGAGCTTCTCCTTGAGGCGGGCGCGCTGCCCGTCGGTCATGACGTCGAACTCGACCTTCACCGATTCCACACCTTCGATCAGGCTCAAGCCGGCCTGGACGTCCTCGGAGATCCGCGCCTTGAGCGGGCACCCCGGCACGGTCAGGGTAATTCCCACCTCTACTCGGCCGCCGTCGATATTCACGTACTTCACCATGTCGAGATCGGTAAGCGGCTTGCGCAGTTCCGGGTCCTCAATCCCGCTGAGAACGTGCATCACGGCTTCTTTGGTCACCATATTCGCTCGGCTCCTCAAGACAGCAGTTACCTGACGCGCTGCCAATAACGCATCGCGAACTGCCAATATATCTAATTCGAACAAAAGGGAAAGACGTAATGTTCGGCGACGCCGAAGGCTAGGCGTGGAGGTCAGGAAGGTCGGCGGGGCGCGGCCGCTCGCCGGGCAGCGGATCGAGCGTCTTGCGCAAAATGATGATCTGCACCAGCAGGACGACTATGGCACAGGTAATTGAGGCGTCGGCTATGTTGAAAGTCCACCAGCGTTCCAGATGGAACCCGCCCAGATGGACGTCAAAGATGTCGACGTCTATGAAGTCGATCACGCGCCCCAGCCTGATGCGGTCGATCAGGTTGCCGATGGCGCCGCCGGCAATGAAGGCCAGGGGAAGCGACAACGCCGGTCGAAAGCGGTTGCGGTACACGTAGATCAGCAGGAACGGCAACACCAGCAAAGCCATGGCCAGGTAATATAGCGACGGCCCCAGGCGGGTCCCCATCGCGCCCCCCTCATTGTACACCAGCGTGAGCATCAGGAAATCGCCGAGTACTCTGGCCGAGACCCGCTCGGTAAGGGTCGCGACCGCCCAGACCTTCGTGATCTGATCGAGCACGATCACGCCGAGCACGATCAAGGTGTGGGGCAGCAACAGTCTAAGGTTTGGCGCGGGCAGGCTTATCTCCCTCTTCCTTTGACTTGCACTCGATGCAGAGGCGGGCGTGCGGGACAACCTTGAGTCGGTTCATCTGGATTGGCTTGCCGCAGCTCTCGCATTTGCCGTAGGTACCCTCTTCGATTCGCCGCAGGGCCTCGTCGATGTGGTAGATTAGCCGACGACCCTTCGAGGTGTGGGCGAAAACCATCTCACGCTCCATTTGATCCGTGCCCTGGTCGGCCATGTGATAAGAATAGGACGACAGGTCGCCGGTGGCCTCCTTGATGGTCGAGGCCTGGGCCTCGCCCAAAAGCCCCATCTCTTCCAGCATCGCGTGCCGTTTGTCCATTAGCAGCTTCTTGAACTTCTCCAGGTCGGCCTTTTTCATGGTCGCCTCCGGGTCAGGCTTTGGCCACCGCGATGGCGGCCTTCTCTCCGTTTATATCCCATTCCTTCGTACCGCTAAGGTCGTCGGAAGATACGAATTCAATACTCTCCGCGAGCGTTTCGCGACAAATAAAATCCTGATACCCGGCGGTCGCCGCCCGGAGCCTTTCCGAGGCGTGCAGGCGAACATGAATGCGGTCGGTGACCTCGAACCCGGAGGTCTTGCGCATATTCTGAATCTTATTCACCATCTCGCGCGCAAAACCCTCCGCGAGCAGCTCCTCGGTCAGTCGCGTGTCGAGCGCCACCGTCACCGGGCCATCGGCTTCCACCGCCAGACCCTCATTTTCGGTCCTGATCACTTCTACCTCTGTGGCTAGGAGACGCATATTCTCGCCTAGCGGGGGAACGGCCAGCTCGCCGGTACGGGCGAAATCCCTTATCTGGTCGCTGCTTAACTGGCTTAGAAAAGCCGCGGCCGCCTTGGCCTGGCCGCCGAGCCGCGGCCCGGCAGTCTTGAAATTGAGTCTCGCGCTGTAGGTTACGTAGCGATCGAGGTCCTCCGCGGCGACCACCTCTTTGATGTTCAACTCATCCCGGATTATCGGCAGATAGGCCTCGAGGCGCTCGAAGGCGTTGCGGCCCGGTATCGCGACCATCATCCTCGCCAGGGGCTGGCGGACCTTGAGATTCTTGCGGGTCCGGGCCGCCCTGCCCAGCGACACGATCTTCTCCGCCAGTGCCATGGACTCCTCGAGCCCCGGGTCGATGGCGGCTTCGTCGCACCGAGGATACGGCATCATGTGGACCGACAGCGGCAGTCCCAAATCGGCTCTCTTTTCGCCAGCCAATTGCATCCAGATCAATTCGGAGACCAGCGGGCTGGCCGGCGCCGCCAGCCGGCAGACCCCCTCCAGCATCCGGTAGAGCGTGAGATAGGCACGCATCTTCGACGGGTCGTCAGCCGGGGCCCAGAACCGCCGGCGGTTGTTGCGCACGTACCAGTTGGAGAGTTCGTCGATCACGAAGCTCTGGATCGCGCGGGTCGGCCGGGTAAGCTCGTATTTGTCCAAAGACGCGGTGGTTTCGCGGATCAAGCTGTTGAAGCGCGATACGATCCAGCGGTCGAACATCTCCGGCTCGCCCGCCTTCTCTTCGAGAAATCGCTCTACCGTGCGTCCGGCGGCAACCGCTCGCTCCAGGATGTTATCGATGTTCGCGTAAATGGCGAAGAAGCTGTAGGTGTTGCGGAGAGTGTCGTAGTACTTCCGGACAACCTCCTGGAGCCCGTCGGAATCGAAACGGGTCGGTACCCAGAGGCTCGAATTGGCCACCAGATACCAGCGCACCGGGTCGGCGCCGTAGCGGGCAATGGCGTCAAACGGGTCAGTCACGTTACCCTTGTGCTTGGACATCTTCTTGCCCTCTTTGTCCAGCACGAGTTCGAGCACCACCACGTTTTTGAACGCGGGCTTGTCGAAGAGCATGGTCGAGATGGCCAGCAGGGTATAGAACCAGCCCCGGGTCTGATCGACCCCCTCCGAGATGAAATCGGCGGGGTGCTTTCTCTCGAACAGCTCCTTGTTTTCGAATGGATAGTGCCACTGGGCGTACGGCATCGCGCCCGAGTCAAACCAGCCGTCGATCAGCTCCGGCACCCGGATCATGGTGCCGCCGCACTCGCATTTGAGTTTGACCTGGTCGATCATCGGGCGATGCAGCTCGATGTCATCGGGGCAGGCCACCGCCTCTTTTTTGAGTTGCGCGATCGACCCGACCGCCCGCTGCTTGGCGCAGCGGGGGTTCTCGCAGATCCAGATCGGCAGCGGGGTGCCCCAGAACCGCTCGCGCGAGAGCGCCCAGTCGACGTTGTTCTCGAGCCAGTCCTGCATCCGGCCGGTGCGGATTTCGTCAGGGACCCAGTTGGTGGTGTTGTTGTTGCGCAGCAACTGTTCCTTGAATCGGGTGGTGCGGATATACCAGGACTCGCGAGCGATATAGATCAGCGGCGAGTCGCATCGCCAGCAGAATGGGTAGTTGTGCTCGTAATGCTCCTTCTTGAAGAGCTTCCCGGCTGCCTTGAGGTCGTTCAAGATCACCGGGTCGGCGTCCTTGATGAACATGCCGGCGTATTTACCGCCCTGTGATGTGAAAATCCCGTTCGCCTCGACCGCCTGCAGCACCGGAAGGCCATGTTCCTTGCCGGCCTCGTAATCGTCGGCGCCGTAGCCTGGGGCGATGTGGACAATGCCGGTGCCGTCCTCAAGCGTCACAAAATCGGCGTTAATGACATAGAACGCCTTGTCTGCCTGGCCCTTATAGAGGTCAAAAAGCGGCTGATACTTGCGCCCGACAAACGCTGCGCCCTTGTGGCGCTCCAAAACCTCGGCTTCTCCCCCCAAGACCCGCATAACCAGTGACTCTGCCAGCACGTACTTTTCGCCCTGATGACGCACCGTGACGTAGTCGGCATCCGATTTCATGGCGAGTGCGGCGTTGGACGGCAATGTCCAGGGGGTGGTGGTCCAGACCAGGTAGCTGAAATCGCCATCTGCCGCCTTCATCTTCACAAAGAGCGACAGATCCTTGACCAGTTGGTACCCCTGCGCTACCTCATGGCTCGACAGAGCGGTGCCGCAGCGGGGACAGTACGGTACTGTCTTGTGCCCCTTATAGATAAGGCCCCGGTCAAAGAGATTCTTGAGAATGTGCCAGACCGATTCGATATACTCGTTGGTTAGGGTAATATAGGCGTCGTCGAGGTCGAGCCAATAGCCTATTCTGTGCGTAAGTTCGTTCCAGTCTTTGAGATAGCGGAACACGGACTCCCGGCATTTCCGGTTGAAACGGCCTATGCCGTATTCGATCACCTGGGCCTTGGTCTCGAGCTGGAGTTCCTTCTCCACTTCGATCTCGACCGGCAGGCCGTGCGTGTCCCAGCCCGCCTTGCGGTCTACTCGAAAGCCCTGCATGTACTTATAGCGGCAGACTATGTCCTTTACCGTCCGGGCCACCACGTGATGGATCCCCGGGCGGCCATTGGCGGTCGGTGGGCCTTCATAGAAGACAAACTCAGGCCGGTTTGCGGCTGCTTCCTGGGACTTGTGGAAAACCTGTTCGGAATCCCAGAAGGCCAGGATTGCATCCTCGGCGGCCGGCAGGCTGAAATTGTCTTTTAGCGGATCGAACTTCATAGGTTGCATTCTGCTAAAGCCGCTCAATTTATTGTCGGTGCCCGGTGATGTAAAGTTTTTTCGACCTCGCCGGTCGCGGTCTTGAGGGGAAAGCGCGCGGATTCACTGCCCTTGGACCGGGACACGCCGAGCAGGCTTCCCGACGCACTTGACCGAGCGTATAAGTGAGGGTTGATTGAGTGGTTCGTTTCAACGCATAGAGCGGGCTCATGCTATCCGAAAAAGTCAAAAGCCGCATCAGACTGAGGCTCCGCGATACCCACCTCCGGCAGCTGATCGCGCGCGAAATTGTCGGGCTGCTCGCCGAGAAACCCGAGGAGATCGCCACCGAGGAGTATTGCCACGTGGTGGCCGAACTGCGCGAGCGCCTGTGCGGGCCCTTCGAGGGCCAGCCACCCCCGCCCGAGACTGCCGAAGCCGTTGTATCCACCGAGGTCGTATCGGCCTCGCAGTTTCTGGGCGCGGACAGCAGTCGCAATCTCGACAGTATCGTTCATCACCTAACCGCCGGCGTTGAACACGCGTTGCTGGCGGGGAATCTCGAGATGCTCCGGGCGCTCGGAGAGGCGATCGCCCAGCGCGACAGCGGCACGAGCAAACACAGCCCGCGGGTCACCCTGTACAGTCTCCGCCTGGCCGAGGCGATGGGTCTGGGCACGGCGCAGATCCAGGCCCTCATCAAAGGCTCGTTCCTGCACGATATCGGCAAGATCGGCATCCGCGACGAGATCATCCTCAAGCCGAGCGGGCTCAGCGACGAGGAGCGGTTGGTGATGAACAGCCATCCGCAACTCGGCTCTATGATTATCAGCAGCGTGAAGTGGCTTGAGGACGCCCGCGACGTGGTCCGGCATCATCACGAGCGCTTCGACGGCTCCGGGTATCCGGACGGCCTGAAAGGGGAGCAGATTCCGCTGAACGCACGGATATTCGCGGTGGTGGACGTATTCGACGCGGTGACCTCGGATCGGCCGTACAAAGCGGCCCAGCCGTTCAACGAGGCGATGGCGTCAATCAGGAGCAAGAGCGGCAGCCACTTCGATCCGCAGGTGCTGGCGGCGTTCGAGTCGATCTCCCGCCGAGTGTACGACGAGTACGCGTTTGAGCCGTATCATGTGCTCGACGAGATACTGCGCCGCGCGATCCAGACCCACTTCGGCCTCCCCGAGCCGCTTGCATTATAGCGGCGTCATGTCGCTGCAGCCGGGCTGCGCAATAAATTAAAATCTGGCGCGCCTGGTCCGGTTTGGCTATGTTCACTCAAGAGCGGCGGCACCGCTGCCGAGCAGGGGCTTACCACGAATATGGCTGAAGGCGAAGACGA
>Ga0153916_10004931_pt1 | contig 10136 bp, 11 predicted proteins | sample Opewatmetagenome_FD_109642 | JGI IMG/M metagenome (GOLD analysis project Ga0153916, IMG submission 109642) | Freshwater wetland microbial communities from Ohio, USA - Open water 3 Core 3 Depth 4 metaG | ecosystem: Environmental > Aquatic > Freshwater > Wetlands | place: USA: Ohio, Lake Erie...
ACGTCATATTTTAAGTCTGATCCAGCCATTAAGTTCATCGATCTCTGACCCACCTTCTGGTTTCAGTTTCCCCTGGAATTTCAGCGATAAAACGGTTGGCGACGATGTGTTTTGCGCCAGCAGTTTTGTTGCCGCCAACCCTTATGCGGGTAAACGGCTGCGCTTCGCTGCACGCGCCCTTTATCTGACATAAGGAATCATTGTGACTTTTGAAAAATTAGCGTTACACCCTTCGATCCTCAAAGCGCTCACCGAGAGCGGCTATACCGCGCCCACGCCGATCCAGGCACAGGCAATTCCGCAGGCGCTCGCGGGCCACGATCTCATGGCCTCGGCCCAGACCGGCACCGGCAAGACCGCGGCCTTCGTGTTGCCGTCGCTGCAACGGCTGAGCGCGCCGTCAACGAAAAATTCCCGCGGCCCGCGCGTACTGGTACTCACGCCCACGCGCGAGCTCGCCAACCAGGTAACGGACGCCGCCGCCAAGTACGGCCGGCACATGCGCTTCCGCACCGGCAGCATCGTCGGCGGCGTGCCGTATCCGCCGCAGATGCGGCTGCTGTCGCAGCCGCTCGACATCCTGGTGGCGACGCCGGGCCGCCTGCTCGACCACATGGAACGCGGGCGTGTCGATTACTCGCGCCTCGAGGTGCTGGTGCTCGATGAGGCCGACCGCATGCTCGACATGGGCTTCATCCACGCGGTGGAAAAAATCGCCGCCGCCACGCCCGGCACGCGCCAGACGCTGCTGTTCTCCGCCACGCTCGAAGGCAACATTGCCAAGCTCGCCGGCCGCCTCCTGAAGAACCCGCAGCGCATCCAGATTTCCACGGCGCAGGCGCGGCACGAGCACATCGAACAGCGCCTGCATCACGTGGACGACGGCGCGCACAAGCATCGCCTGTTGACGCATCTGCTGGGCGACGTCAACCTGGACAAGGCCATCGTGTTCACTGCCACCAAGCGCGGCGCCGACCGCCTGGCCCAGACCCTGCACGCCAAGGGCCATCCGGCCGCGGCGCTGCATGGCGACATGAACCAGAGCCAGCGCAATCGCGCTATCACTCACCTGCGTTCCGGCCGGGTGCGCCTGCTGGTGGCGACCGACGTCGCCGCGCGCGGCATCGACGTCAACGGCATCACACACGTCATCAACTTCGATCTGCCCAAGAACGCCGAAGATTACGTGCACCGCATCGGGCGCACCGGCCGCGCGGGCGCCAAGGGCATCGCGATCTCGTTCGCCGCACCGGCCGATTCCGCTCAGCTGCGCGATATCGAGCGTTACACCCGCCAGAGCATCCCGGCGCATGTCGTGCCGGGGATGGAACCGACGTTCCAACCGCGTCCTTCGAAACACCCGGGGCATCGCCGTCCGGGCGGCACCGGCGGGCGTGACAACCGTCACCGTCAGGGCGCGTCCGGCAAACAGTCGGGCGGCAAGTCGCACGCCTCCGCCGAACCCCGGCAACACTTCCGCGGCAAAAACAGCCAAGGCGGGCAGAAACACGGCTACGACCGATCTGCGAACGGCACGGACGGATACCGTCGTCCCAACCGGCACCCATAGTCCGGGGACAAATGGGATGGGGGCGTGGCCGCCTATTTTGGGCCCATGGTCAAATAAGCGGCCGGCGCTTGGACGCGGGCCGGGTACAGGCGTAATATCTTCGGCGGATGCCGATACGGGGTCATGCGACCCGTCCTTTAATGATTTGTCATCGCCAAGGAACCTGGTTCACGCCCGCTCATTCGCCTATCCGGCTGCGCGCATTCCGATCCAACGTGTCACGGAAAAAGCGCTGTCTCACGATGCCCTACCCTCTCATCTCAGGAGCTTGATATGAACATCTTTGTAGGAAACCTGTCGCGCGACGCCACCGAGGAAGACTTGCGAACCGCGTTCAGCGCTTTCGGGCAGGTCAGCAAGGTGACTATTCTGAAGGACAAGTTCACCGGCGAACCGCGCGGTTTCGGTTTCGTCGAAATGCCCGTGAAGACCGAGGCGCAAGCGGCGATCAACGGCATGAACCAGAAGGACCTCAAGGGCCGCGCCCTGAACGTGAACGAGGCGCGTCCCAAGACCGAGCGTCCCGCCGGCGGTGGCGGCGGTGGCGGACGCGGCGGCTGGGGCAATCGCAGCGGCGGTGGTGGTGGCGGTGGCGGTCATCGCGGCGGTGGTGGCGGTGGCGGACGCCGCTGGTAACGGCGCACTTCCCTGACGAAGTTCGTTGCTCTCTGCTTCGTCATCTTAAATTGACGTAACGAAACAGCGCCGCGGGCGGCAATCTTGAGGCCGCCCGCGGCGTTCCCGGTTGCCGGGCCGGCGTCGAGCGGTTGGCTCATGTACACGCACCCGTGATCGGTGCGAGCAGAATCAGGATTATGTCAGACCAGGAAAGCAACGGCGCGTCACTTCTCACCCTGACCCGCGCCGCGCGTCTCGTGGGAGTGACCCGCGCCGCGCTGCAGAAAAAAATCAAAAACGGCGAACTCCCCACCTTTGAGGGAATGGTCAGGCCCGACGACCTAGTGCGGGCCTATCCCGAAACCCGGCTGGCCGACGACACCGCGCTGGAACGGTTCACCCGCATCAAGGACGAGGCCTTCGCCCACCGTCTGCGCGAACGCATCCTCCCCGAACCGGAGGTACTGGCCGAACGGCTTGCGGGACTGGGGCGGGAACTGGCAAAAACCCGCGCCCGGATAGATCGCTACAAGACCATCACCGACTGGCTGTACGACAAATTCAGCGAATACGAAAAAACCGGCGGCCGCGAACTCCGGGACGTGATGGGTCCGCTCAAACTGTGGTTGCGCCACGAACTGGAGAAGGAGTCGCGCAATGAGAACCTTCAGTCATTCGTCGTCAAGGAAAGCTTTCTTCGTCTCATGACGGCCCAAGTCCGCCTCCTGCCGAGCCAGCGGGAATTTTTCGTCGAAGGTTCGGACAGCATCCTCGACGCCGCGCTGCGCTCCGGCATCTCGCTGCGCTACGGCTGCAGCAACGGCAACTGCGGTCAGTGCAAGGCGCGTGTCGTTTCCGGCAAGACACTGGCGGTGCGCCATCACGACTACGCCTTCAGCGAGGCGGAAAAGAACATGGGTTACGTGCTGCTGTGCTCGCACACGGCCGTGTCCGACATCGAAGTCGAGGCGCACGAGATCGGCGGCGCGCGCGACATTCCCGCGCAGCAGATCGCCGCGCGCGTGAAGAGCCTGGAACCGCTGGGCGAGGATATGATGCTGCTGCACCTGCAAACGCCGCGGACCAGGCGTCTCCAGTTCCTCGCGGGCCAGTCGGTGCGGCTCGAGGTCGGCAACGGCGCCGAGGCGGATTACCCGATCTCGAGTTGCCCCTGCGACGAGCGCAACCTGCAGTTCCACGTCCGCCGGGCCGCGGGCGACCGGTTCACGGATTACGTGTTCCGCAAGCTCAAGGGCGGCGACATCGTTTCGCTCGCGGGTCCGAAGGGCGAATTCACGCTGAACGAAGAGTCGTCGCGGCCGCTGATTCTCCTCGCTTACGGCACCGGGTTCGCGCCGATCAAAAGCCTCATCGAGCACGCCATGGCGCGCGACACCGCCGAATCCATGCATCTCTACTGGCTGGCCGGCGCGGACGGACATTACCTCAACAACCTCTGCCGCGCCTGGGCCGACGCGCTCGACAATTTCCACTACAGCCCGCTCGTGGCCGGACCGGCGGGATTCGCCTCGGCGCTGCGGCAGATCGCCGGGGAACATCCCGATCTCGCCGCGTTCGACGTCTACGCCGCCGGCCCCGAACCGTTCCTGACCGCCGCCGGGAAATTCCTGCGCGATCTGCGCTTCCCGCAGGATCAACTCGTCACGGAACGGCTGGAACGCTGATTTGCGTCAGAAATTTTCGATCGCCACGGGCTCGACAGCATCCGCCGGCGTGAATCCGAACAGCCGCGAATAGAAATAGAGTTCGGCCTCGAGGGTGCGCCGGATATTCTCGGCGCGCCGGAAGCCGTGCGCCTCGCCCGCGAGCGGCACGTAGGCAACCGGAACGCCTTTGACACGCAACGCCGTCACCATCTTTTCCGTCTGGTCCGGCGGCACCACCTTGTCCTCCAGCCCCTGAAAGAAAATCACCGGACACGACAGCCGATCCACGTGATGTATCGGCGAGCGCGCGCGATACAAATCACGACGCGCGGGAAAATTTTGTCGGGAACAAAATTTGGCGCGCTTTAGCGCGCCCGAAGGGCGAGGGCCGGGACGGCCCGAGTCATAAGGGCCGATCAGGCGATCGAGGTAACGCGCTTCGAACTTGTGCGTGTCCGTGGCCAGCGTTTCGAGGTCGCTCACGCCGTAATAAACAGCACCGGCGCGAAACACCTGGTGAAACGTCAGCGCGCACAAGGTGGTATAACCGCCGGCGCTGCCGCCGCGGATGGCGAGGCGCGCTTCATCCGCCAGCCCGCGCGTGACCAGATAGCGCGCCCCGGCGATGCAATCGTCGACGTCGGCCACGCCCCAGCGGCCATCGAGCTGGCGCCGGTAGTCCCGACCGTAACCGGTCGAGCCGCGGTAGTTCACGTCGAGCACGGCGAATCCGCGGCTGGTCCAGAACTGGATTTTAAGATTGAGCGCGCTCGACGTCGCCGCCGTCGGCCCGCCGTGGCTGATCACCAAGAGCGGCGGCTTCCCGCCCGCCGGACTCATGAAGTCTGGATTTTTTGGCGGATAATAAAAGGCGTGCGCCGTCGCACCGTCTGCGGTCGGATATTCCAGCGCCTGCGGCGCGGAAAGATACGCCGCATCCGGCTCATCGAGCATGGAACGGCGGACGATTTCATGCGTCCCGCGCGCCGGGTCCCACTGCACAACCGCCGGCCCTAACACCGGCGAGGCACCGATGAAAACGACCTTGCCCGCGCGGGCCGACAGCGCACTGACGTCGGTAAACGGCGTTTCGATCCGATCGAAGCGCTGCCCGCCGACATCCAGCACAGCGGTATGCCACTTTCCCTCGCTTTGGAAAGCGCACGCAATCTGCCGCGCCGACAGGAACGCATAGGTCGACATTCCGAACACCCACTGCGGCAGACCGAATTCCGCCGCCATCGGCGCGAGCGCTTCGGCGCGCCCGTCGATCCAGCGGCAGAGATTCCACCAGCCGCTGCGATCGGAAACGAAATAAAGCGTCCCGTCGGGCGCGAACGCCGGCTGGAATATCGATTCCTCGCGGCCGCCGGCGATGCGATGCGCATCATTCGGCATCCCATCGGGACCGATTTGCGCCAGCCAGAGTTCGCATCCGTCCCACGGCATGTCCGGATGATTCCAGCTGAGCCAGGCGAACATCGCGCCGTCGGAACTCAGTCGCGGCGCGGCGTAAAAATCACTGCCCGCCGCCAGTGTCCGGATTTCGTGCGGCGGTGCGAGATCGATCGAAACCAGGGTGTTGACCGGCTCGGCGCCGGCCGCGTGATCCTCGCATACGCCGATGAGCCGCCGGCGCCTGCGATCGACGACGATATCGGCGTAGCGCCGCTCGGCCGCCGGCGTGATCGCCGCGGGTACGGCGCCGGGCACCTGTCGGTACAGGCGCTGATCGCTGTCGTTGCTGAAATAAATCACGCCGTCGGCGACGGTGAAGGCGCCGCCGCCGTATTCGTGCACGCGCGTGCGCGCGCTGAAGCCGGCGGGCGTCATGTCCTGCGCGGCGCCGTTGCGGAATCGCACGATCACCTGCCGCCCGCCCTCGGCCGGGCGCAATTCGCTCCAGTAAATATCGCCACCATCGAGTGCGGTCTGGCCGAGGCCGACCGAACCCTGCGCGAGCCGGTCCGCCGTGATCGGCGACTTCCACGAACCGTACGGCGCGATGACGGGGCCATGACTCACTCGCCGAGATGCACCACGATCCGGCGCGGCCCGCCACGATGCCGGTGTTCCCACAGGTAAACGCCCTGCCAGGTGCCGAGCGCGAGCCGTCCGCCGGTCACGGGAATGGAAAGATGAGTCGCGGTCAGGGCCGACTTGATATGCCCCGGCATGTCATCCGGCCCTTCGTTGCGATGGGTGTAAAGCGGATCGTTTTCCGCTACCAGGCGATTCAGCCACTGTTCGAGATCGCGCCGGACCGCCGGATCGGCGTTCTCCTGGATCAGCAGGCTCGCCGAGGTGTGCTGCACGAACAGCGTGCACAGCCCTTCCTGCACGCCGGACTCGCGCACCAGCGCGTCCAGGCGCTCGGTGAATTCATGCAGGCCCTGGCCGGGCGTGGTGATGGTGAGCTGACGGATCATGAAAAAATCACTTTCTATCGCTGTGACCGAGATCCCTCTCCGGCGCGATGCGGTCGCGCACCAACTGCTTGATGTCCTTGGGCTCGGGGAAGCGCCCGGCCTGCTTCTTGTTCCACAATGTTTCGCCGTTCAGGCGCACTTCGAAAATGCCGCCGGTCCCGGGCACGAGCGCCACCTCGCCGAGCTCGTCGCCGAAGGTCATGAGCAGTTCCTGAGCCATCCACGACGCGCGCAGGATGAAGCGGCATTGGCTGCAGTATTCGATTTCGACGCGGGCTTTGCCGGCATTCATGATGTTTTGAACGGGTAACGGGTAACAGGCAACGGGCGCCTCAGTATAAGCCGGGGCGGCGGAATTTGTCTCGCCGGCGCCGGAAATCCCCCGCGGTTTGCACGCGAAACAGGCACGTGTGACTCGCCGCCAAAGTGCGCTATAGTGCGCCCTCTTGATTATCTTTGTTCGAGGAAATCCCCGATGAAGGCAGCTTCCGGCATGGTGGTCTCCATGCACTACACCCTCACCGACGACACCGGCGACGTGCTCGACTCGAGCCGCGGCGGCGAACCGTTCAGCTATCTGCATGGCCACAACAACATTATTCCGGGTCTCGAAAAGGCGCTGGAAGGCACCGAGGCCGGTTTCAAATCCAAGGTCACCGTGGCGCCGGCCGAAGGCTATGGCGAAAAAAATGCGGAAGCGGTCTTCGAGGCGCCGCGCGAACACTTCCCGCCCGACATGAAGCTCGAAATCGGCGCGCGCGTCTATGCCGACGGACCGAACGGGCCGATCACGCTCACCGTGGTCAAGCTCACCGAGACCGGCGCGGTGCTCGACGCCAACCACCCGCTCGCGGGCAAGACCCTGCATTTCGACGTGGAGATCACCACGGTGCGCTCGGCCACGGCCGAGGAACTCGCGCACGGGCACGTGCATGGCGAAGGCGGTCATCATCATTAGTCTTGGCCGGCATGACGGAGACGCTCGCCTTCACCCTGGATCTGGAACATGTTCAGGGTTACGAGTTCCGTCTGAAGTTCGACTGGCCGAATCTCCCCGATCTCCTGCTGGATGAACCGGCGCCGCTCGGTCAAAACCACGGCCCCAACGCCTCGCGCCTGCTCGCGGCCGCGGTCGCCAACTGCCTGAGCGCCAGTCTGCTGTTCTGCCTGAGCAAGGCGCACGCGGCACCGCGCGGCATGCGCACCGCCGTCACTGGTCGCCTGGCGCGCAACGACAAGGGCCGATTGCGCATCGACGGGCTGGAAGTGGCCATCACCCTGGACGACGCCCCCGAAACGCCGGCGCGATTCGAACGCTGCGCCGGTCTGTTCGAGGATTACTGTGTCGTCACCCAGAGCGTGCGCCAGGGAATACCGGTGCGCGTGAAAATTCTCAACAGCGCCGGGGAAACGCTGTTTCAGGACTGAGCGCGCGTCAGGACAGGCGTACCGGTTGCTCGTCGGCGATCCCCAGCACCTTGCCGGCGATCAGGAACGCCTGCTCGCAAAACGCATCGAGATCGGCCCAGCGGTCCGACGATTCCAGCTCTTCATCGAGGTCCGGCGCGATCACGCGCAGGCGGTACGAACCTTCCTGCGCGCGACTGCGCGGGTTCTTTTCCGCGGTCACGTAAAAGCCCGGTTTGCTTTCGCCCTCGCGCACCAGCGCCAGAATATATTGGTACCTCACCGGATCCGTGCTCTCGATGTCGCCCAACACGACCCCGCTGTAGTCGGCGAACCGGTAGCGGCGCTGCGGAATCGCGGTCTGGATTTTCGGTGCCTGCATGGATTATCCTCCGGGCCGTTCAGCCGCCCTGCACGGCCGGCCCGCCGACTTTATAACACAAGACTGCCGCGGCATTCCGACCGGCGCGCCGCATGGGGTTCGCGACGGCCGGGGTCGAGCCGCGTCGGGCGGAGCGGAAATCCAAGAATAACGTCACCATCAGGAGAGGCTCCACATGAAGCTCGTCACCGCCGTTATCAAACCCTCGAAGCTCGATGACGTACGCCACGCGTTGTCGGGTCTGGGCGTGCAGGGGATGACCGTTACCGAGGTCAAGGGGTTCGGGCGCCAGAAGGGGCACACGGAACTCTACCGCGGCGCGGAGTACGTCGTGGATTTCCTGCCCAAGACCAGGATCGAAGTCGCCGTCGACAGCGACATGGTCGAACGCGTCATTGAAGCCATTACCCAGTCGGCCAAGACCGGGAAGATCGGGGACGGTAAAATCTTCGTCTACGACCTGGAACAGGTCGTTCGCATCCGCACCGGCGAAACCGGACCGGGCGCGCTTTAATTTAATATCAAGACGAACGAGCGAAGCGAGTAGGGCTTCCTTAAATAACGATCACACCACCTCAGGAGAATGTCATGACTGTCCCGAAGACCATGGTGCTACCGGCCGTGCTGCTGCTGATGGCGCCCGCGCTGGCGTCGGCCGCCGAGCCGCCGGCGCTCAACCAGGCGAACACCGCCTGGATGCTGATCTCGTCGATCCTCGTGCTGTTCATGACCATTCCGGGCCTCGCCCTCTTCTACGGCGGCCTGGTGCGGACCAAGAACGTCTTGTCGGTGCTGATGCAATGCTTCGCCATCACCTGCATGGTCTCCATCGTCTGGGTGCTGTTCGCCTACAGCCTCGCCTTCGGCGACGGCGGCGCGAACAACGCCTGGCTCGGCGGCTTGTCGAAGGCGCTGCTCGCCGGCATCGGCGTGAACACGCTCAAGGGCGACATCCCCGAAACCGTGTTCGCCATGTTCCAGATGACGTTCGCCATCATCACGCCGGCGCTGGTGGTCGGCGGTTTCGCCGAACGCATGAAGTTCTCGGCCATGATGCTGTTCAGCCTGTTCTGGCTTCTGCTCGCTTATGTCCCCGTGTGTCATTGGGTGTGGGGCGACGGCTGGCTGCAAAAACTCGGCGTGATGGACTTCGCCGGCGGCACGGTGGTGCACGTCAACGCCGGTGTGGCGGCGCTGGTTGCAGCATTGATGCTCGGGCGGCGCAAGGGTTTCCCGGATACGGCGATGCCGCCGCACAATCTCACGATGACGGTCATCGGCGCCTGCATGCTGTGGGTCGGCTGGTTCGGTTTCAACGCCGGCAGCGCGCTCGCCGCCAACGGCACCGCCGGCATGACCATGATGGTCACTCACATCGGCGCCGCCGCCGGTTCGCTCACGTGGATGTTCTGCGAATGGGTGCGCTTCGGCAAACCCTCGGTGCTGGGTATCGTCACCGGCATGGTGGCGGGGCTCGGCACCATCACCCCGGCCTCCGGTTTCGTCGGGCCGCTCGGCGCGCTCGCCATCGGCGTGACCGCGGGACTCGCGTGCTTTTTCGCGACCAACTACATGAAGCGCAAGCTGCACGTGGACGATTCGCTCGACGTGTTTCCGGTGCACGGCGTCGGCGGCATCATCGGCACGACGCTCACCGGCGTGTTCGCGGCCACGACGCTCGGCGGCGCCGGTTTCACCGGCGACGTCACGATCGGCAAACAGGTCATGACCCAGATCACCGGCGTGCTCGTTACCGGCATCTGGTCCGGGATCGTGTCATTCGTGCTGCTCAAGGCGATCGACGCGATCGTGGGCTTGCGCGTGACGACCGAGCAGGAAACCGAGGGTCTCGATACCGTGCTGCACAACGAGACGGGATACAACCTGTAACCGCGCCGCACGCGGTTCTATCGACGCGGGCGCTCAGGCGCCCGCTTTTTTTGATCCTTGAGCGACGGCAATCTCAGGGGTTGTTCATGATGATGACGGCGACCCCGGCGAATACCAGGGCGCCGCCGACAAGCACGCTGGCATTGAGGTGCGTCTCCCGGAACAGTACAAAC
>Ga0153916_10004932_pt1 | contig 10136 bp, 12 predicted proteins | sample Opewatmetagenome_FD_109642 | JGI IMG/M metagenome (GOLD analysis project Ga0153916, IMG submission 109642) | Freshwater wetland microbial communities from Ohio, USA - Open water 3 Core 3 Depth 4 metaG | ecosystem: Environmental > Aquatic > Freshwater > Wetlands | place: USA: Ohio, Lake Erie...
ACCTCGATCGTCGGCGTCGCGTTCCGGATCGCCTGCTCGAACGTGTCCATCGCGTTCTTCCGCGTCTGCGTCTCGACCTTCGCCAGCGCGTCGTACATGATCCGCTCGGCCGTGCTCTTCTTGCCGCGCTCCATCAGCTTGTTGACGAACATCGTCACGGTGCGGCTGCTGTACCGGCCGTCCGGCAGGATCTCTCGCTTGACGATCTTTGCGCGTCTCGGCATCGTCCTCTCCCGCTATCCCTTGCGCGTGCCGTACTTGCTGCGGCCCCGCTTGCGGTTCGCGACGCCCTGCGCGTCGAGCGCGCCCCGGATGATGTGGTAACGCACGCCCGGCAGGTCCTTCACGCGCCCGCCACGGATCAGCACAACCGAGTGCTCCTGCAGCGAGTGCCCCTCGCCCGGGATATACGCCGTCACCTCGATGCCGTTCGTCAGCCGCACGCGCGCGATCTTGCGCAGCGCCGAGTTCGGTTTCTTCGGCGTCATCGTGCGCACCTGCGTGCAGACGCCCCGTTTCTGCGGCGAACCCTTCCCCCGCACCGTGCGGTTCTTGAGCGAGTTGTATGTGAACCGGAGGGCAGGCGCCTTCGTCTTCTTCGTCGCCTTCTTCCGGCCCTTCCGCACGAGCTGGCTAATCGTCGGCACTAAGCACCACGCTTCCGTTCACTGTCCGCGCCTGTCCGCTCCGCCGGACCCGATGACCCTCGTGTCGAGGGCACACCAAAGGCCGGCAAGCCTTATTGCTGAGCCAGTCCGGCGTAACCACCGCGCCCGCAGGCCGATGATCACTTGTGCCGGCCGTTGTCACTTTGGGGTCTTCCGACCTGTATGTGAGTCTGGCGTCATCGTGTCCGGCGGCGCGCCAGACACAGCGACCAATACTAGCAACGCGCCATAAAGGTGTCAAGGAATCCGCAGCTTCGAGGCAGATTCGCTGCAAACACGGGAACTCCGGCCGTGGATCGGTCGTCAACCTTAGTGTAACAGGACGATCGAACCATGCGCTGGATCCTGCCCTTCGCCGTCGCGCTTGCGCTGATCATCGGCGCCGCCTGCCGCCACCAGGCGCAGCCGCAGTACACCCTGCGCGTCGCCTTCAACGAGCGTTACACCGACGCCGCGGGCCGTGCCGTCGAGGATGCCGTCCACCGCTACGACGCCCACGCCACCGTCCTGCTCCAGGAGACCTTCCCGCCGATCGCCGTGGCCACGTTTCGCTACAGGGACGACACCGCCTGCGCCGCCCTCGTCGCCGAGCTGAAGCCCCATCCGGCGATCGCCTCCGTCGACTGCTCCCCTCGCAGATACTGAGGTCATCTCGCCCCGATAGCTGTCCTCCGACCCTTGATTAGGCCGGCCTCCCCGCTTCCAGCCTCACATCTCCCCGCTTGACAAGGATGTTCTACTCCACCTACGATACGTCCAGAACAGGCGTTTGAAACAAACGAGTGCCGGATTATGATCAGCCGGCGGAGGAGGCGTTGGGCATGAAGGGACTGTCTGCCAAGCAGCAGGGCATCCTCAAATTCATGCGGCAGTTCATCGACGAGCACGACTACCCACCGAGCATCCGCGACATCCAGCTCGGCTGCGACATCAGCTCGACGTCCGTCGTTGACTACAACCTCAAGGCGCTCGAACGCCTCGGCTACATCCGTCGTGACCGCGAGGTCTCCCGCGCCATCGAGCTGCTCGACCGCGCTGGCGGCCGCCGCAGCCGCACGGTGCCCGTGCCGATCATCGGCACCATCGCTGCCGGCCAGCCGATTCCCGTGCCTTCGCCGGAGAACATCGACTACGACAACGTCTTCGACGCCACCGAGGACATGACGCGCGGCCGCGAGAACGTCTTCGCGCTCAAGGTGCGCGGCACCTCGATGATCGACGCCCTCGTCAACGACGGCGACATCGTCATCCTCGAGCAGGCCAGCTCCTGCGACGACGGCGACATGGTCGCGGCGTGGCTGAAGAAGGAGAACGAGGCCACGCTCAAGAAGTTCTACCGCGAGGGCGACCGTGTCCGCCTCCAGCCGGCGAACAGCACCATGAAGCCGATCTTCACCTCGGCCGACAACGTCGAGATCCAGGGCAAGGTCCTCGCCACCATCGGCCGCCGCGACTGACCGCCGCCTCCAATACAGACAGCGGTGACCTGTTGGCCGCTGCTGTTCGTTTCCCGCCCGTGCTTCCTTCCCTTCAGGGAAGCGGCCGGGGGGCCGTCGTTCGGACCGCGAAATCACACGCCCTCACGTACGCCGCCATGCCTTGCTCCTTGCCGCGCCGGCACGGCGGCTCGCGACGCTATACTTCCTCCACCGACGTGCCCGCCCCGCCCGCTCACCGTGAGGCGCCTCCGATGGACGAGATCCTCCGCATCGAAGACCTGCGCGTCTACTACCACGAGCGTGACCGCACCGTGCGGGCCGTCGACGGCGTCGACCTCTCCCTGCGCCAGGGGCGCACGCTCGCCATCGTCGGCGAGAGCGGCTGCGGCAAGACGAGCACCGCGCTCGCCGTCCTCGACCTGGTCGCCGCGCCCGGCCGCATCCACTCCGGCCGCGTGCTCTTCGGCGACCGCGACCTCCTCTCGCTCAGCCGCGATGAACTGCGGTCCGTGCGCGGCCGCCAGATCTCGATGATCTTTCAGGACCCCGTCGGCGGCCTCAACCCGGTCATGTCCATCGGCGCCCAGGTCGCCGAGATGGTCCGCACGCACCTTCATGTGTCGTCGAAGGAATCGAAGCGGGTGACGCTGGAGGCGCTGCGCCAGCAGAACCTCGCCGAGCCCGAACGCGTTGCCGCGGCCTACCCCTTCCAGCTCTCCGGCGGCATGTGCCAACGCGTCATGATCGCCATCGCCACCGTGCTCCGTCCGCAGGTCATCATCGCCGATGAACCGACGTCCGCCCTCGACGTCACCGTGCAGGCGGCGATCTTGCGCGAGCTAGACGACCTCAAGCACCGCCTCGGCGCCTCCATCGTTCTCATTACCCACGACCTGGGCGTCGTCGCTCAGATGGCCGACGAGGTCGCCGTCATGTACGCCGGCCGCATCATCGAGCGCGCCGCCGCTGAGGACGTCTACGCGCGCCCGCGCCATCCGTACACGTCCGCGCTGCTCGCCGCTCGCCCGCGATTGGACGAGCCGGGCCGCCCCCTCCGCCAGATCCGCGGGACGCCGCCGGATCTGGCGAATCTCAGCGGCGAATGCGCCTTCCTGCCGCGCTGCTCCAAGGCGATCTCCGCCTGCCGCGGCGAGCCTTGGCCAGCCCTGGCCGAACTCGCGCCCGGCCACGCCGCCGCCTGCTTCAATCCGATGTTCCAAGCCGTGGATCAGCGCGCGTAGGCCGGCTGCGCCGCACCGCCTGACGGGGCCAGCGCGCACAATTCGTGCACCAGCAACTGCAGCGCCGACTCATCGTCCTGCAGCCCGCGCTTCACGCTCAGGTCCGCTTCGAGGAGCCGCTGGTACGCCTGCCGCAGGACCGGCCAGCTATAGCGGCCCGCCAGCGCCCCAACCTCGTTGAGCTTGAAGCCCGGCACGCCGGAGGCCCGCTGCACCTCCTCGCGTGAGACGCGGCGGTCACGCAGGTCCTTTACGAGCAGGAGCTGGCGGTACTGCCGCGCGATCATGAACGTTAGCAGCTGCGGCGGCTCCCCGTCCGTCAGCAGCCGCCGCAGCGACGTGACCGCCTTCCGCTCGTTGCCCGCGACCACGGCATCGGCAAGTTCCCACACTTTCGTCTCGCGCGCCGCGCTGACGAGCTGCGACACCATCCCCTCATCAGCCGCGGCCCCCGCCGCGTACGCCGCGATCTTGTCCAGTTCGTTGTCCAGCGCCCACAGGTCGCCGCCGACGAGAACCGCGAGCATTCGCACGGCGCCTTCGCCCAGCTTCAGCTTCTTTGCCTTCGCGGTGCCCTTGATCCAAGCGACGACGTCGCCGGCGTTGAGTGGGGCGTACTCCGCGGTCCGGGCGATCGGCGCGAAGATCGGGAACGCCGCGTTCGTCTTCGCCAGCTCCCCCTCGATGAAGACCACCGTCGTCGTCGCCGGCATCGCCGCCGGATCGGCGAGCTGTGCCGCTGCCGCCCGCCACGGCTCCAGCGGGTCGTCCGTGTCTCCTTTCTTCCGCCGCCGCCCGCCCCGGGCATCACCCAGAGCCCGCAGCAAGCTTTCGACGATCACGAGCCGGTTCGCTGCCAGGAACGGCACTGACGTCGCGTGCGCCAGTAGTTCGGCAGGCGTCAGGCCGCGCCCGTCCAGCACCGTCGTGTTGCTCGCCAGCATGTCGTCGTCCGCGGCGAGCGCGTCGCGGATCGCTGCAAGGGCGTGGCGTACCTGGTAGTCGTCTTTGCCGTGGAGGAGATGGATCACGCGGTCATTGTATGTGAGCCGCGCAGTACGGCGGGCGTCGCTTATGCCAGCGGCTCGAGCCCCGCCAGTTCGCAAACACGCTCGGCCGAGGCGAGGAAGGTCGTGCTGGTGATGCGCGCCCGCGCCGCGCGCCCATCCTCGAGCCGTAAGGACACCTCGCGCAGCCCCTCCGCGAAGAACAGCGTCGCCACCATGCCCGGCCGGTCGAGCCTCGCCAGCGTCGCCCTCCAGTCTTCGCCGGTCTGCCGGAGCGTCGCCGTACCGCCGGTGACGAGGCGGCCGTCCGGTGTGAGCACCCACGCCGCCACGACGCCATCCGGAGCGGCCGCGGTGCGCGGCAACGCGTTGCCCGCGGCGTTCGCCGGCAACTGCTCATCTCTGGTCTGCCGTGCAGGCATCATGCTGGGAACCTCCGTCGGCGCGCGCGGGCGGCCGCCGAACGGGATCGAGTGCTCATCGCACTCACTGTAGGAGGTATCGGTTACGGCGACGTGAACGGCCATTAAGGAAGTGTGAAATCCGTATGAATACGAATCAGATCGAGGGTTGGCCCCGACGCCCGTGGGCGGTGGACCAGCGGCGGCAGTGACACACCCCGCCTGTGCCGCGGCCGCCGCGGGTCCACCGCCCGCCGATCGTGAGCAGTCTCCTCCCTACATTGCCAATTGAAGCTGCCCGGCGGACGGCTGCACGCGCGCCGGCGGCACCAGCCCGTAACGCATTCGCAGACCGTCGACGACGCGGTGCACGTCCTGCGTGTACGTCCGCGGCGCGTACGGCCCCCGGTAGTACCGCGCGTACCGCTCGGCCAGATGCGGGTACGCCTCTCGCAGGAACGGCATGAACCATTCCCTCGTGCCCGGCTTCAGGTACAGCACGTTCTCCGCGACGAACGACGCCCCGTGCTCGCTGGCAGCCTCCACCACCCGTTCCAGCTCCTCCGGCGCGTCCGTCAGGCCCGGCAGGATGGGCGCCAGCATCACGCCGCAGCGAATCCCCCGCTCGACAAGTCTGGCCATTGCCTCCAGCCGCTTTGCGGGCCGCGCGGTCGCCGGCTCCGTCCGCCGCCACACTTCATCGTCCAGCGTGGACACGCTGAACGCGACGGTGACCTGCGCCGCCTGCGAGAGTGACTCCAGCACGTCGGCGTCTCGGACGATATGCGGCGACTTCGTTACGATGCTCACCGGGTTCGCGAAGTCGCGCATCACCTTCAGGACCCGGTGCGTCAGCGAGTACTTCAGTTCGGCTGGCTGGTAGGGGTCGCACGCCGTGCCGATGGCGACGACCTCCCGCCCCCACGACGGCCGCGAGAGGTCCTGGCGCAGCATCTCCGGCGCGTTCACCTTCACGACCACCCTCGACCCGAAGTCGCGCCCGGCGTCGTAGCCCAGGTACGCGTGCGTGCCACGTGCGAAGCAGTACGTACAGGCGTGCTGGCAGCCCCGGTACGGGTTCAGCGTCCAGCGGAACGGCAGGTTCGTGGCCGCCACCCGGCTGATGGCGCTCTTGCACTCGATCTCTTCGAAGATGACGTCAGGCACGGCGGCTCCGCTCTGTTCCTATCCAGCACGTTTGTTCTAACCGGCCGCGCACAGCTTAGAACCAGAACAAATGTTTGTCAAGGCCGCCCAGCACTGGAACCCAGCCGTCCCATCGCCTACGATCGCCGCATCTGAAGGAGGGGCCCATGGACTTCGAGACCATCCTCTACGAGAAGGAAGGCGGCAAAGCCCGCATCACCCTCAACCGCCCCGAGAAGCTCAACGCGCTCTCCATGCGTCTCCAGCGCGAGCTGAACACCGCCCTCTGGGAGGCCGACAACGACAGCCAGGTCCACGTCATCATCATCCGCGGCAACGGCCGCGCCTTCTCCGCCGGCTACGACCTCACCCCCATGCAGTCGCCGCCCAAGCGCGAGGACAAGGACGAGGCCTACACCAATGTCTACCGTGGCATGGCCACCATGGACGACGATATCTGGCAGCTCGAGCGCCAGCAGCGCGAGCGCATGGCGATCTGGGACGTCCATAAGCCCGTCATCGCGCAGGTCCACGGCTACTGCCTGGCCGGCGGCACCGACCTCGCACTCCTCTGCGACATCGTCGTCGCCGCCGACGACGCGGTGATCGGCTTCCCGCCCGTGCGCGCCATGGGCTCTCCCGTCGCGCACATGTGGACCTACCTCGTCGGCCCGCAATGGGCGAAGTACTTCCTCCTCACCGGCGACAGCGTCACCGGTCGCGAGGCCGCCGAGATCGGCCTCGTCTGGAAGTCCGTCCCGCCGGACGCGCTTGAGGAGGAGGTCGAGGCGCTCGCCTCGAAGATGGAGAAGATCGACGTCGAGTTGCTCTCGCCGAACAAGCGCATCGTCAACGTTGCCATGGAGCTGATGGGCGCGCGCACGATCCAGCGCATCGCCGCCGAGAACGACGGCCGCGCCCACCAGGCGCCCGCCGTGAAAGAGTTTGCCCGCATTGCCATGACCAGCGGGCTCAAGGCCGCGCTGGAGTGGCGCGACGGCAAGTTCGGCGACAGTCGCGCCAGCGGCGACTACCAGCGCCGCCGCGCCGAGCAGGAGGCCCGGATGCGCCAGGACCGCGAGGGCTGACGCCGCCCCGTCACCGATGCCGATGTATGTCGGCGACAGTTCGCGGAAGCCCATTGACCGCCGCGCGGCTGATGGTTTACGATCCCGCAACTAACCGCAGTTCCATCGTTCGCATCATCAACATAGAGGAGACTTCAGATGGCAGCCGCAGAGCACAAGAGCATGGGCGCGCCCGACGAGGTGCGCAAGTTCAACAACGGCCAGATGGAGGTCGTCAAGATCGGCGGCGGCACGGTGGGCCGGGCCACGTTCCAGCCGGGCTGGAGATGGTCCAACGACGTGAAGCCGATCGCCGGAACCGACCTCTGCCAGGCGCCCCACTTCGGGTATGTCGTGTCGGGACGCCTCGGAACCCGGATGGCGGACGGGAAGGAGTTCGAGGCCGGACCCGGCGATGTCATCCTCGTCCCGCCGGGGCACGACGGCTGGGTCGTCGGCAACGAGCCCTGCGTGCTGCTCGACTGGAACGGCGCTACAAACTACGCCAAGCGCTGACCGGGCGGTCAGCGCCCTGCCGCGTTCAAGTCGACCACCCGCACGTCCACGGGACTGGCTTTGCCCTTGAGCGTCAGTTGCTCCGGCCGGGCATCGGGGTATCGTGCCGCCACGGCCTCGTACACTGCCTGCGACATGACGATCTGCCCCGCGGACGCCGCGCCCTGCAGTCGCGCGGCGGTATTCACGACGTCCCCGATCGCGGTGAAGTCCTTCACTTCGCCCGCACCGACGTTGCCCACAAACGCCGTCCCTGCGTCCAGTCCAACACCGAGCTGACACCACGGGCCATCGGCCGTGCCGAATCCAACGGCCCGGAGCAGTTGCTCGGCCGCATAGACCATCTTCGGAAGGCAGAGCTCCGCCGGGATGAAGTACGGCACGAACAGGGCCATCACCTCATCTCCGATCAGCTTGTCGATCACGGCGTTCGAGTCGATGAGGATGTCGGTCGCCACATCGTAGAAACGCCCCAGAAGGCCGCGCACGTCCTCGGGCGCGGCCGTCTCCGACAGCGTGGTGAATCCGCGGATATCCGCGAAGAGCACGCCGATATCGAGCTCCCTGCCGCCATGCGGCGCTTTCTCGAAGCAAGTGTTGCAGAAGCTCGGGTTCTTTCGGGACGGCGCGAAGCCGAGGAGCCGAACGACGCGCCCTCCCGGCCCGGAGAACGGCGCGAAGCAGAGCTTGCAGCGTGGGTTCGCAGGGATGGCGCGCATGACGCGCCGCAGCGTCCTGGTGAAACCCGGCCGCGTCTCGAAGATGGACTGGTCCAGCGGCATCGCGCTCTCCGTCCCTGGGCATGTTGCCAACCAGCATACAGCAACCCCGCGTTCTCGTTTCAGCCGCCCGCCGGCCCGACCTCACTGCCCGGGCGCAGCCGAAGCGGCGCCGCTACATCTGGTGAGCGAACTCCTCCCGCAGCACCGACATGAGGATGGCATCGTGGTACGCGCCCTCCGTGTAGTGGAACGCGCGCATCCGGCCCTCCTCGACGAAGCCGGCCTTCCGGTACGCGGCGATGGCCCGCTCGTTGTAGGCGTACGTGTGGAGCTGGACACGGTTGAGGTTCATCTCGTCGAAGGCGAACCTCACGAGCGTGCGGACTGCGTCGCTCCCGTATCCTTTCGACCAGCAGTCCTTCTCGCCGATCATGATGCCCAACTCGGCCTTGCGGTCCTCCGCCGCGACGTTGAAGAGGTTGACGTTGCCGATGTGCCGCCCGTCCTTCGTCTCGATGGCGAAGGACGGATTCTGCCATGACACCGGCTGGGTGACGCGCTCGCGCATCCACGCCTCCTCCGCCGCCAGTGACATCTCGTACCGCAGGCTGAGGAAGCGCGTCACCTCCCGGTCGTTGATCCACCGCGCGTTCCGCTCTAGGTCGGCCATCTCCATCGCCCGCAAATTGACCAGCGTCCCTTCGATCATCGCGCCTCCTCCGTGGCCTGCCGCGCGAGCCACTCCTCCCGCAGGATCCCCATGATCAGCGTGTCGTGGTACGCGCCCTCCGCGTAGCGGTCCTGCCGCAGCCGCGCCTCCTCCACGAAGCCACACTTCCGGTAGCAGGTGATGGCGCGCCCGTTCCGCTCGTCCACGGTGAGGTCGATGCGGTTGAGGTTCATCTCCTCGAAGCCGAAGCGCAGCAGCGTCAGCATTGCGTCGGTGCCGTAGCCCTTCGACCAGTACGCCTTGTCACCGATCATGATGCCCAGCCGAGCCGCCCGGTCCTCCGGCGACGCGTGGTGGAAATCGATGCTGCCGATGTGCACGCCGTCCGGCGTGTCGATCGCGAACCCGACGTTGCTATACCCCATCGGCGCCGAGCCGCGGTGCGCCAGCCACGCCTCCTCCGCGGCGTGCGAGACCGGGTAACGCATCACCAGGAAGCGCGTCACTTCACGGTCGTTGATCCACGCGTGGTACCGATCCACGTCGCTCGCTTCTCGTGGCCTGAGCACCACCAGCCTGCCTTCGAGCATGTCAGCCTCCTTCGCGAGACCCCCTGAAAACGAACAGGCCCACCGTCTAGGGTGGGCCTGCCGCTCGCCGTATTGTGCTGTGCCGGGATTAGGTGCGATGGCGGACGACGGCCCCCCTGAAGACGACGAACTGACACGAACCCCAATCGGCCGTCGGCGCCGCGTTCGTCATTCCGTCGAGTGTGGATCGCCCCGTCATCGTCAGCGCTGCTCCTCGAAAGTTGGCGCAGTATACAACGTCCCGTCGATCTGGCCGCAACCCTGTTCTCTTTGGGCGGGCCGTCTGTTAGCATTGGCACCAACTTCGAGTCCGGCTTACACGCAGCGAGGTGTTTCGCCCTGCATATCGACGCGCACCGCCCACGGCACTTCCCGCAGGGAGGGCGCACGGCCGCCGGAGCGTCGCGGCCGGACCACGGCAACATGAGGCAGTTCTGACACACGAAAGGAGTCCCGCAATGTACGACGAAACAGCAACGGTCGACCAGACTGCACAGGGATCGTTGCCGGGGATCGCCCCGGCGCCCGCCACAGTCGTGCCGGCACCGCCGCCCGCTCCGGCAGCCGCCGCACCAAAGGCGAAGCCCGCGGCGAAGAAGCCGGCCGTTCGGAAGGCAGCCGCGAAGAAGGCTGTTGCGAAGAAGCCGGCGGCAAAGAAGACTGCGGCGA
>Ga0153916_10004933_pt1 | contig 10136 bp, 10 predicted proteins | sample Opewatmetagenome_FD_109642 | JGI IMG/M metagenome (GOLD analysis project Ga0153916, IMG submission 109642) | Freshwater wetland microbial communities from Ohio, USA - Open water 3 Core 3 Depth 4 metaG | ecosystem: Environmental > Aquatic > Freshwater > Wetlands | place: USA: Ohio, Lake Erie...
CGCAGCAGCCAGGCGCCGGCCAGCACCCAGAATGCACCGGCCAGGATCCAGACGACCGGAACCGACTGTGTCAGCAGGCCTGCGGCCCAGGCTGCAGCGCAGGCCAGAACACACAGAAAGGACGAGACAACGGAGACGGCCTGGCCATAACCATTCAGACGCCCCCACTCCCAGGCCCCGGCCGCGATCAACACCAGCGTGACAGCACAAAAGGGATCCGGAGACGGATAGAACAGCGCCGGCAGCAGGATAAGCAGCAAGATGAGGGCCGTGATGATGCGCTGCTTGAGCATATGCCCTCCTCAGGCAATCTTCTGGTCGCCGGCAGGGGCAACCTGGCCGGATGTCCGGCCGAACCGGCGTTCACGCTGACTATAGGCGGCTATGGCCTGATCCAGCGCCTCGTCGTCAAATTCAGGCCAGAGCCGGTCGCTGAAATAAAGCTCGGAATAGGCTGCCTGCCATAGCAGGAAGTTGCTCAAACGCTGTTCGCCACCGGTGCGGATGATCAGGTCGGGATCGGGCACATGGGCCAGCGCCATGGCGGCCCCGAGGCCGGCTTCAGTGACGGGTTCACCCCGGGCAGCCAGTTTCGCAGCCGCCTGCGCCATGTCCCAGCGCCCACCGTAATTGAAGCAGACATTGAGGATAAGCCGGGTATTGGCCGCCGTGTCGTGTTCGGCCTGGGCCAGTCCCGCCCGCACCCGCTCGGAGAGCCCGGCGCGATCGCCCACGAAATACAGGCGCACCCCGTCTTGCGTGAGTTGCGGCACTTCCCTGGACAAAGCCATCGCCAGCAGGTCCATCAAACCCGATACCTCTTCCTGAGGACGATTCCAGTTCTCGGAGGAAAACGCAAAGACCGTCAGCACGGCCACACCACGCTCGGCACAGGCCTGGATGCAGCGGCGCAGGGCGTTCAGGCCCTGCTTGTGGCCGGCGATGCGGGGCAGAAACCGCTTGGAAGCCCAGCGGCCGTTGCCATCCATGACGATGGCGATGTGGTGCGGAACTGCACTGGGCGTGGTCATGGAACTGCGCAACAACGTCAATACTGTCAAACGGCCATGATTTCGTGCTCTTTGGCAGTGACCAGTTGATCAATCGTTGCGACATGCTTGTCGGTCAACTTCTGGATCTCGGCCTCGGAACGCTTCTGGTCGTCTTCGGAAGCCAGCTTGTCCTTGACCACTTTCTTCACGGCCTCGTTGGCATCGCGACGCAGGTTGCGCACGGCGATCTTGGCGGCTTCGCCTTCGTTGCGCACCAGCTTGGTCATCTCCTTGCGGCGTTCCTCCGACATCGGCGGCATCGGCACCCGGATCAGGTCGCCCATGGAGGCCGGGTTCAGGCCGAGATCGCTCTCGCGGATGGCTTTTTCAATCTTGGCGCCCATGCCCTTTTCCCACGGCTGCACGCTGATCGTGCGCGCATCGAGCAAGGACACATTGGCAACCTGGCTGATCGGCATCAGGGAGCCGTAGTAATCGACCTGAACCGAATCCAGCAGCGCCGGATTGGCGCGCCCGGTACGGATTTTGCTGAGATTGCTCTTGAGGGCCTCGATGGAGTGATCCATCTTGGTTTCCATGGTTTTCTTGATGTCTGCGATCGTCATTGTTCTCTCCTGTGCTGCGTGTTCAGGCACGGTCAGGCATAGACCAGCGTGCCCTCGTCCTCGCCCATCACCACCCGCTTGAGTGCCCCATGCTTGAAGATCGAAAACACCTTGATGGGCAGCTTCTGGTCGCGGCACAGCGCAAAAGCCGTGGCGTCCATGATGCCCAGGTTTTTCGAGATGGCTTCATCGAACGAGATCTTGCTGTAGCGGGTCGCTGATGCGTCCTTCTTCGGATCGGCGCTGTAGACCCCGTCCACCTTGGTGGCCTTGAGCACGATTTCCGCGCCGATCTCCGCCCCGCGCAGCGCCGCTGCGGTGTCAGTGGTGAAGAAAGGGTTGCCCGTGCCGGCCGCGAAGACGACCACCTTGCCCTCTTCCAGGTACTGCAGGGCCTTGGGACGCACATAGGGCTCCACCACCTGTTCGATGGCAATGGCCGACATGACACGCGCCGTGAGGCCCGCTTTGTTCATCGTATCCGCCAGCGCCAGCGCATTCATCACGGTGGCCAGCATGCCCATGTAGTCGGCAGTGGCCCGGTCCATGCCGACCGAGCCGCCGGCCACGCCACGGAAAATGTTGCCGCCGCCGATGACGACAGCCACCTCGACCCCGAGCCGGGTAACTTCAGCCACTTCGTCCACCATGCGCACAATAGTGGCATGGTTGATGCCAAACGCATCATCCCCCATCAAGGCCTCCCCCGACAGCTTCAACAAGATGCGCTTGTAGGCTGGCTTGGGCTTGGACATGAGGGGCTCCTTGGATGGGTGGGTGACGGGCAATCCGGACTGTTCGGAATTTACAGGATATTGCTCAGCCGGCCTGTTTGGCCGCTGCCACCTGGGCGGCCACTTCGGCGACGAAATCGTCCACCTTCTTCTCGATGCCCTCACCCACGACATACAGCGTGAAAGATTTGACGGTGGTGCCGGCGGCCTTGAGCATCTGCTCCACGGTCTGCTTGTCGTTCTTGACGAAGGACTGGTTGAACAAGGACACCTCCTTGAGGAATTTTTGCACCCCCCCCTCGATGCGCTTGGCCACGATTTCTGCCGACTGGACCGGCTTGCCTGCAGCCTCTGCAACTTTGCGGTCTTCGTCTGCTTTGGCCGTGGCCACGGAACGCTCCCGCTCGATCAGGTCGGCGGGTACGTCGGCGCTGGTCAGGGCCACGGGCTTCATGGCCGCCACATGCATGGCCACATCCTTGGCGGCAGTCTCGGAACCCTCGTACTCCACCAGCACACCGATGCGGGTGCCATGCAGGTAGCCGGCCAGCTTGGCGCCACTGGCGAAACGCTTGAAGCGACGGAAGCTCATGTTCTCGCCGATCTTGCCGATCAGCCCCTTGCGCACGTCTTCCAGCGTGGGGCCGAAACCATCCTGCGAGTAGGGCAACGCACCCAGGGCCGCCACATCGGCGGGATTGTGCTTGGCCACCAGTTCGGCGGCGGCTTTGGCCAGCGCCAGGAAGCTGTCGTTCTTGGTCACGAAATCGGTTTCGCAGTTCACTTCGATCAGGGCACCCACGGTGCCGTCGATGCAACTCGCCACCACGCCTTCGGCGGTCACGCGCGAGGCGGCCTTGCCGGCTTTGCTGCCCAGCTTCACGCGCAGCAACTCCTCGGCTTTGACCATGTCGCCAGCGGCTTCCGTCAGGGCCTTCTTGCACTCCATCATCGGCGCGTCGGTCTTGCCGCGCAGTTCAGCAACCATGCTTGCGGTAATTGCAGCCATCTTGTTTCTCCGTACTCAGTTCAATTTGACAAGGGACTAAAAAAAAGGGGCTAGCTGCCCCTTTTCCCGGTTGGTTAAGACCTCAGGCAGAGGCCTCGCTCACTTCCACGAATTCGTCACCGCCCCCAGAGGACACAGCCTTGACCACGTCGTCCACAGCGTTGGCGCGGCCTTCAAGAATGGCGTCCGCAATGCCGCGGGCATACAGAGTCACGGCCTTGGACGAGTCGTCGTTGCCGGGGATCACGTAGTCGATGCCTTCGGGTGAATGGTTGGAGTCCACCACGCCGATCAGCGGGATGCCCAGCTTCTTGGCTTCGGCGATGGCGATCTTGTGGTAGCCGACGTCGATCACGAAAATGGCGTCCGGCAGGGTGTTCATGTTCTGGATGCCGCCGATGTCTTTTTCCAGCTTGGCCAGTTCGCGGGCAAACATGAGCTGCTCTTTCTTGCTCATGGCGTCCAGGCCGGCTTCCTGCTGGACCTTCATGTCCTTGAGGCGCTTGATGGAGGTCTTGACCGTCTTGAAGTTGGTCAGCATGCCGCCGAGCCAGCGCTGGTCGACAAAAGGCACGCCGGCGCGCTGGGCTTCAGCCGCGACGGTTTCGCGGGCGGTGCGCTTGGTGCCCACCATCAGAATGGTGCCGCGCTTGGCGGAGAGCTGCTTGACGTATTTGGCCGCATCCTGGAACATCGGAAGCGACTTTTCCAGATTGATGATGTGGATCTTGTTGCGATGGCCGAAGATAAACGGGGCCATCTTGGGATTCCAGAAGCGGGTCTGGTGGCCAAAATGGACACCGGCTTCCAGCATTTCGCGCATGGTAACGGACATGAATAACTCCAAAGGTTGGGTCTAAAATCCGGTTCTCTATTGCGACACGGACAACGGGTTGTTCAACCCACCTGCCAAAGCCGCAACACCTGGATGGAACCGGTTTGCGATTTGCGTTGCCGGAAAGAAGAAGTCCACCCGGGCAAAGCCAAAAAATTATAGCACAGGCCACCACCTTGATCATGCTTGCAGACCTACACACCACCCGGCAGCGCCTGCACAGCGGCCAGACCAGCGCAAGCACGGAGATCGAACGCGCCATCGCCGTCGCGCAATCCACCCGCTGCCAGCATGTTTTCCTGCAAACCAGTTTCGACCAGGCCCGTGCCGCAGCCGCGTCGGCGGATCCCGCCCGCCAGCCACTGGCCGGGCTGGCCGTCTCGGTCAAGGATCTGTTCGACATCAAAGGCCAGACCAGCACCGCCGGCTCGCGCGTGCTTGGCAACGCCCCGCCGGCGCGGCACGATGCCGTCGCCGTGGCGCGTCTGCGCGCGGCCGGCGCGGCCCTCATCGGCCGCACCAACATGACTGAATTCGCCTTCTCCGGCGTCGGTGTCAACCCGCATTTCGGCACCCCCGCCAACGCGGCGTTCACCGACCAGCCCCGCATTCCGGGCGGCTCCTCCTCAGGCGCCGCCATCTCGGTGGCCACCGGCGCCGCCTTCATTGGCCTGGGTTCGGACACCGGGGGCTCTATCCGCATTCCGGCCGCCCTCAACGGACTGGTCGGCTTCAAGAGCACGGCCCGTCTGGTTCCTTTGGGCGGCACCATTCCCTTGTCCACGACACTGGACACCGTCTGCGCCCTGACCCGCACGGTGCGCGATGCCATCCTGGCGCACGAGATCCTGGCCGCGCGGCGCGTCACGCGCAGCACAGCGCCGCTGTCGGCCTGGCGCCTGGCTGTCACCCCGACCCTCATGCACGATGGCCTGGACCCCGTCGTCGCACGCACCTACGAGCGCACCCTGCACACCCTGCGTCAGGCCGGCGCCCGCATTGAGGAAATCCCCTTGCCCGAACTCGGCGAGCTGGGGGCCCTACAGGCCACGGGGGGGTTCTCGGCCGCCGAGAGCTACACCTGGCACCGGCATCTGCTGAAAGACCAGGCGGCTCTTTATGACCCGCGTGTGTTGACGCGCATCCTGCGCGGCGCCAGCATGAGCGCCAGCGACTACATCGAACTGGCGCAGGCACGCCGCGACTGGATCGCGCGCATGGAGCAAGCCCTGCAGGGATTTGACGCCGTCCTGTCGCCCACTGTTCCCCTCATTGCCCCGCCCATCGCCGAGGTAGCCCCCGGCGAATCCCGGGACGACGCCTTCTTCAAAATCAATGCCCAGTTGCTGCGCAACACCAGCGCGATCAACATGCTGGACGGCTGTGCTATTTCCATTCCTTGCCAGGCCGCCGCGGAGCCTCCGGTCGGCCTGATGATCTGGCAGGGCGCAATGCGCGATGATGCGGTATTGAACATTGCCTTGCTGATCGAACAGTTGCTACAGAAATAATAGCTATCCACGCCCTTCACACGGGGGCTGGACTGCTGAAATGAAAAATATCCATGAAAATTGCAATCATTGGCGCCGGCATCATCGGCGTCACCACCGCCTACGAACTCGCTCTGGACGGCCACGAGGTCACGGTATTTGAGCGGCGCATCGCGGCCGCCGAAGAGAGCAGTTTTGCCATTGCCGGCATCATCGCGCCCGGCTACATCACCCCCTGGGCGGCACCCGGCATGTCGTTCAAGATCGCCCGCCACCTGTTCGGAAAACATGCCCCGGTCCGCATCAGCCTGCCGCTCTCAGGCAGCGACATGGGGTGGATGTGGAAGTGCTGGCGCGCCTGCAAGCTGGACACCTATGTGCGCAACCGCACGCGCCTGCAGCGCCTGGCCTTCTACAGCCGCGAGCGCCTGCACGACATCAGTGCCGATCTGGAGCTTGAATACGACCACAGCGCCGGCCACCTTGTGCTGCTGCGCTCGGAGCGCGACCACGCACTGATGCAGCCCAGCCTGCAGGTCCTGCGCGATGCGGACGTTGCGTTTCGCGAGCTTCGCCCCGAGGAGGCCCGCAAAATCGAGCTCGCCCTCAACCCCGACACCGCGTTCCACAGCGCCATCCACCTGCCCGGCGACGAAGTCGGCAACTGCCGCCAGTTTGCCCTGCTGCTGAAGAATGTTGCACTGGGCAAAGGCGTGAATTTCGCCTTCAACACCCAGGTCGAGAAGATCGACCCCACCAACGGCATGCTTCTCAGCATTGCCGGCGAATCCGCGCCCCGCCGCTTCGACGCTGCCGTGGTCTGCGCCGGCGTGGACTCGGCCCGCCTGCTGCGGCCCCTGGGCCTGAGAATTCCGCTGGCGGCTGTATATGGCTACTCGGTCAGCGCCGCAGTGCGCGAAGCGATCAACGCGCCGCGCAGCGCCGTCATGGACGAACGCTACAAGGTGGCCATCACCCGCCTGGGCAACCGCGTGCGCGTGGCCGGCAGCGCCGAGATTGGCGGCAAGCCCGACAGGCAGAGCACCCGTGCCCTGCAGACGCTGTACAAGATCTTGCAGGACTGGTTTCCCGGTGCGGCCAACCTCTCCAACGGCGTGCAGGTCTGGAAAGGCGCCCGCCCCATGCTGCCCGACGGCCCTCCCCTGCTGGGCGCCAGCGGCATTCCCGGTCTGTGGCTCAATCTGGGCCACGGCTCCAGCGGCTGGGCCTTGAGCTGCGGCTCGGCCCGTGCCGTGGCCGACCTGATCGGCGGGCGTGATCCGGGCGTCGATCTGGAGGGCTTTGACATCGGCCGGCTGCAATCCTAGCGACAGGTTTGAACTCCTCAAATGTGTACATAAGACGTGTTCCCGGTACAGAATGTACATATGAGTCTTGAACTGACACAAAAACTGACCGCTGCCGTTAATGGCGTGCCGGCCTTTCCCAGCAGCGTGCAGACAATCTTGAAGCTGGCGCGCGAACGCGACAGCTACGAGGTCTGACCCGGCAGGCGTTGCTGCATGCTCAAGCTCACGACGCTCGCCCCCCATCTGCTGCATGACGTTGCGGCGACCCGCCAGTTGGAGGCCGCGCTGGCTGTCGGCCTGCCCCCGCACACGCTAATGCAGCGCGCCGGCTTGGCTGCCGCCAGGCTGGCCCTGGCCATTGCACCCCATGCGCGCACCATCTGGGTTGCGTGCGGCCCCGGCAACAATGGCGGCGACGGGCTGGAGGCCGCCATGCACTTGCAGCAGTGGGGCAAGACGCCCGTCGTCACCTGGCTGGGCTCGCCCCACAGCGCGCCTGCCGATGCCCGTGCGTCCTTTGAGCGCGCCCGGGCTGTGGGCGTGCAGTTTGCCGACACGCCGCCGCCAGACTGCGATCTGTGCATTGACGCCCTGCTCGGCATTGGTGCCACCCGCCCCGCGCAGGGGCCCATGGCCGAGTGGATCGCCCGCATCAACACCCTGCCCTCGCCGGTGCTGGCCGTTGACTTGCCTTCGGGCTTGCATGCCGACACGGGCGCCAGCGTCGGCCCTTGCGTCCGGGCCAGCTTCACTTTAAGCCTGCTCACGCTCAAGCCGGGCTTGTTCACCGCCTTGGGGCGCGACATGGCAGGCCAGGTCTGGTTCGACACCCTGTCCAACGACAGTCTTGCCAGCGTGGCGCCCCGGGCCACCTTGATCGGTGCCCCTGCGCCCCTGGAGCGCCTCCATGCCTCGCACAAGGGCAGCTACGGCGATGTCGCCATCATCGGCGGCGCGCCCGGCATGACCGGCGCCGCGCTGCTTGCGGCCACGGCCGCCCTGTACCAGGGCGCAGGGCGCGTTTTTGTCGGCTTGCTCGACGGCGGCAGCCTGACTGTTGACGCCTGTCAGCCCGAATTGATGTTCCGGCCGGTCGAGACACTTGATCCGGCACAACTGACCATGGTCTGCGGCTGCGGCGGGGGCGCTGCCATCGCAGCCTGTCTTCCACGGATTTTTTCGACCTCTGCCCGTGTCGTCATCGATGCGGATGCTATTAATTCAATAGCAAATGACGGGCAACTCGAAAAGCTTCTGCAGGCCCGCCAGCACCGGGACCGGGAAACGGTACTGACGCCGCATCCGCTGGAAGCCGCCCGCCTGCTGGGCAGTACCGCGGCACAAGTCCAGAACGACCGGCTGGCTGCGGCCGAGCAACTGGCTCAGCGTTTCGGTTGTACGGTGGTACTCAAGGGTTCGGGTACGGCGATGGCGGCCCCGGGGCAACTCACGGCCATCAACCCCACCGGCAATGCCCGCCTGGCCACGGCCGGCACCGGCGATGTGCTGGCCGGCATGATTGGAGCGCGCCTGGCGAAGGGCCAAGGCGCTTTCCAGGCGGCCTGCGAGGCGGTCTGGCTGCACGGGCATGCGGCTGACACCTGGCCTGACACGCAAGCACTGACCGCCAGCGCCCTGGCGCGTTCAGTGGGCTGAAGACTTAACCGCGCCCGGCAAAGGGCATCTTCGTGGCCATGACGGTATGGAACATCACGTTGACTTCCAGCGGCAGGTTGGCCATGTACAGCACCGACTGGCCTACGATATTGACGTCCATCAGCGGCTCGACGGCAATCTCGCCATTGGCCTGCATCACGCCCTTGGCCATGCGCTGCGCCATCTCGGTGGCGGCGTTGCCGATGTCGATCTGGCCCACGGCGATGTCGTACTTGCGGCCGTCCAGCGAGGCGGTCTTGGTCAGCCCCATCACGCCATGCTTGGTGGCGGTATAGGCAATCGAGTTGGGGCGCGGCGTGTGCGCCGAGATCGAGCCGTTGTTGATGATGCGTCCGCCGCGCGGCGTCTGCGCCTTCATCACGCGAAAGGCCTGCTGGATGCACAGGAACATGCCGGTGAGGTTGATGTCCACCACGTTTTTCCATTGCGCCAGGGTCAGGTCTTCCAGCGGGATGCCCGGCGCATTCACGCCGGCATTGTTGAACAGCACGTCCACCCGGCCAAAGGCCTGCAGCGTGCGCTCAAACAGCTGGCGCACCGAATCTTCATCGGATACGTCGGTCGGCAGCACCAGGGCCCGGCTGCCCGCGCCGCTCAGCGCGGCCACCGCTTCGAGCGGCTCGCTGCGGCGCCCGGCCAGGGCCACGTGATAGCCATCCTGCAGCAGGGCCAGCGCCGCCGCCTTGCCAATGCCGGTGCCGGCGCCCGTCACGATTGCCGCTTTGTTGTTGCCAATCATTGGGTTTGTCTCCTGAAATCAAACGGGTCGGATCAGGGCTTGCGCCGTGTCTTGCGGCCCTTGCTTTTGGCCGCTGCCTTCTTGACGGCGGCCTTGAGTTCATGGATCGGTGACTTCGGTGCGCGCTCGCGGGCCGCTTCGGCCTTGCGGGCGCGTTTGAGGGAGGCCTTGGCGGGCACCCCTTCAGCCGCACCGCGAGCTGCTCCTTCATGCGGCAAGCCCTTGTCTTTCATGGCCCGCGACAGCAACTCCTCGCCCTCGCGCACCAGGCGGAAATCGATGCGCCGGCCGTCCAGATCCACCCGGCTGACCTGCACCCGCACGCGCGAGCCGATCGCATAGCGGATGCCGGTGCGCTCGCCGCGCAGCTCCTGGCGCGCCTCGTCAAAGCGGAAATACTCGCCACCGAGTTCGGTGATGTGCACCAGCCCTTCCACATACATGGCGTCCAGCGTGACGAAGATGCCGAAGCTCGTCGCGGCTGTGACCACCCCGCTGTATTCCTCACCCAGGTGTTCGCGCATGTACTTGCACTTGAGCCAGGCTTCCACGTCGCGGCTGGCCTCGTCGGCGCGGCGCTCGTTGGCGCTGCAGTGCAGGCCGGCGGCCTGCCAGGCCATGAGCTCGGCGCTGACCTTCTTCGGCTGCTCGCCGCCGGCCTTGATCTTGGCGGCCGCGCTCTTTTCCAGCCGGCGCGAGAGCTTGGCGTGCGCCTCGCCCGGCG
>Ga0153916_10004934_pt1 | contig 10135 bp, 11 predicted proteins | sample Opewatmetagenome_FD_109642 | JGI IMG/M metagenome (GOLD analysis project Ga0153916, IMG submission 109642) | Freshwater wetland microbial communities from Ohio, USA - Open water 3 Core 3 Depth 4 metaG | ecosystem: Environmental > Aquatic > Freshwater > Wetlands | place: USA: Ohio, Lake Erie...
GAGCGAGCCGATGCTCGGCGAGACGATGAGACGCGCGTGGGAGGCGCTGGGACCGGTGCGGGCGGGCGAGGCACCGATCCGGATCGCGCGCGGACTCGCCGCCTCCTTCACGCCGTATGGGCGCATGTGCTGGACGCGGGACTCGGCCTCGGCCTGGGTCGGCATGGAGCTCGACGGCACTGCCGTGGTCCGCTGTGCGGCGCCCGACGTGGGCGGCGGGCAGACGGCTTCATTGTGCTCCATCACCGCGGAGGTGCTGGGGCTGCCCGTCGAACAAGTCACGGCCGTCGGCCGCGACAGCCACTTCACGCCGCGCGCCGGCACCACCACAGCCACGCGCCAGCTCCTCATGTCCGGCAATGCCGTGCTCAAAGCCGCGCGCGAAGTGCGGCGCCACCTGGTGGACCAGGCGGCCGAGATGCTCGAAGCCGCCGCGGAGGATATCGAGCTGGCCGACGGACGGGCCATGGTCCGCGGCGCACCCGATCGAGCGGTGGCGTTTCGCGCGCTCGTCAAGGCTGCGACGGCGGCTGGACGCCCCGTCCAGGCCCTCGACAAGTTCGATGCGCCGTCGGCGCCCACCATCGACCTCGCCACGGGGCAGGGCAAGCCGTTCAACGACTACACCTTCGGCACGCAGGCGGTCGAGGTCGAGGTGGACGGGGAGACGGGACAGACCCGCGTGACCAAGCTCGCCGCCTGCTACGACATCGGCCAGGCCATCAATCGCCAGAGCGCCGAGGGCCAGATCGAGGGCGGAGCCATCCAGGGGCTGGGCCATGCGCTGCTCGAGGAAGTGATCCTCGAGGAGGGTGTGTCCAAGAACCCGCATCTGCTCGACTACAAGATCCCGACCACGCTCGACGCACCGCCCGTCGTGGCCATCCTGCTCCAATCCGGCCAGGGGCTCGGCCCCTTCGGCGCCAAGGGCATCGGCGAGCCAGCGATGACGCCGACGCCAGCCGCCGTCATGAACGCGGTCTCCCGCGCCGCCGGTGGGCCGCTCACCCAGTTCCCGATCACCGCCGAGCGAGTCCTCGCCGCCCTCAAGAACGTCTCTCGCGGGAAACCCTCTCCCCCATCGGGGGAGAGGGCAGGGTGAGGGGGCAGCCTTGCCCCGTTTCGAAGAGCGCTTCACGGTCAATGCCGCGCCCGAAGCCGTCTGGGCCTTCCTCCTCGATCCCAAGCGTCTTGCGCCCTGCATCCCGGGCTGTGACGACCTCGAGGTCGTGGACGAGCGTACCTATCGCCTGCGGCTCACCGTCAAGGTCGGCTTCCTGTCGACGCGTCAAGACGTGCGCATGGAAATCGTCGAGGCGGAGCCGCCGCGCCGCCTCGTCTCCGAAGGGCGAGGTGAGGACAGCCGCCTGGGCAGCCGCGTCGAAGTCCGCACGTCGCTCACGCTGTCGCCCGCTGGTGACGGGATCACGGCCGTCGACTATGCGAGCGACGTCACCGTCCTGGGCCGGCTGGGCTCCATCGGTGATTCCGTCATGAAGGTCAAGGCCAGGGAGCTGGCGGGAGTCTTCGCCCAGAACGTGAAGACCGCCCTGGAGGGCGGAGCATGATTTCCATCGACTTCACCCTCAATGGCCGGCCCTGCCGGATCGAAGTGCCCGCTCACTGGACCGCGCTCGATCTGCTGCGCGACGGGCTCGCGCTCAACGGCACCAAGTACGGCTGCGGCGAGGGCGTCTGCGGCACCTGCACCGTGCTGCTCGACGGGGAGCCGGTCCGCTCGTGCCTGGTCCTGGCATCGCGCCTTCGCGGTAGGTCCGTCCTCACGGTGGAAGGTCTCGATCGCGACGGGGAGCCGGATCGCCTCCAGGCGGCGTTCGCCCACGCGGGCGCCGTACAGTGCGGCTTCTGCACACCCGGCATGCTGCTCTCGGCGCGCGCGCTCCTTGCCGCGAACCCGTCGCCCACCGAGCACGACGTCCGCGAGGCGCTCGCGGGCAATCTCTGCCGCTGCACCGGCTATACGAAGATCGTCGAGGCCGTGCTGGCCGCGGCGGCGGGCCGCTGATGCGCCTCCGCCCATTCGCTCTGGCCGAGCCGGAAAGCCTGCCCGAGGCCGTCGAGATCCTGGCGCGGCTTGACGGCGACGCGCGCATCATCGCGGGCGGCACGGCGCTGGTGCCGACCATGCGTCTCGGTCTCGTCACGCCGGACCGGCTGGTGTCGCTTCACCGGATACCCGGACTCTCCCAGATCCGTGTGGACAAGGGCGTGCTCGAGGTCGGCGCCATGACGAGCCTCGCGGCGATGGCCCGCGATGGCGCCCTGGGCTCGGGCTGGCCATTGCTGGCCCAGGCCGCGGCCCGCGTGGCCACGCCGGCCATACGCAGCACGGCCACGGTCGGCGGCAATCTCTGTTATGCCGAGGCGGCCTCGGACCCTGCGCCCGCGCTTCTCTGCCTCGAGGCCCAGGTGCGCGTGGCCGGCTCGGCCGGCGAGCGCGTGGTGTCCATCGGCGAGTTCTTCACCGGATTCTACGAGACGGCAGTTGCTCCGGGCGAGATCCTCACGGGCGTGCGCGTGCCCGCGACACCGGCCGGCGCCCGGAGCGGCTATCTGAAGTTTTGCCCGCGCTCCGCCGAGGACAAGCCGCTGATCGGCGCGGCGGCGCTGCTCGTCCTCGACGCGGCGAAGGGGGTCGGCGAGATAAGGATAGGCCTTGGCGGTGCGGCTCCCACGCCAATGCGCGCGCGCCGGGCTGAAGCGATGGTGACGGGGCAGGAGCTCACTGATCGGGCGATACGCGGGGCGGCCGATGCGGCGGCTGGGGAGGCCGAGCCGCTCTCGGACCTGATGGGCTCGGCCGACTACCGGCGGGAGATGATCCGCGTATGGGTGCGGCGGCTGCTGACGGCGCTGCGGGACGGCCGGCCCGTGCCAGCCTAGCCCTTGACGCTTCCCGCCGTCAGTCCCTCGACCATGTACTTCTGGAGGTAGATGTAGGCCGCGATCACCGGCAGTGTCGTCAGCACCGCCCCCGCCATCAGATAGCCCCAGCCGTAGACGTCCCCCGTGATGAAGCTCGAGAGCCCCACTGGAAGCGTCCGCAGCTTCACGTCGGTGATGAAGACGAGCGCGTAGAGGAATTCGTTCCAGGACTGGGTGAAGGCGTAGAGCCCGGCGGCGAGCACTCCCGGCGCCGCCAGCGGCAGGATGACCCGCCTGAAGGCACCGAAGCGCGTGGCGCCGTCTATCATCGCCGCCTCCTCGAGCTCGACGGGGATGGACTCGAAGTAGCCCATGAGGAGCCAGGTCACGAACGGGATGGTGAAGGATGGATAGGCGACGATGAGACCGCCCAGGCTGTCTGCCAAACCGAGCGTCCTGATCTGAGCGTAGAGGGGGATGAAGAGGATGGCCGGCGGCACGAGATACGTGATCAGCACCGCGCTCGACATGAAGGCGCGGCCGAGGAACTTGAGCCTGGCCAGCGCGTAGGCGCCGACGGTGCCGATGGCCGTGGCGAGAAAGGTGCTGCTGACCGCGACGAAGACGCTGTTGCCGAACCAGGCCACGAACTCGGTCTTGGCAAGGAGATGGCGGTAGTTGTCGGTGACCACGGGGCTCGGCCAGAACATGCTGACGAGGCTCCGCATCTGCTCCTCGCCCTTGAAGGAGGTCACGGTCATCCAGTAGAAGGGGAAGACCACGATGATGAGCAGTGTCACCAGGAATCCGTAGGACCCCACGACCTGAAGCCGCCCGACCAGACCTTTGTTCATCTCGACCGACCCTGTCGCATGTAGCGGGCGAGGACGATGATGACGGCGGCGAGCGCCGGCAGCATGTAGAGCGCGACGGCGATGGCTTCGCCGAGCCGCTGCGCGCCGAAGGCGATCTCGTAGGTGAAGACCGGCAGGACCTGCGTCGCGCCGCCGGGGCCGCCCTTGGTCAGGATGTAGACGATCTGGAAGTCGTTGAAGGTCCAGATCGTGGAGAGCAGCATCACGATGATCAGGATGTTCCGGATCCCAGGCAGCGTCACGTGGCGGAAGCGCAGGAGCGGGCCCGCGCCGTCCACGGCCGCGGCCTCGTACATCTCGACGGGGATGGAACGCAACCCCGCCAGGAAGCTGATCCCGAAGAACGGGAAGCCGCGCCAGATGTTGACGCCGATCACGGACGCCATGGCCGTCCCGGGCTCGCTGAGCCAGCCGACGCCCTGCGGCAGGAGGTGGAAGACCTTGACCAGCATGTAGTTCAGCACGCCCAGGCTGTAGTCGAAGATCCACAGGAAGTTGAGCGCCGACACCACCGTGGGCGCCACCCACGGGATCAGCAGCACGCCGGTCCAGAAGCTTCGGAAGCGTATGCCGGAGGTCAGCACGAGCGCCATCACCATGCCCAGCACGAGTTTCACGGCGACGGAGCCGAAGGTGAAGATGAAGCTGTTGATGACGGCGCGCTGGAAGAAGCCGTCGAACGTGAGCTTGACGTAGTTGTCGAAGCCTACGAAGACCGGCGGCACCCCGACGTACTTCCGTGTCAGGCTGAGATAGATCGCGTAGCAGAACGGGTAGGCGACGAGTGCCAGCACCAGGACAACGGTGGGCAGGATGAAGAGATAGCCGAGCCGGTGGTCGGGCCCCAGCATGCGGGCGAGCCCGACCAGCGGCCCTTCGCGCTTCGGGCCGAGCGCGGTCTTGGCACCGAGCTCGGCGGTGGTGATGCTCATGGGCGAGGCGCTCTGCTAGCTCCGCCGGGCCTTGTAGATCTCCTCCACGCGGGCATGCGCTTCCTTCAGCGCGGCCTCGGGGCTGAGCCCGGCGGTCGCCACGCGCCCCGCCATGTCGGTGAGGGTGTTCTGGGCATAAACCTCGACCGCCGCGGGCGTGACCGGACCCGGGTAGCCCGTGGGCACGCTGCGAATGATGTTCTGCATGATGGCGGTGAAGTTCGGGTCGGACTTCCAGTAGGGGTCCTCGGTGCGCTTCTTGTAGACGGGCCCGGCCTGGCCGACGGACACCTTCATGTACTCGGCGAAGCGCTCCTCGTCCTCCAGATAGCGGATCATGTCCTCGCCGAGATCGGCGTACTTGCTCTTCTGGAAGATGCCCCAGTTGTAGCAGGAGGAGCCGACGAAGCTGCCGGCCGGGCCGCCCGGGGTGAGGACGAGCAGGGTCTTGGACGCCAGCTCGTGCTTCTTGGCGACCATGGCGTAGTAGAGGCTCGCCCCGTTGTTGGTGGTGACGAGGTTGCCTGCCATGAAGGCCTCGTTGTTCGACACGTCGGTCCAGCCCATGACGCCGGGCGGCTGGATCTTGTGCTTGGTGATGGTGTCGACGGCGAACTGGAGCGCCTTGAGGTTCTGGTCGTGGAAGGTCGTGGCGAGGGCGGGCTTGCCGTCCTTGTCCCAGCTGCCGCCGCCGTAGTTCCAGAGGATGTTCTGCATGAAGCCGTTGCCGTCATCCGAGCGGTTGAGCGTCTGACCGAAGCCGTAGAGCCCCTTGGAGACGTCCTGCGTTTTCTTCGCGAACTCGACCACGCCCGGGTCATAGACCGTGGGCGGCTTGAGCCCCTTGGCCCCCATGATGTCCTTGCGGATGTAGAAGACCGTCGTCATCGAATACCGTGGCACGCCGTAGTACTTGCCGTCCAGCTTCATGGACCTGTCGGCGAAGGGGAGCATGCCCCCGCGCGCGGCAGCGATGTCGCCCGCCACCTTGCTCACGTCCCGAAGCGCCGCCTTGTAGCGCATCGGGCCCAAGATCTGCATCTCGGCGATGTCCGGCGGGTTGCCCGCCTCGATGGCCGCCACGAACTTCTGCTCACGGTCCCCGAAGGTGGCCCAGTCGATCTCGGCCGTCACCTTCCGGTCCTTGGCCCAGTTCTGGATCTGCTTCTCGAGGACGTCGTTGCCCGCGGTGACGAAGCTCTTGAAGAGCCATACCCTGACCTTGGTCTGGCTCTGCGCTCCCGCCATCTTGGAAAGGGTCTGGAGCCCCACCGCGGTTCCGCCGGTGACGACGGCGGCCCTGCGGAGGAACTCGCGGCGGGCAATGAGACCCGCATCCAGCTTCTCTGCCAAGTCCTTCAGTCGGCTGTCCATCTCGTTCTCCTTTGAATGAGGATGGCGATGGGGCGTGGGTGCCCGCTTTGGGTCGAGGGCGGCTCCAGCACAAATGCTACCCCTCGGGCCCGGCGGGGCACAATAGCTCAATCGGCGGGTTCGAGCTCGCTCTCGTGCCAGCGGCGGAGCAGGAGCCTGCTGATGCCGGTCAGGAGCGCGAAGATCAGCACCCCCGCTGCGGAGATCAGGAGGAGCGCGGCGAACATCCGCGGGATCTGCAGCGTGTAGCCCGCCTCGAGGATGCGGAAGGCGAGCCCCGACTGCGCCCCGCCCGTGCCCGCCACGAACTCGGCCACGACGGCGCCGATCAGGGCGAGCCCGCCGCTGATCTTGAGCCCGCCAAGGAAGTAGGGCAGGGCCGACGGCAGGCGGAGGTAGCGGAAGGCCTGCCAGCGAGTGGCGCCGTACAGGCGGAAGAGGTCCACCAGGTTCTTGTCCGTGCTCGTGAGGCCCAGGACCGTGTTGGACAGCACGGGAAAGAACGCGACGAGCCAGGCGCAGATCAGGAGCGCCAGCGGGATCCACTTGACCCAGAGGATGATGAGCGGGGCGATGGCGACGATGGGCGTCACCTGGAGGATGACCGCGTACGGGAAGAACGCGCGCTCGATGAACGTAGACTGGGTGAACACGACGGCCAGCGCGAGCCCGAGCACGGCCGCGACCAGGAAGGCCGCCCCGGTGATGGCGAGCGTGACCAGGAGCGAGGGGAAGAGGGTTCCCCAGTCGGCGACCACGGTGCGCGCGACCAAGATGGGCCCCGGCAGGATATAGGGCGGAATACCCTCCATTCGCACTACCGCTTCCCAGGCCGCGAGGGCCGCGAGCCCGACGAGCACCGGAGCGAGCACGCGGTCCCCGCGCCCGCGCGCCGCCAACTTAGCGGGCCTCCATGGCCCGGGCGAGGAGCGCCGAGACCTGGCGGCAGGCCTCGATGTAGGCGGAGGAAGTCCTGAAGGCCTCGCCGCGCGGCGCGGGGGCCTCCACCCGAATATCGGCCGCGACACGTCCCGGCCGGGGCGACAGGACGACCACGCGGCTGCCGAGGTACACGGACTCGAAGACGCTGTGGGTGACGAAGAGCACGGTCAGCCGGCGGCGGTGCGCCAGCGACGAGAGGTCGTTCTCGAGCTTGAAGCGCGTGATCTCATCGAGGGCCGCGAAGGGCTCGTCCATCAATAGGACTTGTGGCTTCGTCACCAGCGCCCGCGCGATGGACACGCGCATCTTCATCCCGCCGGAGAGCTCGCGCGGGTACGCGCGCTCGAAGCCCTCGAGGCCGACGTGCGCGATGGCTTCGCCGACCCGGCCCGCCGACTCGGCCGGGCTCACGGCCGCCAGCATCAGCGGCAGCCGGATATTGTCCTCCACCCGCGCCCACGGCATGAGCGTCGGCTCCTGGAAGACGAAGCCGAGCTGGCGCGCGCCGCCGTCGGGCGACCACTCGATGTGCCCGCCCGAGGGCTCGGCGAGTCCGGCGATGAGCCGGAGGAGCGTGGTCTTGCCGCAGCCCGAGGGACCGAGGAGCGTCAGGAACTCTCCCGGCTCGACACGTAGGGAGAGCCGGTCGAGGGCCAGCGTGCCGCTCGCGTAGAGGCGGCTCACCCCTTGAAGCGCGACGACGGGCGCGGCGGCCGTCACTTCATCCCGACCTTCTTGTTGACGAACCGGAGCGTGTAGGCGCGGCGGTACTCGAGAGTGGTCGGGAAGACGCCCGCGCCGGACATGGTGTCGAAGAAGTCCTTCCAGCGCGCGTCGGTCATGGCGCCGATGCCGAGCGTGAGCGCATCCCCCGAGACCACGATGCCGTGGCGCTTCATGGCGGCGATCGCGTAGGCGATCAGCGCGTCGGTCATGTCCGGGTTGTCGCGCTTGATGAGGAGATTGGCCGGCCCCGGATCGCCCTCGAGGTAGCCGTACCAGCCCTCGATCGAGGCGTCCACGAAGCGCTGGACCAGGTCGGGCTTGTCCCGGACGACGCCGGCGCGCGTCTCGATGGTGGTCGTGTAGCTCGAGTAGCCGCCGTCGGCCAGCAACAGCACGACCGGCTTCACGCCCGCCTGCTCGGCCTTGAAGGGCTCGCTCGTGAGATACCCCTGCTGTATCGCCTTCTTGTCCGCGAGGAAGGGCGCCAGCTGAAAGGTGTAGGGGCGGATCTGCGCATCGGAGTAGCCGAAGCGGTGCTTGAGGAACTGCCAGTACGTGGACTGCGCCCCCGCCGAGATCATGATCGGCTCGCCCTTGAGCGCGGCGAGAGAGTCGTGGCCCTGGCCCGGGTGGGCCATCAGGATCTGCGGGTCCTTCTGGAAGATCGCGGCGACGGTGACGATGGGCACGCCGCTCTGGAGATAGTTGAGCGCGCCGAAGAGGCTCGCGCCCATGTTGAAGTCGAGACGCCCTGCTGCCAGGAGCTGGGCGCTGTTGATCTGCGGCCCGCCCTGGCGGATCGTGACGTCGAGGCCGCGGCGGCGGTAGAGGCCCGTCGCGAGGGCCTGGTAGAAGCCGCCGTGTTCGGCCTGTGCGCGCCAGTTGGTGCCGAAGACCACCCGGTCGGGCTTCTGCGCCCACGCGGCGGCGGGGGCCGCGAGGATGCACGCGGCGCCCGCGAGCAGGGCGCGCCGGCCGGGGTCGGAGTGCTCCGCGCTCGCCTTGGAGGCGGTCATAGGTCGCCGTCCATGGTGCCACATTGACAGCCTGTGAGGATCGTAGAACAATCCGTTCCTGTTCATCCGCCGCGGGCCCGAGGGCCCGGGAAAGGGCTCTCCCATGCGCACCACCACGCGTCTCCGCCAGATGATGAAGGAGCCCGGGATCATCGTCGCCCCGGGCGCCTACGACGGCTTCTCGGCGCGCCTCATCGAGGCGGCCGGCTTCCGCTGCGTCTACATGACGGGCGCTGGCACGGCGGCCTCGCATCTGGGCCAGCCCGATCTGGGGCTCGCCACGCTCACCGAGATGGCGGACCACGCCGCCCACCTGGCCGCCTGCGTGTCGCTGCCGGTCATCGCCGACGCCGACACCGGCTACGGCAACGTGCTGAACGTCGTGCGCACGGTGCGGGAGTACGAGCGCGCCGGCGTCGCGGGGCTGCACATGGAGGACCAGGTCGCGCCCAAGAAGTGCGGCCACATCGCCGGCAAGCAGGTGATCCCGACGCAGGAGTTCTGCGACAAGATCCGCGCCGCCAGCGAGCACCGGACCGACCCGGACTTCGTCATCATCGCGCGGACGGACGCGCGCGCGGTCACGTCGCTCGAGGACGCGATCGATCGCGGCAACCGCGCCGCCGAGGCGGGCGCCGACGTGGTCTTCGTCGAGGCGCCGCAGACCGAGGAGGAGATCCGCCGCGTGGCCCGCGAGGTCAAGGCGCCGCTCCTGGCCAACATGGTCCCGGGCGGGAAGACTCCGGCGGTCAAGGTCGCGGAGCTCGAACGGATCGGCTTCAAGATCGTGATCTTCCCCGCGGTGTGCATGGCCGCCGCCGTCCCGGCCATCGAGCGCGCTCTCACGTCCCTGAAGGAGACCGGGACGGACTGGCACGACGGACCCGTGCTCTCGCCCATGGACATCTTCCGCAAGGTCGGCTTCGACTGGTGGCACCAGATCGAAGAGAAGTTCGCTCCCCGCCCATGACGATCTTCGCAGACGCGGGATAGTTGGAAGGCGCCGTCATGCCCACGATGTTCGAGAAGATCTGGAGCCGCCACGTCGTCGCCGAGGGGCCCGGCGGGCAGTCGCTCCTGTACGTGGACCGGCACCTGCTCCATGAGGGCTCGACACACGCCTTCGCACGCCTCAAGAAGGCGGGGCGGTCGGTGCGGCGGCCGGCGGGCCTGGTTGCCACTGCGGACCACTATGTCCCGACGGGGCCGGGGTCGCAGGCTCTTGCCAACGTGGAAATCCGCGGCATGGTCGAGGGCCTGGTCCGCTCCACGCGCGAGCAGGGCGGCACGCTCTTCGGGCCCGGTGATGCCCGCGGGGCGTGAACCGGTCACCGTGATCCGCATGACCTTGGGCTTCCTCTGCCACAGGCACTGGGTCGCCAGC
>Ga0153916_10004935_pt1 | contig 10135 bp, 7 predicted proteins | sample Opewatmetagenome_FD_109642 | JGI IMG/M metagenome (GOLD analysis project Ga0153916, IMG submission 109642) | Freshwater wetland microbial communities from Ohio, USA - Open water 3 Core 3 Depth 4 metaG | ecosystem: Environmental > Aquatic > Freshwater > Wetlands | place: USA: Ohio, Lake Erie, Old...
GCTTTAGTCATAGGCGGAGGAATTGCTGGTTTGCAAGCCAGCTTGGACCTCGCTGAAAACGAATTTCAAGTATACCTAGTCGAAAAAGAAGAAACCCTAGGTGGAAACGTTAAGAATCTTAGTAAATTATTTCCATCACTTAAAGATGCTGAGGAAACAATTCAACCAATGATTCAGAGCGTACTCAGCGCTTCAAACATCAAAGTTTTCACCACTGCGCAAATTCAAAGTTCAGAAGGCTCAATTGGCAGCTTCAAAGCAAAAATTGTGAAAAACTCCTCTGCGCAAGTAGAGACAACTGAAGAAGTTCAAGCCGACGTAATAATAGTGGCAACGGGATATCAGCAATACAATGCCCACAAACTTGGTCAATACAGATATGGGCAGTATAAGAACGTCATCACGGGCTTAGAATATGAAAAAATGTGCAAACTCAATGGACCTACAAAAGGGCAAATATTGCGCCTTGACAATGGTCAAAAACCAAAAAGTGTGGTCTACGTCTTATGTGTAGGTTCAAGAGACGAGAAGCATCTTCGCTATTGCTGCAATTTGGGATGTCTCAACTCCATTAAACACGCTCATCTTCTCAAAGAACAATACGGCAAAGAAGCCAACGCTTATGTTTGCTATACTGACGTGCGCTCAGTCACAAAACTAGGTGAGCAGTTCTATCAGAAGGTTAGAGGCGAAGAAGTGGAGTTCATTCATGGTCAACCTTCTGAAGTTCGAGAGGCAAAAGACGGTACGCTGACGCTGGATGTCTATGACCAAGCATTGTCCAAACTCTTGGCTTTAACAGCTGATATCGTGGTACTTGAAGTGGGATTACCGCCACAAGTCGAAATTGCAGAGAAGCTTGGCTTAAGCCTCACTGAAGACCGCTTCATAAGCGAAAAAGACTCCCAACTCTACGTCAACGAAACAACGGTCAAAGGTATATTTCTAGCAGGCGCAGTACAACAACCGATGCACTCTTACGAAGCTTTATCGAACGCTTCCGCAGCCGTTCTAAAAGCGCTATCCATGCTTAAAAAGAAGTGACACCCCTCTCGGTTTCTGTATCAAAGTTCCAATTTTTTTACTTGGTTTCGCTTGCTATTCCGCGCACCTTTGCCGACTACCCATCGTTTGTATGGGCATATGTCTAAAACGCAGAAAATGAAGCTACCAAAGAGCAGCCTATCCGCTCCTCTCACACATCAAAACAGCTCCAAGCTTCTGGATGAGAAGAACAAAATCGAATTTCTAATAAGCTTTAAACATATTAGTTCACATCAAACCGTTGTTTTGATGATATTACGGTGATAAACTTGCGCAAAATGATTCAGGTAAACATGCCTCAGCTTGGAAAAGAAGAAGTTCGAATGGTGTCGAAAGTTATAAGAAGTCGTGTTTTGACTGGCCGACTTGGGAGCGGTCCGATGGTGAGGCAATTTGAAAAGAACTTCGCCAAGTTTGTAAAAGCAAAGCAGGCAGTAGCCGTAGACACAGGAACCGCCGCTCTGCATATGTCTCTTTGGGCGGCAAAAGTCAACGCAGGTGACGAGGTGATACTCCCAAGCTTTACGTTTGTAGCTACAGCTGAGGCAGTTGCACTGGCCGGAGCTAAACCAGTTTTTGTTGACATCGAACCGTGCACGTATAATATAGACCCTGAAAAAATTGAGACGGCAATCACAGACAAAACAAAAGCCATCATAGCTGTTGACCTCTACGGGCTCTCAGCTGAAATGGAAAAAATAAGGGAAATCGCAGCCAAACACAACTTTATCCTCATCGAGGATGCTGCGCAAGCTCACGGTGCTTCCCACATTGGTAAACCACCGGGTTATTTTGTGGATATGGCATGTTGGAGCTTCTACGCAAGCAAAAATATGAACACTGGTGAGGGAGGAATGATAACAACCAACAACGACGAATACAACAATATTTTGTGTGCTATGCGGTCACATGGAGAAACAGAAGAATACGTTTCAACAATGCTGGGACACAACTACCGCATGCCAGAAATAGAAGCTGCAATAGGATTAGCCCAGCTGAAAAAACTGCCAGTATTCATTGAGAAAAGGATAAGAAACGCCACATCGCTTACGAAGGAACTGAAGGGAACAAAAGGACTGATTTTGCCCGGCGAGCCTGAAGGCTACGAACATAGTTGGTATCTTTATACGGTTAGAATTCAAGAGGGCGACGCCAAAGCTCGAAACAAAATTGTGGAAGACTTAAAGGAAAAAGGCGTTGCCGCAGCCATCTATTATCATACCCCAATTCACTTAATGCCATATTATCAGCAATTCGGAAGGTATCTCCTTCCAAACACAGAAGAAATAGCCCAGCAAGTGTTCTCGCTTCCAATCCATCCAGGCGTAAAACCGAAAGAAATCAGCTACATCGCAGAATCAGTCAAGCAAACATTAAAAGACATCTGAAAAAAGTTAGCTCGCTCCCCGACCAGCGACATATTAGAGAGAGCAATCACCACTAAAAAATTAGTTGTCTTTCATCTATTCGATTACTGGAAAATGTTTTGAGCAAAGCCAATGAAATCTTAAGTGAAATTGAAAGAATGAGTGAAAGACAGTTCTTACCCATAGTTGGGTCTAAAAAAGGGTGAATCCTCACGGAGATTATTCGAAGACGGACCTAAACGGGTCCCAGAGGTTGGAACCCTCATTGGATTCTCGGCGATTTTGATGGGCGGCGGGCGCGCTTTGAAGCAAGCGTCAAACTTTAGATTAGAATTACGCTGGGCTCTCTTAATCTGTCTAAATGCATAAACGCTAACAAACTCTGGCAACTACTAGCGCGCGGAGATTTAGCGCAAAAAACAAAAGCAACGCATCTATAATTTTATGGCGAATACCTATGGCAATTGAAGTCCCAACAAGAAACTATCTCAAAAGCAAGTGCGTGCACTGCGGATATGGGTGTTACATAATATTCAAGAAAATGCCAAACCCCAACACATTGCAAGAGACACAAGAAATCGTAATCTGTGAAAGGCAAACCAAAGAATGCAAATTCACTCCATTTATATCCCATCAAACACCTAAGATTGACATTGTCTCAATCTGATAAGTGGCTAGGCAATGAGCTTAATCTTATTCTCTTTTTTCAAACTGTAGTATGGTATTATAACTCGCTACTTTTTGTTTCATAGTGTTTGAATTCAATAATGTTCTGTTGAGTGTATGTTTAAAAGTCGTCGTCAGGTATCGCCTTAGCTCTGACGACCTCAAGAAGAGTAATGTCGTCCAAGGAAAATCAGAGAACTCTGGTTCTGGGTAAAGGTTCTAAAATGCCCTAGAATTGGAGATTTAGAATTGTTAAAGAATCTTCGTGAAGTCTACGGAATGCTTTGGAGATTCTGGGATTCTAGGTTGATTTCCGTATAGAATATAAGGAAGCAAAATCAGTAATTGACATCAACACGATAATATTGAGATGGGATATGACATGAGCGAAGTTGCAGTAGTTGGAGTTGGACAAACAGCCTTCACAGGATCTTGCGGAGTATCAATTAAGGAACTATGCTTCGAAGCCTTCAAAGACGCTTTGATAGACGCTGGAAACCTTCAGCCTCAAGACATAGACAGCTCAATTATATGCTCAGCCCCAGAATACGACAAACAAAGGTCTCCCGCTGGAGCTATATCGGAATATCTAGGGTTAAACCCTAAGCCAACATTCTACGTTGAAAGCGTATGCTCGTCCAGCACAACAGGCACCAGAGTAGCCTACGGACTGATAAAATCTGGGTTAAACGATGTAATAGCCATAGTAGGGTTTCAAAAGATGTCTGAACTCTCTTCAAAAGAGGTTCAGGAACGAATGGGCAGAGGCGCCGACATCATGTGGGAATCACCCTTCGGATTATCAATGCCTGCTGGATACGCCCTTTTCGCGAGAGCACGAATGCAAAAATATGGAATGACCGAAGAACAGCTGGCGAAAGTGAAGGTTAAAAGCAGCAAATATTCAGTTTTGAATCCAAAAGCCATATTTCAAAGGGAATTGTCACTTGAAGAAGCTCTTGGTGCCAGACCCATAGCGGCACCACTGAAATTGTACGACTGCTGTTCAAATGCTGACGGAGCATCCTGCATAATTTTAGCTAGTGCTGAAAAAGCTAGAAAAATAACTGATCCGCCGATCTGGATCAAAGGATTAGGCGCAGCCAGCGACAATCTTTCCCTAGCAAACAAGCCAAACCTAACTGGCCTAACATGCTCAATAGAAGCTGCAAAGCAGGCCTACAAAATGGCAGGCCTGGAACCCAAAGACATTGATGTTGCCGAAGTGCATGACTGCTTTACAGTTGCGGAAATGATGGCCTATGAGAATGTGGGCTTCTGCAAACCTGGAGAAGCCGGCAAACTGATAGATGAAGGCCAAACATACATCGACGGAAATATACCCGTGAACATTGATGGAGGACTGCTGGGAAAAGGACACCCAATAGGCGCCACTGGAGGTTCACAGGTTCGAACGATAATCCTTGAACTTAGAGGTGAGGCTGGCAAGCTACAGGTTAAGGGACCGGAAATAGGACTCGTCCACAACGTTGGTGGTGTAGGCCTCTACGGAAACGTAATAATATTTACTAGGTGAATTTGAAATGGGCTTCGAAAAATTTGGAAAGGTCAATTATACAGCTGAAACCAAAGTGAAGGACTTCGTAGGATTCTTAGATAAAGGGAAGATTGAGGGAACTCAATGCAGAGTATGTAAGAAATTCTATTTCCCTCCAAGAATGGACTGCAATAACTGCTTAGCAGTAGATAACATGAACTGGAAGGAGATAGACAACGAATGGGTTCTTGTAACTTACACAACCGCTTACTTCGCGCCAACAGGGTTCGAAAGCGACACCCCATACATACTGGCCATAGCTGAATCCGCTGAAGGCTTTAAAGTCCTTGCAAGGTTGAGCAAGGAAATAAGCCAAGATCAAGTTAAGCCTGGAATGAAGCTTAAACTTGTTCCTGTAAAGCTGCCTCAAGAAAGAATTGTCTACGAGTTCACATCTCTAAGCCAATAAAGAAGGCGTTTGAAACAATGACCTCGAAAGAAAAAATCATGTTCGGAGTTGAGGGACCAAACTTTCCTTGGAACACCATCCAAGATGTAGCTTTGGCGGCTGAAAAAGTTGGGTATGATTCTTTCTGGACGCCAGATCATCTTGTTGCAACAGGGGTCAGACGATGGGACGCCTTAGAAGCTTGGTGTACATTAACAGCGCTATCTATGCAAACTAAGAAAATAAAGCTAGCAACTGGCGTAAGCGACACCTACCGTTATCATCCAGCGGCTTTAGCTCAGAAAGTTGCAACACTCGACGTCATCTCACAAGGCAGAGCCATTCTCGGAATAGGCATAGGTGAAGCTATGAACCTAGTTCCCTACGGCATATCCTACGATAAACCAATAGCTAGAACGGAAGAAGCTCTTCAAATCATTCGAAAACTTTGGAGCGAAGACTTCATAGATTATAAAGGAAACTACTACAAGTTGAAGAACGCTTTTCTGCAACCTAAACCTTCAGTGCCCGTATCGGAAAACAGGTACAGATCTACTGTTCCAATATTCGTTGCAGCCAGTTCGCCTAGAACAATGCAGATGGTTGCACGATATGGTGATGGATGGCTGCCAGCTAATTTGCCGCCAAGTGAATACGCTGAAGGCATCACAAAGATTAGGGAAATGGCTAAAGGGTATGGGCGAGATCCAGAAGCTATAGAACCAGCCCACTTCACTTACGTAGCAATAGGAAAAGACAAAGAAGCCACACGAAAAGCGGTGCTACTTCAAGCAAAAATGCTTCTTCTCTCTCGACCGAAAATTATAGAGAAAATGGGCTTTAAGCCTCCAACAGACGAATTTGAAATGACCTTCAATTTAGTCTTCCCACAACATGCAAAGACTTGGGTTGAAAAAGCTCAAACACTTCCAGACGAAGTAGTAGACAAGTCACCGTACATCATTGGAACACCTGACGACGCTGTGGAAAAAATAGAAGAGTACGTTAAAGCAGGATGCCGACATTTCGTAATAAATTTCCAAGTTGCTGCTGGCGCTTTAAAGGAGACATCAACACTCTTCGCTGAGAAAGTCATGCCATACTTCAAAGAAAAACGAACGTAGCAAGCCTTTTTTCTTTTTTAGGCCCCAAATGCGTAGCGCGCGCATTTTTTCCTGAACCTTTAAAGTCGCACAACATGGCATAGGCTGAACGGTTTAACTTCTTAAGAGGCTAATATAATTTAGCTATTAAAATGTGCTATCTTAAATACGCATTTGTCGATTTGAAAGATGGATTTAATTTATTAGTTTAGAAGAAAAATAAACATGTGATACTAAGACGCTGTGTATGGTGAAAAATCATTGAATAAAGAGCTTTACGACGTCATAATTCTCGGCTCTGGACCTGCAGGCTTAACAGCAGCCATATATGCCAGTAGAGGTAAACTGACAACGCTGGTTATTGGCGGTGCCACTTGGGGTGGGCAGCTCATGCTCACCAGTGAAGTGGAGAACTTCCCAGGGTTCCCAAACGGCATATTGGGTCCAGACTTAATGACAAATATGCGAATGCAAGCAGAACGATTCGGTGTTAAAATCATTTTTGAAGATGCGACAGATGTTGATTTTTCGTCTCGTCCCTTTAAGGTAAGTATAAGCAAGGGGCTTTTTGAAACTAAAGCGGTCATTTTGGCAACTGGAGCGTCTGTGAAATGGTTAGGGTTGCCCGCTGAAGCTAAGCTGCATGGAAGAGGTGTGTCAGCCTGCGCTACTTGTGATGCGCCTTTTTTTAAGGAAAAGAAAACGGTCGTTGTGGGGGGCGGTGACACTGCCATGGATGAAGCGTTAGCTTTGTCAAAATATGCTCGCGAAGTGACTGTGGTTCACAGACGAGACCAGTTGAGAGCTTGCAAGATTCTGCAGGAACGTGTGTTCTCCGAGAAGAAAATAAATTTTGTTTGGAACAACGGAGTCCTCGACATATTGGGCAAAGACCGCGTTGAAGGCGTTAGATTGAAAAACATGCAAACAGGAGAAGAATCCACAATGGCTACTGACGCAGTTTTTGTAGCAATTGGAGATAAACCTAATACAGATATTTTCAAAGGGCAAATTGACATGGATGAAAGAGGATACATTAAGGCATCTAATGAAACCAAGACGAATGTAGACGGAGTCTTTGTGGCTGGAGACAATCATGACAGGCGTTATAAGCAGGCGATAACTGCTGCTGGCGCAGGATGCAAAGCTGCGTTGGATGTTGAAAATTACTTGCAGGAGCATCCAATGTAGCGAGCGCGCGCGCTAATAGAAAAGGTTCTGCATGGAACCATTTCTAAAAGGGCCAGATATCTTCTATTTTTCAGATTACTTCCAAATTAAAAGCATTGATCACATAGGATCAGCCAAGGGCGATGGGTTCACCCGATTTTTCTATACGGTTTTGATGCAAAGGTGCTTGTGACTTCATCTAGAAATGTTTTTTAAACACGTTGAACCGTTGAAATAGAATGCAGAGGATGTGGCTATGGTCCAGACCAAGAATATTGTCAATTGTCCCAGCTGCGGCTTTAGGTTTGACTTAAGTTATGGCAGAGCATTTGCATGCGGCGGCTGCCCATCTAACGTTCAGTGTAACATGGCGAAATGCCCAAAATGTGGACATGAATTTGCGTTACCTGGTCAACGCTTGGAAGCATACAGAAAATACTAAGTCGAGATAACCGAGAAAATTGAAGAATAACAGAACAAATCATTCTATTTCGAGGCTGACTCTTTGACTAAGGATGGAACTTCGCCTTTTCTTCGACGAATCCCGCGACTGGTTGTTTTCGACGTGGAAGGGGTACTGATTCCAAAAAGGCGATATCTCCTATTTGAAGCATCCAAATTGCTAGGCATCTTAGGTTTTGTTAAAATGCTTTGGGCTGGGTTCCTCTACGAATCAGGGTTATGTTCTCTTGAGAGAGCGCTTCAAAGAATTTACAGACAACTAAAAGGACTCGCTTTCACCGATCTTTTCAAGCTATACAAGAAGATGCCTCTAATGCCAAGAGTGAAGCAAGTCTTTCAGCAGTTGAAGCAGGCAGGTTGCAAAACGGCGCTCATAAGTTCTGGACTACCGCAGGCTTTTGTTCAAAACTTAGCTTCAGAATTGGGTTGCGACTACGCGTTTGGCTTAGATTTGGAAGTTGTTGATGATCGTCTAACTGGTCAAATCGGAGGAGACGCCCTCAAACCCAATGGCAAAGCTGTCATTCTTAAGAAAATTCAAGAAAAAGAAGGACTGACAAAACGGGACTGTGCAACAGTAGCTGACGACAGAAACAACCTGCCGATGTTTGGACTCTCCGGCATAAGAATTGGATATAACCCAGAATTTCAAATAGCCTGCAAATCAGATGCCGTTGTGAAGGGAGAATTAGGAGACATCATGCCTATATTGAATGGAAGTTCAATAAAACGAAGTCCCATTTCCAAGGGTGAACTTATTCGTGAAATCATCCACATGGCTGGTTTCCTTGTGCCAGTTTTCACCATGCTTTTTTCTTTAAATCATTTCTTTGTTGTTTCACTAATTCTTGCCGTTACTGGTCTTTACGTTGCATCTGAACTTGCCCGAATGCTTGGTGTCAACGTTCCAGTTATGTCAACTATAACATGGAAAGCCGCGATTCAACCCGAAATCCACGAGTTCATAACTGCACCAATTTTCTTCGCCATGGGCATAATACTTGCGCTAATCATTTTTCCTCCGCCGATCAGCTATGCTTCCATCGCCATATTTACGCTAGGTGATAGTTTTGCTTCTCTATTAGGGAAGAAAATGGGTAATCATGTTTTGCCCTATAACAAGGGCAAGAAGATTGAGGGAACATTGTTCGGCTTTTTGTTTGCTTCCATCGGCGCTTCTGTGTTTATAGGTCCAGCTATGAGCCTCTCCAGTATGCTATTAGCCGTGACTTCAGGAATGATTATGGAGAGCCTTCCCACACCTGTAAATGACAATTTAACAATTCCTTTAGCCGCTGGACTTACGCTGTTGTTTCTACCATGATAGCAAAATTCTATTCCGCAATGAAGCATACAATTGGGTTAAGTATTTGATAGGGCGCGCGCTTCCCAAACTGGTCGTTTATCTAAAGGCGTTAAGAAATAAATAGTTCTTAAGTCAGGTCCCATAAGAGAATTGTGAAGTGTGGAGGATGCGTTTTGAGTGGCTGATCGCCCTAGGTTTGGTCCAGCAGGCATGCCGCAAGGGTTCAAGATTTTGAAGCAGCCCGTCGCGGAGATGCCTAAATATTTACACAATGAGGGGTTGGATTCTTTTGAGTATCAGATGGTACGTTGGGGTTCGAAGCCGCAGATTAAACAAGAAATGGCTACTCAGTTAGGCAAAACCGCGGTTGAGCACGACGTGTGGCTCACAGCTCATGGCTCTTACTTCGTCAACTTGACTTCAGGCAATAAACAAACATTAGAGGCAAGCAAGAAGAGACTATTGGCTTGTGTTACAGGTGCCAGCTGGATGGGAGCCCACATCGTAGTTTTCCACCCAGGGTCTTACGCTGGAAGACCTCCCAAGGAAGTGTTTGAAACGTGCGCCAAAGCAATGGAAGAAATAGTGGAATCTATGCGTTCTTTGGGTATAACCAGAGTTCACTTGGCGCCTGAAATGATGGGTAAACCCGCTCAATTTGGAAGAGTCGAAGAAGTTCTGGATCTGTGCGAACGAGTTGATCTAGCTGAGCCAAATGTTGACTGGGCTCACCTGCATGCTAGAGAACGTGGTGGCAGATTCAAAACAATTGAAGACGTACGCAAAGTGATGGATGAAATTGAAAAAAAGCTGGGCACAAACGCTCTCAAAAATCTGCATTGTCATTACAGCCACATTGAATTCACAGATAAGGGTGAAAAACGCCACCACAATTTAGACAGAGCTGAATATGGACCTAACTTTAAATTCATAGCAAAACTCATAGCAGAACGCGACTTGAAGCCAGTTATAGCTTGCGAAACACCCAACCTCGACATAGACGCCAAAAAACTACAGGACATGACCCTAAGTGAATTGAAGACAAAAGGAAGAATCTAAGGATTAAAATCA
>Ga0153916_10004936_pt1 | contig 10134 bp, 10 predicted proteins | sample Opewatmetagenome_FD_109642 | JGI IMG/M metagenome (GOLD analysis project Ga0153916, IMG submission 109642) | Freshwater wetland microbial communities from Ohio, USA - Open water 3 Core 3 Depth 4 metaG | ecosystem: Environmental > Aquatic > Freshwater > Wetlands | place: USA: Ohio, Lake Erie...
GCTTGAACGCGCGGCGAAGCTGGGCGCCAGGGTCCCGGAGGACGCCATGCTGCTCCTTGGCTCCGGGCGTTTCCGGCGGGCCGTGCTTCTCGAAGTCGAGAATCTTCCAGAAGGCGCGAAGGACGTCGAGCGGCCCGGGGGGGTGGCGTTCAGCCGGCTGGTGCAGGCGCCCTGGGGGCAGATGCAGGGGAAGGTCGAGGAGACACGAGAGCGCGCTCGGGAGGCGTATGGCCGGGAGCCCGATGCGACCTGGGTGTGGTATCTCACCTGCCGGGTATGCTCGCGCGAGCGGAACTTCGAGACGTTGATCATCGCCCACTACAGGGACGCACGATGAGCAACGGCGATCAGCTGGAACTGTTTCTGCGGCTCGCGGCGGCCCTGGGGCTTGGCGCGTTCGTGGGCCTGCAACGCGAATTCCGAGGACATCAGGCGGGCATCCGGACAAGTTCGCACGTGTGCGCGGGGCGCCGCGCTGTTTGGCGAACTCGGCGTTGTCTGGGGCGACGGGCGGCTGGCCGCCGGCGTGATCCAGGGGATCGGCTTTCTCGGTGCGGGCCTGATCTTCCAGCGTGGCGACGACGTGCGGGGTGTGACCACCGCCGCCACCATCTGGCTCCTGGCCGGGATCGGGCTGCTGGTGGCCCACGACCTCTGGCTGACAGCGGTCTTGCTGACGGTGACGACGACCGTGCTCCTGGAACTGTCACCAGTCTCCGACTGGGTGTTCGCGACGGGCGAGGGCAGACGTTCCCGGCGGCGATCCGGTCACGGTCCGGATTCGGACGGGGAGTGACGTTCCCGGGCCGATTGAGTACGATGGGCGCAAATCCGCGAGCCATGGTGCTCGCGCCAGATGCGAGATTCGACGAGAAATGATGGCCGGCAACCGACCGACATCGCCAGGCCTGGCACCGCGGCCCGCGACGGGCGCGGCCCTCTCGCTCTGCCTTACGCCGCCCCGCGGTGTGTAGCCGGCGGGGCGCTTTTCCTCCTCCGGCCGTCTCACGGCCTCCCCTTCACATGGCCCTGCACAACGAGGTGAACGATCATGGCCGATCGCTATGACCCGCATTTAATCGAACCCAAATGGCAGAAGCGCTGGGAGACGGACCGTCTGTACCACGCTGACGATGACGATCCGCGCCCGAAGTGGTATGAGCTCGCGATGTTACCCTACCCTTCGGGGGACCTCCACACGGGCCACTGGTACGCCTATTCCCCTGCTGATGCGCACGCGCGCTACATGCGCATGACCGGCCGCAACGTCCTCTTCCCCATGGGTTTCGACGCGTTCGGTCTGCCTGCCGAGAACGCCGCGATCAAGCGCGGCATCGACCCGGACGAGTGGACGAAGACCAACATCGAGAACTTCCGCCGCCAGTTCAAGATGATGGGCTCAAGTTTCGATTGGGAGCGGGAAGTCGTCACGAGCGACCCTGACTACTACAAATGGAGCCAGTGGTGGTTCCTGCAACTCCACAAGAAGGGGCTTGCGTATCGGGCTGAAGCCGCGGCGAACTGGTGCCCTGGTTGCCAGACCGTCCTCGCCAACGAGCAGGTGGTGAACGGCCGGTGCGAACGCTCGGACGACATTGTCGAGCGCCGGTTTCTCACGCAGTGGTTCTTCCGGCTCACGGCCTATGCGGACGAGCTGCTGCGCTTCGACGGTATCGACTGGCCGGAGCGCATTCGCGCCATGCAGACGAACTGGATCGGCCGTTCCGAAGGCGCCCTCCTGCGTTTCCGGGTCGACGTCCCCGGTGTGGACGAACCGCTCACCGTGTTCACTACCCGCCCCGACACGGTCTACGGCGCCACGTTCATGGTGCTAGCACCGGAACATCCGCTCGTGGGGCGCATCGTTACGGCCGCCCAGCGGGACGAGATCGAAGCCTACCGGACCTCGGCCAGCCGCCAGACCGAGATCGAACGGCTCTCGACGGAGAAGGAGAAAACGGGGGTGTTTACCGGCGCCTTCGCCATCAACCCCTTCAACGGGCAGCGCATCCCCATCTGGATCGCCGATTACGTGCTTGTCACCTACGGCACGGGCGCGGTGATGGCGGTGCCGGCCCACGATCAGCGCGACTTCGAGTTCGCCACGAAGTACGGGCTCGCAATCGTCCCGGTCTTCTCCGACCCCGGAGTCGACACCTCACGCCCGCTGGAGCGCGCCTTCACAGGCGGCGACGTCATGATCAACTCGGGGCCGTTCGATGGCACGCCCGCCGCCGAGGCGAAGGCGCGCGTCATCGCCTATGCGGAAGGTGAGGGCACAGGCGAAGGCACGGTGAACTACCGCGTTCGCGACTGGCTGATCTCCCGGCAGCGGTACTGGGGAGCGCCCATCCCGATCATCCACTGCGAAGAGCATGGCATCGTCCCGGTACCTGAAAGCGACCTCCCGGTTGTCCTGCCCGCCAACGTCACGTTCGCCCCCACGGGCCAGTCGCCCCTGACCCAGATCGCCGACTGGGTGAACGTCGCCTGCCCGGTCGATGGCGGCCCTGCCCGACGCGAAACGGACACCCTCGACACGTTCATGTGCTCCAGCTGGTACCAGATGCGGTACGTCGACCCCCACAACCTGGAGCGCCCGTTCTCGCAGGAACTCGCCCGGAAGTGGCTCCCGGTTGACCAGTACACCGGTGGCGCCGAACACGCCGTGATGCACCTGCTCTACACGCGCTTCTTCTGGAAGGTGGCGCGCGACATGGGCCTTGTCGAGGGCGATGAACCGATGCTGCGCCTCTTCAACCAGGGCACGCTCTTGGGCCCCGACGGCCAGAAAATGTCCAAGAGCCGTGGCAACGTGGTCGCGCCGGACGGTGAAGTTGCGAAGTATGGCGCCGACGCGTTTCGCTGCCAGCTCATGTTCGTGGGCCCGTGGGACCAGGGCGGCCCCTACAACCCCACGGGCATGGCCGGGATCGTGCGCTGGTTGAACCGGCTCTGGTCGCTTGTCACGGATCCTGTCAGGTTTGGCGGCCCGTCGCAGGTGGGCGATGCCCGCGAACTGCGCCGCACGACCCACAAGACCATCCGGGAAGCAACACAGGACGTGGAGGAGTTCAGGTTCAACACCATGATTTCGCGGTTGATGGAGCAAACGACCGCTATGCAGAAAGCACGCGATGCCGGCCCGGTCGACCGTGGCGCGTGGGATGAAGCGGTTGACGTGGCCCTGTTGCTCACCGCGCCCCTCGCCCCCCACATCGCCGAGGAACTCTGGGCGCGGCGCGGAAAGCCCTACAGCATCCACCTCCAGGCGTGGCCCAAATTCAACGCTGAACTGGCCCACGACGAAGAAGTGGAACTGGTGGTGCAGGTCAACGGCAAGGTGCGCGATCGGCTGATGCTTCCGGCGGGAGCGGACGAGGCGTCGGCGAGGGCCGCGGCCTTCGCCTCGCCGCGCTTGCGGGAATGGCTCGACGGCAAGGAGCCGAAGCGGGTTGTGTATGTTCCGGGCAAACTCCTGAACATCGTGCTGTAAAAGCGGTCCGCCGGGCGGAGTTTAGCGGTTTAGTTAGGATGCGTCCCCGTTCCGGGCGGGCGTAGTATTGCCACGACAGCGGATGGTCTCACCCCCGCAGCCGGTGTCGACAGGGCAGCCCTGCCTGCCACGAAACTTCAGCCGAATCGAGAAGGAGAACGGATGCAACTGAAGAAGAACGGGCACGACGCTCGCTACCAGCAGCCGAGTGACCACGACACCGACCTGTCCGCGCCGGAGGGCGCCGACATCTTTGCGGAGCTGGCCCCGGGCCAGCCGCGCTATCAGCCCGAACGGGCGGCGGCTCCGGTGGCGGAGGCTTCACCGAAGGCGACGCCCAAGCCCAGGCCCGAGAGCGTGATCGACGCGCACTCATCCTTCGACGGCCGATTCGAAACCGCGCAGGACCTGCGCGTGGAGGGCTCGGCCAGCGGCGAAATCGTTTGCCGGGGACTCCTCACCATCGAGCGCGACGCGAGCGTCCGGGCAAGCATTGAAGGCGCCGAGGTCGTCGTGCGAGGGCGGGTCGACGGCGACATCGTGTGCGCTGGCAAACTGCTCGCGGCCGCCACGGCGGTCGTGTCCGGCACGTTGAAGGCGGGCACACTGGTGGTTGAAGAGGGCGCCTCACTCAGTGGCTCAATCCAGACGGGAGGGACGGCCCAGGAAAGTCCGGCCCGGCCGGGCATTGTGACGCGCGTGCATGCGGTGGAGCCATCGAGTCCGCCCGTGGCCGAACCGCTCATGTCGTCGCGGGCGAGCCGGCGCGAGGTGCCGAGTTTTGCCTTCGTTGCGGCTTCCTCCGGGGAAGAGCCCGTGGCGGGCGATCGGAACTAGCGAAGCATTGCAGTTCGCGCGACAAGAAAGCCCGGTGTCACATGAAGTGACGCCGGGCTTTTGGTCGATGCAGTCGCGCGCTTTGACGTTCCGGGCGAAACGGGGCTAGGAAACGGAGAAGTAGACGACGCCGTTCACGACCCACGTGTTGACGGACTTGTGCATGCGCTTCCCGGCCCGGCTGACGCGGAGGGCGATGCCCCGGGGCGTTTCGCCCTTGGCCGGTGAGAGTTTGCCTATTTTCCCGCTCTGCACGCTTTCGACGTACTTCTCGTATTCGCGCATTCGCTGGGCAAGTCGGCCGGTTTGCCGTATCGGGCGAGGAGCATCTTTTTCGGCGACGACGCTGAATTCTGCCATGGTAAACAACCATCCAGTGTGTTATCTGCTCCAACCTTGCGTACGGAAACGTTGGAGCGCGAAGAGATGATAGCGCATTCCCTGGTTGTCGTCAGCAGCAAGAGGATTTCGCCATGGGCAGACTGCCGACCGACTTGATGATCTCAGCGCTTCTCCTGGAGGCTGCCAATACTCATGCGAACGGATTCCAAGAACGCCTGTAGCTGGTTTTCCAATCGTCGAAGCACCTCCATCGCGTACTGGTCGGCGTCATCGAGTTGTTTGGTCGCGGCTTCCGCCGCTTCGCTTAAGTGTGCGGCGGCGGTGGCGTCCGCTTCGCCGATGATCTCCCGCGCGCGTGCTTCCGAATCCATCAGCATCGCGTGGCTGCGTTCGTAGGCTTCGCGGACGACTGAACTCTCTTCGATTCGACGCGCGCGTTCTGCCTCCGTGCGCTGCATCAGGGCATGAGCCTCTTCGCGCGCCTCGGCGACGATCTGGTCCTTTGTCTCCAGGACCTGCGCGGCCTGGCGAAGGTCGGTCGGGACCGCCAGGCGCAGTTGGTCGATGACGTCGAGCATCCGCTTGCGGTCCACCACGAGGTTGCCGCCCACGGGCAGCCGCCTCGCCTGGATCACGAGCTCTTCGAGACTATCGATAAGGTCGAGGATTTCCAACGGCAGTAACCGGCACGCGCGCCCTAGGATTCACCGGCGGCGTGCTTCTTCTTGATGGCGTCGCTCACGTGCTGCGGTACGAGTTCGCTCACATCGTAACCCAGCCGCGAAATCTCACGGATTCTCGTCGCGCTGACGTAGAGAAATTCGGCGTTGGCCATCAGGTACACCGATTCGATCTCCGATGCCATCTTCCGGTTCATCAGCGCCTGGCCGAATTCCGCCTCGAAGTCGCTGACGGCTCGAATGCCTCGCACCATCGCCACCGCGCCGCGGCTCCGCGCAAACTCCACTGTCAGGCCCTCGTACCCATCGACTTCCACCGTCGGCAGGTCGGCAACAGCTTTCCTCAGCATGTCAATGCGTTCTTCCCAGGTGAAGAACGACCCCTTGTCCCGCCCTCGGACGACAGCCACGATGATACGGTCGAAGAGGTGTGTCGCCCTTCGGACGAGGTCGAGATGGCCATTCGTGACGGGGTCGAAGCCACCTGGAAAGACTGCGATTCTCATTCCGTCTCCTCGGCGGCATAGAGTGCGATGGCACTGTCGCCATAGATGCGGCGCTCCGTAAGGTGCAGTCCTTCCGGGCGCTCCGGCGGATTGTAGCGGCTTCCGTGTTCGTAGACGACCAGCCCCCTGGCGGCAAGGAGCGGCGCAAGCCCCGCAAGCGTCTCCTCGACGCCTTCCAGCCCGTAGGGCGGGTCCATGAGGATGATGTCGAACGGTCCCTCGACCGCCTGGAGAGCGGCCGGCAGGCGCCCACGGAGCACCGTGCCGCGTTCCGAAAAGACGGCGCGGGCGAGGCTTTCCAGGATGGCGCGAGTCGCCGCGGCCTCGGCCTCGACGAAGACGGCCGACGCGGCGCCCCGGCTGATCGCCTCGATGCCGAGCGCGCCCGTACCCGCATAGAGGTCGAGTACCCGGGCGTTTTCCACGAGGTCGCCGAGGATGTTGAAGATGGCTTCGCGCAGCAGGCCGGACGTGGGGCGCAGCCGCATGCCGCGTGGTTCGGTAAGGGGCAGTCCTCGGGCCGTGCCTCCGGCCACGCGCAGTTTCGATGGGGCCATGGTTGTGCTATCCGACCGGTGTGGGGCTGCCGGTGGGCGATGGAGTCGTGGGCTTCGCGGCGATGCTCACCGAGATCTCGCTTTCAAAGAGCGAGACGCCGTCGCTCAAGGTGAGGTAGACGAAATGGTTGCCGGGCTCCGCCGGCGTGGCCCACTTGATCGACCCCTTGCCGGTGTCCTCGAACGTGCCTGCGGTGACCCGCCACAGGGGCTGGAGGTCCTTGGCGTTCGGTTGCATGAGGACTGGCTGGCCGCTGGTGATGAACGGCACGAGCGCCGTCCAGATGTTCCCCAGGAGTTCGTTGTTGCTCGCGTCCTCGACGCCCACGCCGCCGAGTTTGTAGCGGTTGATGAATTCCAGCTTGAAACCAATGCTGAAGTAGTTCTCGATCCAGACGGTGCGCCCGCCGGTCCCTCCCCCGCCCTTGTAGGTGAAGGTGACACAGGCGGACTCGGGCTGCCAGAAGACGCCCGTGAGGTTCTCTTTCTTGTCGATGTTCGCGCCCGCCACCTCGACGTTCGTGTTTGTGGTGAGCTTGGCATCGGGCGTCAGGTTGCTGATCTTCAGCCTCGTTGCGATGGTCATCGCGTCGGCGATGGAAAGCGTCCGGATGCCGTCGGTCGCCTTTTCCGTGGCGTAGGGCGAGACGGTGAGCACCAGCTTGTTGGGCTGAACGATACCTGTCAGATACGTGAGGATGTCGGGCATGGCGATCCGGTAGGTGCCCTGGTCGCGGTAGGGCGTGATCTGGAGCACGTCCGCCGACTTCGCGAGTTCCGCCCAGTCGTAGGCTCCTTCGTCGATGCGGTCCTGGGTTTTGATCGGCGGCGGCAGGGTGAGCGTGAGCGTCTTGTTCTGGCTGTGAAGCACCTGGTAGAGCTCGCCGATGAAAAGCGTGAACGATGTCCGATCCGAGGCCGCAAGGTCGAGATAGGCGATGTCGATGCCCGCGAGCTGCCCGGCGTTCACCTTCTTGACGATGTTCTGCACGTGGGCCGACCGGCTCTGTGCCGAACCGAGGAGGCTGTTCACGATCTGGACCGACCCCTTGATGTTCGTGTTCGCCGCGATCACGGGATAGAAGGCGAACGACGGGTCGGCCTTGATGTTGCTCGGGTCGCCCTGCACGGTGCCGTCAGAGGCGGGCGTGAAGTCGAGCGTGTGGAGGATGGTGATCCGTCCAATAGCGTCCTTGTGGAGCTGCTGATCGTGCGCCAGGTAGGCCACGACATTCCCTGCCGCCGAAAGCCGGCGAAGGACGGCCATCACCGCCGGGGTGTCGTGGAGCGTGGTCGAAGCGGTCTTCCCCTGGGCGTCGAGGATCGCCGGGGCGACGTGTTCCCAGGTCTTTGTGTCGGGCAGGTAGCGGTAGAAGCTCAGGTTGCGGCCATCGGCCGTCGGCTTCTTCAGTTCAGCCTGGACGATGATGTCGGTGCCGGCCGCGATGGTGCCCTTCCTGGTGTTGTACTGGTAGACGTCGCTTACCCGTTCGTAGCCCTCGGGCGGAGCGATCTCCTGATTCGAGACGCAGTAGACGTCGTTCTTCCCGCAGTCATCGCCGCCACAGGCCCGCATGATCAGCAGGACGCCCACGGCGAGCACGCCGAGCACAATCGACGCCATCGCCAGAGGGCGCCCGTAGCCTGGCCGCCGCGGTGGGGTGTAGAGCCCGCGTGATCCGCGGGCGCCCCAGGGGAGCTGCCCGCTGCCGCCTGCCCGCCGTGTCATAGGCGGGCGCCGAGCGCCGCTCCTTGCACCTTCTTAACTTCGCTTGGCAAGTCGAACCTCGGTTTCGATTATCCGTCCGTTGCGGTTGAGGACAACCCGGACCGTCTCACCTGGCGCGTAGTGGAGCAACGCATTGAGGAACGGATTGTTCGCGTCGACCGGGAAGTCACCGACTCGCGTGATGATGTCGCCGGCTGCGACGCCAGCAGCAGCGGCCGGCCCCCCCGGCGTCACCTGGTTCACGAATGCTCCTTCGTCCACCGCGAGCCGCACGGTTCGGGGAGGGTTGTCGGGGTTGAGGTCGGTGTGTTCGATGCCAGCCGTCGGGCGCGTGTAATTGCCGCCAGCGGCCATGATCCCCCGTGCAATCTCGATGATACGGGCGCTTGGGAGGGCGAAGGCGATGCCTTCCACCACCTGGCCTCCTCGCGACTGCCGGAGGATGGCCGTGGGCATTCCCACGAACTGCCCCTTCAGGTTGACGAGCGCGCCACCGCTGTTCCCGTTGTTCACCGCCGCGTCGGTCTGGATGAGGTCGTCCTGCCTGACGCCATCGAATACGCGGCGCCGGTTCGTGCCGCTGATGACCCCCACGCTTACCGATCCGTCGAATTCGGCCAGGGGGTTGCCGATCGCAATGACCGTCTCGCCAAGCGAAAGCGCCGCCGAATCGCCCTGCTCAATCGGCTGCAGCTTTCCGGGGCTAACCTGGAGGACTGCAAGGTCGGTAAAGGGGTTGTCGTGACCGAGCAAGATGGCTTGCCGTTCGCTTCCGTCGGCGAACACGACCTTGACGGAGTCGGTGCCGAGGACGACGTGGGCGTTGGTGAGAATGTGCCCCTCGTTGTCGAGGATCACCCCGCTGCCGACGTCATGCTCGATGCCGCTGGAGATGCGGCGGGTGCTGTCGATGCGGACGACGCTCGCACGCCCCTTCTTTGCTGCGTCGGCGATCGCGCCCGTCAATTCCACCGCGACGCTGGACCTGGGTGTCTGCGCGGGTGTCGGCCCGGCGCCTTCGTCGCGAAGCAGAAGCGCGGCGGCTCCACCCGCCCCGGCGCCTCCCACAAGTCCCGCAATCAGGGCCACGAGGGCGAACAGGGCGAGCCGGGGGCGCCGCTCCGCGCGGACCGGCGGCAGAGGTTCGCCGGCAGGTTCGACCGTGGCATCGGCTGCCGCTGGCGCGCGGTTCCAATCAAGGCCGTCCACGGCTCGTCGCGGGCCGGTGCCGGGTTCTGGCTGGTCACTCATTGGTGGCCGGTCGAAGCTATCATGAATTGCGGGGTCCTCGGTTTCGCGGGTATACTACGGGCGACTGAGGAGATGCGCGCCTCAGTCGATTTTTTTTGGGCGCGGGCAGTGACTAGGGTACGTCATGACCAACAAGCAAGTTCCCCTGACGCGTGAAGGAAAGGCAAAGCTCGAAGAAGAGCTTGAGCAGTTCCGAAGCCAGCGGCGTGCCATTGCGGAGCGGATCCACAACGCGCAGGAGCAGGGCACCAGCCAGAACGACGCCGAATACGAGGATGCGAAGACGGAGCAGGGCATGGTGGAAGGCCGCATTCTCGAAATCGAAGACCTCCTCCGGCGGGCCGTGCTCATCGACGAGGACGTCGCCCACCATGCCGGCAGGGTCGTGGTCGGGAGCGGCGTCGAAGTCGACCAGGACGGAAAGCGCCGCCACTACCAGATTGTGGGCGCGCCGGAGGCTGACCCGGCGGACGGCAAGATTTCGAACGAGTCGCCCGTCGGCTCGGCCCTCCTCGGCCGCAAGGTTGGCGATTCCGTGGACGTGCACGTGCCGAAAGGCGTCATTAAGGTGAAGATCCTGACGATCGACTGATGGCGCCCGGTTGCGTTGGATACTCCGGGGCCGCAAAACGAGCGGCCCCGTTCGCTTTCCGGGCCGCGGAGGCATGTTGTGGATGAACTGATGGCGCAACGTGTCGCCAAGCTCGAACAGATCCGGGCGCGCGGAAGCGACCCC
>Ga0153916_10004937_pt1 | contig 10133 bp, 5 predicted proteins | sample Opewatmetagenome_FD_109642 | JGI IMG/M metagenome (GOLD analysis project Ga0153916, IMG submission 109642) | Freshwater wetland microbial communities from Ohio, USA - Open water 3 Core 3 Depth 4 metaG | ecosystem: Environmental > Aquatic > Freshwater > Wetlands | place: USA: Ohio, Lake Erie, Old...
ACGGACTGAGAAGAGACATTGATGTTTCTTACGCAGAATATGGGTTCAGGATTCCCGCTTCCGAAGGGGGCGAGCCTGCCGATCTCTGATATGAGCCCATAACTTATATCATTAAGATTACACATGGCATCGATATTGGTCTGAGAAACGAAATCAGAGACATTAACTTTTTTGTTGATAATATCTTCAAGCATATGGGAAAATTCTTTAATGTCTTCTTCTTTGATGGAAATTCCTGCTGCGTATCTGTGTCCACCATAAGATAAGAGCAACGAGTCGCATTCTTTCAAACCCTTATAAATATTAAAATCGGCAATGCTTCTTCCAGAGCCCTTACCGATACCGTCCTTTAAGCTGATCAGAATAGTCGGCCTATAATATCGATCCACAAGCTTTGAAGCGACAATACCAATTACACCCGGATGCCATTTATATGAAGCAAACACAAGGGATTTAACTTTTTCCAGATCGGTTGTTCTTTCTATTTCCTCAAGTATTTCATTAAGAATATCCCTTTCCATTGTCTGCCGTTTACGATTATATATTTCCAAATTACCTGCGATCCGTCTGGCTTCTTCCATATCATCAGTTAAGAGAAGTTGAACCGCTTCACTCGCAGAGGCAATACGTCCTGCGGCATTTATCCTCGGAATCAGGCAGAAAGAAGCTTTGCCGGTATCTATAACCTGACTGTCGATGCCGCAAATTTCCATTAAGGCCCGCAACCCGACTCTCCTGCCTTCCGTGATCAGATCAAGTCCTATCTTGGTAAATATCCTGTTCTCATCCACAAGAGGGCAAATATCGCCGATGGTCCCAAGAGCAACAAGGTCTAAGTATTCCCTGAGATTCGGATATTTTCTGTTTTCCCAGTAACCGTCTTTTCGCAGCTTACCCCTCAGTGCAATAAGAAAATTAAAAACGATTCCCACAGCAGCAAGATCCTTAAAGGGGAAAGTACATTCATTACGGTTCTGATTGATTATTGCGACAGCCTCAGGAAGAATGCCGGGAACTTCGTGATGATCTAATATAATAGTATCTATACCGAGCGTTCTCGCATAAGATATCTGCTCATGATCAGATACACCGCAATCTACAGTAACGATGAGTTTAACGTTGTCTGCGCTCATTCTGTCAATTGCGGGTTTGTTCAGACCATATCCCTCTTTAATACGATCAGGTATATAGTATGATACGTTTTGGCCGATTTCCATGAGGAATTTTAAAAGGACAACAACAGACGTTATACCATCGGCGTCATAATCACCAAAAATTAACACTTTTTCACGGCCATAAATTGCCCCGATTAACCGCTGAACGCCCTTTTGCATGTCTTTCATTAAAAGGGGGTTGTGCAGATCATTCAAGGAGGGAGACAAATACCTGTTCGCATCCTCAGTGCTAAGAATTCGGCGGCTCGTTAAAATACGAGAGATGATATGGTGAATCTGCAGTTCTTTCACCAGTATATCTTCGGCATCTCTGTTGCCTTCCGATATCCTCCATTGTGTTGTGGGCAGTGTTACTGTTTTCATGATTGACACAGTTTCAACTCATCAGGTAATTTTATGATAAAATTTGCGTTACACTCAATATCGCGATAATATCAGTGTATGAGTCTATGTCAAGAAAAGAATGATAACCATATGCATAACACATTATACTTACTTGATAAATTGAGACTATATAAAAACAATAGATGAATTGATCAAGGGTGGATCACAGAGTCGAGGAAAAAGGGGAGGTGAATCTCTCCACTCTCCCCCGATAATAAATTTATAATGATGTGGTGTTAGGTTTGGTGACGGCGGGATGCTCTCATCAAATCATTATAGCGCCTTCTTAACAAAACCGGAACGAATACACCTCGTACAAACTTTTGTGCGTTTTACAGCTCCTGTTTTTGTATCAACACATCGCAATTTCTGCAGATTAGGATACCAGGTTCTCTTTGTCTTGTTATTGGCGTGACTTACGTTATGACCGACAACCGGCTTTTTGCCGCATACCTCGCAGATTCTTGACATATAAAATCTCCTACTGAAATTGAAGGGTGATAACTAAAACATCATAGCAAAAAAAGCAAGTATTTTTTTGCCTTGCCCTAAGTCAATAATCCTTTCAGCTGGATAAATGCCGCTATTTTGAAACTTCATATTGATATTTTTACATATAAGGAATATTCTAAAATTATAAGTATATTGTTGAAAACATTACAAACACAAATATCTAAATACTCGATACATGTGGAAGGGAGATAATGATGAACATAAAGATAGCCATTTTAACAGGCGGAGGGGATTGCCCCGGCTTGAATGGTGCAATCAAATGGGTTACAAAAAGCGCTCTTGACCCAAAACTCGCTGAGAAGCGTTCCGTTTCATTTGAGGTTGTAGGTGTTACCGAAGGCTGGAAGGGATTGTTAGAGATTGATCCCGGCGATCCTAAAAGCTGTGATCGATACCTCAAGCGTCTGGATGAAGAAATCGTCCGCACGTGGGACCGCTATGGCGGAACAAACTTAGGGACGTCGCGGACAAACCCGTTTAACCCGAAGAATGATCGTTCGGAAAAATTGATAGATAACCTGAAAAAACTCGGAATTGATGTTCTTGTCGTCCTCGGCGGTGAAGATACTCTTGGCGTTGCATATAAATTACATAAGTTAGGCGTAAAAACGGTAGGCATTCCTAAAACCATTGACAATGACCTCACGGGGACTGAGTATTCTCTTGGTTTCGATACAGCGGTGAATGTGATTATGGAGGAAATTGACCGTTTAAGAACTACTGCGGGTTCTCACAGCCGCATCTTCGTTGTTGAAACGATGGGCCGTCATGCAGGCTGGCTTGCCCTTCACGGGGGCGAATGCAGCGGTGCATATATAATCCTGATACCTGAATATCCTTTTGATATTGATGCGGTATGTGACCTGCTCCGCGAACGAAAGGGGAGGGAGATACATTATTCCATTATTGTGGTTTCGGAAGGAGCGAAGCTCTCGGGAAAGCAGGAATTCCTCAGGGATAATAAAATTGATGACTTCGGACATCCCACACTTGGAGGTACGGCGAGTTTTGTTGCGAATGAAATCGAAAAAAGAACCGGCTTCGAGGCACGATCCCTCATACTGAGCCATTTACAGCGCGGGGGGACGCCTTCCGCCCATGACCGCCTGATGGCCAGGTGGTTCGGCATTGCTGCAGTAGATATGATAATCAATGAGGATTTCGGACGCATGGTAAGCCTCGTACGAGGCGAAATTACCAGTGTTCCCATGAAAGAGATCATCAATAAGCTAAAATTGGTGGATATAGAAAAATATTACGACACCGAACGATACAATGGCCGCAGATCGATAATGTAGTTTGTGTGGAAACAAAATCTGCCGTTATCTTGCATGATGTGATTAATTTTTCATCGAAGGCGGCTGTCCGGTTGTTTCGAGTACGCGCATCCAGATATTCCCTTCAGGATTGACTTTTGATCCTGACGAAACCATCCGGAAGGGAAGGTGTACATATTCGTCCTTGATAAGACCGACCAGCATACTTGTTTTTCCTGCCATACCCGCATGTACTGCATATTGGCCGAGAGCGCCGCAGTAGATACTGTCACTGGCATTCGCGGGTACACTGCGAATTGTGTAACTTGGGTCTATATACTTGAGATTAATCTCTATGCCTTTTTTCTTAAAATACTCTTCAATTTGCATCTTTAAAAATGTGCCTATGTCTAACAGCCTTATATTACCGGATGCGTCTCTTTCCACAAGTTCGTGATCTTTGCGAATGATGTCCTGGCCGGCGCCTTCCGCAACGAGTATCACGCAATGTCCACTTTTCTGAAGGCGTTTCTCAAGAGCCTTGAGGAAACCGCTTTCGCCAGTCAGATCGAAGGGCTCTTCCGGTATTAATACGAAATTGACATCCCCCTGTGCCAATGCGGCACCCGCCGCAATATGGCCGGACAGGCGCCCCATAATCTTCACCATGCCTATTCCCATGGGGGCGCCTTTCGCTTCTACATGTGAACATTGGATAACCTTAACCGCCTCGGAGATGGCGGTATCAAAGCCAAACGTTTTCTGAATCAGGGTAAGGTCGTTGTCGATGGTCTTTGGTATACCTATCACACTGATGTTGAGATTTCTTTTTGTTATCTCATCTGCAATAAATCTTGCGCCTCTCATGGTACCATCCCCACCGATGCAGATAAGTATATCCACATTCATGCGTTTTAGTGTATTTACCATCTCGGCAGGCTCCTGCATGCCGCGAGAGGAGGAAAGGATGCTTCCCCCGGATGTATGAATGTCTTTCACAACGTCCGGCGTCAGTTCTATAACCTGATGACCGTATTTTGGTATTAAACCCTGGAATCCATATTTAATTCCCACCGCATTTTTCACTCCATATCGATAAAAGAGTTCCATGATAATCGCCCTGATGACGTCATTAATGCCGGGACAGAGGCCACCGCAGGTTACAATCGCCGCCTTAGTCTGGACCGGATCAAAAAAAATCTTTTCCCGTGGACCTGCCACCTCTAAAGAGAGAGGAACTCCGTCTGGGGTCGTTAATTCTTTATAGCGGTCAAGGTAAATGTTATAGAGAATACGCTTACTATCCGATGTATAATAGGAAACATGTACCGGGGATGGCATGGTTCTCTCCCCCAGATCTTGAATGGTAAAATCAAAGTTTTCTTTCTCCATCGCTTTTTATTCCCCCTGTTTAATTATAGCCGTGGCCGCATTCACACCGGATAGTATTTCTCCTTCGAAGCCGAGACCTGCCAGCAACATTCCGCCTGCTATGAAGACATTACGCACGGGCGTGTGAGGAGATATATTTGTAAGACTGAGAAACGGAGCGGCTTGCATTCCATACTTCAGGCTCACTAAATCTTGATATTTTTTTGAAAGCTCAATAGATTTATCAATGTTGATATAATCGAGATTTTCCTTCAGGAAAGGGAGAAAAGTCTCCAGAGATTGAAAGATTGACGCACTGATGTCTCGGAATTCCCCATCACTCAGAGTTAGAGGGGATTCTTTCAAAAAAACAGTCGCACTGAGGACCCTTTTTCCAGAAGGAGCTCTTTCTGTTTCGCCAGAGGAACTTGATTCTACGAAAACAATATTATTATCCATAACTGGATGGCCATTATTGCATACAAGAGCAATGTGTGTCGCCATTTTTTCGGGGAAGCCCTTTTCATGAACGCCCATATGTAAAGTAAACGGATAGTAAAACACTTCAAGTAATTTTAGCCTGCGTTTCAGACGTCTAAACCTTTGTTCATTAAGCAAAAGTGATCCGCATTTCTCCCACTTTGTACTTGCGATCAGATATCTGCCTGTGATTGCCGATAATTTATCATATGTGTCAATAGCAATATTGATTTCTTTTTTAATGCTAATGCTGTTCACAGAACAATTATTAATCAAAAGACCTCCAGAATGTATAAATATTGACCTGAGTGACCGCATGAGTGATTCTTTACTGCTTGTATGATAATACATCCCCCTTAAGGGTAGTGACAATATATATGCAGTTAAGATATCAATATTGCTATGGAAGTTTTGAACAATGTTTGAGAATAGAACTATTTGTGCTTCGAATGCTCTTTGCAATGACGGATTTTTTTTAATTGCTTGAAACTTTTTTGAAAGCCGCAATCTTTCTTTCATAAGTCTAGGAAATTTCTTAATAAAAAAGAATAACTCTTTGTAGTTACTAGGGTATAAATATGGATTTTTCCCGAGCCATTGTTGAATGAAATCAGTAATATTCGAGATCGAAGCATAAATATTACGAATATCCTCAGCATGGCGGGGAAACTCTCTCTCCAAATCGGCAAGAAGTTTTTCTTGATCATAAAAAAAATCTACTCTGTGATCAGGAAGAATAATCTGGAAACAAGGATTCAGCAAATGTAGATCTGTGCTTTCCGCACGCGGTATACCAAGAGATGAAAAGAGATGAGAGCATATCTGGTCGGTACCAAAGCCAGTCAACGGTAAGGGATCGATATGGAAAGTATAACCTGATTCTGTATAGACATATTGATTATCACCTTCGGAGATAAGAACCGTTTTTCTCCCGCGACGGGAAAGCATTGTCGCTGCAACTAAGGAGCTTACATCATTACCGATGACGATAGTATCGTACATGTTCTAAAATAAACCATGCAATGGTATGAGAAAATAAGATTTTTAAACGCCGATATTAAATTTCCGAAGACATGTTATAGTCACAATAATGAGTTCTCTAAAAGACTGTGAGGGGAACTATAAAGAGGAACTCATTCTCTATGTTGTAATAATTGACTGGAGATTTGAACTACTCCCAGATACAAGGACGCCTATATTGACCTTCTATTCGCCGTTTTAAATGAATGATATTGATGGTTGACTTTGATCTCTTTTTTCAATAAAGCCAATGGAGAATGCCTTTTCTCCCAGTTTTTCCAGGCGTTCAATTATTTCGGATGTTTCTTTTTCCGATGCAATCACCATCATTCCTATGCCCATATTAAAGACCCTGTACATTTCCTCATCATCTACGTTGCCCATTTTTCTGATAATATTAAAAATAGGGGGAATTTCCCAGCTGTCTTTTAAAATAACCGCACGGCAAGGGTTGGGGACAATTCGTGGAATGTTGTCGATAAAGCCGCCGCCTGTGATGTGTACAATGCCTTTGATGCTGAAATTCTTGATCAGATTCAGGATAGACTTCACGTATATTTTTGTAGGACGCAGAAGCTCCAATCCTATGGAAAGATCGAGATCTTCAATTTTCGTATTTATATCAAGGTTTCCATTTTCTAATAGAACCTTTCTAGCCAGGGAAAAACCATTACTGTGTAAACCATTCGAAGCGATGCCTATAATCCTATCCTTGACGCGAATTTCCGAACCGTCAACTATTTTATCGGCTTCTACCACACCGACACAGAATCCTGCCAGATCATATTCGTCTTCCTTATAAAACGCAGGCATTTCGGCAGTTTCCCCGCCAATAAGTGCACAGCCCGCCGCACGGCACCCATTCACAATACCTTCGATGATCTTCACGTTCCTGTCTGTGTTCACTTTGCCGGTTGCGATGTAGTCAAGGAAGAAGAGAGGTTCCGCGCCCTGCACGACAACATCATTCACGGACATTGCAACAAGATCAATGCCCACAGTGTCATGTTTATCCATCATTTGTGAAATCTTTAACTTTGTGCCCACACCATCTGTGGATGAAACCAGTACGGGTTTAACGTATTTTTCCACATCAAGATGAAATAGCCCGCCAAAACCACCGATGGGGCTCATTACTTCTTTTCGGTAGGTTGTTTTGATCAACGGCTTGATCTTTTCTACAAATATATTAGCACTGTCTATGTCAACACCGGAATCTTTGTAAGATAATTTTCTTTGCATAAATTGTCTCGAAAAGTTATTTGAATGGGCATACGCTTTAACGTAATTAACTAAAAAAGTCAATTCTTTACTTGCGAAAAAATACAATATCTGTTAACTGCATGCAGTCCTTGTATTTGAAATTATTGAGACCTTTGCAAATTGTTTCTTTATCAAGGAGGCTCTAAACTCTCCGGTAATACCTAAATCTTGAGTCGAAATTTGAAAATCCGGCCAGCGGTGGCGGATCTACAACAACACGAATTCACTGAAAGAAATTCTGGAAAAAATAGAATCACCTCTTTTATTCTCATCAAAAGACTCGTATAGATATCTTTCTCTCATTAAAAATATTGAAATTACAATGATAAATTTTTCTAAACAACTGAGAAATGTGTTTTCTCTATATGATAAGAGAGTTGACATTGAGGCGAACTATGAAGAAACAATAGCCGCTTTCGAGGAGACCTTCACTGGTTTTGACAGTCTCACATTGGAGGGCAAGCGAAATCGTATAGAGAAGGCAAATCAAATTCTGAATAAACTGAAACGGTTTGCTGAATTGTCTTCACTTAATACTCTTGAAGTGCAAAGCAAAACGGCTGTTCTCTATACAAATAATGTGCAGCTCAGCTTTGAGAAATTATCGCTGCCAGTACAGTTTATCAAAGGTGTGGGACCGAAAATCTCGGCATTACTGGAGAAGAAAGGTTTAAGAACCGTTGAAGACTTGCTTTACTTTGTTCCGAGAAGATACGAAGACAGGCGTAATATTAAAGATATTAAATCAGTGCAGTTCGGCAGCAGGGAAACGGTTGTCGGGAACGTTGTGAAAGCAGAAACAAGAACATATGGGCGTAAAAGAATATATGAGGTAACCATAGACGATGGGAGTGGATTGCTTACCGCCAAATGGTTTAAAGGAAACCATACATATCTGAAAAATATTTTAAAAATAGGGACACGTGTCATAATGTCTGGTGAAGTAACCAGTTATCTTTTCAGCAAGGATATGGTTCACCCTGATTTTGAGATTCTGGATGAAGACGAGGGTGGGGAAAATTTGCTTCATTTTAAGAGAATCGTTCCCGTGTATTCAGAGACCGAGGGTCTTCACCAGAAATACATAAGAAAGATAATGAGCCAGGTGATCGATCGCTATGCACAATATATATCAAGCCCCATCCCGGAGGAAATATGTGAAAAGCGCTGTCTATATAATATACAAGATGCCCTGAGAAATACGCACTTTCCTGCATATAATGAAGATGTAGAGGCATACAATGAAATGCAATCATGGGCGCACAGAAGATTGATCTATGATGAATTTTTCTTCCTTCAGTTAGGTATGGCCTTCAAAAGAAAGGGGAACATGCTGGATAAGGGTGTAGCCTTTAACGTGAGAGGAAAGATTTTCCATAAATTTTTCAAAATTCTTCCCTACAAATTGACAAATGCACAAAAAAAGGTACTTGATGAAATCAATGCCGATATGGAAAAGACAAGCAGTATGAACAGACTTCTCCAGGGTGATGTAGGGTCCGGAAAAACTGTTGTGGCCATGGCAGCAATGATTACGGCGTGCGAGAATGGTTATCAAGCGGCCATCATGGCGCCGACTGAGATTTTGGCGGAGCAGCATTATAATGTGATCAAAAATTGGGCCGATCAACTTAGTTTAACTGTTGTATTGCTTACCAGCGGCATGAAATCAAAAGAAAGAAAAGAGATTTATCAGAAAATAGAAAAAAACGACGTCCATATTATAGTAGGCACCCATGCTTTGATTCAGGAAAATGTGACTTTTGCGAAACTCGGGTTTGTTGTGGTTGATGAGCAGCATCGCTTTGGTGTTATTCAAAGGGCAGCACTGCGGCAGAAAGGGTTAAATCCGGATGTTCTCGTTATGACAGCCACTCCCATTCCGAGAACACTTGCCATGACGGTATACGGAGATTTAGACGTTTCCGTGATCGATGAACTCCCTCCCGGAAGGAAAGAAATTAAAACAAAGGTCTTTTTTGAAGGTCAACGCAACAGGGTGTATGAAATTATCCGTGGAGAAATAAAGAAGAAAAATCAAGTTTTTATCGTGTACCCTCTGGTTGAAGAATCTGAAAATATGGATATGAAAGACGCAACAAAAATGGCGGAGCATCTGCAAAAAGACATATTTCCAGACTTTAAGGTGGGACTTGTTCACGGACGCATGAAAAGTAAGGAAAAAGATGAGGTAATGGAAGGTTTCTTAAATAAAGAGATCGACATCCTTGTTTCCACAACCGTCATTGAGGTTGGAATTGATATTCCTCATGCATCTCTCATGGTAATAGAACATGCGGAAAGATTTGGCCTGTCACAATTGCATCAATTGCGGGGAAGAGTGGGCAGGAGCGATATTCCTTCCTATTGTATTTTAATGTCGAACTACAAAGGTTCCGAGGATGCAAAGAAAAGACTTAGTGTTATGGAAGACACAAACGACGGTTTCAAGATCGCAGAAGAGGATTTAGCCATCAGGGGACCGGGCGAATTTCTGGGAATCAGACAATCGGGGTTGCCCGATTTCCGGATTGCCCATATTCTGAGGGATATATACATTCTCAGTGAAGCGAAGACAGATGCCTTTTCTCTTATCGAAACGGACCCTCTCCTTGAAAAACAAGAACATGTCCAACTCAAAGAAGTCCTGCTGCACAGATGGGGCGGCAGA
>Ga0153916_10004938_pt1 | contig 10132 bp, 8 predicted proteins | sample Opewatmetagenome_FD_109642 | JGI IMG/M metagenome (GOLD analysis project Ga0153916, IMG submission 109642) | Freshwater wetland microbial communities from Ohio, USA - Open water 3 Core 3 Depth 4 metaG | ecosystem: Environmental > Aquatic > Freshwater > Wetlands | place: USA: Ohio, Lake Erie, Old...
ACATCATCATTGCGTCAACAACACGGACGGGTGAAATCCAGCCACGTAAAGAGCATTAGACGCAGGTACAGTTGACCCTGAAAAACCGACAAGGCTCCTGCCAAGAGCCTTCAGACCCAGCGACTAAATCGACAGTCCCGTCCGTGCGCGCGCACTGGCGTTACCAGGCTGGCGGGACCGGTCCAGACTACTCTTGGCTATCTCAAGTACAAGGACAACAGAACGAGGTAGAAAGTCTTGCTGCTTGCGGCCCAAAATAAGGTCTTGACTTCGCACATCCGCTGCGACAGGCTTGAACCTGTGTCTCGAGAAGCCTCTCCTGCCGCATGAGGGGACCGGCAAGAAAGTGGACAGAGGCACGCGAACACTGTCGAGGACAGCCCCGAAGTCAATATCATGATTGAGGGTCGCGCTTATGGACCGGATAGTCGGCGAACAGGTGGCTACAGGGCTTGCGTTCCAAAGTTGAATCTGATGTCATTGGACAGTGACAATAGAGGAGTTCAGTGCTGTTCAAGATCAATGGCTAATCCCGGTCGTGAGATCTTAGTATCGGAATAGTTCTGGGCATCAATAGTGAAACGGCGAATATGGGGGAGTGAGGTAAAACCCATGGCGAGTGACAAATCACGCTGGAACGATGTTTTGATAGCAGTTGTTCTGAGTATTGTGTGTTGGCTGGGTAGCACATCGCAGGGCGTGGGCTTCACATACCAGGGGCGGCTCATGGACAGGGGCGATCCGGGGGAGGGGCGGTTTGATCTCTTCTTTACCGTGTTCGGCCAGCCCGAAGAGGGGCGAAGACTTACGGAGACGATCGTTCGTGAGAGTGTGGAGGTTGCCGGAGGATGCGCCACGGTCGAGATGGACTTCGGGGATTCACCTGCTGTGTTCACTGGAGAGGATCGGTGGCTCGAGATCAGTGTACGGCGGACGGCAAGTGCTCGGCCGCAAATGGTGCTTCGGCCTCGACAAAAGGTGACGGGAGCCCCTTCGTCTCTGCGGGCACATTCTGCGGATTTGATAATACCTTTGGAGCATATCCCGCAATACGCGGTTCGGGTGAATCTGCCCGGGGAGTCCGGCAGGTATTTCCACTTCTTTGAGAGAATTGGATCGAAGCACGATATTGTCCCGTTCTGGTCTGGGTCCGGGGGCCCAGCCGGCAAGATCATAGGTTTATTGAAGATCCCGCCAGTTCGTCTGCAACGCTGTCTCGGTGAAGATATGTTGTTGCCGGAATGGCTAGGAGCCGTAATGAAGGGAATTAGCTTCAAGAAAGACATCACCATAACCATCTTGGACCGCGCGGGATATCCTATCGATCGATGGCATCTGGTCAACTCCTGGCCGAGCAAGCTTCTGTGTGAGACGGATTCATTGCTGGAGACGGTAGGTGAGAAGGTCGAGATTGTTGCGGAGGGGATCACACGCATCCGTATTCGTGATCCGAAGACCGAACGGGACGTATGGTATCCCGGGCCGCAGCCAGTCGTGCAGCTTCCTTTGCACGTAAGGATAGGAGAGGAGCCTGTACATGAGTTTGATCGACTCGGAGGATTGGGTTGGAACATCGAGGTTGTTGAGCTTCGAAGCGGGGGCGACCCCGGACACGAGGTGGTCACCAAAACCCCAGGACGCACGCAGGCGCTGGATATAAACCTCGGACGTCCGGCAGTCAATTCGGACGAAGACTGTGGCAGTGGCGGGAGAGACTGATCGCGGGGCAGCCTGCCGTAAAGGGCGTGTAGATCGTGATGAGGGACGCCAGCGGTCACGTGCTACGCTCGGTTGTCTCGGCGGAATCGTGGCTTGCCGAGCTGAGCACGGTATACAACCGCGAAAGAAGACGGGTGGATGATGAACTGGTCATTGCAGTAAATAGGCTGCAGGCCGCCCAGAGCGGACCGTGAGAGCGTTTGATCTTGGAGGCAACCAGACGGCACAGAGACGTGAGCCCTTCCCCACTTGCCGGTCTACAGCGTATATCTGCAACCCTTTGCCAAATGGGCAAAGAGTGGCAAAAATCCCGTTTTGGGGGAAAACCCCGGCCTCGTTTCTCTTGGCCATCGCGAACTCTTCACCCCTAAACCACGGGCTTTGTATCTCCTGATGATTTCACATGTCTAGCACGCCTGCAAGCAAAGCAACGAGAGAAAGCTTTGTCGCAATTCTGCCTCCATGTTTGAAAGAACCCCCAGGCACGCACTTCTGCCAATGCTCAGGCGATGATTGCCGGCCAAGACCGGTCAATGTGACTTTGGTGATTTGACTGACTGCTGGCAGTTATTCCTGCCGCAGAGAGATTTGCAATTGATACTGGGTATTTGACTACACCGCACAAGACTCCCGCTCTCGGAACTGCTTGACGAAATACCTACCGAGCCTAACGGGCTTTGCTCGCACTAAGTGTTATCTTGACGCTACCCTCCTGGTTGTTTTGCGCGACGGTGGAGCTGGGTGTGACGAATCTGACACGGTCTTGAATATCGGCAACACTTTTGGACGCCAGAACGCCTGCGATCGCATCCATGCGAGCTTTGCCAATCGCAAGGCATGCATCCCGAGTACGGCGTTTGGCCACGTGTTCGGCTCCGGGCCGCATCATCTCAAGCAAATCATCCAACGCGCGCTCCACGAGTCCAAGGTCTCGTTCTGCCTGTTGCAGACGCTGCGTCTTTTGCCAAGCTTCGGCGTAGTACCCAGCGGCATAAGCTGCCCGTGTTTCGGAGGCGAGACGATCTCTCCTTGTGCGAAGCGAGGCATTGTCCAGCTTGAGCTGAGTGAGCAATTCCGCGGCATCGTTTGGTGAGGGATTGACCAGAGCCTCGGCCACCGACATTGCCGGAGGCGATAGAAAAGCTTGTTCGCAGGTATATTAATTGCCGCAAAGGTTTACTGTGGGAGGTTAGCCATCTTTTGCAGCATATTGAAAGGACGTGGGAACATGTTAGTAGTGATCAGGGGGATCGGACTCATAATGTTACTGAACGGCTTATTGGTTTGGATTATAAAATTAGGGTCAAGACGACGCGGGGCCTTAAGAATGATGATAAGGCATTAGGTCATTGCTACCTATCGGAGTATCTGCGAGGTGTTGATGGTATATGTGATTTGCGAAAAGTGATTTAGGAGAAAGGATTTGAGCAATACCCTCAAAGATTTCCCCACAATCTTTGGGACGATTATGCCCCGCAATCCTGTTGACCTGACTCAGCAAAGGCTATACAATGGAAGTGTCATTTCGGAGGCTTGCGGTTATGGCTGTGATTCTATTTGCCCTGACGATCGCAACGTTGATTATTATTGGGATGGGCATGCTCAGCTCAACTGCGTGCAACATCAAGGGGGGAGTCCTCACCAAAAGAGTGTCAGCACTGTACTTTTGGACTGGCTTAGGCCTGGCATTGGGTTTGTGGTATATATGGCTGGGACTTACGCTATTCGTAGAATATATGAATGCTCCGGTCTCCGAACTGCCTTATGCTATGCGAATTCTTCCTCTAATTCTTAGTCCTCTGCCCTACGTTTGCTGTGTAGTATGCGCGTTAAGAGAAGAGTATCGTTGCAAATCCCTCTGGGAAACGATCGCAATCTATGCTATTGCAGCCGCTGCAGTGCCGTCTATGTACCTTTTTATTGCTTCCTTGAACGTATTTTGAACACCCCCGCAGATCGACTACCTCACCGCACGTCATATCTATTGAGCCTCACGAAGGCCAGTGAACAAAACAGCACGTCGAAGAGACCGAGCAGGAGTATATCAATCCAACTATTCCGTAGGGGGGCCGAAATAGTAGGATAGGGATACATCATATCTGGAATAGATGCCTTCGTTTTGTCGAAGCCTTCTTCATAACCAATCAACTTGACTCCTGCGCGAGCCTTCACATGGAAGTTGTCATATATAGTTTCTTCCACTTCGTTCTGGTATCTCTGTGCATTTCTGATGAAGTTATCCGGCTCTGTTACACCCGTGCCCGACAGCCCGGACACGATATATGCGTAGCAACTAACCGGAGACATCCTGGCCAGATTCACGACGATGGAGCGCTGCACATTTCTTCTGTTTCTGTAGTCCTGTTCAATCTTGTTAATTTTGGTGCCGATAAGCATTTCGTATTTATTCTCAAGACCAACAACCTCTCTATCATATTTGGCGTATGCTTTTTCCTGTGTCTCTGTCTCTGGACTTGAGGGGATTCCATGAGGGAAACGCGCCCCGAATTCCTCGCAGCATTTGTCAAAGAGCTCTTTTCTCTCTTGACTTAGCTGCTGTTCAATATCTTCTGTAACAAGTCTCTTCGTGAAGCTAATAATGTTTGCAGCTTCGATGGGGTAGATGACTTCTGCTACCATAGGACTGACCTTCGGTATGCCCAGTACGAACACCACCCGGGCGAAAAGTACTAGCACAATTGAGCCCATCGATGGTGTGTAAGCGTGGAAATGCAAATGCCCAGACTCACCATGCCAAGAAGGAACACGAGGGTAACCACCACGATGACAAGCAAGGCTGGCCAGACGTGTGATGACGCTATCGACACATCAGGTGAGGCTTCCAAGATGAGCAAAGAGATCAACACAGACACGATGAATGGGATTGAAAGTGCAACATAGTTTCCCACGAGCTTACTGAGAAGAATCCGGCTGCGGGGGATAGAATTCGCTATCAGCAGGCGCAATGTGCCCATTTCCTTCTCGCCGGAGATGGAGTTAAAGCTTAAGATGAGAGCTGCCAGTGACACAATAAACGTCACGTTAAAGAGCAAATCTGGTTTTCCAAACAGAACGGACTCAGGATTTTCGGCACTGGGTCCTTTGACCGTGCGAAACAGCCCCATGTATGAGGTGATGACCTTGTCAGGCATGAAGGGAGCGACACCTGATGCGAAGACACTCAAGATCGGTGGAGGCCTGAAACCCTGTGCCTCTACGTAAGCACTGACCGGTGTCGCCGGGGTGCCGTGACGCTGCCGATACGTCTGGTGTTCCGTTTGATAGGTGGCCAGGCGCCGTTCGTAGTCCTTCCGCCTAACGTACATCCCCAGAGGAATGGGCAGTACGCAGAGAACGGTTGCTATGACAAAACGAAGGTCAAGCACTGTCTGTGCTATCTCTTTTGCAACCAGTGTGCGAAACATAGTTTGTCTCCGGCTCTCGGCTATGGATATTGGTTCTCACTTATCAGTTCCTGATATGCAGCCTCCCGAAGCTAACAATTGACAATCAATTTCGTCTGCGACTCAGCCGCACGCCAACCACTACGATGACCATGATGTCTAGCACCAATCCGCCTACTCGCAGCCAGGCGGCTGTGACGTTCGCTCGGCATCGATCGGAACGCTCACTCGCTTCCCGAATCCCTGTACAACATCACTGCTAGCTTGCCCCCTGACCTCGACTTCATACTCACCTGCTCCGATGTTAGCTCCAGCCTGCCAATACCTCCGGATCGATGGCTTCTTGTTCGATTCATTTTCTCGGTGGTCTTGAGCTCCGCCTCGGCTCTACAGCGCAATTGAGATACGGTCTCGGGGACGATATAGAACAGGGTTGATATAGCGTCCTTGCGCATATCCGCCCGACCGCCACCTCGTCCTGCCACCTATTTTAAGTATACAGGTTATTAATCAGAATTTCAAGCCATCCCGCAGACGCGATGCTCAAAAGGATCTGAGTGGCTACAATCGATATGTCATACCTGAACATGAAGGTCTTCGATCGTTCTCGATCGCAGGCGTCCCGCCTATGCCCGATGGCAGGACCGGTCCCGTCGCAAGTAGCCTCGATCTCTGTCGCCACGGCAGTTCTTCAAAGGCTTAATTCTGGTGGGCTGGGTATTGAGATCGGATGCAGTGCCTCGTATCATAGGACACGTAGGGCGCTGGAGCACAGGCTATGAAGTCAAATGGCGAATTGATGCAAGACTGGACCCTTACTTGCCGAAAGGAGCATTGGCATGAGAAAATCGCCTCTACTGATAACGGTATTTATCGGCGTTATCTTTGGATCTGAAGGCATTTCCGCGCGTGAGATACATGTCTCAAAGACGGGGAGCGATTCGGCTTCCGGCAGTTACGGTCAACCATATCTAACCATAAACAAGGCCGCATCCGTCGCGCAGCCCGGAGATACCGTGACCGTCCATGCCGGAACGTATCGGGAATGGGTCAAGCCCATCCGTGGTGGTACCGATGACAGCAAACGAATCACCTACCGAGCGGCGCCCGGCGAGGAAGTCATCATAAAAGGTTCCGAGCGTATCACCTCTTGGAAACCCGAGGTTGGCGGCGTTTGGAAAGTTGAACTGCCGAACTCATTCTTCGGCCAATACAATCCCTATGCGCTGACGGTTTCCGGGGGCTGGCTCAATTACGGCCAGTGGCATCATCGCGGAGACGTCTATCTTAATGGCGAGGCCTTCTACGAAAGAAAGACAGCACAGGAGGTGAAAGAGGCCGAGTACATGTGGCATTGCCAGGCAGATGAAAATGTGACGACGGTCTGGGCGAACTTCGGCAAGGCAAATCCCAACACGGAACTGACCGAGATCAACGTCCGGGAGAGTCTCTTCATGCCCGAGATCAGCGGGTTGAAATACATCACTGTTGACAGCCTACACTTCATGCACGCGGCTGCGAACTGGGCGCCACCAGGTTTGGAGCTGCAAACGGGCGCTGTCGGCCCACGGATGGGAAAGTACTGGATCATCCAGAATTGCGTGATCACCAACGCCCGTTGCGTTGGTATTATTCTGGGACATGCGCCGGGCGTTGACTATAGGGACATAGACGCCTATGGAGTTCACGTCATCCGCAACAATGTCATTCGGCGGTGCGGACAGGCGGGTATCGCCGGCCAGAAAGGGGCAACCCGCTCACTGATCTGCGACAATCTCATCGAAGACACCAACTATCGCAGGGAGTTCGGGGGTTGGGAAACTGCCGCAATCAAGTTTCACAATAGCGTGGACACCGTCATCAGCGGCAATCTGATCCGGGGTGTCTTTCGACAGGAACAGGGTGCTTTTGGGATTTGGATGGACTTCGGCAATCAAGGCACCCGGATCACCCGCAACATCATATACAAAACCGAAGCCGCCACCATTTTCCTGGAGATGGACCACGGCCCCACTCTTGTCGATAACAACATCCTGATCGGACAGCCGGTCAGGAGTAATTCCGAGGCCACGGTGTTTGCACACAATCTGTTTGTCGATTGTGGGTACGAGTACAACCCCGACACCCAACGTCGTTCTGAGTACTATAAGCCGCATACGACAGAAGCGGCCGGACGCAAATCCGGCACTGCCCAGGATGACAAGTGGTTCAACAATATCTTTGTCCGCCGGGGACTTGATCAAGTGAAAACAGCCCCAGGCTATGCATCGGATTACAACGTCTTTCTGGAAGGGGCCCAGAAGAGCTCCTTCGGCGACGAGAATAGCGTGGTCGCTCCTTATGTTACAGGACTGACCATCAAAGATCATCCACGAGGAGCCACAATTACGCTCTCTGTGAATGATGCGCCGTTCCAGGTGAAAGGGCCGCGGGTCAACGCTGAGTTAGTCGGTGTGTTTCCGACCGTCGGCCAAACGATCGAGGACCGTCACGGCAACCCTATTGAAGTGGACGCCGACATCAACGGCAAAAAGTATAAACGACCAATCTGCGGCCCACTCGCAGACCTTAAGAACGGTCTCAACACGATCGTTTGGCCAGTCGAGCAGCATCAGCAAAGATGATGCTGTGATCGAGAAAACCCCTGCGAGCCGGAGAACATACGGTGAGGATTAGTAGGGGGAGATAGGAATTAAGGCGGCAAATGGTGAGCAGTGGTTTTCAAACTGCTGACACGGTTACCCCGAAGTAGGTCCACCGTGCATGCTGTCAGCAGAAATGGGGCAAATTTGGCTTTGAATTAGAGAGCGACTTCAGTTCCCTGTTTCTGTGATTTTACCTTTATAGTATTTTCTTTCAAGAATAGTTTTTTCTTTTAGTCCAGCCCGCTTTGCCAGAATCTCATCTCATCTGCTAAAGTAAACATCCGGAGTGACATTGCCTGAGGATTCATGACGCCACCGGCTGTTGTGCCAACTGACAAACTTCGCTATCTCCTTCTGTAGTTGATCTGGCAACTCTCACACATGCAAGAAGACATGCTCCTTCACGGACCGATGATATGTTTCTGTTCTTCCAGTTGTCTGAGGATGATACAAAGAGGCACAGATATGCCCAATACCTTTGGCTTCCAGACACTGACCAGATTACTTCGAGACCAAAGCCTTGCCATTATCACTGAGTAGCTTGGCTCTGTTCTCAATAGGAGCATGGTGTATCCCCGTGACCCCACAAGCCAATTCGACAACATCACTGGATGAGCCGGAATCCACCTGGTTGCGCAGACGCAGGAACAATGTCCGCTGGCTGAAATCAGCCATGAGCGCTTCAGATAGTACCAGACCAAGCGATCCACGTTTAGATAGGTTGCATCTATCTGCCATAGCTGGTTTATGGGGTAGTCTTGCTGTGAAATTCCGCGGAAGCGGGGAAGGTTTCGGCTACCGGTTCATGTATAAGCCCTTGTTTATCCAGTCTCCCGTATACAGTCGACTCGGATACACTGAATCCTTTATTGTCAGTAACGGCTGTACGCTCTCGCACTTGACGATCGTGGACGTAGGATAAGGAACTATACGTTTTCTCTGTGAATAATGTTATAGTAGCAGCATCTGTTAAACCGACTGCAATTGTTCGCCTGGAAATATAGGGATGAAAAATGCTTGGGACTCATGTTACACACCTATTGGCTCTTTTGATTGTGTCGTCACTTTACGCTATTGCTAGCATAGGATGCCAAAAAGAAAAAGAGTCCGGGAATGGATTAATGACCGCACCACTGATTCGTAGCACCTTGTGGTATATTGCCCACGATCAGATAAGAACCGTTTGGCAAAAGGAGGACTTTGCCAGAGAAATACAATACCAAATAGACATTGGTTTTGACCTTTTATGGTTGTTGAACACACCCACTTTGATGGAGGAGGCACTTACGGCGGAGGCACAGGGGAACGCCCGCGATGTGCTTGAAATCATATTCCAGATTGCTGATGAAAACAATATGCACGTGCTTGTCGATTTACCCAAAGCCGGGTGGTATGGCAAAACCATATCAGAACAGGCGATCAACCTGAGCAAAACACATATCCGGAAATTTTTTGAACGGTATGGCAGCCATCCATCCTTTTATGGCTGGTATCTCAACTACGAAATCAATCCCATCTGTCCATCGGAACAGGATGAATCGAGATTTTGGCGACAGGTTTGGAGGACTATCGTGGCCGAATGTCATCGGGTTGCGCCAAAGACCGTAGTGGCTATATCTCCCTTCTTTCTACTGGACAAGGAGGGTCTACGGGGTTTCAGGTATCTCGAACCCCAAGAATACGAAAAATGGTGGAGTACGACACTGGCGGAAACAAAAATAGACATCCTGATGCTACAAGATTCGGGAGAGCATCTGCGTTTCTTTACCCTCGACCAACGCAAACCATTCTTTGCTGCTTTTGCAAGGGCCTGTCGCCGAGCAGCAACTCGATTCTGGATAAATGTCGAGACCGGGGAAGAGGACGTGAATGATTGGGGTGAACATTTCACGAACGTAGCCAAACGTCACAAACCCTGGGACTATTGGCGTTTCACACCCATTGCTTGGTTGGAACAGAAACTGCATTTGGCAGCCTGTTATGCCGAGAATATCGTTAACTGGGGCTACTATCCTTTCATGACACCCGACCCGTTACCCGGCCGAGAACTGCCGGGTCAGCAAGCAGCATATGGAGCCTATAAGGTCTACTTCAACAGAACCGTCAAGAGAAAGAGCTACTCCAATAAATATTCTGGCTAATCGATTGTTCGTCAATCATTCAAATTACCACTTACTATTCACCGCTGGCCAGATTAGACTTTAAGGCCCAACTGTGATGTGTACCAGCAGCTATCGGATATGATCCTAATGGAACGAAAAAATTCTTACCGCTGTTGCGTTATAACCGAGTTAAGAGCCTTGAGGTAGGCGCCATCGGGGTCAGCTTTGGTCGGTGCTATGTATCCACCCTCGCCGAATTCAT
>Ga0153916_10004939_pt1 | contig 10131 bp, 5 predicted proteins | sample Opewatmetagenome_FD_109642 | JGI IMG/M metagenome (GOLD analysis project Ga0153916, IMG submission 109642) | Freshwater wetland microbial communities from Ohio, USA - Open water 3 Core 3 Depth 4 metaG | ecosystem: Environmental > Aquatic > Freshwater > Wetlands | place: USA: Ohio, Lake Erie, Old...
GCAAGCTGGTGTTTGTGGACTTATAAAGACCTCGGTCTGCAAGGAGTCGTCAGCCCGAGACCCGACTCGCAATGGGTTCAAAAGATCAAACCAGTGCTTGAGAAGAAAGCTATCCTGGGAGCAGACTCATGGGGAGGGTCGGATCACCACATCCGTCAAATCATGGAACCCATCGAGCAGACCTTCGCGGAGTTCTTTCCAAATCACCACCCCTTCCCTTTTGACACCCGCTGGCACATCAACCGAACAGTCCGGCACATTCTCCTGTCCGAACCACTCCTGGAAGATTTTCGCCTGTTGCTCCAAGGGCTGAGACTCAACGAAATCGATGGTCTGATGTCAAGTTTTCAGTTCAGAAATTGTCGTCCGCGGGAGAGGCTGTGCCAGATCGTGCAACCAAGATAGACCACAACCTTTTTTCGGCTAATCAACTCAACCAACGGAGGACCGAATGAAAAGTCATCTGACTCTACAGACCCGCTTTTACCGTCTCTTCCCATCCACAGGATACCTTGGCTATGGGTATGAGGAATATCAGGCAGAATACAGCCGGTCAGCTTTCCTGGTGATAGACGTTTATGGATTGGGTTTCCATCCGGACGATCCATTACCTTCCTTCAGTAAGAGCGGGCATGCTGCTGGGGATCGACCTGCCCTGGCGTGGTTGGGAAGCTCACAACACGAGGACCGGATCATTAAAACCGCGCTTCTGCCGGCTTTGAATGCAGCCAGGGAAATTCACTTGCCGGTTATCTACCTGAATAACAGTGCTCCAAAGATCGGATTAAAGGACTCGGAATTTGGCAAAGTCCTCAAGCGCCAGCTGAACACCGACATGGAGAGAATGTTTGCCGAGGATGATATCGATCCGAAAGAATACCATTATGGCGATTCTGACCACGTAAAAATATCGAAACTGCTTACGCCTCGCGAGAACGAATATTTCATCCGTAAACACGTCTACAGTGGCTTCGTGGGGACCAGGTTGGACCTCTTACTGCGTTACCTGGATATCAAGAACCTGTTCACGGCAGGCTTCTCGGCGGATGCCTGCCTGATGACCACGATCATTGATGCCTTATGGCGGAATTATAAGGTGGTCATGTTGCGCGACTGTACCCTGGCCAACGATTTCCCGGAGGAACAGGCTGAGCTCCTCGGCACTCAACGCATGGTCAAGATGCTGGAATCCTTGTACTGCGTGTCAGTCACCTCGGAAGAGTTCATCCAGGCAACCAAGGAATTCACCAGGGAACCTTGATCAATCCGTTATTGAGAATGAAATGGCGGCCACCGAAAGTGGAGGCAATTGGACTGATGCCTTCCCATCATCCAACATAATGCGGTTAAAATCCTGGCTTTTTATAGTATCGGGATGGTCGAAGGTGTTAGCCGCATCCGCATCGGGTCCAGTGACCAATTCTGCTGAGAGAAGAGACTTCAATTGAATACCACCGGGAATAATCTCGACCCGCGCGGATTCTTCTACACTGCGGTTAACCAAAAAGGTATGCAGGACCCCTTTACCGAGAATGGCGCTCGTATCGATGGTATGGACGAACCCATATTTGGGACTCTCGTAACCGGGCCCTTTGACCACCGGGCGTAACGCGACACCCTCGCGCCGTTGGGCATACATTAACAGGGGGTAGTAAATCGATTGCATTAACAACTGGTCCCCGCGAGTCAGTATAGGGGCAATCACATTCACGATTTGGGCGAGATTGGCAATCTTGACTACGTCGGCATGGCGGAGAAAGCTATTGAGAAAACCCGCCACGACCAATGCATCTTCCAGGGTATATTCCTCTTCCACCAGGTGTGGAGCGAATTTCCCGTGACCATTGACAGGCACATCAACTTGAGTCCGATACCAGACGTTCCACTCGTCAAAACACAGGTAATAACGCTTCTTACTGCGAGCTTTCGCCTGGGCGTAACGGCAAACTGCATCCAACTCCTCAATTTGCTGGTCGATCGAATTGGTTATCGCCAGGTAATCGGCGGTGGTGTCTTTCCATTTCCCGACATACCGGTGCAGGCTTATATAATCAGCATAGCTGCCGACATACTCGAGCACGACCCGGTCCCATTCCATGTAAGTCGGGAGACCTGTTTCGCAAGAACCGCACACAACAAGCTCTATCGAGGGATCAGTGTCCTTCATGAGCTTGGCAGCCTGTTGGGCGCGGATCGCATACTGGTCAGCAGGGACATGACCAAGCTGCCAGGGGCCATCCAGCTCATTTCCCAGGCACCACAGCTTAACGTCGTACGGCTCGGTACCCAAATTAGCCGCGCGCAGGTTGGAATATTTCGTCCCTACGGGGCTGTTGCAGTATTCAACCCAGTTACGCGCCTCTTCGGGGGTGCCGGTGCCCAGGTTAACCGTAATCATCGGCGTCCAACCCATCATCCTGGCCAACCGGATGAACTCGTCTGTCCCAAACTGGTTAGGCTCAATGCTGTTGGCAGCTAAATCCCGGACTACCGGACGCATTGGGCGCGGCCCCACCCCATCCAGCCAGTGGTAACCGGAAGAAAAATTTCCTCCCGGATAGCGCACGGCAGTAAAAGACAGGCGCTTGAAACTATCCAAGACATCTTTGCGGAAACCATTTTCATCGGCATGTTTCGACTGTGGGTCATAAACCCCCTCATAAACGGCGCGCCCGATGTGTTCGAGAAAACCGCCAAAAATCCGCGGATCAACACGGGCAACCGGGTAATCACGGTGTAAGATAACCTGCGTGAGATCCATTCTAACCTTCCCTTTCCCTACCCCGGCAGACTAATGGGTGGCAGTGGGTTGCTTTACACTTATCTTATCATAACCTTACCCCAAATCCTTTTTTCCTTGTATAATCTTTATTCTATGTCCATTGCATCACCTAAACAGACCCTGCCCTTCGGCGAGTACCTCCGCTTCCTCCGCCGCTACCTGAAATCCAGGCTGCACCTGGCTATCTTCCTGGGACTCACCTTGCTCGTCAGCATCAGCTTGCAGATCGTCAACCCTCAGATCATGCGGACCTTCATCGACATCGCCCGCGCCGGTGGGGACCTCGTCCTGCTCAGGAACCTGGCCCTGATATTCATCGGCATCGCCGTTGTCCAGCAAATGATCGGCGTCCTGTCTGTCTACATCACCGAGAACCTGGGTTGGGCAACCACGAATGCCCTGCGCCTGGACCTGGCTCATTATTGTCTGGGTCTGGATATGTCATTCCACGCCGCTCATACCCCCGGCGAGATGATCGAGCGCATAGACGGGGATGTGATGGCTCTCTCCAACTTCTTCTCTCAATTTATCTTGCAGGTTTTCGGGAATGGCCTGCTCGTACTCGGTGTACTGGTCGTGTTGACCCGCGAGAACTGGCGCGTCGGTTTGACCCTGGGAGCATTCGTGCTCCTCACCGTGGTCATTTTGCTGCGCCTGGCGAATATTGCCGTGCCTAGCTGGGAAAAAGAGCGCCAGGCCAGCGCTGACCTGTACGGTTTTTTGGAGGAGCGCCTTTCAGGCACCGAGGACATCCGCTCGAACAACGCGATGAATTATGTCCTGGATCGCTTCTACCGCCTCACCCGCGATTTGATGCGTAAAACCCTGCGGGCTGGCATCCGTTGGAGCGTCTTGATGAATACCACCTGGGTGCTCTTTGCCGTTGGGAACTCTCTGGCGCTGATCGTCAGCGCCTATCTCTACATGACCAACGCCATCACCCTCGGCACCGTTTTCATGAACGTTTATTACACCAACATGATCAGCTGGCCCCTCGAGCGCATCACTCAGCAGTTCCAGGACCTTCAACGCGCTGGCGCCAGCCTGGTGCGCATCCTGGGCATCCAGCGCATCCAGGGCAAGATCCCCGGTGAGGCGAATTTCGACCTGCCTGCCCAGGCCAATTTCTCGCCGGGACCGCTGGCGGTGGTATTTGAAGATGTCACCTTTGGATACAGTGACAGCGTCGCCTCGGGCGCTAAAAAAGCCGTCCCACAGGAAACGAAAAGTGCTCCAAATGGCGATCTTGCCGAAAAAGAAATGGTCCTATGCAATATCTCCTTCCATTTGGAGCCGGGTAAAGTCGTCGGCCTGCTGGGTCGCACTGGCAGTGGTAAAACCACCCTCACCCGCCTGCTCTTCCGCCTGTATGACCCTGACCAGGGCAGCATCAGCCTGGGTAACAATGGCAGGCTCCAGGATATCAGCCAGGTCGCCCCGCAAGAGCTACGGCGACGCGTGGGAATGGTCACCCAGAACATCCAGCTCTTTCATGCGACCGTGCGTGAGAACCTGACTTTCTTCGACCTCAACATTCCGGACGAGAAAATCCTGGAGGCTATTCGCGATCTGGGTTTGTGGGACTGGTTCAAATCCCTGCCCAAGGGTCTGGACACCGAGCTGGAGTCCGGTGGTGGTGGTTTATCCGCTGGGGAGGCCCAGTTGCTCGCCTTCACCCGGATCTTCCTGCGCGATCCGGGCTTGATCATCCTTGACGAGGCCACTTCCCGATTGGATCCTGCTACAGAGCACCTGATCGAACAGGCGGTCGATAAGCTCATCCAGGAGCGCACTGCCATCATCGTTGCCCACCGGCTGGGCACTGTCCAGCGCGCGGACAACATATTAATCCTGGAGGATGGTCAGGTGATCGAATACGGCGATCGCCTCCAGCTGATGGGCGACCCATATTCCCGCTTTTATCACCTGCTTGAAACCGGGCTGGAGGAGGTGCTCATATGAGCGATGCGCAGAGCCTCACCCAGGAAACCACGCCTCCAGAGCAGGCGCGCGAAAAGCCCCCTAAGAAATCCTGGCGTTATTTCGTCGAGATGATTCGCTACTCTTTCTGGCTATACCTGGCGGTAGTTGTCATGCGCCTGTTTATTTTTACCGCCACCCCCCAGATCACCGGGTTACTCACGCGGGAGTTTTTCAATACCCTCAGCGGCGATTCTAAGCTGGGTTTTAATTTCCAGACCATTGCCGCTATCCTGGTTGGGCTGGCGGTGGCGCGCGCCATCGTCATATTAGTCGATATGTACGCCTCCAACCTGTATAACTTCCGCACGGGAGCCTTGCTACGCAAGAATTTAATCACCCGCATACTCGAGCGCCCCGGATCCAGGGCTGTGCCACAGTCCGCTGGTGAGGCCATCAGCCGGTTCCGCGACGACGTAAACAACTCGGTTGAGTTTACATCCCAGGTGCCTTTCATCATCGGGCAATCCCTCTTCGCCATCATAGCTTTTGGGACGATGTTACGCATCAGCGTGGTAGTCACCCTCTTCGCTTACGTCCCCTTTATCCTCTTGATCCTGGTCGGCAACTGGGCCATGAAAAACGTTGAGAGATACCGGGCAAACAACCGCAAGGCAGCCGGGCGGGTCACCGATTTTATTGGTGAGATCTTTGGAGCCGCCCAGGCGGTCAAGGTTGCAACCGCCGAAAAGGACGTGCTCCAGCGCTTCGCCCGATTGAATGAAAGCCGTCGCAAGGCTGCTATCACCGACCGTCTCTTCATGGCTTTCGTCGACTCAACGATCTGGAATTTTATGAACGTGGTTACCGGGATCATCCTACTCCTGGTAGCTACCCAATTGAATACCTCCAGCCCGGGTGGTCCCAAGATGACCCTGGGTGACTTTTCCTTGTTTGTGTATTACCTGGGTTATACTACTGAGTTCACTGCCATGACAGGTGTGCTCATGGCCTGGTTCAAGCAGGCGGGCGTGGCGCTGGCGCGCATGATCACCCTCCTGCAGGGCGCTTCACCCATGACCCTCGTCAAACATACTCCCGTCTACGTCACCGGCGAGCTTCCTTCGATCCCCTTCACACCCAAGACGGACGAACACCATCTGGAAGAACTGGACGTGACAGGCCTGACTTTCTTGTATGAGGATACCGCCCGCGGCATTGCAGATGTCGATCTACGGCTCAAGCGCGGCTCCTTCACCGTTATCACCGGACGGATCGGATCGGGGAAGACCACCTTGCTCAAGACGCTGCTTGGTCTGCTTCCCAAGCAAGACGGTGACATCTATTGGAATGGCAGGCTGGTGGAGGATCCGGCAAATTTCTTTGTGCCCCCGCGCAGCGCTTACACAGGTCAGGTGCCGCTGCTCTTCAGCGAGTCGATCAAAGACAACATCCTGATGGGACTGCCAGAAGACAAGGTCGATCTGGAACAGTCCGTCTGGCTGGCGGTGATGGATAAAGATATTGCTGATTTAGAGCATGGGCTGGATACAGTCATCGGATCCAAGGGCGTCAAGCTCTCCGGTGGTCAGCGCCAGCGGACTGCGGCTGCTCGTATGTTCGTCCGCCAACCTGAGCTGCTGGTTTTAGACGATCTCTCCAGCGCCCTGGATGTGGAGACCGAACAGCAGTTGTGGGAAAGGGTATTCTCGCTCGAAGGGGTCACCTGCCTGGTGGCGACCCATCGCCGTCCCGCCTTGCGCCGGGCTGACCATATCCTGGTCTTGAAGAACGGTCGGGTGGAGGCGGAGGGCGACCTGGATACTCTCCTGGCTACCAGCGAGGAAATGCAGCGGTTATGGCAGGGTGAGCCTTTGTAATCAAAGTTGTTTTTATAGATGCAAAAATGAATTATCATGTAAAATAGTAATTGGAGTTAAGAAAGATAGATAACCTATTGGTAATTTGGATCCTTCCATGCAAAATGGGGTACACCAATGGAAACTTCTCTTGCGCTAATTATCGACGACGATCAGGATACCGCTGATCTGTTCAGGACGATCTTGGGTTTGGTGGGCTTCGAGTGTGAGGCGGTCTACACCGCTAAGGGAGCTCTGGTATACCTGGCTTCAAAAGACCCCGATCTTGTCTTACTGGACATGCGTTTGGGCCTGGAGCTTGATGGAAGTGATATTCTCTACCAAATTCGTTCCAACCCACGCTTTGATAAAACTCGGGTGATCGTAATTACTGCCTATCCTGGAATGCTGGCAAAAGTAGAAAACCTGGCCGACTTGATCCTGCTCAAACCAATCGAGATCGAAGGTCTGAAAACATTCGCCTCTCGCCTCACTCAATTACGCCCAAAATCCTATGTGTTCCGGGATCCGGTTTCGAACCTGTATAGCCAGAATTTCTTCATGACCCGCCTGGAACATGCTTTTGAGCGGAAGAAACGTTTTCCGGGATTCTTGTTTGCCACCATGGTGATTCAGTTCATAGTTAATCTCCCGGGCGACGCGCAGCTCCTTGAGGAGGAACGCGAACGGCTTCTAAAGCGAATGGCTGAAATCCTGACGAAAAAATTCCGACCTACGGATACCTTTGGCTATCTCGGCGGACAGCAAGTGGTGGCCTTATACGAGGACCTCAAAAAACCGGATGACACATTCATTATCATTCACCGGTTGCGCGAAGACTTATCGGTGGAGATTGATATGATGGGCGGTCCACGGCGTGTCACGCCTGTTATTGGCGCGGTGTTAAACTACCCTCGTTTCAAAAATCCGGATGAAATTTTGAAAGCTGCGATCGAGGCTCTGGATCGGGCACTCCAATTAAAAGGGGAGTATTTCGTGGTCGCGGAGTGATCGCCAGAGGCACGGTTAAAATAACTGGGCACAGCTAAAAAGCGGCTGTGCCCTTACTTGTTAACCGAACGGTCACGGCTCAAAGGTAGCTGTACTCTTACGCGGTTTTTTGTCCTTATGGCATATTGACCGTCAGGTACTCCGCCGGCAAGGCCTGGACCTGGATCTCGAATAACCGTCCATCCTCAAAATACCCTTTGAATACCCACACCGGCTGAACGTACAACCACGGGCGCAGCATCGGATCGTCAGCTGCCGTACTGCTGCAGTGCAGCAGCGAGATCGCCGTATAAGCTAACTCAACCTGGTCGATGGTCACCTTGCCAACCAGATACTGGTCTGTGTCGAACCCGCCGCCTGTCTCCTGGGTGTGGTCGATGACATAGGGCTGGTTGCTGGTGATCAGATAACCAGACAGATCGGTCAAGCCGTCAGCCATGCTGGTGGACAGCTCGGAGATCACCGGGTAACCGCCAAAGGTCTTGCCAGGGATGGCGACACCCTCTATGATGATACTGCCTCCCCCTGGACCAACCAGGCAGCTGGCGCCACAGCCGATCGAATTCTTCAGGACGTACTGCGCTCCTGACTGGGTGGTGAACAGGATCAGGTCCTTCCCTTCCAGGGTAACGGCCGACTGAGTGCCGATCCAGGCCTGCACTCGCAAGCCCGGGTAAGCTTCTACGAAGCGGTCAACATTGATCACCGGGTAGCCATCCTGCAGCCTTATCACCTGTCCCCAGATTTTAACAGGCAGGTTTTGGAACCGTTCGATGCCTCCCAGGCCTACGCCCTCCAGGCGGAAGTACCAACCTTCGGGAGAAAGCACCCCGGGTTCCACCATAAAACCAACCTCCGTAGTGGTCCTGTTATCCGCAAATTTTTGGATATTCACGTTGACCGTCCCCACCAGGTCTTCCACAGGGTCGCCCTCCTGAAGGGGACTCACCGACGGGGTTGGGGAGGGTGGCAGTGAAGCCTGACCGATATTGACCAGGGAAAAGCCTCCACCTCCAAAGTCGGCGTTCTCCGGACCGCCGCCACCGCCTCCGCCCCCACCGCCACATGACATACTGGAGTTATAGGAATTGGGATAGGTGCCGCTTGCAATGAAAGACCAATCCAGGGTGGGCTGGGTCCCAGCCTGGATAACGCCCCGGATATCGATGCGCGCCTGATCAGCCAGGTTGGCAGGCAGGTCGGGTACGATCAGGGTACGCCCGTCATCGGCAACTAACACCCCCTGGTTCCCCTGTCGCCGGATGACGCCCGAAAGGTTCTCGTCGATCAGGTTGGTGATCTCCCAACCTGTAACGTTAAACACACGCCTGCCCGTCGTATCTTGGAAAATCTGCCCCCACACGTGCAGGAACCGTCCGAGCGTGTTCTGGATGATCAGGTTTTGGATGTTCCCTTCCAACGTAAATTGGTCGAACCACACCTGTGGGCTCCCGCCAGCCTCCGCCGGCTGCATAATTGAGGCGTAACCGTATAGATCGACGGGCTGACCTGTGGGATAAGTGCGCACCCACGACTGGTAGGTGACTGGCTCCTGAGGAGAGAGCACAGCGTACATCGAAAGCTGGCTGGCCTGGCGTGAAGACAACCGCTGCCAGGCCTCCTGAGCGGACAGGATCGAATATTGACCCACCGGCTGGTAGTTATGCTGGCTATAGCTGACCTGGGTCACCTGCCCGGCAGCGTTCACGGAGACATCGATCCACTCAAAATCGCTGGAGCTGCCAATCCCAAAAATCACCGGGATATTATCCAACAATTGCCCGAAACGTACACCACCACGTGAGTAAGGTAACGGTTCAGTCCGGTAAGGTTGGTTGAGTAAGCCTCGCTCTTGTAGAAAGGCTGTGGCAATGGCTACCTGCTGATCGAAAGGAGGCAAGTTGCCGTTATCATCGAGGGCGGCGGTATTATCCGGAGTAAAGTTAAACTGGTCAGGATAGTTGAAAAAGCGCACTCGACTCATCTCGTTGGAGATATTAATGATGGACATACCGAACCCTTCACTCGGTTCCTCGAAGGCGTCACCCTGCACGCCCAGGCTGGCGGCTACCTGCCGGGCGCTCTCGACAGTGATAGCCTGGGAGAGCTGCTGGGAATAGACCGTTACCTGGTCAGGCTCGGTGGGGAGTGGGGTGTTAAAAGTGAACTCGATGTTGGGGAACAGGCTTACGGCTCCAGGTGGTAATGGCGCGGGTGTTGGGGTAGGCGCGACGGTTGGGGTGGGTGCTGAACTGGGCATGGTCGTTGGGACAGGCGTGTCAGCGACCTGTGTCGATCCTGACTCAGTGGGTTGGACTTCAGTCAGGGTAGCTTGCGCCATAGGGGTAGGCCGGGGTGCAAAGGTCCGGATGCCCCAGCTTAAAACGACAAAGAACGCGATCGCCGCCACTGCCCAGGCGGCACTCCTCACAAGTTTTTTAAACATGAGTCCTCTCCTTGCTTGGATATGGATTTTCCCGAGGGTAGAGGCCAGCTCACGTTCAGTGGGAGGCTTTTCCTGCCAGCGCTTTTGCAGCGCGCTCGCCAGGCGCGCCTCCA
>Ga0153916_10004940_pt1 | contig 10130 bp, 10 predicted proteins | sample Opewatmetagenome_FD_109642 | JGI IMG/M metagenome (GOLD analysis project Ga0153916, IMG submission 109642) | Freshwater wetland microbial communities from Ohio, USA - Open water 3 Core 3 Depth 4 metaG | ecosystem: Environmental > Aquatic > Freshwater > Wetlands | place: USA: Ohio, Lake Erie...
AAAATATATATCCCCTCCTTTCCAAGGAGGGGTGGCGGCGAAGCCGACGGGGTGGTTGGGACACGGCACGAGGTTTGGTTAACACAGCTCTTAGTATAAGGACGCAATCATGAATTACTGGCTGATGAAATCAGAGCCGGATATCTTCGGCATCGACGACCTGCGCGAGCGCCCCCGCCAAACCGAACCGTGGGACGGCGTACGCAACTATCAGGCGCGCAACATGCTGCGCGATCAAATGAGAAGAGGCGATCATGCCTTTTTTTACCACTCAAACTGTAAAGAGCCCGGCATCGTCGGCATTATGGAAATCGTACGCGAAGGCTATCCCGACGACAGCGCATGGGACCCAAAGAGCCCTCACTTCGATCCCAAAAGCACGCCGCTGCAACCGCGGTGGTATAAAGTGGACGTGCGTTATCAGCTAAAACTCCGCCGCTGTATCACGCTTCAAGAGCTGAAACGGCACCCCGAACTGGCCGCTCTGCCCTTGCTGAAACGCGGCAACCGCCTGTCGATCATGCCCGTCACGCCCGATCAATGGCGGCGTATCCTAATTCTGGAATAAATTCCCAACGGCCTCCGCGACACCCTCCGCCGCTCATTTTCACCGCCGTCATTCACGCCGCCACGCATCCTGCACAACGCGAAATAATGCATACGTCATGGAATATTCGCGCTGCGCGCTCGTGTCGCATCACAAAGAAATCACCCCGCGAAGGTTCGGCAAGCATGCCAAAATCGCCGCCGATGGCAAAAACTCATTGCAAAAAAAACTTCCATTTTTGGCTAAAGAAATGTACAACATTGTTCGATAGTGTTTTCGAGTAGGTAAACACTCTTTGCTTTTTGAAGAAGTTGTTTATACTTAGTAGCGAACACTACGTTCACAATGGAGGATACAAAATGGCGACAAAGAAGAAAGCGACTTCAAAGAAGAAGTCATCTGCCAAGAAGAAAGTGGTAGCCAAAAAAGCTACCGCCAAGAAGAAAGCCGCTTCCAAGAAGAAGGCCACTAAAAAGGCCGCTTCCAAGAAGAAAGCTTCACGCCGGAAGACTGCGTAGTAATTTTCGGCACCAGTAGTACGGTACGAAGGGCCTGCCACAAGCAGGCCCTTCGTGTATCCGGGGTCGGCCGACGAAGATCAGAATAATAAGCGCGAAGGCCGCAAAATAAGGGCTAACGCAGAAACAGGGCATAACCGGGATTGGCGGTTTCGTCCGCGTAGTGGTAACCCGTCTCCTTCAGAAAACCTTCCAAACGCCGTCGCTCGCCGGGCGGCACCTGCATACCCACCAACACCCGGCCGTAGGCGGCGCCGTGATTGCGGTAGTGGAACAGGCTGATGTTCCAACGCTGGCCCATGCTGGTAAGAAAACGCAGCAAGGCGCCCGGGCGTTCGGGAAACTCGAAGCGATACACCACCTCGTGTTCAGCGCCGGTGGCGCGCCCGCCCACCATGTGTCGCACATGCAGCTTGGCCGTTTCGTCGTCGGTAAGGTCGGTGACCGGATAGCCGTCGGCATGGAGGCGCGCCACGATCTCGTGCCGTTCCTGATCCCCGCCGCGCAGTTGTACGCCGGCGAATACGCGGGCCTCGCCCACATCGGAATAACGGTAATTGAATTCGGTGATGGAACGCGCGCCGATGGCCTCGCAGAAGGCGCGGAAGCTGCCGGGGCGCTCGGGGATGGTCACCGCCAGTATCGCCTCGTTGCGTTCGCCCACTTCGGCGCGCTCGGCGACATGGCGCAGGCGGTCGAAGTTCATGTTGGCGCCGCTGTCGATGGCCACCAGGTGCGCATCGCCGATCTTGGTCCGCTCTACATAACGCTTCAATCCGGCCACGGCCAAGGCACCCGCCGGTTCGGCGATGGAACGGGTATCGTCGAAGATGTCTTTGATCGCCGCGCAGATCTCGTCGGTGCTGACCAGGATCACCTCGTCCACGCATTGCCGGGCGATACGGAACGGTTCCTTGCCGATCTGTCGCACCGCCACGCCGTCGGCGAAGATGCCCACCTGTTCCAATACCACCCGTTTACCACTCTCCAAGGCGCGATATAAGGTCGGCGCGTCAGCCGGCTCCACGCCGATCACCTTCACCTTGGGATAGAGCGCCTTGACGTAACTGGATACGCCGGCGATCAGGCCGCCGCCGCCCACCGGCACGAAGATCGCGTGGGGCGGCGCCTCGTGCTGGCGCAAGATCTCCATGGCCACCGTGCCCTGCCCGGCGATGACCTCGGGATCGTCGTAGGGATGGATGAACACCAGGCCCTTTTCCTCGGCCAGCTTGACGGCGCGGGCATAGGCCTCGTCGTAGGTATCGCCGTGCAACACCGTCTTGGCGCCGAGCTTGCGCACCGACTGCACCTTGATGTCGGGCGTGGTGCGCGGCATCACGATCAGGGCCTGTATCCCCAGGCGGTGCGCGGCCAGCGCCACGCCCTGCGCGTGATTGCCCGCCGAGGCGGCGATGACCCCTCGGGCGCGCTGTTCGGCGTCGAGATGGACGATCTTGTTATAGGCGCCGCGCAACTTGAAGGAGAACACCGGCTGCAGGTCTTCGCGCTTCAGCCACACCGTGTTGCCCAGACGCTCCGACAGGGAACGCATGACGTCCAGCGGCGTTTCGATCGCCACGTCGTAAACCCGGGCCCTGAGTATCTTTTCGAGGTATTTTTTCGGCATGGGCTTAAATTAACAGCTTCTCGCAAAACTGCCTAGCAGGACGCAATGCGAGGGAGTAAGATTTTCAATCGCTCGCAGATACCCCGAACATTTCAGGCCCGACAGCGACAGGCTATTGCAAGCGGACGATCATGTGCCAATCCAGCAGCGCCGCCAATAAGGCGCCTTATTGCACGACGAGATGGGCGATTAATTTGCCTTACAGGGCCTGGGTAGCCGGATTAATCCTCTTGCTCTGTCATCCCGGAATCAAGCAGGCATCCGCCCGGGAAAATCAGCCCACCGCCCTCGGCGGAAAATACGGCTTGTCGATGGATATCAACGGCGAGTACAAGCCCTCCGATCTGGGAATCACCGCCAACCCCTGGTACCGCTATGTCTATCACAAGGAGCAAGATCCGCTGTGGGACGGACTGTACCTGGAGGGCGGCGGACTATTCATGCTCAATCCCGCCTACGGTCAAGCCGGCGCCTATCTAGAATGGATGCCGATCACAATTTTGCAGCTGCATGTCCAGCTGGACAGATACCTGTTTTTCGGCCAATACGGCGCGCTAATGGCCTTTGATGACAGGAATGCCCGGTTCGGGGACCGCGCATTGCGGACACATCAAGGCAAGGAGATGACCGGCGACGCCAACCGCCTATTGCTGCAACCGACTTTTACCCTGACGGCCGGGCGCATGGTTCTTTCCAATGAGACCGATTATGCCTTTTACAGCTTTGAACCCAATGACGCTCAGACCGGCGCCTATTTCTGGGAGCTGGAGTACGACACCCTTTTGAAAAAGCGTGACAGGCTCATTGCCGACACTCTCTCCCTGCTCTATGAGTTCGATCCGGGCAAGAAACAATCGCTGCTGATTGGGCCGTATTATGAAGTGGTCCACGCCTACGGATCGAGACTGACGCGCCAACGCATGGGCATTTCATTTGATTATGAACTGCCGACTGGTCACGGCCGCTGGCAACGGCCCCGCCTCTATTTGCAAACCGGGGCCAACGTCCAGGACAGAAATGCCCAGGGCCAGCTCTATCTCGTGGGCGGCATAGGCGCCGATTTCGACATGAACTGACCCAGGTTGTGTAAAAACGTGAGCAGAGCCGGCGCGGCGATGGCCACCATCGCTTCTGCAAACAGATTTAGCTGCCGGCAGAGAATGACGAATTGACGGCAGACGTTGCGGATTGTTTTACCATTGTCGTCTTTGCGAAAATTGGCGATGGTCTTGAAATCGGGCATCAGGCGCCCGCTGAGCCACATCAACTCGACGTTCCGCTGGGCTTCCCGTTCCAGACGGCGACTGGACTGGACCCGATTGAGATAGCCGTATATATATTTTGAGAAGAACTGCCGGGTGATACGAGGGCCTGCCCGTCACCGCTGGATCAACGCCTTCAAATCCCAATTTGCCGAGATCAATCATCATCGATGAAGACATCAATTACTCGAACTGGATTATTATCGGTGATGTAGTCATCGAGACATTCAAGGAGCAAGGTGCTTTGGGTACGGCTTTCGCCTTGAACGAAACGTTTCATCCGTCCCCCCAAAGCGTGGCATGCCTTTATGATAGACGATAATTACGTTTTTACACGACCTGGACACAGACCGGACAGTTAGCCTTGCGGGGAATGGACATTCAACGCTAGAGCTAAGATGATATAATTTTAGACCTATCGGCCTTTAGCGAAATGGTATCCAACGCTTTGACTGAACTTCACTCTCAATACGCTCGTGTTGCTGGTTTATGCGAAAAGAAAAATATAAACGACACAATTAATATGATTAAGATCGCTGAAGCTGAGTAACGGCTTAACTCCAAGCCACCTTTACTGATCGGTTTGTCCAGGAAATCGCCAACGACCGCACCCAGCGGCCGCGTAAGTATGAATGCCGACCAAAAAAGGATTGTGTGGGAAATTCTTGTTCGGTAATAAGCCGCCGCAATAATCGCCAACATTATGCTAAACACTATTGCACCACCACTATACCCAAGCCCTGCCGTATCCGCCGCCCAATCACCGAGAGCAGTACCCAAGGTCTGGGAAAACATGATTGTTATCCAATAGAACATCTCGGATTTCGGCGAGCTTACCGTTTCCACTGCTACCGAGCCCAGCGTGCGATACCAAATAAATAGGGAAGCTATCAGCAATGTGAGCAGAATTGTCGTGCCACCAGCATAGCCGGTTCCAAGCGAACGGTCTGTGAAATCTGCCAACGTCGTTCCAACAGTTGTTGTTGCAATAATGGTTGTCCAATAGATAACCGGATGGAATTTCTTCGCAGCAACCTGAACCATTACTGCAACAATGAATATTGTTGCAAATACCCCGGTGCCGACGAGGTAACCAAGATTCATGGACATGGATACGGCGTCTCCACCAGTCTCCCCGAGGGTTGTTGCAAGAATTTTTATGGTCCAGAAGATGATTGTTACCTCTGGCACTTTGCTGAGTACCTCTTGCCTTCCTGTGTTCATTTTTACCTCATTTTCACAGCCAACCGTGGAGGAGCGGTGGTTAACAGGTAATAGCCGGGCGCCAGTCTCTGTACGTTTATAACAATACGGGCGAACATAATGCCACCTTAATTTTTTGATGCGCAAAGAATCTGGTGCCTTGGCGTCCGTATATAAATCCCGATAGTAATACAGTGATCGTCGACCAGGGTGGTAAGGCGATAGTTCGCTGTTGGTCGGCAGCGCCAGCACACGGTGTGCTGTGCCTACTTACGCCCTCGACCCAGAATTGCGGTAGGGATACCGGTTACCCAATACGCCCCTTAGCGAATTACCTCGCCCAACATATCCGCTTTGATGTAACGGGGAGGCGGGTTGGGGGAGCGCCGCAGGCGCGTCATCGGCTTGTGGCTGAGATAATACGTGGTATGCGCACCCAGCACCGGAAACCGTATCGTCCATTGCAAGACATGGGGAAACAAGGTGTGCAGCAGAATGCGCGTCCGCGTAAAGACATTCTTGGACTTGAGGAAGGCCCGCTGCGCCTCGGGGGGCAGCTGCTCTCCATAGACCTCGAAAAACCCCGAGAGGATATTATCGTCGAAATCATCGGGCACGGTCACCACCGCCACGCCGCCCGACGCGAGCTTTTCCGCCATTGCCAGGAACAGTTCGAAATGGCGCTGCAATGTCATTTTCTTTGGCTGCCGCGTGAACATCACCTCAATGTCGTTGATGATGATGTCGAAGGGCCCCTTGGAGTTCATGAACCATTCTATGGCGTCGCCGACGATCAATTCCAGGCGCGGATCCTGAAAGACCCCCTCATTCATGCGGACGAAATCCGGCTGCTTGGAGCACAGCTCGATGACGCCGGCATCGAGTTCCACCAAGGTAAGCTGCTTGACGCCGCGAAAGCGCAGAATATTGCGGGCCGCCAAGCCGTCCCCGCCGCCCAAGATAACGCAGCGCGCCGCCTTGCGCGCCAACATCATGGGCAAGGTGGCAACACTCTCGTGGTAACGGGCCTCTTCGCGGGAACATACCTGCGGCCAGCCGTTCAGGCTCAATAGATAGCCGCGGTGGTCCTTGGTGAAGTCGATACTCTGATAGCGGCTCTTCTTTTTCCAAAGGATGGTTGGATCGAGAAACGGGTTGGTTTGTGGATTCGCGGTATTCAGGTTGGTTACGCTCATCATTGAACTCCTAGTTTATGCCGTTCCGCCGGGTCGCGGCGGTGAAACGGCTGCTGCCTGCTCGAAGTATCCGTCCGGTCCGGCATGGCGGGTGACGGTTTTGATTTGGCCGATGCCCAGGACTCGGGAAATAGATCGCGGAACTCCGGAAAATCCTGCCAAACCCGTGCCGGGGTATCAAAAGCCAATTGCTCGCCGGCATCGAGCAACAAGACCTTATCGACGTCGGACAGCATCGCCGGCCGATGAGAGACGATGAAGGTGGTGCGATCCATGCACAAATGACGCAGCGCAGACAGCAAATCACGCTCGTAGGTGACGTCCAGCGCCGACGTAGGTTCGTCCAAGAGCACTATGCGCGGGGAGCGTAAGAAAAGCCGCGCGATGGCGATCCTTTGCCGCTGCCCGCCCGACAAAAATACCCCCCGCTCCCCGGCCACCGTTTCATAGCCCTGCGGCAATCCGCTGATAAATTCATCCAGACCCGCCGCGGCGGCCGCTTCACGAATGCGCTGAGGCGAGGCGGCGGATCCCAGTGCGATGTTTTCGGCCACGCTGCGATTCAATAAGAGTATGTCTTGAGGCACCACCCCAATGAGCCGTCGCCAGGCGCTCAAACGGATGCCGCACAAGTCCATCCCATCGACGGCGATATGTCCTTGTTCCGGTTCCTGTATGCGCAGCAGCAAGTCGAGCAGCGTGCTATTGCCGGAGGCATTGCGGCCGACGACCGCGACCTTCTCGCCCGCCTCGACCCTGCAATTCAAACCGTTCAAGGCCCGCCGCGGCGCCGCGGGATAGCGATAATTCACGCCTTCAATAGCGATCTCTCCCTTGACATCGGCCGGCGCGAGCGCATCGGGCCTGTCATCGGTGTCACGCGTTATCTTCATAAGATCGTCCAGTCGCGCGGCGGAGACGCTCGCCTTTTGCAGGCGCGGAATGACGCGCGAGAAACGGGACATGGGGTCGGCCGCCAGCTCCATATACGCCAGGAACGCCACCAAGCCGCCCGCGGTCAATGATCCGTGCAACATCGCCCAGCCGCCGAAGATCAGCACGATGACGACACCGGAATACTCTGCAAACCCCAGAAAGGGCGCCACCGCGGCGTTCACGGCCCCGCTTTTTTCCAAATGAGCGGTATGGCGGCGCGAGGCCTCCTCGAGATGCCTCTGCTCCTCGTGCGAGGCATCCAAGGCGGAGAGGGTGCGCGCGGCGGTCAAGCCCTCCTGCATGCGCACCGTGAGATCGGCCGTACCCTGCATGGCGCTGTGCTGCGCCTTCCAGCCGCGTTGCCCCAGCACGAATGCGAACAAGACCGAAGAGGCCAGAAACAACGCGAAGATAAGCGCCAAAAACGGATTGAGGAAGAGCATCGCCGCCATGAGCCCCAGCAAGGTACATACATCGAAGGGGACTTCCGATACCAGATCAAGGGTGGAGTCCTGCAGGTTCTGAACATCGGTCACCAGATGAGTCAGAAACTCGCCGATCTTGCGTTCGGCCAGGAAATTCTGCGACTGCGCCTGAATGCGTCCGTAAAGCCGCTCGCGCAGGCGCGCCGAGCCTCGATAAACGATGCGGTTGTAATATCGGTTCAACAAGGCGCTGCTCAGATACTGGACCGCGGCCACCGCGAGGATCACACCGCACATCCACAGCACATCCCGGAAAATGGCAGCGATGGGCGTTGCACCGCGGCCGTCCATGATGGTGTCGATCACGATCTTGACCATCCAGGGCATCGCAACATCGGCCGCGACCACCACGAGAATCAGTATCAGCGAATAGGCGATTACGCCCGGCGTCAGATAAAATTTCCGGGCAATATGGAGCAGTGATTGCAGCCGTGGGCGAGTATCGGTCTGCATTAGAACCGCCCCTTCATGAGCTGCATTTTCGCATGATATTCCTCAGCCAGCATCCCGAAGAAATGAACGTCTTCATGGCGTCCCGGCGATTCCGGCTTGATATAGGCCCGCAGACAGGCCTCTTCCTTCATCACCCTTTTGAATACCGACAATGAGGTGCTGTTGTGTCCATAAATAAACGCATAAATCTTGTGCAGGTTCAGCATGCGGAACGCGGCATATCCAACCTTCTCCACGACCGCGGCTGCCGCCAGCGAACCCCGCATCTCGCCGGGGCCGACGAAAACAACCGCCTCGGCGTTGCGGCTGATCCAATTGATCCAGATGAAGTGGATCAATCCGATAGGCTGGCCCCGGCGCTCCACCAACAGCCCCAGGCCCCCATCCCGGTAAGGATCGCTGGTCTCGAACAAGGCCAGGGTTTCTTGCATGCGCGTGAAATCGATGGAATCGTCTTCAATCCCCGCCCTTACCGCCGGATCGCGCAACCACCGGCGCAATATCGCATGATCACCAGGAACGATGCGGCGCAGCACGGTTTTTCCCCGCGCAGCGTCAACCACGGCGCTCCTCCGTCATCCAGGCATGCACCGCGACATCATGCAGCCGGCCGTCGTGGAAATAATGCTCGCGCAAAATGCCTTCCTTGCGAAAGCCAAACGACTCGATCAAAGCGATCTTTTCCACGCTGGAGACCAGCATGAAACTTTGCAGCCGCGTCAAACCGCTCTTCGCGGCACAAGCTTGAACGTACTCCCAAAACAAGCATGCCTTTTCCGAGCCCACGGCCGGATATTGGCAAAAGAACGTGAAGTCGAGATTCGCCAAATCATGCTCAAGCTGAAAATCATGCAGGGCAAAATAGGCGGACGGCGCGGACACCGGACCTAATGTCCATAACCCCATGTCATCCGAAAAATAATCCACAAACTCCTCAGGCGTCTGAAATAAGGTCGGCGCGTAGATGTCGACGAATACCGGCTCAGGACGGCTGAGCTGAAAGGTTTCATATAACTTTATAAGGTCATTCTTGCGCACATAATGAAAGGCAAGTTGCTGAGGCGCACCTCGCCTTTTCCGCGCTTTAGTCGCTTGTGCACCCGCCTTCAGCCGCATTGCTTCACTTGCAATGCGGTCTGAATCGGTCATATAAATATTCTCGTCCATTTTTTCGCTTCGCGACATTATCGGATATCCGTCATTGGGAATGCGATGCGACATTGGCATGCACCGCCCCATCCCCTTCATCGCCATCATCTTTGTCCAGATCAAGCGCCATATCGTCTTCCAGGATAGGGCCCGGCTCGGCAAGCATGCGGCGCGTCGCAAGACAATGGGTAAAGGCGCTTTCGACGAAACGACCATCCAAATGGGCAAGCCGATTTTGCCCCAGCTTGAGGGCGATGGCGTGTTCGATCTGATCGGCCTGCCAGGTACCCGGCTGATAATCGTCGGAGGCAACGACAAAACCCCATGCGGAAAGGAATGAAGGTATCAAGGCGCTATAACTGGCCACCTGCGGAAATACCGTCCTGAGTGTCCTGACCAGGGTCGCGTGCGGCTGCGAGTTAATAAAACTGAATTCCAGCCCTTGCACCGCCACCAGGAATCCGGGGCGCAGCCGGCGGCGCAAACCTTCATAAAATTGCCTGGTGTATAAGGCTTGCGCCGGTCCGTTGTCGAACATGTCGACGACGTCGATGATGACTATATCGTATTTATCGTCGTTGCTCTCGACGAATTCGCGGCCATCGCCGAACACCAGGCGGGTACGTGCATCCTCTAGCGCACCGCGATGCCAGGTCGGCATATGTTCGCGGCAGAGCTCCACCACCTCCGGGTCCAAATCGACCATGGTCGCGGAGCGCACGCTGCGGTGCGCAAGCACCTCGCGCAGCGA
>Ga0153916_10004941_pt1 | contig 10130 bp, 11 predicted proteins | sample Opewatmetagenome_FD_109642 | JGI IMG/M metagenome (GOLD analysis project Ga0153916, IMG submission 109642) | Freshwater wetland microbial communities from Ohio, USA - Open water 3 Core 3 Depth 4 metaG | ecosystem: Environmental > Aquatic > Freshwater > Wetlands | place: USA: Ohio, Lake Erie...
GTCCCGAGCTGCTCCCCCTGCTCCACATAGGTTATCCTTATCCCGAGGAACTCGCTTCCCAGAAAGTCCTTCACCATCTCCTTCTTGTAACCAACAACAACAATCGCTTCGTCAATCGCCTCGTCCGCCAGGCCGGCCAGGTTCTCCAGGTTGTGCTGGATTATGGGCTTGTTCGCTATCTTCACAAGGCACTTGGGCCTTGTGAGGGTGATGGGGTATGTGCGCGTGGACTTCCCTGCTGCTAGGATTACGGCTTGCATGGTATCACTTTACTGTGACCGCCTTACTGAGGTTCTTTGGGTAGTCAGGGTCATTACCTCTTAATAGTGACAGATGATACGCGAGCATTTGGATGGGAATTATGTTCACGATAGGGGAAGCATTCCCAACATCCGGGACTTTTATCCAGTAATCAAAGACTTCATTGTTTTCCGGTGATATTCCTATTACAAATGCGCCACGTGCCTTTGTTTCCATAGCATTGCTTATTATGTCTTTTTTGACATCATCATTCGCAACGAGAGCTATACAAGGTACGCCTTTATCAATAAGCGCAAGCGGGCCGTGCTTGAGCTCCCCTCCTGCGAACCCCTCCGCATGGATGTAGCTCACTTCCTGTATCTTTATCGCGGATTCCAGGGCCATAGGGTAATTGAGCGACCTGCCGATTATGTAGATGTTCGGCTCGCGCTGGATCCTTTCCGCGAGCCTCTTTATGTGCTCCTCATATCTCGGGTTGAGCATGTCATTCACCTCGGCTGCCGTCTCTATGAGCAGCCGCTTCCCCTCCTCCAGCTTCCCAGCCGAGGCGTATGCCAGGAGCGTCACAAGCGCGAGCTGGGAGGTGGTGGCCTTCGTGGATGCCACGGCCTTCTCAGGCCCTGCGTTTATCAGGAACGTGTGGTCGGACACGCGATCGAGCGTGGAGCCCATCACGTTCACGAGGGATATCACCTTCACGCCTTCCTTCTTCGCGACCTCCACGGCTTCCAGCACGTCCGCCGTCTCCCCGCTCTGGGAGATGGTTATCATGAGCGTGCGCGGCTTCAGGAAGTGGTGATAGTTCGGGAACTCCGAGCCGAAGCAGAAGTTCACGTGCTTCTTCGCCACCTTGGAGAATATGTACTCTCCGGTGAGGCACACCTTTCCCGCTGTGCCGCATCCTATGAAGAAAGTCCCGAAGGCCTTGTTTATCTCACCCGCTATCTTCTGTATGTCTTTCTCGTCTTGGTTTATCGCGCGCATTATGGTCTCCTTCTGCTCCATTATCTCCTTGAGCATGAAATGTGCGAAATCTCCCTTCCTGGCCTGCTCAGCGTCCCACTCTATAGTCACAATCCGTTTCTGAATATCCTTCCCGGACTCTATGTTGAAAAACTTCACGCTATCCTTCCTCAAGACCGCCATCTGGCGGTCGTCAAGGTACATCACGTTCCTGGTGTGGTCAAGGAACGCGGGTATATCCGAGGCCACGAAGTTCTCCGCTTCCCCAACGCCTATGATAAGAGGCGAGCCCTTCCTGACAGCGATGAGCTCCTCAGAACCTTTCTCCATAACCACGAGTGCATACCGGCCCTCTATCCTTTCCACAGCCTTCCTAACAGCGCTCTCGAAGCCCGAGGCCATGTTCTCCTCTATCAGGTGGGCTATGGTCTCCGTGTCTGTCTGGGAGCGGAACGCATGGCCGCGGGAGGTGAGCTCCTTCCTGAGAGACTGGTAGTTCTCCACGATGCCGTTGTGCACCACCACGATCCGCCTGCTGCAGTCAGAATGGGGGTGAGCGTTCTCCCTTGTCACCCCGCCGTGTGTGGCCCAGCGTGTGTGGCCTATGCCCATCTTGCCGGGCAGGGCCTTCGCCAGGACCTTCTCGGAGCCTGCGCTTATCTTCCCCGTGCTCTTGTCTATGTGGATTTCTCCGCCAGAACTTGTCGCGAACCCGAAGGAATCGTACCCACGGTATTCAAGCTTCTTTAAAGAATCAAATAATATCGGGGCTGCTTCATGTTCACCAACATAACCTATGATGCCGCACATGAAAAGAATAGGTGGAGTCCCATATAAACGCTTTACTGAGAATCCGGCTTTAGCCGCGCTCCTGCGGGAGGGAAAGCTTTATAAAGGATATTATGAAAAAAATTATAATATTATAATATTTGTGATAAAAGGAGACCGAAGGTGTCTTCAGACACCTTCATTCTTAATATGCCCCCGGAGAAGCACTTCCTGCTGAGCTCGGGAAAGAAGCAGACAGCCATACCCATATCGCTGCTGGACAGCCCCGAGGCGCTCAAGAACCTCACGAGCGGCCTGGGCTGGAAAATCCTGCAAGAGCTTGCGGAGCCCTCGTGCCCCATGGACATCGCGAAGAGGCTGGGCGTCCACGAGCAGAAGGTCTACTACTACATAAACAAGTTCAGGGCCGCCAAGCTCATACGCGAGGTGAAGAGGGAGCGGAGGCATGGGACAACAGCCGTGTTCTACCAGGCCAAGGATTATGCGTTCGGGTTCAGGATGGCGAAGACGCCTGAGAGCCAGGAGCTGAAGATATCCTCCCCCAAGCATGGCAGGATTATGGAGCCGTTCGTTTCCCGGGGGAAACTGAACGCCAAGATAATAGTGGGCTCCCCTGACCCGCACGGCCCATGGAAGGCCCGCTCATCGGACTCGTGCTGCGCGATAGATTTCGCGCTCTTCCTCGGCGCGTTCACGGACGGGACGGCCACTCCGAACTACAGGCTGGATACCGAGGTGAGGGAGAAGGACCTGAAAGGCAATCTCATACTCATAGGCGGCCCCACCGCGAACATGATAACGAACAAGATAAACCCGAAGCTGCCCGTCTTCATAGACCTCAAGCATGACGTCAAGATATTCTCCACTCTTTCCAGGAAATCCTATGGGGAGGATGAGAACGGCCTCGTGGTTTCCGTGGAGAACCCATGGGATAAGGACTCAAGGATTCTGGTGGTGGCAGGAAAGCGCTTCCAGGGAACGCGCGCCGCGATAATCGCGCTCATAACCAAGTCCGAGAGGATTTTCTCTGGGAACAAATATGACAAATCCGTCACCGCGAAAGTGGTCCGCGGGTATGACATGGACGGGGACGGCATAATAGACAGCGCGGACATTCTGGAGTGATGGCTATGCAAAAAGACATGACCATAAAGCAGCTGACTGACCTGATTATCCAGCAGGCCAGCGAAAAGGGATGGGGAACCAAACCGAAGGAAGTGAACCTGGGCGAGAAGATAGCCCTCATCCATTCCGAGCTGTCAGAGGCCTTGAACGCTTACAGGCACGGGAAAATCTCTGGGAAGGACGGGTTAAGCGAGGAGCTTGCTGACACTGTTATTCGTATCCTGCACCTAGCAGGGATTTACGGAATTGATATCGAGAATGAAATAGCAAGGAAACTGAAGGCCAACAAAGGCCGGGAGTGGGGCTGGGAAAAACACTAAGATACTGAAATAACCTTACTTGAACCTCATTATCCTGAGGCTGTCATTGTTCTGCAGCGTATCCTGCTCGGGGACGATATCACCGTTCCTGGAGACTATCACGGTCTGGGGGTTTATCCCAAGCTTCTTCAGGACGGAATCTATGGTCTGGCCTTTTGAGGCCTCCATGAATCTGTGCGAGCTCTCCTTCCCGAAGAATATCTTCACTCTCATAGGTGCTCCGTGGAGTTCAGGTAGTGGATTTTGGGAGGGGAGCCTGGCCTGAGCTCGATTATGTTCACGGCCGCGTTGTGCTGCTCTATCTCGTGCACGTTTACGAGCGGCCTTTTTGTGATAAGCGTTATGAATGTCCTTATGATGCCGCCATGAGAAACTACCGCAACAGTCTCCCTGCTGTGCTTTTTCCTTATCATTGCCAGGAATTTTCTCACGCGCCTGCTCACATCAACATAATTCTCCCCTCCGGGAGGCCTGTAAAGGTGAAAAGGAAGCCCTGATTGTTCGCGAATCCTTCTGTATTTATCCCTGTGCATGCCTTCCAGCTTCCCGAAATCCCTTTCCTTGATAAGGCTGGAGTATCTCACCGGGACTTTGTGGAACCTTCTTATCGCGGCCGCGGTCTGCATGGCCCTCCTCATGCCGCTGGAATATATGATATCAATGGGCTCGTTCTTCAGGCGGAGCCCTGCCTTTTTGGCTTGTTCCAGGCCTTTCCTGTTCAAAGGTATGTCCCTGCTTCCCTGGACCCTGTGCTTTATGTTCCACTCGGTCTCCCCGTGCCTTACAAGAATGAGCTTCATACCAAATAAGGGGAAGTCTGATTAAAATGTTTTTGCGAGATGCCGCTCTGCTCTAGGGAGCTATATCACGATGTCTTTCTCGAAGTCGCGGAATTCCTTCTCGGTTATCTCGCCGCGCCTGAGCTTCTTTCTCATGAGCCCGGACATCCTCTTGTATGTGGATTTGCATGTGCCGCAGCAGAACGCGTACACCTTGCCGGCGCTCCTGACAGTCATCCGCTTTCCCGTGAGCACGCCGCCGCACATCTTGCACACCCCGAAGGAGAGGGAGTCCACTGCACTCCTCGAGGGATGCAGGTGGTGGCAGATAAGACATTTCTCTGGCATTCTATCACTCCTTAATAGCCGAAGCGAACCTGCTTAAAAAGATTGCCTTTTACGCCTTCGACATTAGCTTAAAGCTTCTTTTTTCCAGGCCTGTACCTCTTCATGAGCAGGGAGTTGGAGACCACGGACACAGAGCTGAAGGCCATCGTGCCGGCCGCTATAACAGGGTTGAGCAAAAAGCCCGTGAAGGCGAATATCGCTCCTGCTGCTATGGGTATCCCGGCCGTGTTGTATATGAAGGCCCAGAACATGTTCTGCTTGATCTTCCTTATGGTGTAGCCGCTGAGCTCTATCGCCGTGGCGACGTCGCGCACGTCATTCTTTATCAGGACTATGTCGCCGGTATCTATCGCTATGTCAGTCCCCGAACCTATCGCTATCCCCAGGTCGGCCTGGGCGAGCGCGGGAGCGTCGTTTATGCCGTCCCCTACCATGGCCACGACCTTGCCTTTCTTCTGGAGGGATTTTATCTTCGCCTCCTTGTCCCCTGGCAAAACCTCTGCCATGACATTGCTTATGCCCAGGCTCCTGGCCACGGCTTCTCCCGTCCTCCTGTTGTCTCCTGTGAGCATCACGACCTCCTTGCCCATCTTCCTGAGCATCTGCACGGCTTCCTTTGCGCTGTCCTTTGGCCTGTCAGCCACCGCGATTATCCCTGACAGCTTCCCGTTGACGGAAATCATCACGGCCGTCTTGCCCTGGCTCTCCAGTCTCGAGAGCGCATTCTCCATTTTTTTCGTGTCTATCCTGCTCTCCTTCATGAGCTGCCTGTTCCCCAGGAGTATCCGCTTCCCGGAATATGAGACGGACACGCCTTTGCCGCTTATCGCCCTGAACCCTTTCCCGTCCGGGACTGGAATCTTCTCGTGCAAGGCCCGCTTGATTATCGCATCTCCGAGAGGGTGCTCCGAGCCTTTCTCAGCTATCGCAGCCATCCTGAGCACGTCCTTTCCGCTGGAGCCGTAAGGTATTATGTCTGTTACTTCTGGCTTGCCTTTGGTAAGGGTGCCGGTCTTGTCAAAAACAACTGTGTCCACCTTGTGTGCTGTTTCCAGCGCCTCTCCGTTCTTTATGAGTATGCCGTTCTCCGCGCCTTTGCCTGTCCCCACCATTATGGCCGTTGGTGTTGCAAGGCCCAGCGCGCACGGGCACGCGATTATCAGGACGGAAATGAAAACAGTGAACGAGAACAGGAAGGGCGTCATTGTTGAATACATCTCAAGGTAGGGCGAGCCTGCAAGAATCGCGGGTCCCAAGAAGTACCAAATCCCGAAGGAAGAGATGGCTATAAGGATAACGGCCGGCACGAAGTATGATGAGACCCTGTCCGCGAACCTCTGTATCGGGGCCTTGGAGCCCTGGGCCTCCTCCACCATCCTTATTATCTGGGAGAGCACGGTGTCTTTCCCGACTTTGGTTACCTTGAACCTGAGCATCCCGTTCTTGTTCATCGTGGCGCCTATCACCTGGCTGCCTTTGCTCTTCTCAATGGGAATGCTCTCTCCCGTGAGCATGGACTCGTCCACTGAGGAATGGCCGTAAACGACAACCCCGTCCACGGGAATCTTCTCCCCGGGCTTCACTATTACTATGTCTCCGGCCTTCACGTCATCTATGGAAATCTCAATCTCCTTGCTGCCCCGGAGGACGCGGGCCTTCTTCGGCTGAAGGCCCATGAGCTTCTTTATTGCCTCGGATGTGCGGCCTTTGGCAGTCATCTCGAATATCCTGCCCAGGAGAATGAGGGTTATTATCGCTCCTGCCGTGTCGAAATAGAGTGCAGGCATAGCGCCTTCGCGCACGAATGTGGTTGGGAAGAGCGCGACAGCGGCGCTGTAGAAATACGCGGCTGAGGTCCCCACTGCTATGAGCGTGTTCATGTCAGCGGTCCTGTTCCTCAGGGCTGTGAAGAATCCGGAATAGAACTGGGAGCCCGCCCAGAACTGCACGGGCGTGGCCAGCGCAAGGAGGGTGATGGGGTTTTTGAGGAGCTCAGGGAGCCATGTGAACACATCAGGCATCGCGCCGAGGAAGATTATGGAGGTGAGGATTGCGCCCGCGGCGAGCTTAGTCTTGAGCTTCTTCAGCTCCCTCTCTCTGGCCTGCTTCTCCCTGTCAGTCCCATCCGTCGCCACGCCGAAACCCCTGGATTCTATGGCTTCGTGTATCTTTTCCAGGGTGGTCTGTGATGGGTCGTAATCCACATAGGCCTTCTCGGAGCCGTAGTTCACGCTGGCTGAAACCACGCCTTTTGTTTTTTTTAGCGATTTCTCTATGTTCAGTGCACATGACGCGCAGTGCATTCCTGTGACTTTTATGGCTGCCTTCTCCTTTTTCATACATCCGCCTTCTTAGTGCATGCCGCAGCCGCAGCCTCCTGATGCTTTTGGAGCGGGGGCGCTGTTGAGCGCGGCCTGGACCTGCTGCTGCGAGCTCAGGTCTATGTCGCTCTTCACCACGAACGTCCCTGGTATCATGCCCATCCAGCAGCTCCATGAGATTGTTCCTTCCTTGTCAGGTGTGAACTCCACCACATTCAGGCCCTGCTTGAGCTTTATGTCCAAGTCGTAGGCCGGGACTATGATCTCCCTGTTGCACGAAGTCAACTGTTGCACGTCTATGTTCCATCGAACAGGCACGTCTTTCTTGAGCACGAACGTGTCCGGGGTCCAGCCGCTGGAAGTCACTGTCATGTTAATCTCTTGCATGCCTCCTGTCACGTTTATGTCCTGGCCCGAGGCGCCTACTAATGAAGCGGAGACCGAATTCAAATTGAACCCCACCCCCGAGAGCGTCATCCCGCGGCTGAGCATAACTATGCCGAGGACGATCACGATCATGGCGGACACCTTCAGTATCCTTTTCGTGAAGTTCATGCTAAGCATGGATATCGCCGCGCCGAAGCCGTTCATTATGGGAAGCGTCCCTAGGCCGAACACTAGGAGCGCGGTCGCGCCAAGCAGTACGCTTCCGGTCCCTGCCGCGTAAAGCTCCATAGCTATGAGCGGGCCGCATGGCATCAGGCCCGTGAAGAGCCCGAGCGTGAAGGGACCCTTGAGACCTTGCCTGACAGCCTTCGGCTGTCCCTCTTTTCGTGCCATCCTCTTGCCAAGGAATCCCAGGCCTGAGAAGTTCACCCTCCTCAGGAACGGGAATATGTTCAGCATGTTCAGTCCCATTATCACCATGAGCGCCCCTGCAGCCACGGCCATTATGCCCCTCATGGGTCCTGTGAACGTGAAGAACGAGCCCACCAGGCCGAAGAACGCTCCCACTATGGTATATGATATCAGCTTGCCTGCGCTGTAGCTCAGGTTTGGCTTCAGCCTGCCTGTCCTTGAGCTTCTTGCGCCTGTTTCCTGCTCATCCATGGCGTTCTTCGTGGTGTAGGAGACCATGAACCCGCCGCACATGCCTATGCAGTGGAAGCCCGTGAGCAGGCCTACTGTGAATATTAAAAGCAGGCTCGCGTTCGTCCCGAACTCGGGGACGACTGATAACAGGCTGCTCTGGGCTATTATGTACGCCCCGATTATCACCACGGCGAAGCCCAGGACGGTTCCCACGCTTTTCCAGCTCCCGCGGCCAGGTTTTGTATCGTGGTTATGACCAGCTTCCTGTTCGCATCCGTAGCCTTTCTCCCGGACCGCCTGCATTATCTTTTCCGCGTCCGTCTTCTGCGGGTCGAACTCTACTTCCCCTTTGCCTTTGCTGTAATCCACCCTGAATCTGCTCACTCCGTCCATCTTCATCACGCTGTCTGTGATTACCATCTCGCAGCTTTTGCAGTGCATGCCTTTGACGGAGAGCTTCCGTTTCTCCATAAAATCACCTCTTGGGTAAATCCAAGATGAAACAGCTTATACCCCTGTGTGCGAAACTAGTTTCTGGCTGGCATGAAGCTACTTCTTTATTAAAACTATGTTGCTCATTCCCCTGCGCCTTCTCTCAACAAGCCCCCTGTGCTCCATCCTGTCGAGCAGGCGGGTGACCTTGACCTTCGGGAATCCTGTCTTCTCCACTATGTCGCTCTGGAACACCACGCCGTCCGAGCCGGATATCAGCCCGTACACTTTCTTCTCGTCCTCGTCCAGCTCCTTCAGCGTCTTTTCGAAATCATGCTTCCTTGCCGACTGGAGCTCGCGGGCCTGCCTGGACTTGTGCACGAGGAAGACCCCGAACCCGCCTATAAGGAAGTCTAGGCTGAAGCCTGCATATGACTGGATTGGAAGGTCGCTGGCCATCGGGCACACTTCCCCTTCGGGATGCGTGCATTCCGCGTGTATGTACTGGTTGAGCTGGTCTGTAAGGGAAAGCATCACAAAGAAGAGGACTATGGAAATCGCTATCAGCGCGAAGCCCGCTTCCCTTGCTCCGAAATCCTCGATTTTCATAGCTATCTGAATAAATATAACAGTGTTATATTTATAAGCTTTTATCCTCCCTCCCGCAAATAAGAAATATGCTCTTCCAGGCCCACTTCTTTTTCGCGCTCGCGCTCGGCTACGTCCTCAAGCTGCCCGCAAAGGCGGCCGTTCTGGCCGGTGTTCTCCCTGACCTGGACACGGCCTTTTACGCCCTGGGGCTCCCGTTCCCTTTCATACATAGGGGCTTCCTCCACACTCCAATAATCCTTGGGGTAATCCTGATAGGCATGTACCTTGCCACAAAAAGGGCTGACATCTGCGCAGGATTCGGCGCGGGCTTCCTTTCCCACCTCTTCATAGACACCTTCAACCCCACGGGAATAATGTGGCTCTATCCGCTCCCAACGTTCTTCACCCTAGACCTTGCCACGTACTCCAACGCGATAGCGAACTGGGGGATAGTCGCCTGGTCCATCGCATTCATCCTGATATTCAACGCGCGCATCATAACAAAACTGAACCTGAAAAGCCTAGGGCTGAAAATGAGGGGGATAAAATGAATCTGAACAAGGACTTGCTGAGGCTCGGCATCCTCGCGCTCTTCCTAGCTGGAATTCTCGGGATAGCATGGGCCGGAGGCTACCTCACCGGCAGGACCATTTACGTGAACCCGTTCCAGGACGACCAGCCTGCAGAAGAGATGGGCAGCGTCTCCCAGATACTCCAGGAGCTCCCGCTTGACAAGGCCGTTTCCGTTGAGGGTATGGTGAGCAGGATCCTCTCGGACTACACCTCCAAGAAAGGCTACGTTTACCAGCAGTTTTATATAACAGACGGCTCAAAAGAAGTGAAGGTGTTCTGCTCCAAGTACAAGGGCTCTGTAGACGTCCGGAAAAGCGACAATGTTTCGGTCACAGGGACGTTCCAGAAGTACGGGAGCACTTACGAGATTTACACCGAATGCACGAACGTGGAAGTGATTTAGACTGCAGGTGGAACTTGAGAAAGAAGGTGGACGTGAGATTGAAGGCGACAGAGTCACCTTCCAGCAAAATCCACCTTCAGGCCGATGTTTATGAAGAAGGGGGATTTCGTCGAGATAGATTTTGTAGGCAGGATTTCCGGCACGGGAGAGATTTTCGACCTCACGGACGAAGAGACCGCAAAGAAGGAAGGCA
>Ga0153916_10004942_pt1 | contig 10130 bp, 8 predicted proteins | sample Opewatmetagenome_FD_109642 | JGI IMG/M metagenome (GOLD analysis project Ga0153916, IMG submission 109642) | Freshwater wetland microbial communities from Ohio, USA - Open water 3 Core 3 Depth 4 metaG | ecosystem: Environmental > Aquatic > Freshwater > Wetlands | place: USA: Ohio, Lake Erie, Old...
GCCCGCGCCCTTCATCCCTCGCGTCAGGGACCACAAGATCGAGTGGCTCGAGGCGATCAAGGGGGGCAAGCCGGCCAGCTCCAACTTCCCCGACTACGGCAGTCACCTGGCCGAGGTCGTGCTCCTGGGCAACGTCGCGATCCGCGCCGGAAAGAAGATCGAGTGGGACGGCGCGAGCCTGAAGGCCACCAACTGCCCCGAGGCTGACCAGTACGTTCGGCGCGAGTACCGCAGGGGCTGGGAATTCTAGGTCGGTTTCACCGCCGTGGGGAAGGCGATTCCGGGGGTGACGCCGGAACCATGGCCTCGGCGTAAGTCCAGTGGGGCTCCCAGCCCCAGGAGAGATCCAAGATCGGGCCGCGGCGGGCCTCCGGGTACCTCGCGCGCAGCGATTCGCTGTGCCCGCCCACGATCGGCGCGTCCGCCAAGCGGATGACGGCGATGCGGGTCCGGGAGTTGTCCACCTTGCCCAGGTCGACTTCGCTCCGAGTGAACAACAGGTAGCGAGCATCGGGCGAGGCGCAGCCGCCGTAGACGTGCCGCCCCTGCTCGGCGTAGAGCATCCTCCTCTCCTTCCCGTCGCCGCCGGCGACCCACAGTTCGGCCCAGCCGCCGGCCTCGGGAACGATGCCGCGGGAATAGAGGATTCTCCGCGAATCGGGCATCCAGTCGGGGGTGCAGTTGTAGCGATCGGTCTCGCTCACGGCATTCAGCGCGGCGGTTTCCGCGCTGAGCCGTCCGATGTTCCAATACGGCCCGAGCCCGTTCGCCGTCCCTGCAAACCATCGGCCATCCGGCGACCAGACGAGCTGCTGGACGATGCCCTTGCGGGGCAACTGCCGGGCGGTCTTCCGGCTCGCCAGATCGAGGATCTGGATCCCTTGCCGGTCCAGGCAGGCCAACTGCTGTCCATCGAGGCCCCACGAGGCCCACGGATGACCGCGACCGTAGACGACCAGGTGGCCGCCGTCGGCGTCGGCGACCACCAGCTCGTGCGTGCCATAGGTGTTATTGTCCACCGCCTCCGTGCTCGGGATGCGGTAGTAGAGCATCTTCTTCCCGTCCGGCGAGAACCGCACCCCGGCCTCGTGGTACCTCCGCGTGTCGGTCAGCCTGCGACGTCCAGACCCGTCGGGGCGCATGGCATACAGGTCCCAGTCTCCCTGGCCGCTTTCGGCGCTGAAGGCAATCCAGCCCTTGCTGCGGACCTCTTCGGCCAGGCGCCGGACGGGCTCGCCGGAAGATGCCTCTTGCGCAACATCCTGCTTCTGGACTTTACTGCCGTCTTGCCCCGGAACACTGCCGGGGCAGAAAAGAAACCCCGCGGCCGCCGCCAGGATGCAGGCGAGTTGTCTGTGCACGAGTGGATCTCCGCGTCCCCGCCTTGGCGGTCGCGCCGGTCAAGCGGTCCGACGGCGACTGCCCGGCAGGATATTGTGCCGCCTCCAGGCCGCGGTGCCAAGAGGAGTCTGCCCGGGGAACCTTGCAGACCGGGTCTCCGGCGGCGAGAATGGACGGGCGAAGCCTGGACTTCCCGTTAAGAGTGCGTTCGATGGGCAAAGACCGTCATTCAAGGAGAAGGACCATGACCGGGAACCGGGAATCGCCTTTCGTGACCTGCCTGGCGCTTACGCTGACCGCGCTCTGCCTCTCAGCAGGTCTTGCGGTGGGCGGCGAACCAATCGGTGCCCGTGCGGCCGGCAACACCCGCGGCGATCCAGCGACGCCGCGGCTTGACGCCGTGAGCTGGCAGCCGATCGGCCTGTCCGGCGGCGGGGCGATGTTCACTCCGGCGGTCAGCCCCGTCGATCCAAGACTCGTCATGGTCAACTGCGACATGAGCTGCGCGTTCCTCTCTCGCGACGGGGGCCTCTCCTGGCAGATGATCCATCACGCGCAGTTGCGGGGCAACATCCGCTGCCGTCCCTGCTTCCATCCCCGCGACGTCAACGTCATCTACGCGGCGGGCGACTACGCCGGCAGGCTGCGCGTCAGCCGCGACCAGGGCCGCACGTGGTCGCCCATCGGCAACATCCCCGGAGCCCTGGAAGGGGAGATCGCCATCGATCCGGACGATCCGGCGCGGATGCTGGCCGGGGCCGGCGGTCGGGTCTGGCGGAGCCATGACGCCGGCCAGACGTGGGCCAAGGTCGACGGCCCCCACGGCAAAACCCTCGGATTCCACTTCGACCGGACGAGCCCCGCGGATCGCCCGGTGTGCTTCGCGGCCACCGAGAACGGCATCTGGCGGAGCGATGACGGCATGAGCGCCTGGGCCGACGCGTCCGGCGGGTTGCCGTGGAAGGGGCTGCGGGCCTTTGCCGGCGGGTCGAGCCACCGGTCGGGCACCGTCATCCTCTACTGCGCCATCCCCAGCCGGGACCGCGGCGGGTTCCAAGGCGGCATCTACCGCTCGTCGGACCGCGGGAAAACGTGGACCTCCGCCATGGGCGACGGGATCAACAAGGAGACCCAGCCCACCGGACAGTGGGCCGACGGCCCCATCGCCGAGTATTACCACCTGCTCTGCACCGACGTGAAACCCGAGACGGTCTGGGCGTTCAACTCCAGCACCGGCTTTCCGCCCCCGCATCACTCGACGGCCTACCGCAGCGACGACGCCGGCCGGCACTGGCGGGCCACGTTCTACCCCGACCCGCGATTCCCCGGATTCAACGTCGAGCACCACTACACCACGGCCACGCTCGGCCAGTCGTTTCCCAGCGTGCCGCACGGCGTGGCCATTGCACCGGGCGATCCCGACCGCGTGATCCAGGTCACGGGGGACGTCTATCTGACCACGGACGGCGGGAAGAGCTGGACCAACGGGCACACCCGCCCGGTGTGGAAAGGAAAACCCAAGCCGGAGGAGTTTCTCAACACCGGCCTGGTCGTGACCTCCACCTGGAACTACTACCTCGATCCTTTCCAGCCCAACCGCCACTACATCTGCTATACCGACATCGGCTTCGCCCGCTCGCTCGACGCCGGAAAGACCTGGAGGTGGTGGCGTCCCGACATCCCCTTCTCCTGGCGCAATACCTGTTACGAGCTGGCCTTCGATCCGAAGGTGCCGGGCAAGATCTGGGGGGCGTTCTCCGGAGTCCACGACATTCCGAACGGTAACGTCATCACCGGAACCCACTACACGCGGATCAAAGGGGGAGGCACCGGCGGAATTGCCCTGAGCGGAGATTTCGCGGCGACCTGGAAGCCGTCGAACCAGGGCTTGCCCGACGCACCCGCCTGCTCGGTGATCGTGGACCCGAGAAGCCCCAAGGCAAGACGCACCCTCTACGCGGCGGTCTTCGCCCACGGGGTCTACAAGTCGACCGACGACGGCCGGACGTGGGTCGACAAGAGTCGCGGGCTGGGGTCGGACCGCAATCGCCGCGCGTGCCGCGTCAGCCTTCACCCCGACGGCACCTTGTTCTGCCTGGTGACGGCCATGTACCGCGACGGGCAGTTCGAGCCCGACGGCGTCGGCCTCTACCGCTCCAACGACGCCGGCGAGCGCTGGGAGCGGATCCACCAGTCGCAACTGCTCCTGTGGCCCAAGGATTTCACGGTCGCCCCCAGCAGCAGCAAGGAAATCTACGTCGGCGCCTGCGACGTCCGCCGCGGTCCGGCGCAGGGCGGACTGTGGCGGACCACCGACGGCGGCGCGACGTGGCGCCGGATCGCACGCCAAGGGTCGCAGCACTTCGGGGCCTATCTGCACCCCGCGCGACGAGGCTGGATCTACATGACGCTCTGCGAAGGGCCGCCGGGAGCCGGCCTCTGGCTCAGCAAGGACAACGGCGCCGCGTGGCAACCCTTTGACGGACTTCCTTTCTCCAACATTCAGCGGGTGGCGTTCGACGCGGCGGACGACAGCGTCCTCTACGTCACCACGTTCGGCGGCAGCGTCTGGAAAGGACCGGCCGGACAATAACCTGGGAATAACCTGGGGACTGTCCCGATTTTCGCGCAGCGAAAATGGGACTGTCCCCCTCGCCAGTGCGGAGGCTCTATGAGTGTACGTCATCGCCTGAGCATCTCTCGTCGTGGATGGCTGATCGCGCTGCTGATCGGCGCCGGCATGGGGGGCGCGGCCAGCGCGGGGGCGGGCGATCTCCCCGCCCGGGAGGCCCTGGGAACGCGGTTGGAGAAGTACTGCCAGCCGCCCGCCGAGTATGCCGGCCAATTCGGCCCCTACCGCTCGCCGCTGGAGTTTGCCGACGGCACGCGCGTCAAGTCGCCGCAGGACTGGGCCCGCCGGCGGCAGGAGATCCTCGCCACGTGGCACCGCCGGCTCGGCCCCTGGCCGCCGCTGGTCGAGCGCCCCGCCGTGAAGCGCCTGGAATCGGTCCAGCGCGAGGGCTACGCCGAGCACCACGTCCACGTGCAGATCTCGCCCGAGGGCAGGCTGGCCGACGGCTACCTGCTGGTGCCGGCCGGCGCGGGCCCGTTCCCCGCCGTGCTCGTGCCGTTTTACGAGCCGCTGACCAGCATCGGCCGGGGGGCCAAGGGCCGCGGGACCCACGATTACGGCCTCCAGCTCGTGCGGCGCGGCTTCGTGACGCTTTCGATCGGCACGCCGGGCTCCGTCGAGAAGATCGGCCTGGAGACGCGTCAATTGCTCGTCGAGGCCGGCGCGCAGCAGCGGCGGCAGCCGCTCACGCTCTTGGCCTATGCGGCTGCCAATTGCCACACCGCGCTGGCCCAAACGCCGAACGTCGAGCCATCGCGGATCGGGATCATCGGCCTGTCCTACGGCGGCAAGTGGTCGATGTTCGCCTCGTGCCTCTACGACAAGTTCGCCTGCGCCGTCTGGTCCGATCCGGGAATCGTGTTCAACGAGAAGAACTCCAACGTGAATTACTGGGAGCCGTGGTACCTGGGCTACGATCCGAAGGTGCAGCGGAAGCCGGGCGTGCCCTCGGCCTCCAACCCGCGGACCGGGTTGTACAAGGAGCTGGTCAACTCGGGCGAGGACCTGGTGGAGCTGCACGCCCTGATGGCCCCGCGGCCGGTGCTGGTCTCCGGCGGCACCGAGGACCCTCCGCGGAACTGGCTGGCGCTGAATCACCTGATCGCCGTGAACGAGGTGCTCGGCCACAAGCACCGCGTGGCGATGACCTCGCGGCCCACCCACGTGCCCACGGCCGAAGCCCTGGAGCTGGAGCTGGCGTTCTTGGAGCACTGGCTGAACTGCGGCGGGAGGTGAGCCGTGCCCGCCGGCTCCCGTTGTCAGTCCGTTTGCTCCCAATCCCTCCGGCTCGGGCTACGGAACAAGTGTTGGCTGCCGCAGGCAAGCCGGGTGGCGTCGATCGCCAGAGCTCGGCCGGGCTTGTCGGCGACGACCTCCGGGTAGGCAGCCTCGATGGAATAGTCTACACTAGAGTGGAAGATCGCGCGAGGAGGCATCATGGGGAGTATCTCGAACTGTCCGAACTGCGGGGACCATGTGTCGATCCCGGAGGGAGTCGACCGCCAGGCGATGGTCCGGTGCCCGCTCTGCGAGGCGGAGTTTCCCTTGGATCGGGCCATGACGACCGCGGCCGTCCCCCCGCCCGAGCTGGTGCCAGTGGCCCACCTTTCCGCGGGTAGCACCAACGGCCCTACCGTCGCCGGAAATATCCCCAATGGCCTTACCCTTGCCGAGAGGGCTTCCGACGGCCTGAGCCCTGCCGAGGAGACCTCGAACGGCCTGAGTCTTGCGGACGAGACTTCCGGTGGCCCTGGTCCTGTCGAGGACCCCGCGGGGTCTGAGGAGATCTATGCCGTCGCCGGTGCCGCGGTGGAAGAGGAGGAGCCGGAGAGCGAGAAGTACGTATTCGGCGGCCAGCCCGCGGGCGGTGCGGAGGGGTTCGGCGTCCCCGGCGCGGCCGCCGCATGGCGGAGCCAGCAGGCCGAACCCTCGGCGTTGGGGCAGATCGGCAAGCTCCTCGGCATTGTCCTCGGCGGTCTGTTGGGGATCGCCGTCGCCTACCTGGCGCTGAGCCTCGTGAGCCCGGCGAATTTTGACTACCTGCACCTCTGGGGACGGCCGAGATCGTCGGCGCCGAACGGGAAAACCCCAGGCGGCCCGCCGGCGACGCCCCCGGGCCCCGGCGAGACGGACCGCTGGCCGGGACTGGAATAGACCGGAAGCGCAACCATGTCCGGCGACCCGAAAACCGATGCCTCGTCCCAGGACCCCGGTTACTCCCGGGTACGCGACTACCTCCTCTTCGGTCTCTCCCTGCCGGAGCGGGCGCTGCGGAGCGCGTCGGGGATCGTGGGGGGGACGCTCCGCGAGTCGGCTTCGCTGTTGGTGCCGCGGGCCTTCCAGGACTCCAAGAGCTACTCGGTGCTGATCCGCCAGATGCTCGACTTTCTGGCCGAGGACGTAGGGGGAGTGGAGCGGGCGGAAGGCGCCGAGGCCTCGCCGAAAGTCGAGGACTTCGTCGCTCGGAAGGCCGTGGGCAACTTCATCGACCTGGCCGGGATGGCCACGCTGCACCTCTCGCCGCTGGTGCTGCTGGCGGTGGTGAGCGACGTCGCCTATGGCTCGCAAGCCTACCTGCGGGAGTTGGCCGGCGAGCTGAAAGAGCGAGGCGTGATCGACCGGGATTCGACCGTCGACCACGTCGATGACCTGCTTGAGGCCGTCGCGTCGGCCGCGGAAACGACCGCCAGCGCTTTCAACACGCCGCCCCTATCGCTCGACGGGCTGAAGCGAACGGTCGACCAGACCCGGGCCGCCGTCGCCAAGCTCGATCCCACCAAGGTCATCCCCCAGGCCGAAGTCAAGCGGCTCTGGGAGGACATCCACGCCATCGCCACCCGCGAGGAAGTCAGCCCGCTGGCCGTCTCCGGAACCATGACCCTCTACCTGCTGGGCAAGATGGGACGGATCGGCCGCGGGGCACTTTCGACGGTGACCGTTGCCGGGACGCTGCTGGATCGCCACGTCATCGACCACTATGCCGCCGCACTGGGCAAGATCCGCCGGGTGGGGCTCTACCCAACGCTTGCCGACACCAGCAAGCCCTACATCGAAGCGGTCTGGAAGAACTTCTCCACCGAGAACAAGACGCTCACCGAGAAGCTCCTTTCCGGCCAATGGATCGGACAAGCCTGGCACGCCGTGTGCCGCCGGCTTGGCCGCGGCGGTCAGGGTTCCTTCCCATCCACCGGGGACGAGCCCAAACCTCCCTCCCCCTCCGGGGGATGGCCGGGGTGAGGGTCGCTGCCCCATCCCAAATGAGGTTGCCTGATTCCGGGTGTACGGCTTGGATTCCCGGAATCACGCCGCCGCATTTAGCGAGTCCCTCCCGCCCCTGCCCTCTGCTCCGCGATTTCTCTCCTCCCCCGGTTTACAATGGAGTCTGCGGAAAAAAGACTCCTCGGCGGCGTCTTTTCTAAGGGCGGCGATTTCGAGACCGGGCGGATGGGCAAAGTCACTCCGGAACTCCTGGGGATGCTGCTGGACCGGCATGGTGCCGCGCTGGTGCTCTATGCGCAACAGTGGTGCAACACGCCCGAAGACGTCGTGCAGGAGGCTTTCCTGGCACTCGTGCGCCAGGCGGAGCCGCCGGAAAACCCGGCCGGCTGGCTCTACCGAGTCGTGCGGAACACGGCGATTGGCGCATCGCGATCCGCCGGGCGGCGGTCGCGCCGCGAGGCCGCGGTGGCCCATCGCGGCGAGCCCTGCTTCGAGCCCAACCCCGGCGATCGCCTCGACGCCCTCGAAGCCGCCCGGGCCTTGGAGCAGCTCCCCATCCACGAGCGGGAAACGATGGTCGCCCGCCTTTGGGGCGGGCTGTCGTTTGACGAGATCGCAGGACTCACCAACTCCTCCACCAGCACCGTCTACCGCCGGTATCAGCAGGGGCTGGCGGCCTTGCGGGAAAGGTTGAACGTGAAATGTCCCAAGAAGAAAACCAACCTGAAGACCTGAAGGCGCTGGAGGCCGCGCTCGCCGCGCTCGTGCCGCGCGGCGATCGGCTGGACCGCGACCGGCTGATGTTCCTGGCCGGACAGGCGGCAGGATCGCAGCCGAGGGCGGCTCGGCACCGCTGGGCCTGGCCGGCGGCCTTTTCGGCAATGACCGCCGCGGCAGCTTCGCTCCTGGTGATCGTCGCGGCCCGACCGGGGCCGCAGATCGTCGAGCGGATCGTCGAGGTGCCCGTTCCAGCGGCTCCCGGCAGCGGCCAGGGCGGGTCCGACGCAAGGAGCCTGCTGGCCGGCGCGAAGTCCGGCCATCCCTGGCCGGGGCCTCTCGCGGCAGGATCGCCGTCGTCGGATGAAACGGCCCTGGCGCTTGGTCCGCTGCTCCGGCTGCGATTGTCCGAGCTGAGCGGGCGACTGGCCGCGACCACGGACGCCGCCTGGCTCGATCAGGTTCTCGCCCTGAACGGCGTTTCCCGCAACGCCGCGTCCCAGGGCCCGGGGACCCAAGAGGCGCCCGAAACCCCCGTCCCCTACGGTGAACTGCGGGAGCGTTTGCTGGAGGCGCCGGCGGCCAGTCCCGCGGGCGTCCCTCCGGTTCCGGGCATTCTCGGTTTTCCGGGAGCCCGATCATGAGATTTCCTGTTGGGAGGCCGATCATGAGACTGTTTTTCGCGTTTACGTTTGCGTTGGGGCTGGCCGTGGCGCCCGGGCTCGCCAGGGCGCAGGTCGCCGCCCCGTCGCCGCTCGCCGCCCCGTCGCCGACGGGCCGCCGGCCCGCCAAGGTCGAAGAACCCACCTCGATCAAGCTTGTGCTCTATCCGGCCGCGGAGCCGAAGCCGGCGCTCAAGTATCTGCTCCTGCCCCCGTTCGTGGAGCGCCGGCCGGGGAACGCGGCCGTCCACTACGGCAAGGTCAAGGCCGAGCAGAATGCGTTTTTCTGCAACAATGAAATCCAGACCAAGATTGCCGAGTGGTCCAATACCCCGCTCGACAAGTTTCCCAAGGAAGAGGCCCGCAAGGTACTGCCGAGCTCCAACTCCTCGATCTTCCAGGCGCTGGAGCGGGCAGCGCGGTGCGAAAACTGCGACTGGGACCTGCCGATCCGCGAGGAGGAGTTTTTCAGCATCCTCCTGCCCGAGGCGCAGGAAACGCGGAGCTTCGGCCGGCTGCTGGGCGCCAAGGCCCGCCTCGAGATTGCCGACCGTCAATACGACGAAGCGATCCGCACTCTACAGAGCGGCTACGCGGTCGGGCGGAACGTCGCCCGGGCCCCAACCCTCGTCAACGGCCTGGTGGGGATGGCGATCTGCGGGATCATGTCGAAAACCGTCGAGGAGCTTGCCCAGCAGCCCGGCGCACCGAACCTCTATTGGGCCCTGACCAACCTCCCGCGGCCGCTGGTCGACCTGCGGTCCGGCTTCGAGGCCGAAATGGCGATGCTCTACCTCTCCTATCCGGAGCTTCGCGATCTGGAGCACAAGGACTATCCGCCGCAATACTGGGACCAGTTGCTGGGGAAGATGTTCCAGAGGGTGCAGTCGTGGGGCGGGGGCCGGATGCCGCCGGAGTTGGAACGACTGGCGGGTACAGCCCTGGTGCTCCGCGGCTACCCGATGGCCAAGCGGGCCCTGATCGCCTGGGGGCGAAGTCCGGCAGAGGTTGAGGCGATGCCCGTGGCCCAGGTGGTCATGCTGTATACCATGCGGACCTATGAAGAGATCCGCGACGACACGTTCAAGTGGTTCGCCTTGCCGGCCTGGGAAGCCCGCCAGGGCTTGGAGAAGGCCGAGCGGGAGTTGCATATGTCTATGTCCGAAGGGCGCGAAGTGATCCCGGTGGCGGGCATGCTCCTGCCGGCCGTCAGCGCCGCCAACACCGCGGCGGCCCGCACCGACCGGACCATCGCCGTGCTGCGGATTTTCGAGGCCCTGCGGCTCTACGGGGCCGAGCACGACGCCCGCTTGCCCGATCAACTCGCCGACATCACCCAGGTCCCCATCCCGCTCGACCCGGTGACCGGAAAAGAGTTCATCTACAAGAAGACGGGCGACACGGCGATCCTCGACGCGCACACGCCGCCGGGGACGAGGCCGGAGCGGTTTGCCTGGAAGCCTTACGAAATCCGCTTTGCCGCGAAAGGGAAATGACGATGAGAAACTTACTCAAAGCCTGGCCGCTGTTGCTGGTAATGGGGTTTGTGCCGGCGGCGA
>Ga0153916_10004943_pt1 | contig 10129 bp, 9 predicted proteins | sample Opewatmetagenome_FD_109642 | JGI IMG/M metagenome (GOLD analysis project Ga0153916, IMG submission 109642) | Freshwater wetland microbial communities from Ohio, USA - Open water 3 Core 3 Depth 4 metaG | ecosystem: Environmental > Aquatic > Freshwater > Wetlands | place: USA: Ohio, Lake Erie, Old...
AGCCTTCCGGCGGCGTTCGTCACCGTATCGGCCGCCTGCTTGACGCCGCTCACGATGCCGCGCAACTGGGTCAGCGTGCGGTTTAACGAGTCCGCCATCTGTCCCAACTCGTCGTGCGTCGCCACTTCCGCCGTTATGCTGAGGTCGCCGTTCGCCACGTTATCCAGCACGCGATTCAATTCCGCGATGTTCCTGCCGATGCTGCGCACCATCTGCACCGTGAATCCGAGCAGAACGATCAGGCTGATCGCCGCCAGCACACCGGCAACCGTCAACATCTTGCGCCCGGCAGCGACGCTGCCCTCGTAGGTCGACTTTGCGGCCGCTTCCTGGATCGGCACCAGTTGCGACAGCGGCTTCAGCACGCCGCCCTGGATCGAAGGCCATTCGTCCTCGAGCAGGGGGGTCACCTTTGCCTTGTCGCCGTCCGAATAGGCTGCCTCCAGCTTTTCGAAGAAAGGAGGCAGCTTTGCCATCTGCTTGTCGATTTTCACAATCAGTTCCTGGCCTTCCTTGGTGAACTGATTGTCCTTGGTTTGTTCCTTGAACTGCGCCCAATTCTGCGGCACAGACACACGCGCTTCCTTGAGGTGGTTGCGCGACCCCACCGCGGGCATCTGGTCGAGCAGCACCCCCGCCATGCGGAACCGCACTTCCTTGAGCGAGGAATCGATGGCTTGCAGTGAAGCGGCGGGCATTACCTGGTTCTCATAGACCGACGCCAGCGCGCCCATGCTTTGGCGGGATGAGAACAAATTCACACCGGCGAGAGCCAGTATGATGAGCACGGACAGCACCGTGCCGCTGATCAGTTTCGCGCGAATGGTCATCGTCTTAAGCATGTTCGACCTTCCTTTTTCTTCTCGCCAACCCGCCATCAGGAATAAAAAGGGCGCCGGTGCGGTGCACCAGCGCCAACGCTGCTTACTCTACCGGGTAGCCTTTGGCTTTCCACTCGGGGAAACCACCGCGGAACCAGTACACTTTCTTGTAGCCGGCCTTCACCGCTGCATGGGCGGCTTTGTAGCTCTTCCAGCACTCGGGGCCATTGCAGGAGAAAATGATCGCGGCACCCTTGTCGCCGGGCAGTTTGGCAAGGTCAAAGCTGTCCTGGCTCGCATCATAGTCAGGGGACTTGGCGCTCTTCTCCTTGTACGGCACGTTGTGCGCGCCCTTGATATGGCCCTCGGCGTATTCGTTGGCCACGCGCGAGTCGATCATCGGCGCACCGCCATCCATCAACTGCTTGGCCTTGTCGGCAGCAACCACGGTGGTGCCGTCCAGCGACGCCGGGGTATCGCCCGCGTGCGCCTTGAGCGCCGGCTGCATCAGCACTGCCGTGGCCAGAACCATAAACGCCATTTTCTTCAAATTAATCGCTTGAGCTTTCATCAGAATCTCCTATTCGCAGTCTGCTACACAAGATATTTCCCACCGTCACACCTAGTACCGGGCCTGTTTGTCGATAACGGTCAACACAGTTACCTGTGCCTGTTATCGTCAGGGCATAAACAAAACTTTAATATTGTGTGAACAAAATTTAACTGCCGCCCCCCTTGCCTGAACCGGAACGGTGCCTTACCTTGTCCGTTCAGCCGTGCGGTTGCTTCAAACGCGCACATCACCCCCTATGCATCGCCTGGACAGACCGGAGCAATCAATGGAAAGCACTCGCAAGACCCATCCCGTAGTTATCGGGGCCGCCGTATCCATCATCATTTTCAGCGCCGTAGGCGTCGGCGTGATGACGGGCTTGCTTCCCGGCTCCCACGCCAAGAACGAGCCCTCCATCGTCTCCAGCCCCGGGCCGCAGACACAGGCGGTGACAAGCAGCGAAAAGCCGCAAGCTGGCGCAACGGACAGACCGGAGCGCTCCGCAGAAAAGGCCGCGCCCGACGCCTCGCGCGAGGTAGCCGAAGCCATGCCGGCAAAGAAAAAACACGCCGCGTGCGCGAACTGCGGCGTGGTCGAATCGGTCAGCGTCGTCGAGCAGAAAGGTGAAGGCTCGGCCCTCGGCGTCATCGCCGGCGGTGTGGCGGGTGCGCTGCTGGGCAATCAGGTCGGCCAGGGCAACGGCAAAACCGTCGCCACCATCGCAGGCGCTGCGGGTGGGGCCTACGCCGGTAACCAGATCGAGAAGAACGTCAAGAAAACCACCCATTACAAAATCGTGGTGCGCCTGGAAGACGGTAGCCACAAGACCATCAGCAAAAAAACAGACCCCGGGCTGATGGCCGGTGACAAGGTAAAAATCGTCGACGGCGCCATCGTGCGCGAGTAACTCCCTGCCCCCGCCGGGCCGCATTGACTTGACCTGCGGCGGGGCATAGCATGGTTTGCCAACGGAGCAAACCATCATGCCGGCTTCCCCCAAACAGCGCGTCGAACTGCCCATCGAGGGCATGACCTGTGTGGCCTGCGCCGCGCGCATCGAAAAAGTCCTCGGAAAACTTCCCGGCGTCCACGCCACGGTCAATTTCGCCGGCGAAAAAGCGCATATCGAGTACGACGCGGAGCAGTCATGCCCCGCCGATTTCGTCGCCGCCATCGAGAAGGCCGGCTATTCCGTTCCCTCGCAGCAACTGGAATTGGCGCTGGAAGGCATGACCTGCGCAGCCTGCGCCGCGCGCATCGAAAAAGTGCTGAACAAGCTGCCCGGCGTCGAGGCCACGGTGAATTTCGCTTCGGAAAAAGCCCGAGTCCTTGCAACCCCGGGCGGCGCCGGGCTGGACGAGATGATCGCCGCGGTGCGCCGCGCCGGCTACGACGCCCACGAGGTGCTGGCGGCCAGCCATGACGCAGACAAGGCGCGGCGCCGCGCCGCCTACCAGCGCGAACTGCGCATGTTCTGGATTTCCGCCGCGCTCACCTTGCCGCTGCTGTTGCAGATGGGCGCCATGTTCACCGGACAGCACGCCGATGTCGTGCCGCGCTGGCTGCAGTGGCTGCTCGCCACGCCGGTGCAATTCTGGGTCGGCCGCCGCTTCTATGTCGGAGCGTGGCATGCGCTGCGCGGGGGCGGCGCCAACATGGACGTGCTGGTCGCCTTGGGCACCAGCATGGCGTATCTATTCAGCGCGGTGGTCACCGCATTTGGCCTTGCCGGCCAGCACGTGTACTTCGAGGCCTCCGCCGCCATCATCACCCTGGTCCTCATGGGCAAGCTGCTGGAAGCCCGCGCCAAGGGCAAGACTTCCGCCGCCATCGAAGCGCTCGTCAAGCTGCAGCCCAAGACCGCCAGGGTCGAGCGCGACGGCGCCATCGTCGAGGTGGATGCCGCCAGCCTCAAGCTCGGCGACGTCTTCGTGGTGCGCCCCGGCGACAGCGTCCCGGTGGACGGAGAGGTGATGGAGGGCGACTCCAGCGTCAACGAGGCCATGCTCACCGGGGAGAGTCTGCCGGCGGACAAGGCGCCGGGCAGCAAGGTGTTCGCCGCCACGCTGAACCAGCAGGGTCTGCTCAAGTGCCGCGCCACCGGCATCGGCGCGCATACCATGCTGGCGGGCATCATCCGTCTGGTGGACGAAGCGCAGGGGTCGAAGGCCCCGATCCAGCGGCTGGCCGACGTTATTTCCGGCATTTTCGTGCCGGTGGTGGTGGCCGTCAGCCTCTTGACCCTGGGCCTGACCTGGTGGCTGGGCGCGGGATTCACCCAGGCGCTGATCAGCGCCGTGGCGGTGCTGGTGATCGCCTGCCCTTGCGCCCTCGGCCTGGCCACGCCGACCGCGATCATGGTGGGGACGGGGCGCGGCGCCCAGGCGGGCATCCTGGTGCGCAACGCGGCGGCACTGGAACGGGCGGAAAAAATCCAGGTATTGATTGTCGACAAGACCGGCACCTTGACCGAGGGCCGGCCCCAGGTGGTCGACGTCGTGGCGCTGACGGGCTTGAGCGATACGGCGTTGCTGCGTATCGCCGCGACCCTGGAGCAAGGCTCGTCGCACCCGCTGGCGCAGGCCGTGCTGGACAAGGCGCGCGAAACAGGCGCGGAGCCCGGTGCAATGACGCAATTCACCTCGGTTGCGGGCAAGGGAATATGCGCCGAGATCGACGGCGGGATGGTGTGGCTGGGCTCGCCCGCTTACCTCGCCGAAGCTGGCGTACCGATGGATCAAAGCGCATTCGCGGCCCTGCAGGCACAAGGCAAGACCGTCATCGGATTGGGCAACGCGGCGGGACCGCTGGGCTATCTCGCCATCGCCGACCGCTTGCGCGCAACTTCCGTGCGCGCCGTAGAGCGGCTGCAGAGCATGGGCATCGAAGTCATCATGCTGACCGGCGACAACCCGGCGACCGCGCAAGCCGTCGCGGCAGAAGCCGGCATCACCCGCCACCTCGCCGAGGTGCTGCCGCAGCACAAGGCCGACGAGGTTGCGCGCATCAAGGCACAAGGGAAGATTGTGGGCATGGTAGGCGACGGCATCAACGACGCGCCGGCATTGGCCGCGGCTGACGTGAGCTTCGCCATCGGCGCCGGCTCCGACATCGCGATCGAAGCCGCCGACATCACTCTGATGCGCAATGACCTGATGAGCGTGTGCGACGCCATCAGCCTGTCGCGCGCCACCTTGGGAAAAATCCGCCAGAACCTGTTCTTCGCCTTCATCTACAATGTACTGGGCATTCAACTTGCGGCTGCCGGGCAGCTTAACCCTGTCATCGCCGGCGCAGCCATGGCGCTGAGCTCGGTATCGGTGGTGAGTAATTCACTGCTGCTCAGACGCTGGCGGCCGCACTAGTTTCATACACGAATCGAAAGGAGTTGCTCCATGGAAACCGTCACCCTCAACGTCAAAGGCATGACCTGCATGGGCTGCGTGCGCAGCGTCAAAAACGTGCTGGAGCCCATCGCCGGTGTGTCCGGCGTCGAGATTGCGCTGGAAAAGGGTCTGGTCACCATCAGCTACGACTCCGCCAAGGCCGGCATCGCAGCGTTCAAGTCGGCTATCGAAGATGCCGGCTATGAGGTTCTCGGCTAGGCAATACGCCGGGGATGCGCAAAGCAAAAGAATTTCCTCATCGCACCGCGTAGGGTTAAAATCGCCCCCATGTTCCAATTCCTCAAGAAGCAGAAGCCGCCGACGCTGGGCGGGAGCACGCTGGCCTTGGTCAACCAGGCTGTGCGCGCTTTCCTGGAAAGCCGCGGCGTCTCCAATTTCAAGGTGTACACGCTGGAATACGGGGGCAACCCGGTCGTGCTCGTCAAAGCCGAACCGCAGAAAAAATTGCGCTTCTCCAACATCCTCGAAGCGCAGATCCGGAAATTCCTCAAGGAAAAATACGAAATCGATGTCCCGGCGGTGTTCTGGCGCTTCAAGATGGGTTACGACACCAAACCCGGCCCCGAACAGGCGGACTACGAATTTGAAGAGCAGCCGCGCTATGGCCAGGACACAACTCCCGCTGCTTCTGCCGATACTCGATCGGAAACAGGCACGGGAACGGCACAGGAACCCAATGCAAACCATCTGGAGAACGAACTGTACGACGTTCACATATCCACAGAAAAGGGCATCAAAGTGGAGGAGGTGTCCATGCTGGAGTTCGACGATTTTCTCAAGGGATCCCCAGAGCCGGCGTCGACAACCCCGCCGGACAAGCCGTAGGGTGAACTGACGGTTGCGGCACAATAACAAAATCAGGAGGAATGCGGGAATATGGCAAACGAGCCGCTCGACCACGAACATGCCGAACTGAAAAAACGCGCCACGCGCCGCCTTATCGTGGCGGTCACGCTGGTGCTGGCGGCCGTTGCCGTGTTGACCCTTCTGGGTCGTGACAAAACCACCGCGCCCCCGGTCACCACCGCACCGGTCACACCCACTATTGCGCCGCCGCTAGCGCCGCCGCCGAGCGTGATCGAACCCGCACCGACACCCGCGCCGGAAGCCGCCCCAGCCATGCCGGAACAAGCCCCTGCCGCAACGCCGTTGGAGCCGCCACCGCCGCCTAAAGTCGTCAACAACCAGTTGCGCCCGATGCCGCCGGAAAGATCGGTGGCGCGTGCGCTTCCGCCCGTCGCGCGGATGGAACCCGCTCCGGCGACGCCACCACCCGCGGCACCCGCCAAAGCCCCGGAAAAGGCGGTGCCGAAAGTCCCGGCCGAAGCGACAGCCGCGAAAGGCTATGTGGTCCAGCTCGGCGTGTTCTCCAACTACGCCAACGCACAAGCCTTGCAGGCCAAATTGGAGCAGGCCGGCATCAAGTCCTATGCCGAGACGCGGGTAAACGTAGGCCCGTTTCAAAACAAGGCCGAAGCGGACCAGGCAATGGCCAAGATACGCGCATTGGGCATAGGCGCGGTAGTGGTGCCCGCCCACTGAGACGGACGCCCACACACACTTAAGCAGAGAGGCCTAGTGCGTTACCTATCGATCATACTGATTTCGCTATCGACCTTGACGGGTTGCGCCTATCAACTTGCCCTGACGCCCCGCGACGGCACCGCACCCAGTATCGGCAGAGCACAGCAGATCACCTCCGATAGCGGTACGCTGGAGCTCACTATCGGCGACAAGACCTACTCGGGAACCTGGGCGGCAAGCCCCGCGGACGACGACTACAAATTATTCAAGAGTTACACCTCCAAACGCCAGGGCGTTCTGGACAACGACGCCCTTGCGGACCCATTGCTTAACTCCGGCACACTGGCCAACGGGCTAATGCGCGCGCCGGACGGGTCCAGCCTGCGTTGCCAGTTCCGCTACGGCGCGAATGTCGGCTATGGCGTGTGCCAGGACGACGACGACAAGATCTACGATTTCCGCATCACGCGCTAGTTCGGATCCCACCGCAGCGCCAGCGCCTGCTCTCCGGGGCCAACCTGAAAATCGCAGTCCACGCCGAGGCCCGGCACGAAAACCAGTCTCTCCCCGCAGAACAACAATGGCAGTTGCCCCCTCAGCCAGGGTGCGACATGCGTTTCCTGCAGCAGGCTCTTCAGGCTGCGCCGGGGGCGGTTGCAGTCTGGACGCAGACGCTCTCCGCCCTGGCGCAACCGGACCGTAACCGGCTGTAACCGGAGTTTTTCCAGGCTGACATTGCCGCCGCCGTGCTCAAACGACAACGTGCCCAGAGCGTCACCCAGTCGCAGTTCCCGCTCCCCGTGCCAGTGCCAACGGCTATTCTTGTCGACGACCACGCCGCGCTGCCGCACCCAAGCCTTGTCCTGGAATCGCAGCAGTTCGTGACTCCCCAGGGTGATACGCACCTTGGCATCGGCGGGTGCGTCGCTCAGCTGCCGCAGCATTTCTTCCAGGCGCGCAGCAGGCACGGCGATTTCAAATCCATCCAGATAGTGGCGCAACAAGTTTTTCGCGCGCGCCGGGCTTAAGGTGCGCAGCACGCCCAGGTCCAGCGTTGCGCCGGCGAGCGCCTCCCTGGCATCGATCTGCGCCAGCTCCTGCAGCAACTGCGCCGCTTCGGCCAGGTTGCGGCTGGCTCTGGACAAGGTCGCGCGGTAGGCGGGGAAGCGTCTCTCCAGCAGCGGCAACAACTGGTGACGCATGAAATTGCGGTCGTAGGCAACGTCCTGATTGCTTTCGTCGTCCACCCAGCGCAATCCGCGCTCGCGGGCATGGTGCTCGATTTCGGCACGGGAAATTTCGAGCAAGGGGCGCAGCAAATGAGTGCTGAGTGCCGAGTGCTGAGTGCTGAGCTCCGGCATGGCGGCCAGGCCCTTGGCGCCGGCGCCACGCAGCAGTTGCAGCAGCACGGTCTCGGCCTGGTCGTCGAGGTGCTGCGCCAGCGCCACGAAATCCGCCGGCTGGTGCTCAAAGACTTGGTAGCGTGCGGCGCGCGCGGCGGCTTCGAGACCGAGGCCGCGACGGCCTTGCAGATCTACCGTGGCGGTTTCCAGCGGCACATCGCGGGCCGCGCAGAGTTCGCGGCAGAATTCCGCCCAGGCTGGGGCATTGGGGCTGATCTGGTGGTTGACGTGGACGGCGTGAAGCTTGAAGGAAAGCGTTTCGCGCAAGTGCGCCAGGATATCCAGCAGCACCACCGAATCCACCCCGCCGCTCAAGCCCAGCAGCAGCGTTTGGCCGGGCGTGATGGTGCACCTGAGGATGCGCTCTACATGCGCAACCAGGTCACTTGGGCTGCGGGGCTTCCTTGAATTTGCCATAGGCCATCAGGCGCGCGAAGCGCTCCTTCAGCAACGCATCGATGGGCTTGTCCTGGAGGCTGCGCAGGGTCTCCTGGAGCGACTTCTTGAGCGATTGCATCATGCCGTCGTAGTCGCGGTGGGCGCCGCCCAGCGGCTCGCTGACGATCTTGTCCACCAGGCCCAGCGTCTTCAGGCGGGTAGCCGTAATGCCCAGTGTCTCGGCGGCGACCGAGGCTTTCTCGGCGCTCTTCCAGAGTATCGAGGCACAGCCTTCGGGAGAGATCACGGAATAAGTGGAGTACTGCAGGATCAGGGTCACGTCGCCCACGCCCACCGCCAGCGCGCCGCCGGAGCCGCCCTCGCCGATCACGGTGCAGATGACCGGCACGCGCAATTCCGCCATCACGTAAAGATTGCGCGCGATGGCCTCGGACTGGCCGCGCTCCTCGGCACCGATGCCGGGGTAGGCGCCGGGCGTGTCGATGAAGGTCATCACCGGGATGCCGAACTTCTCCGCCAGACGCATCAGCCGCAGCGCCTTGCGGTAGCCCTCGGGGCGCGGCATGCCGAAGTTGCGGTAGATCTTGTCCTTGGTATCCTTGCCCTTCTGGTGCCCGATCACCATCACCGGCTGGCCGTTGAAGCGGGCGAAACCGCCGACGATGGCAGGATCGTCGCCATACACGCGATCCCCGTGCAGCTCCTCGAAATCGGTGAACATGCCCGCAAGGTAATCCAGCGTGTAGGGCCGCTGCGGATGCCGCGCCACCTGGGAAATCTGCCAGGCGGTGAGCTTGGCGTAGATGTCCTTGGTCAGGGCGTGGCTCTTCTTCTGCAGACGGTTGATTTCTCCGGAGATGTCCAGCGCGGAATCGTCCTGCACGTAGCGCAGCTCTTCGATCTTGGATTCCAGCTCGGCGACGGGTTGCTCGAAGTCCAGAAAGGTGGTTTTCATGGCCAAGGGTTTCGTTGTTTGCTAAAACCGCCGATTATACAGGATTCCGCAGCGCGCCCTAAGTGCCGGGCCGGCCGGCGCCGGCGCGCGGATCGCTCGCCGCCTTTGCCCGGCCCGTGCGCTTGTCCACGAACACCGCCTGCATGTTGCCCCAGGCGCGGCCGGCCGGCTCTACCACATGCCCTTTGAGTTCCAGCTCCTGGATCAGCGCGGCGGGAAAGGCCCCAGGCTCCACCTCCACCCGATCCGGCTGGAACTGGTGATGAAAGCGCGGCAGGCTCACGATGCGAGTCACATCCGGCAGCGGCTCCTGCACATAGTCGAGTATCCCCAGCAACACCATGCTGATGATGCGCGAGCCGCCCGGCGTGCCCAGCACCAGCACGCCGCGCTTGTCCTCCACAAAGGTTGGCGACATGCTGGACAAGGGCCGCTTGCCCGGCGCGATGGCGTTGGCCTCGCCCTGGATCAGGCCATAGACGTTGGGCTGGCCCGGCACGGCGGCGAAATCGTCCATCTCGTTGTTGAGCAGCACACCGGTCTTGCCCGCCACGAAACCGGAGCCGAAAAACGTGTTGATGCTCAGGGTCGCCGCCACGCGATTGCCTTCGCGGTCCACGATGGAGAAATGCGTGGTGTTGCCGCCCTCCCTGGACTCGGGCAAATCCCCGCTGGAAGTGGCCCACTCCGGGTCGATGCCGGCAGCGCGCTGCGCCGCATACGGCTTGCCGGTCAAGCGCGCCAGCGGCATGCGCACGAAATCCGGATCGCCCAGATAGAGCCCGCGATCCTGGTAGGCGCGGCGCATGGCCTCGATGGTGAAATGCATGCGCTGGGCCGGGGCGGCGGTTGCGTAAGGCAGCCGCTCCAAAATATTCAAGGCCTGAGCCAACGTCACGCCCCCTGAAGAAGGCGGCGGCGCGGAAGTGACGGTCGCCCCGCGATAGGTGAATTTGAGGGGCCGGCGCTCCACCACCCGGTAGCGTTTGAGATCGTCCACGCTCCAGATGCCGCCTCCGGCTGTAACGGAAGCCGCCAACTCCCGCGCCGCCGGACCCTCGTAGAAC
>Ga0153916_10004944_pt1 | contig 10127 bp, 5 predicted proteins | sample Opewatmetagenome_FD_109642 | JGI IMG/M metagenome (GOLD analysis project Ga0153916, IMG submission 109642) | Freshwater wetland microbial communities from Ohio, USA - Open water 3 Core 3 Depth 4 metaG | ecosystem: Environmental > Aquatic > Freshwater > Wetlands | place: USA: Ohio, Lake Erie, Old...
TACAGCTCAATGATGCTTCCCTGATCTATGAACCGGAGACCTCGCAAGCGCTTAATTTTGGCTTTCGCTGTGGCTTCCTGGGCATGTTTCACATGGAGATCATCCAGGAGCGCCTGGAGCGCGAGTACGATCTGGATATCATCGTCACCGCGCCCTCTGTGGAGTATGAGGTCGTGCTGCGGGATGGCAGCACCGTGCGCATCGATTCACCTGCCCAGCTTCCGGAAGAAGCCCAGATTGTTGAGATCCGAGAGCCTTGGATGAAGATCCAGATTTTCACCCCCACCGAGTTTTACGGGACTGTGATGGAATTGGCCACCGGCCGGCGGGCGAATTTCATCGACCAGGAGTACCCTGCACCGAACCGGGTTCAGCTCAATTTCGAAATCCCCCTCTCGGAGTTGATCGTTGACTTCTTCGATCAAATGAAATCGCGCACGCGCGGCTACGCCTCCTTGGATTACCAGTTCGCCGAATACCGTCCCGATGACCTGGTCAAACTCGAGATCCTGGTCAATAACGAGCCTGTGGATGCCCTGGCATCCATTGTCCACCGTAAAGACGCATTCCATAAAGGCCAGGCGGTGATCTCCAAGCTCAAAGACATTATCCCGCGCCAATTATTTGTGGTGCCGATCCAGGCTTATGCTGCCGGGCGAGTAATCTCGCGCGCCAACGTCAAGGCTTTGCGCAAGGATGTGCTGGCGAAGTGTTACGGAGGGGACATCACCCGTAAGAAAAAACTGCTAGAGAAGCAGAAGCGCGGTAAGAAGCGTATGAAGATGGTGGGAAACGTCGAGATCCCGCAGGAAGCTTTCCTGACCGTCCTGCGTCATGGGGAGGAATGAAATAGATCCGGAGGGCCACCCCCCATCCCCGGAAAGTCACTCGCAGGGCGGTGATTGGCGGAGGATCCTACCTGGGTTGGCGGTTAGCGCCATCTCCCTGGGATTGGTCTTTTATTTTGCCGACTTGCACAAGCTGGGCGAAGCACTGCGCCTGGCGGATTACCGCTATGCTTTCCTGGCTGTATGGATTACCTTGATCTGGTTGGGGGTACGCGGACTGGTTTGGCGAACCCTGCTCCAGGATAAGGCCTCTTATCGCACTGTCTTCTGGTCTTTGAATGAAGGTTATTTATTAAACAATCTCCTACCCTTCCGCCTGGGGGAGGTGGGCAGGTCATTCTTGCTGTCGCGTAAATCAAACCTGGATTTCTGGCAGGTATTGTCCACGGTCATCGTCGAGCGCCTGATGGATCTGGCTATGGCGGCTGGACTGCTGATGGGTACGCTGCCTTTTGTGGTGGGTGCCACTTGGGCGCGTCAGGCGGCGGTGGTTACGGGTCTGGCTGTCTTATTCGTTTTTGCGGTCCTTTATCTTCTGGCGCGTAACCAGGCGTGGGCTTTGCATTGGTTTGAGCGTCTCGGTCAGCGTTGGCCGCTACTGCTTCGTTTGGGTGGAAAAGTGATTCCATCCATTTTTAGCGGCTTGAGCGTCTTAACCGATGGATTGCGATTCTTGCGCGCCATCGGTTGGATTTTGGTTAATTGGCTGGTCGCTATTGGCCAGTATATGATGATGGTCAATGCCTTCTTCCCAGGCGCAAAGCTGATTTGGGCGGCCTTCTCGTTAGGTGTGGCAGCGCTGGGCATTGCCGCGCCTTCCTCGCCGGGCGCGGTGGGTGTGATGGAGCTTTCGATTGTCGGTGCCCTGTCTCTTTTCGGGCTGGATGCCTCCGTCGCACTGGCAATGGCAATCACGATCCATGTGATTCAGTACCTGGTTACCGGCGTCCTGGGTGCTTATGCTTTAGCGAGGGAAGGGGAATCATTATTGGATATCTATCATCGTGTGAGAAAGTTGAAGGTTTCAGGTTGAAAGTGGAATGACCGTATCGAATACAAACTTTCAACTTTTAACTTTCAACCTGTACCGATTATGAGAGTTCTGATTGCATTAACCTATTATCGTCCGCATTATTCTGGATTGACGATTTATGCCGAGCGGCTGGCACGCGCTCTGGCAGGTCGCGGCCACCAGGTCACGGTGTTGACTTCGCGCTACGATAAAAGCCTGCCGGATCGGGAGCGCTTTGATGGTGTGAAGGTGGTTCGCTTGGAGGTAGGCATGCGCGTTAGCAAGGGTGTAATCATGCCCTCCATCCTGTTTTGGGCCTGGAAGCTGGCGCGCCAGGCAGACGTTGTCCTCCTGCACCTGCCGCAGTTAGATGCAGCATACCTGGCGCTGGCAGCTCGCTTGCTGGGTAAGCCGGTGGTGTTGACATATCACTGTGACCTTCGTTTGCCGGAGGGGCTCATCCACTACGCCGCGAACCAGGTTTCTCACCTGGCAAACCACATTTCAGCCAGGTTGGCTAACTTAATCGTTACCAACACGCGCGATTATGCAGAGAATTCCACTTTTCTAAAACATTATCTCCACAAAGTGCGACCGATTTATCCACCTGCGGAAGTGCAGGTAGTGACGGAGGCAGAGCGTGCTGCATTTCGAGAGAAGGCTTGTATTCAGGCAGGCCAGCGGATCATTGGCATGGCGGCGCGCCTGGCGACGGAGAAGGGCGTGGAATACCTGGCAGAAGCGCTGCCCAGGGTGATGGAGAAGCACCCTTCGGCGCGGGTCTTGTTCGTAGGACAGTACGAGAACGTCTTTGGCGAGGGACAGTACGCCCGTCAGCTGGCTCCATTGATCGAGTCATTAGGAGAGCATTGGACGTTCCTGGGGACCCTCTCGCTAGCTGAAATCTCCGCCTTTTTTCACGAATGCGAAGTGACCGTTTTGCCCAGCTTGAACAGTACCGAATCCTTCGGTATGGTTCAGGTTGAATCGATGTTGTGCGGCACTCCGGTGGTTGCCTCCGATCTGCCTGGAGTGCGCCAGCCAGTGATGATTAGCGGCATGGGGCGCTTGGTACCCGTGGCAGACACGCAAGCCCTGACGGAGGCTATTATATCGATCCTGGATCACCCGGAGAGATTTCAAGGCGATCCGGCGAGCATCGCCGAGCGCTTTTCGCCTGAGTCGGTTGCCGCGGCTTATGAGGAAATATTCGAAGTGTTACACAATCAGCGGAAGTTAGAAGGAGATGGTTGATTGTGCAACAATGATCTAGCAGTAGAGTTGACAGATAATGTTTGGACAGTTATGTACTCAAACCCGCACCTCACCTCCCGCTCTGAGCCCGCCAAAGACTTCCTCTGGTTGCACCTGCGCGACCTGCCGTATTTTCGCGCTATGCTGCGGGCAGTGGAGGCTCAGTTCTACCAGGATTACACTCTGGAGAAGCCTGTATTGGATGTGGGAAGCGGCGATGGACACTTTGCCAGTATAGCCTTCGAAAAGCCATTGGATGTGGGGTTGGATCCCTGGGAAGGACCGCTGCGCCGGGCGAGGGAGCTGGGCGGTTACCGGTTGTTGGTTCTAGCGGATGGTGGAAGCATGCCCTTTCCAGATGGATATTTCGCCAGCGCCATCAGCAATTCAGTCTTGGAGCATATTCCTCACGTGCAAAGTGTGCTGGCAGAGATCCAGCGCGTCTTGAAGCCCGGGTCCCTATTCTTGTTCTGCGTGCCCAATCCGGCTTACCTGTCGGAATTGTCCATCCCCGCCTGGCTACACAGGCTTGGATTGCATTCACTGGGTGAGGGGTACCGGGAATGGTTCCGGCGTATGTCTCGAGTCCATCATGCTGAGCCGCCGGAGGTTTGGAAGGGTTGGTTAGAGGCGTCAGGATTTCAATTAGAAAGGTGTTGGGATTATTTCTCTCCACGTGCCATGCGCGTACTCGAATGGGGCCATTATTTCGGCGCGCCGACCTTAATTCCCCATGCATTGACCCAGCGTTGGGTTTTGATGCCGACGCGCTGGAACTTGGCATTAACGGAGCGGCTGGTGCGACCCTATAGCCAGGCGGTGGAAGATCCAGACGGGACGTTTACGTTCTATGTCGCTCGAAAGATTAGAGATGGGAAGAGTGATGCATGATGTGTAATTCGTAATCCAGGCTCACTTTTATTGGATTGTGGTATGTCATTTTCCAAGAATCCTTTTGACGAGACTTATTTCAAAACCGAGGCGTATGCCGACGTCTCCTTCGCTCGCTATAGCCAGTATTGGTGGTCGAACCGCTTCTATGCCATCCTGGTCCGCCGCCATGCTCCAAGAGGTGGGCGGGTTTTGGAGGTTGGCTGTGGTTTGGGACACCTGCTGGGCTGGCTGGTGGATCGCTACCAGGTTTATGGGACGGATATTAACGGCTGGGCGCTCAACCAGGCGCAACAGAACGTTCCTCAAGGACATTTCGCGCAGCTTTCTGCCGAGGAATTGGCTGCATTTCCAGAGGCTGGTTTCCAGGTCGTGATCGCAAAGCACGTGCTGGAGCACTTGCCCCAACCGGAGCGGGCGATTGCAGAGATGAGCCGGGTGCTGGCGCCGGGCGGGATCTTACTGGCGGCAACCCCGAACCTGGATTCTCCGATGCGCCGCCTCAAAAAAGAACGCTGGGTTGGCTATAAGGACCCAACCCATATTAGCCTCAAGCCGCCAGCGGAATGGCTGAGTCTGATGCAGGCATATAACCTGCGCCCGAAGCGCGTGTTTTCTGATGGTTTTTGGGATGCTCCCTATATTCCCCTCATCCCACCCGCCATGCAAAAGCTGTTATTCGGCGCACCGGGGGGCTTGCAGGCTATCTTCGGTTGGAGTATGATACCTCTTCGAATGGGAGAAAGCCTGATCGTCATCGCGGACAAGCTCTGATGGAAGAACCCAGTGTTCTGGATTACCTAAAATCCAGGCTGACCCCCTGGCGGGGAAAGAAGATAGTGATTCCTCCCGCGGAGGCTCCGATCGGGCCATCCACACCTGCCGAGGTTGGAGTCTCCCTCTCTACAGCAGAAGCGCTGCCCTCTGGTAACGAGCCAATCGAATACGCAAGTATCACCCCGGCAATCACGACTGCACCTGCTGCCATCACCATTGCGATCTTGCCCTGGCGCACTTTGCTGGCAGTTGGCCTGGCTTTGTTAGCGCAAATCTCCCTGGAGCCGGGTCCGGAGCGTGTCTGGCAGGCAGGGGCGATCCTTTACCTGCTGGCTGCAGCCTGCATGGTCTGGGCTTACGTACGCTCCGAGTGGGTAGCGGTCAGCCATGGCCCTGAGGCTAGGCCTTGGGGCCATCAGCCATGGCCCCACGGCCAGGCTGTGGGGCAATCAGCGGTCAATATTCTGTCTACACCTTTCATCTCCCGTCCTTTATCCTTCATTATTTCGATCGGGCTGGGAGCATTGGCTTTCCTCACCTTTGGCGGGAACCGCTTTACATCGTTGAACGTGACTCTCTGGGTTATGGCACTGATCGCTCTGGTGTGGGCATTTTGGCAGCTAGGCGAGGCGTCTGCATCCTGGATAAAGCGGCTTCCCGGCTGGTTATCCCACCAGGAGTGGCATCTAACCATCAACCGTTGGGGGCTGCTGTTAATTGTCGCGATAACCCTTTCCGTGTTCTATCGCGTTTACCGCATCGAGCAAGTGCCGCCGGAGATGGTCAGCGACCACGCTGAGAAGCTGCTGGATGTGTGGGATGTCGTGCATGGAGGTACCAGCATCTTCTTCCCGCGCAACACCGGTCGCGAAGGGCTGCAGATGTACTTGACCGCCGGCATTATCAACCTGTTGGGTACCGGGTTCACCTATCTCAGCCTCAAGATTGGCACCGTACTGGCAGGTCTACTCACCTTGCCGTTCATCTACTTGCTCGGCAAGGAGATGGGTAGCCGTCGTGTTGGCTTATATGCCATGTTGTTCGCCGGTATTGCCTATTGGCCGAATGTCATTTCTCGCGTGGGTTTGCGTTTCCCGCTTTACCCGTTATTTGTTGCCCCCACACTTTATTATCTGATGCGAGGCCTGCGCACCTCGCACTTGAATGATTTCCTCCTGGCGGGCCTGGCGTTGGGGATAGGCCTGCACGGCTATACCCCCATCCGCATTCTGCCCTTCATTGTGGTAGTAGCCGTGTTATTGTACCTGCTGCACCGTCAGCCGGCTGGCAGCAAACCACAGGCGCTGCGCGGCCTTGCGTTGCTGGCACTGGTGGCGCTATTCGTATTCCTGCCATTGTTGCGCTATGCGTTAGAGAACCCGGACATGTTCTCCTACCGCTCACTTTCGCGCCTGGGCACAGTTGAGCAACCATTACCTGGTCCTGCTGGCCAGATTTTTCTGAGTAACCTTTGGCGAGCGATGACCATGTTTGCCTGGGATGATGGCGAGATCTGGGTGCATTCGGTCATGCAGCGTCCCGCTCTGGATGTGGTCTCGGCAGCGCTTTTCTACCTAGGGGCCGCTTTATTGCTGGTTCGTTACTTGCGCCAGCGCGATTGGAGAGACCTGTTCTGGCTGCTGGCAGTGCCCCTCTTGATGTTGCCTTCTATCCTCTCCCTGGCGTTTCCCGCGGAAAACCCGGCTCTCAATCGTATGGCTGGCGCCATCGTGCCGGTTTATCTCATTGTTGGCTTTTGCCTGGATGGGCTGTTGGAGACACTCCACGGGCAGATAGGCGGTAAACTGGGCAGCATCCTGGCTGGGGGTGTCGGGCTGTTTCTCTTCTTGTGGGCGTCGGTGCAAAACTACGATCTGGTATTTAACCAGTACCAGGATTATTACCGCCGCGCTTCGTGGAATACGTCCGAGATGGGGGTGGTGATCCGAGATTTTGCCGGCTCGGTGGGCAGCCCGGATACCGCCTGGGTCTTAGCCTTTCCGCATTGGGTGGATACCCGCCTGGTGGGGATCAACGCGGGTTTCCCCACGCGTGATTACGCTATCTGGCCAGATGGGTTACAGGATACCCTGGCTGATCCGCGTCCAAAGCTGTTCCTGGTCAAGCCCGAAGACAGCGCCGGCATAGGTGCGCTGCACCAGCTTTACCCGGCAGGTATCTTGCAAGTATATACCTCACAAGTGGAGGATCATGATTTTTGGATGTATTTCGTGCCGCCGGATCAGTGATTCGTAATTCGTGATATGTGACACCATCATCCTTTGATGTGCACGCATCACGAGTCACAGATTATTCCTCACGAAGCTTCCTTCGCGGATCAATATGCTCGATAAACCAACAAAACGCCGCGCCCTGCTCTTCGACATCCTCCTGGTTTATGTATTGCTCATGGGGGCTTATTTTCGTCTGGTCGGGCTGGACTGGGGCGAGTACCAGTATCTTCATCCAGACGAGCGCTTTTTGGTGTGGGTAGGCACCGATATCTCTCCGTATCGTTGCGAGGACGAAACCATCCCGATTGAGAGGTGCCCTGAGGAAAAGATGCATTGGATGGGCCTGGGGGATTATTTCGATGCTGCCAGATCCAACTTGAATCCAAACAACCGCGGCCATGGCTTTTACGTCTACGGCACATTGCCAGTGTTCCTGACCCGCTACATTGTCGAATGGGTCTATGGCCACTCTGGCTTTGAGGAAATGACCAATGTGGGCAGGCCGCTCTCCGCTCTGGCTGACCTGATGACGGTGTTTTTAACATATGTGATCGCGGCCCGATTATATGATCGCAGGGTGGGTATCCTGGCTGCAACGTTCAACGCCTTAGTGGTGCTGCAGATCCAGAATTCACACTTTTTCACCGTGGATACTTTCCTTAACTTTTTTACTTACCTGGCGATTTACTTCGCCGTGAGAGTGGCAGGGGAGAAGTGGGGTACGGGGAATAGCGAGTGGCGAACAGCGAATAGCGAATCACGTATCACGGATTACGTATCACGCTTTACCAGGCATCCATATTTTTATCTCAGTCTCGCCTTCGGCTTCTCCTTGGGCTGCGCGGTGGCCTCCAAGCTGAATGCTGCACCGGTAGCTATTATGCTTCCGGCAGCCTTTGCCTTGACCTTGCTGGACCTGCCATCCCAAGAACGCATGCGCCGTGCCGGGCAGACGTTCCTCTATCTTTCTCTTGCAGCTGTAATCGGCCTGCTGGTTTTTCGCCTCTTCCAGCCCTATGCGTTTAGCGGGCCAGGTTTCTTCGGGATAAAGCCCAACCCGCAATGGGTGGCAAATATCCGCGAACAGCGTATCCAGGCTGCCGGGGATGTGGATTTCCCGCCGGCTTTGCAGTGGGCGCGGCGTCCGATATGGTTTTCCGGGGAAAATATGGTGCTGTGGGGCCTGGGACTGCCTCTGGGTTTATTGGCCTGGGCTGGATTCCTGTGGGCTGGCTGGCGCCTGCTGGCAGATAAGAGCCAGGGAAGGGAAGATCTGCATCGACACGTTTTGCTGTGGGGCTGGACGGCGCTTTACTTCATCTGGCAGTCGCTGGCTTTCAACCCAACCATGCGCTACCAGTTCCCTGTCTATCCCGCTCTGACGATATTTGCTGCGTGGGCGATCCTCGCGCTCAACGACCAAGGACGAAGGACGAACGACGGAATGGGGCGTTCTTTTGTCTCTCGTCTTTCGTCTTTCGTCAAAGAACACTGGGGGCAACTATTTTCATTTTTCCTGGGCGGGAGTGTCTTACTGGCGACGTTTGCTTGGGCCTGGGCGTTCTCGCGCATCTACGTACGGCCGATTACTCGGATAGAAGCTTCTCGTTGGATTTACCAAAACGTTCCCGGCCCGATTAACCTGCACTTCCAGACCCGGGATGGCAAGCTGAACCAGCCGCTGCCTTTCCCCGAAGGCCTCGCCATCACCTACTCCCAGCCTTATATGACCAGCTTCACTCCGAAGGAAGATGGTGAATTGGTTGAGATCTACCTGGCGCATGCGCTCGATCTCGACAGTAGCTCCTTACCCAAAACGCTGTCGGCTACACTCCGACTGCCTGAAGGCGAAGAGATCACTGCGCAATTAACTGCGGAGTTCGATAATCTGAATGAGCTGCGCGGCCAGGGATATCTGCTGGCGTTAGAGAGCCCCGTCTCTCTCAAGAAGGATGCCACGTACCAACTCACACTGAGACTGGTATCAGAGAACGGCACACTCGCTTTGCTAGGTGCGTCACCAGCGAATGAGAGCTCCTGGGATGATGGACTGCCGCTGCGAGTTGAAGGCTATGATGCTTATAGTGGCATATACCAGTCAGGCTTGAACTTTGAGATGTACTGGGATGACAATGCCGAGAAGTACCAGCGCATTGTCACAACCCTGGATCAAGCCGACTATATATTTATTTCCTCTAACCGCCAATGGGGCACAATTCCACGCGTACCAGAGCGCTACCCATTGAGCTCGGCATATTACCGCTACCTGCTGGGCTGCCCGCCAGAGAAAGATATTGTTTGGTGCTATACCGTTGCCCAGGAGGGCACTTTCAAAGGCAGTTTGGGGTATGAACTGGTTAAGGTCTTTGATTCCTCGCCGCGGATTGGGCCACTGGTATTCAATACCCAATTCGCCGAGGAGGCCTTCTCCGTATACGACCACCCCAAGGTGATGATCTTTCATAAGACCAGCGCATATGATCCGGTCAAGGCGCGCGCCATCCTGGGGGCAGTGGATTACAGCCAGGCGATCCACGTGACCCCTAAGCGCGCCGGCTCGCACCCTGCCAATTTGATGCTACCCACCGATCGCTGGGCGGAACAGCGCCTTGGCGGTACCTGGTCGGAGCTATTCCATACCAATGCTCTGTACAACCGCTTTCCTGCCCTGGGGGCAATTCTCTGGTATTTGAGCCTTGCGCTCCTTGGCTGGGCCGTTTACCCGTTGGTTCGCCTGGCGCTCCCGGGACTGGCAGACCGGGGTTACCCCATGGCACGCGCCTTTGGCTTGCTGCTGCTAAGTTATCTGGTCTGGCTTGCTGGATCGTATCACATACCATTTAGTCCCCTAACCATCAGCCTGGTATTTGTTTTGCTCCTCCTGGGGAGCACAATCATCGTGGTCCGTCAGTGGGATGATTTCAAGCAGGAATGGCGCGCACGACGCAGCTATTTCCTGCTCGTGGATACGCTGTTTCTGGCATTTTTCATCTTTGACCTGTTGATCCGCCTGGGCAACCCAGATTTGTGGCATCCTTGGAAGGGCGGCGAGAAGCCAATGGATTTCTCTTATTTCAATGCTGTTCTTAAGAGCACTACCTTTCCACCCTA
>Ga0153916_10004945_pt1 | contig 10124 bp, 6 predicted proteins | sample Opewatmetagenome_FD_109642 | JGI IMG/M metagenome (GOLD analysis project Ga0153916, IMG submission 109642) | Freshwater wetland microbial communities from Ohio, USA - Open water 3 Core 3 Depth 4 metaG | ecosystem: Environmental > Aquatic > Freshwater > Wetlands | place: USA: Ohio, Lake Erie, Old...
CCATTAAACTTCCGCCTGGGAGGTCGAACCGTTTCACCATTCTCTTCGGGTAGGATAAATGTTGTGGGTTTGGGGACTTCAATTTCGATAGCAACGGTGGGTTTTACGGGAAGTAATCTTCGGGATTGGGTAGGAGTGATTGAGGTAGAAGGAGTTATCGGCCCAGCCAGGGTGGGTTTACCACGTTTAATCGAGCGTAAGGCTGATTGCGTGCTTCGACTGGTGGGATTGATTTTTAAGGCATGCTCCAGGCAGTCAATGACCTGGTCACGGTCGTTCACCAGGCGCGCCATCAACAACCAGGCTTGTTCGTTTACAGGATCGGCAAGTAATACCTGAGCGACCAGCCTGCGGGCAGTGACTTTCTCACCTCGCTGAAATGAATCTCGGGCTAATCCAAGCTGATCAGGGCTCATCCTGGCCCTCCACTGGATGAAACTTCATCCTGGAGGCGTAAGCGCGGGTCAAAGATACGTACCAGGATTGAGGTGAGCAACTCCGTAGTGAGGAATAGCGCCCCAATCATGGTAATATCAGCTGCGACAGTGGGCGGGTCGAGAAATAATGCCGTAGCCCCCAGATTGGTGCTCAAAACGTTCGGCACCAGGGTGGAGGCAAGTAAATTCCCAAGTCCAGGCCAGTTGAACAGCCATTCCACCACGATCAGCTCACCGACCAAAAGGCGGAATGAGCCTGCAATGGATAAAATAATCGGTGCAATCACATTCCGCATAGCTTGTCGCCAACGAATGTCATGCCAGGTATGACCAAAACTGCGCGCAGCGATAATGTACTGCTTCCCCAGCTCCCCCACCAGCATGTTAGCCGTCACCTGGGCTATCTGCACCGTTGGGCGGAGCATGAGTGCCAGGACCGGTAGGATCAGATGGTTATCCCACCCATAGCCGCGGATAGGGATGAGAGATTCGCTATTGGGTCCGCGCGCCACGAGCACGAACACGATCACTAAAATACTCAGGCTGGCAGCGTAAAAGCTCGGCATGGATAAACCGATGGTAGAGATAATGGACATCCATCCGCGCACCCCCGGCGGTTGATTACGGACCGCCAGGATACCAAGAAGCAGACCGAAAATGATACTCAAGGTGATTGCAATCACCAACAAACCTAAAGAAGCAACCAATGAATGCCCCAAGGTCTGGGCAAAAGATTCAATCTGTGGACCTTGTCCAATCGGACGCAGCAAGGATCCATGGAAGATATCCTGTACATATTGAGCGTAAGAATCAAAGAGCGGAATTTGATTACCTACCTGCTCCCTCAGATAAGGGGTGCGAGCAGCACGGACTGGCCTGGCAATGTATGCATAAGAGAACCCCAGGAAATGTATCAAAATCAGGGCAACAGGTAGGATGACGAGGCGGCGAAGAATAAATCTGAGCATAATTTATTTTTGATTTATATTTTCATCCCACGTTGTTCGAGGTTGGAAGCGTGAATGAGATCGTTGTACCCCTCTCCAATACACTTTCTACAAACACCTGACCTCCCTGGGCTTCAATGATATGTTTAACAATTGCTAAACCAAGGCCAGCTCCACCTGTAATGCGAGTGCGAGATTTATCCGCCCGGTAAAAGCGTTCGAAAATATATGGCAAATGCTCAGGTGCAATGCCAATGCCCGTATCGCGCACACTTACTTCCACTAATCCGTTTTCTCGGTGTGCTTCAACCATGACATCTCCTTCCGCAGGGGTATAGGCAAGCGCATTTTCCAATAGATTTCGTAAGACCTGGGCAAGGCGTTCCGGGTCTGCATAAACCCATGGTAGATCATTGGGAATGTTGGTTTTAAGACGAATGCCTTTTGCGTCTGCCTCTTGCTGGGTGATAGTAATTGCTTTTCTAACCTCTTGATCCAGGTCAGTCGTTTGTTTATTTAATCGCAGCTGACCAGCTTCAATAAGCGACAACTCTTGAAGATCATCCACCAAATGGCTTAATAACATGACCTCCTGATGTAAGGAGGCAATACTTTCAGGGGATGGAGCCAGCACACCGTCCTGGATAGCTTCCAGGTAGCCGCGCAGGTTGGAAAGCGGCGTGCGCAGCTCGTGGGCTACATCAGTGACCATGTTACGACGTAGCTGCTCCACCTGCTGCAAGCCATCTGCCATGGCGTTAAAGGCTTGCGCCAGATCACCCACCTCTCCCTTGGATTTCACCTTGACGCGCTGTGATAGATCCCCATGCTCCATTTTCCTGGCGATACTGGTCAGTTCATCAATGGGTGAGAGAATACTGCGGGAGAAAATCAATGTTAATACAACAGCCAGCAACCCTGCAGCCAGGATTGCTAACAGAATTGACTGGTTCACTGAAGAAATAAAACGCTGTTGAGCTTCCACAGGGCTAGGGATATCCAGCGGCTCGTAGTAAGCCAGGATGGGAATGCCCTCTACCAGATAAGCCGCAAAAGGTTTGGATTGGCTAATATTAATCGTACGGCCTAATAGATTTAGGCTTGAATCAGCGTACACCTTTCCATCCAGGTCGGCCAAGACAAAACGCGTTTGCGATGAAGCGGCCATATTTTCCATCAAAGCCTGCAAACCAGGCCAGATATCCTGCTCACCTGTATGTTGAACCACGTATTCCTGAATATTTGCAATCTTTCGATCGAGGCGCAGGTTGCGATAGCGCAAGATGCCTGCAACCGAGCGCTGAAATTCACTGCGTGTTGTTTGGCTGGTATAGATTGCCATGGTGGCAAGCGCGACCCCGACTACGGCCAATAATGAAAGGAACAAGCGTATTCGCAGGTTATTTAACATCTCTTATATGGAGCCTAGCTGTGGTGTCATTGGATACAATGGTGGTACCCCCAAATTTATAACCAACGCCGTAAACTGTCTGTACGTAGACCGGATGTTCCGGATTTACTTCAATCTTGTTACGCAGGTTCATGATGTGGACATCCACCGTGCGTTCAAGCCCGCCATAGTTATATCCAAATGCACCTTCAAGGAGCTCGAGGCGCGAAAATACCCTCTCCGGCTGGCTGATCAGGATTTCCAAAAGGCGGAATTCTTTGGGAGTGAGGTGAGTTAATTCACCTTGGAGGCAGACTTGCCGACGCACAAAATCTATGGTCAGGTCACCGCATTCGATGCGCGTCGGTCCACTCTGTTTTTCCTCCGCAGAACGGCGTAATACTGCTCTAAGACGCGCCATCAGCTCACGCGGGCTGAATGGCTTGGTGATGTAATCATCCGCACCTAAATCAAGACCGATAAGCTTATCCTGTTCGGTAGTTTTAGCAGTCAACATAATAATGGGGATGTCGGTCTCTGCCCGTAGAATACGGCAGATGTCGAGACCATCGATTTTTGGCAACATTAAATCAAGGATCATCAAGTCAGGACGAAAACGACGAACAGACTCCAATGCCTGGCGCCCATCATAAGCCACCAATACCTGGTACTCGTCTTTCTCGAGGTAAAGTCTGATCAGGTCTACCGTTTTATGATCATCGTCTACGACCAATATCGTTCGACTCATACATTTACCAACTTATCATGGGTTAAATGTTTACAGGCTAGAATAATTCAAATCAGTATATCAAATGATTTTAAAGATTTCATGAAGATTTTAATCTTTATAGTTTTGGATATATAGAAAATGTCGCCTGAATAAGCTTGATGGGGTAAAATGGTAGATTGTATGGTATCGGACATCATGGTTCCCACTTTAGTCAATCGGCACCTGCGGCGACTCGATATGCGACGCGACCTGGCTAAGGTAGCTGATTTGGTGGAGCTATGCTTTTATGATACGCTGGACCCCGAGGGTAAACAATACCTAAGTGAAATGCGCAGGGCTGCCCAGAATCCGTCCTTCTTGGGATGGGCAAGTGGTTTAATTGATGAAGCTCAAATGCCACCCTCCGGGTACGTGTGGGAAGAAGATGGCCGATTGGTGGGAAATCTCAGCCTGATACCTATCTCTATGCAAGGGAAAAAAGCGTATATGATCGCCAACGTGGCGACACACCCAGACTATCGGGGGCGTGGCATTGCGATGGCACTCACTGCGACAGCCTTGAAGCATGCCCAGGAGCATGGAGCTGCCAGCGTGTGGCTGCAGGTACGCGAGGATAACCCAAGTGCCATCCATATTTATGAAGTTAATGAATTCAAAGAGCGTATGCGCCGTACCAGCTGGTACAGTGGACCGGATCATAACGAGCCACCCACACCGGTGGGAATAAGAGTTGTGAAGCGCCAACCCAGTCATTGGGCATTACAACGTGCGTGGTTAAAACGAATTTATCCAGCCGACCTTTCCTGGCATATCCCTTTCGATTGGAATTTATTCAGACCAGATGTGTGGGGGAAAATATATCGCATGTTCACACTCGAATTTCTCCACCATTGGAGCGTGGAACGCAAAGGGGAGCTGAAAGGTGTGCTAAGTTGGTGCCATTCCACCGGGTTTACCGATGCATTATGGCTAGCAGTACCAGAGGATTTTGATAGTGAGGCTAGCCTGGCATTAATATTTAAGGCGCGCAAAGACATCCGGCAAGAACGACCATTAAGTTTGAACCTTCCCGCTGGGATGGCTGTCGAGGAGCTGAGACAGACAGGGTTCTACCCGCACCAAACATTGATCTGGATGGAGTACAAATTTTCACGTTAGGCACCTAATAAAAATGTAGGTGAATCGTAGGGTAAAAGTCAGTCTGGATGATTGACTTTGCACTCAATTTGGCTTATACTGAATTTAATCGGAGAATATACCGCTATGCGAGTTTTTCTCTCAAAATTGAATAGCAGCTGGTAACTACCAAGGCACACGTTTATAAACGCGTGCCTTTTTGTTCAAAAATATGACCCGAAAGGAGACAAATAGAAAGATATGGATTCAGGCTTGATCCGCAAGCGAGAAAAAGCAAAGCGCTATGCCGAGCAGCGTGAACGTATCCATGTAAAATCACTCTTCGTTACATTTGATGGGGATAATAACCCGCACACCGTAAAATATATTGATAACACCTGGCAATGTGATTGTGACTTCTTTAAGCTGCGCCAGATATGCAGTCATACCATGGCATTGGAAATGATCATGGAGGGTTGTTCCTGGGCAAGTTGAGCTCAGCAATAATAAATTGAATAGCTGCAATACCCTGCGAGCCCAACAAGGGCTCGCTTTTTTTTATAAATTCACCCGCTCGTGGGTCAGGGAAATCGCCTCATCTAAAGCTGCCTGGCGGTTTGTGATGGGGAAACGATTATGCAGCGGGCTGATCCGAGCACCCATAGATGTTGATTTCCAGAATAGCCAGGCGAAAGGCTTCATGAAGGTGCTCAGGTCGGCCGCTCGCTGGACCTCTTCCAGGGTGGCATCATCCCAACCCCCAAAAAGACCGTAAAAAAAGGCGAAGATCGGATAGGAAGGGAGAATGGCGATGGTAAGGATCAGGATACTGGTGACCTGATCCCCGCGCCAGATCAGACCACCGATCCACCGCAAGAGTGCATAGTGTACAAGGCCTGCCAGGAATGGGGCTCCCAATGATTGCCAGAAATAGAAACGCTGTGGAAAGCATAATTTATGGTTCAGCAGGTAGGCAATGATGTTTTTGGTCATCAGAGCGACGATATAAGCAATGATCAGGGCATTGATTTGTAAGCGCGCGATTAAGGTGAAGGCTAAAATGATACGGATGAATTGCTCCATTCCCACTAAAGCGCTTTTCATCCAGGGTTTGTTAGCTCCCAGCTGTACATTATCACCCACCCAGGAGGGGTACTGAATGATCCCCCAGATGAGCAGCGGTGTGCTATATTTGGCAGCTCGGACGAACTCAGGACCGCTGGCGCCCAGGATGAACCTGTCCGCCACTGCCAGCAGGAGCGCACCGAGCATGGCGCTGATCATCCCTCCCCATTTGTACCCCATAGCGGCGTAGTATTGACTGAGAATCTTGCGCCCGTGCGAAATCGCTTCGGAGATCGATGGCATGAGGTTGTTATAGAGTGTGGATGTGACTTGGAAAGCATAGACAAAATTCTGGGCGAGCACCCAATTCCCCCACACCTCGGCGGAGTTTATCAGATATGTCTGACTGATGATGATCTCTACGGATTGACCAATGCCCCAGGCGGCCGATCCAAGCATTTCAAACACCCCAAAACGGAAGGATTCCTTGATCACTGACCAATCGAAATGAGCCAGGAAGTATAGGCGCGCGTTATACCCGATGCGACGATAAAGCCACATGCCAAGGATGAATGTCAAGAATTCGGCGACGTAGCCAGCCAAACCCATACCGAGCAACCCGCCCATCGGAGCGCCAAAGATCGGGTGGGATTTTCCCCAGGCGAACATCAGAGTGACCAGGATGGGTTGCGCGATCATAGGAAAGATAACCGCCAATGCCAAATCCAAGATCTGAGCGTAGTCAAAACGCTGTAAACCGGTAAGGGCATTGCGCATCACCTGGTAGAACCCAGGGATCTGAATAAACGTATGGGTGATAATGCTCCAGGCATAAATGGCATAAACCGTGCTTGGGAGGAGCGAGCCAGCCAGGGCCACCATGATGGCCACCTGAACTGCCCCCGAGAGTGCTTGCCACCAAACGAATACCTGCCCATATTGGACAGCCCGCCGCGGATCATGGACCCGGTATTGGGATAGAAATTTGACAAATGCAATGCCGGTACCCATATCAAAGAAGTTCCAGATCAGGGCAAAGAACTGTGTGACACGACCCCAAATACCGACAGCCTGAGCTGAGGGAAGGATGTACACTGGCAAGATCAGGTTTTGATAAATGATAAGCGGGATGAAAACAAGGATGCCTAAAAAGAAAGCCATGAAAAAGCCTGCCAGCGGGCGGTGAAATCCAATATCCTCCCAATCGGTGCTGGCTTCGCGGACGATAAATTTCTCGCGGTCCGCAACGACTACATCCAAGGCTTCGGGATGTCGAAGACTATAACGACGCACAATCCAAAACGTAAAACCGGAGATGAGGAGCAGACCCATCAGGAGGATGTACAGGACCACCTGATCATTGGCGTGGGGCACCGGTGAGGCGGGGTACCTGGCAAAAGATAACAGAGTACGCCCGGCTGAGCTTTCCACGAGGTGATAGATCAGATAATTAAAGTAGGCCCATTCCTGAAATTGTGGATTATCAGCATTGAGAAACGCTGTCAAGATATATGCCTGCCCCGAACCGACGCTCATCTTGCCTAAAACCAGTGATCCATCCTCAAAGCCAGACACCAACGGGGTAATGCTCGAGTCTGAGAGCTGATAGCGTTGACGTACCTGGGGAGCACTGGTCCAGACTATCTGATCCTGGATAGAGTCTGAGCCCGCAAAAGAGACGTTCAAACTTAAGGGATCTTCCCTCATATTTAGCGATATATTTTCTCCGAGCAGAGAATTGATCTGAGATGCAACCAGGTCTGGACCCAAGATCAGCAGCAAGCCCGCCCCTTGTTCAAGGCGCCTCCGGATGGCTTCACCATCTGAAATCTCCCCATTAAGGACAAAAACATCGGCGGTGGGTACCGCGCTGACCAGCCGAATATCATGATCAAGGGTTAAAGCATTAAGCAGTGTGCCGCTTGGTCCTGCATAATAGACGTTGAGAGAATTATCGGCGGATGCCTGTTGGGGTGAGAAGAAAAGTAACGGAATAAGCAGCAATAAGAACAATAATTTTCGCATTGACCGTCTCTAACGAGTAGTTTTGTACCGAGATAAAAGGCGAGTCATGATTAAATTGCAATCCACTTATCCGAATCCAATAAGTTTATCGTATATCCTACTGCGGGTCAATTTATCACGGAGGGATCACGCTGGGGGATGAAATCGATGGGATTATGCTATACTGTAACGTGGCTAATATTTAACCAACCTGGTAAGCACATGGCGAGAAAACCGACCCCTACCAAGGTCATTCTTCCGCAGCGCCGCAAGGAGCTGTTCACCCGGCAGCGACTGATCAACCTGCTGTACGACCTGCTGGATGAAAAACTCATTCTGGTGATCGCGCCTGCAGGTTATGGAAAGACTTCATTACTCATCGATTTTGCCTATCAGGTGGATTTGCCCGTGTGCTGGTATGCAGTGGATGATCTCGACCAGACACCGGATCGATTTTTTACCTACTTCATTACCGCACTACACCGGCGCTTCCCTGAATTTGGAGAAGCATCCAAAGCAGCCGTAAAAGCCCTTAACCCATTTAATCCTGATATTAACCAGCTTGTCTCGGTAATCGTCAACGACGCCTACGAACATATTCAAGAACATTTCCTGATCATTTTGGATGACTACCACCTTGTCAGCAACGTCAGAGAAATCCAGGCATTCATCAACCGTTTTATCAATGATTCAGCTGAAAACTGCCATTTAATTCTCAGCTCGCGCATATTACTCACCTTGCCTGACCTACCCCTGCTGGTAGCCCGCTCACAGGTAGGTGGCATTGGCTTTGAAGAGCTTGCCTTTCGAGCAGATGAGATCCAATCCTTTGTGCTGCAGCATTACCATGTTACTCTATCTGACTCAGCCTCGCAAGACCTGGCGCGTGACACAGAAGGCTGGATAACCGGTTTGATGCTCTCGGCGCAGGTAATGGGAGCTGGAATGACGAACCAGATGAGGGCAGCCAGGGTGACAGGTATAGAGCTGTACACTTACCTTGCGCAAGAAATCCTGGACCAACAAACCGAGGATATCCGGGATTTTCTGCTGCAAACCTCATTTTTAGATGAATTCGACGTATCGTTGTGTGCGTCCGTCTGGGGATCAGGCGGGAATTGGCGTGCATTGATCAACCAGGTGGTACAGAACAACTTATTTGTTTTACCAGTCGGAGAGGATGGAAGATGGCTGCGTTACCACCACCTGTTTGGTGAGTTTTTACGTGCACAATTCGAGAAGGAGAGACCCGATCAGCTGGAAGCCCTGTTACGCCGGATTGCGCATGTGTATACCGAGCGCAAGGAATGGGCGCGGGCATATTCTCTATACACCCGGATAAGAGATAATTCGGCCATTGCAGGATTGGTCGAGAAAGCAGGCCCAGCACTCATCCGCAATGCACAAATTGCGGTATTAGCAAAATGGATCGACGCCTTACCGGTTGAAATCATGGATTCACACCCAAGTTTGATCTCGCATAAAGGAACGGTGCTATTAATCCAGGGGCAGGTGGAAAAAAGTCTCGAGGTTTTGAACCGGGCAGAAGCAGCCCAACGAGAAAATAATGACCGATCAGGTTTGGCACACACTCTGGCGAGGCGCGCCGCTGCTCAGCGCTATTTGGGGAGGTACCAAGCCTCCATCAGTGATGGCGCAGAGGCGCTTAAGCTATCTGAAGGGGATGCTGAATTACGTCCAATTCAAGCGGATGCGTATTGCACAGTGGGAATCAGTCTCCAGCATCAAGGACAGCTTAATGAAGCCCATGAAAAGTTGGACCAATCCCTATTATTGTACCGGTCCGTCCAAGACGAGCAGAACACAGCCATGGTTCACATGGAACTGGGAATATGTTGCCAATATCAGGGGGATACGCGCCAAGCAGTGAAACATTATGAGCAGGCACTTGCTTATTGGCAGGGTGTCAGGAATACCACCCGGCAATCCTTCGTGATGAACAACCTGGGCAGTCTGCACCTTTTGTCAGGCAATTATATTGAGGCAGCCAAATTATTCGAGCAAGCGCTGACCCTGGCTAGAAGTAATGGAATACTGCGCAGTGAAGGTTACTTGTTGTTCAACTTGGGGAACCTGTATGCCGATCTTGAGGCACACGATAGCGCCAGGGACGCCTTCCAAAAAACACGTGAGGTTTGCCAGACCTTAGCTGATCATTCCTTAATGCTCAATATTGATCTGGCAGAATCCGCCCTGGCCAGGCGTGAGGGAAAATATTCACACGCCAACGCATATCTACAATCCGCGCAGAAACTGGTCCAAAAAAGCCATTCCAATCTTGAGACCAGTATCTGGGCTATGGAAGCCGGGAGCCTGGCTTTAGCACAAAATAACGTTCAAATAGCATTGAAGCATTTATCCGAAGCCTATCGAATTTTTAATGAGACTGGACAGAAGCTAGAAGCTGCCAGTGC
>Ga0153916_10004947_pt1 | contig 10122 bp, 8 predicted proteins | sample Opewatmetagenome_FD_109642 | JGI IMG/M metagenome (GOLD analysis project Ga0153916, IMG submission 109642) | Freshwater wetland microbial communities from Ohio, USA - Open water 3 Core 3 Depth 4 metaG | ecosystem: Environmental > Aquatic > Freshwater > Wetlands | place: USA: Ohio, Lake Erie, Old...
ATCTTCCTGGTGCCGGCGCCGAACTGGTCGAACTCGAACACGCCGACCGGACCGTTCCACACCACGGTGCCGGCCTTCATGATGATATCCGCCAGCTCCTGGGCACTTTTCGGGCCGATATCGAAGATCATGTCGTCGTCCGACACGTCACCTGCGTTTTTCAGCACGGCCTTCTCGTTGGCGTCAAACTTCTTGCCCACGACCACATCCACCGCGATGGGGATGGTCGCGCCGCGTTTGGTCATCTTCTCCATCAGGCTCTTGGCCGTCGGGATGAGATCGGCCTCACACAGTGATTTGCCGATCTTCTTGCCGGAGGCCGCCAGAAAGGTGTTGGCAATGCCGCCGCCCACCACCATCTGATCCACCTTCTCGGACAGCGATTCGAGTACGGTGAGCTTGGTCGAAACCTTGGAGCCGCCGACGATGGCCACCATCGGCCGCTTCGGATTGAGCAGGGCCTTGGTGAGGGCGTCGAGCTCTTCGGTTAGCAGAATGCCGGCGCAGGCGACGGGTGCGAACTTGGCGACACCGTGGGTCGAACCCTCGGCGCGGTGCGCGGTGCCGAAGGCGTCCATCACGAACACGTCGCAGAGCTTGGCGTACTTCTGCGCGGTCTCGTCAACGTTCTTCTTCTCGCCCTTGTTGAAGCGCACGTTCTCCAGCAACACCAGCTCGCCCGCGGCGATCTCGAAGCCGCCGTTGATCCAGTCCTTGATCAGGCGCACCGGCTTGCCGAGCTTATGGGACAGATCGTTAGCCACCGGCTTGAGCGAATTTTCTTCCGAGTATTCGCCCTCGGTCGGACGACCGAGATGCGACATCACCATCACCTTGGCGCCGGCCTTGATGCAGTGGTTGAACGTCGGCAGTGAGGCGCTGATGCGCGCGTCGGACGTGACCTTGCCATCCTTCACGGGAACATTGAGGTCGGCGCGGATCAGCACGCGTTTGCCTTTGAGATCGAGATCGGTCAGCTTGATAACGGACATTTTCTAAACCCTATTAATATTTGACGCAAAGTCGCAAAGACGCAAAGGTTTTAAAATTTAATCTTGCCTTTCTTTGCGTCTTTGCGTCTTTGCGTCAAGAGATATTACAGATGATTACTTCGCCACGTGCTGCACCATGCGCAGCATGTTGCAGGTGTAGCCGTACTCGTTGTCATACCAGGCCACGACCTTGACGAAAGTGCTGTCCAGGGCGATGCCGGCTTCGGCGTCAAAGGTGGAAGGAGCCGTGTTGCCGACGAAGTCGGTGGACACCACCTTCTCATCGGTGTAACCGAGCACGCCCTTGAGCTCGCCTTCCGAGGCCTTCTTCATGGCCGCGCAGATCTGCTCGTAGGTGGTTTCCTTGTTCAGTTCCACGGTCAGGTCGACCACGGACACGTCCGAGGTCGGCACGCGGAAGGCCATGCCGGTGAGCTTCTTGTTCAACTCCGGCAGCACCTTGCCGACGGCCTTGGCGGCGCCGGTCGAGGACGGAATGATGTTCTCGAGGATACCGCGGCCGCCGCGCCAGTCCTTGCTGGACGGGCCGTCAACGGTCTTCTGGGTGGCGGTGGCGGCGTGCACGGTGGTCATCAAGCCGCGCTTGATGCCGAAGTTGTCGTGCAGCACCTTGGCGACCGGCGCCAGGCAGTTGGTGGTGCAGGACGCGGCGGAGACGATGGCCTGGCCGGCGTAGGTCTTGTGGTTCACGCCGTACACGAACATCGGGGTCTCGTCCTTCGAAGGCGCGGACTGCACGACCTTCTTGGCGCCGGCCTTGATGTGGGCTTGGCAGGATTCGGTGGTCAGGAAAAAGCCGGTGCAGTCGATGACGATGTCGGCGCCGACGTCGCCCCACTTCAGGTTGGCCGGATCTTTTTCGGCGGTCAGGCGGATCTTCTTGCCGTTGACGACCATGTTGCCGCCTTCAACCTTGATGTCGCCGTTGAAGCGGCCATGCACGGAGTCGTACTTCAGCATGTACGCCAGGTAGTTCGGCTCGAGCAGGTCATTGATGGCGACGATCTCGATGTCTTTGAAATCCTTCGCCACAGCACGAAACACCATGCGGCCGATACGGCCGAAACCGTTGATACCGACTTTGATTGCCATTTCCAAATCTCCAGAAGTTTAAATATGAAATCGTTTATGAATTTTTGACGCGAAGTCGCAAAGACGCAAAGTTTTACATATCAAAATTGCCTTTCTCTGCGCCTTCGCGTATTTGCGTCAAGTGATATTACAAAATCTCCTCGACCGCCTTGGCGACATTCTCGGCGGTGAAGCCGAAGTGCTTGAAGAGCTGCCCGGCCGGCGCCGATTCGCCGAAGCGATCCAGGCCCACGACCTTGCCATCGATACCGGTGTATTTGTACCAGCCGTCGGACACGCCGGCCTCGACCGCCACGCGCTTCACACCCTTGGGCAACACGCTCTCGCGGTAGGCCGCATCCTGGGCATCGAACTCGTTGGTCGATGGCATCGACACCACGCGCACCTTCTTGCCCTTGGCGGCGAGCAGTTTCTGCGCCTCCATGGCGAGACCGACTTCCGAACCGGTGGCGATGATGATGGCCTGGGGCTTGCCGCCGTCGGCCTCGCTCAGTACATAACCGCCACGGGCGATGTTGGCCAGCTTGGCCGCGTCCCGCGTCTGGTGCGGCAGATTCTGGCGCGAGAAAATGAGACAGCTCGGGCCGGCCTTGCGCTCCACGGCAAACTTCCACGCCACCGCCGATTCCACGGCGTCACACGGACGCCACACGGACATATTAGGTATCAGACGCAGGGTGGCGGTCTGTTCCACGCCCTGATGGGTCGGCCCGTCTTCACCCAGACCAATGGAGTCGTGGGTGAAAACGAAGATCGAACGGATCTTCATGAGCGCCGCCATGCGCAGGGCGTTGCGCGCGTACTCGGAGAACATGAGGAAGGTGGCGCCGTAGGGGATAAAGCCGCCGTGCAGGGCAACGCCGTTCATCATCGCCGACATGCCGAACTCACGCACACCGTAATAGATGTAGTTGCCGTCGGACACGGTGTTGCTCACGCCCTTCGAGCCCTTCCAGAGGGTCAGGTTGGAACCGGCGAGATCGGCGGAACCGCCGAGGAACTCCGGCAGCACCGGACCCAAACCATTCAGGGCATTCTGCGAGGCCTTGCGCGAGGCAATGGTCTCGGCCTTGGCATCCACCGACTTCACAAATTCAGCCGCCTTGGCGGCCCAGTCCTTCGACAATTCGCCCTTGATCACGCGACGCTCGAACTCCGCCGCCAGATCCGGGAAGGCCTTTTTATAGGCTGCGAACTTGTCGTTCCAGGCCTTTTCGGCAGCGGCGCCCTTGGTCTTGGCGTCCCAGCCGGCGTAAATGTCCTGCGGGATCACGAAGGGCTCATGGGTCCAGCCGAGATTCTCGCGGGTGGCCCTGATTTCGTCCGGCCCGAGCGGGGCGCCGTGGCAATCGTGCGAACCGCACAGGTTGGGCGCGCCGTATCCGATCACGGTCTTGCAGCAGATCATGGACGGTTTGTCGTTGACCGCACGCGCCTCCATGACCGCCTTCTTGATGGCGTCCGCATCGTGGCCGTCGACGTCGCGCACCACATGCCAGCCATAGGCCTCGAAACGCTTCGGGGTGTTGTCGGTGAACCAGCCCTCGACGTGGCCGTCGATCGAGATGCCGTTGTCATCATAGAACGCGATCAGCTTGCCGAGACCCAAGGTGCCGGCAAGCGAACAGGCTTCGTGCGAAATGCCTTCCATGAGGCAACCGTCACCGAGAAAGACATAGGTATAGTGATCGACGATGTGGTGACCGTCGCGGTTAAACTGGCCGGCGAGCACCTTCTCGGCCAGCGCCATGCCCACGGCATTGGTGATGCCCTGGCCCAAGGGGCCGGTGGTGGTCTCGACGCCCGGCGTATAACCGTATTCCGGATGGCCGGGGGTCTTGGAGTGCAGCTGACGGAAATTCTGCAGCTCCGTCAACGGCAGGGCGTAACCGGTGAGATGCAGCAGCGAGTAAATCAGCATCGAGCCGTGGCCGTTCGACAGCACAAAACGGTCGCGATCCGGCCACTTCGGGTTGGCCGGGTTGTGCTTGAGGAAATCGTTCCAGAGCACTTCGGCGATGTCGGCCATGCCCATGGGCGCGCCGGGGTGACCGGAATTGGCCTTCTGCACCGCGTCCATCGACAACGCGCGGATCGCGTTGGCCAGTTCACGACGCTTCGTTAATGCCTTGCCTTCGCCCGCTTTGTGGGCGTGGATTTTCACTGTCATGGGTTATACCCTCAATTACTCGAAATCTGTTTGGACCCGAATCAGGTATTCGGGATGGGTCTGTGCGTTTCTCTAAACGCCAAACCGCGTTGCTTTAATATAAAAAACAAATCCCTTTGGCGTGAACTTAAGAAGACTGCTGCCAAAGGGAATATATCCACACTACATCCACCGATTCATTTTGAATGGCCGTCCGGCCCGGGGAACTCTGACAACATTCCCGGCTTGGGTAGATGCCCGGTAAAAAAGCCGACGCATTTTCCCTCAGGGTCGGTTTTTGGGCAATAGCGATAAAGGGTAGGTACGGATCGTCGTTATCCGCCCATAAAAGGAATTTTGTGGTCAGTACGGCGACGAAACCACGAGATCAGCCGCGGTTAGTCGCCCGGTTCTCGGTTATCCAGTGCTTCCACGCGGCAAATAACCCGGAATCGAGCGCCGCGACCACGGAACGCGGCGCCAGCCCCAGGGCCAGCACTTCCTCGCCATCCAGGGTTTCCGCCCGCCCACCCGCCTCGGCGAGAATCAGACTGCCCGCCGCGTAATCCCAGAGTTTCTGGCCGCCGTGCAGATACACATGGAAACGTCCATCCGCGAGCCAGCACCAATCGAGCGAACTCGAACCGAAATTGCGCTGTGAACCATAGGGTGGATGCGCCCCGAGCTGGGCCGCGAGGGCGCTTTCCAGGCGCTTGAAATCGACGACCCCGATGCAACGCTTCAATGTCTCCGGTATGTAACCGTGTGCCGCAAGGGCGGACTGGTTCAACCACGCCCCGTGGCCACGGTTGGCGCTGAAACATTCATCACGTACCGGGTCGTACACCAGCCCGATCTGCGTCCGGCCATCGATCAGCAACGCGAGTGACACCGAGAAATAGGGAATGCCGGCAACATAGTTGCTGGTGCCGTCGAGCGGATCGAGACACCACATACCACCCTCTTTGGCCTGGGTGAGCTGCTCGTGTTCGTGCGCGGACATCTCCTCGCCCAGAAACGTATACTGCGGCCACTGGCGTGCGAGCTCCGACTGCAAGCGCCGCTGCATGGCATGATCGATCTCGGTCACCACGCTGCCATCCAGCTTGATGTGGCGTTGCACGTCGGCGAAGCGCGGCAACAGTTCCTCGCGCGCCGCCGTGCGCACAATTTCCCGCAGCGTCGCCAGCTGGGGCAGCATCAATCGCGCTCCCGATCGAGCTTGATCACGCGGGCGGGACTGTCGAGCGGCGATTTTTCCTGCAGTTGGTGCAAGGCCTTGTGGAATTCACCCTGTAACCGGCGCATGGTTTCCCCTCCCTTGTCCGTGTAATACACCGCCTCGTAATCCACCGGCTCATCCAGAGACTGGCGCGACTGCGGTCTGAACCGTTGCCACGCGATATCGATCAACCGCCCGCCCTCGCGGTCGACGAAAATAAACTCCTCGGCATCCAGCACCGCCAGATATTGCATACTGCGTATCGGCACGAACAGGCAGCCGCTGCCACAGCGCCCGAGCAGGAGGCGCGCCATGTTATAGGTATCGGCGGGCAGAGAGCGCGACTCACGCTGAACCTCCGCCAGCCGGTAGAAGGTTTCTTCTACGATCATCTCGAAAATCAGTTCTAAGTATTTAGTGTCAAGTATTAAGTAAAGGAGCGCGCGAGACACGCACCACAACTAAATACTGAACACTTACCACTAAACACTGGTCTTCCACTTGATCGAACAGCCCATGCTCGGGATCTGCTCCTTCGGCCCCTGCCCGGTCTGGGCCACCTGCTTCATGGCCTCAAACAGATCGCGCCGGGCGTTCGGCGCCGGCTCCTTGCGCGACGCATCGAGCCGCCCGCGGTACTGGAGCTTGAGGTCCTTGTTGTAACCGAAGAAATCCGGCGTACACACCGCGCCGTAGGCCTTGGCCACCGCCTGGGTTTCGTCATACAGATAGGGGAAGGGAAACCCGAGCTTCTCGGACACCTGCTTCATGTTGGCGAAGGAATCTTCGGGATAATCCGTCGGATCGTTCGCCATGATGGCGACGGTATTGATGCCGTGCTCCTTGAGCTCCCGGGCGTCACGGATCAGACGGTCCAGCACCGCCTTCACATACGGACAATGATTGCAGATGAACATCACCAGCAGGCCGTTCTTGCCGCACGTCTCGGTCAGCGTCCAGGTCTTGCCATCAACGCCCGGCAACCGGAAATCCGGTGCCGACTTGCCAAAATCACACACTGGGGTTTCGGTACGCACCATAATCGCTTCTCCATGAAACCTTGTATCATAAGAGTCTATGGATAACCGTTCTTTCACGCAACGTGACCTGCGCGTGGTCTGGCATCCGTGCACCCAGATGCACGACCATGAAACCCTGCCGCTCATTCCGATCCGCCGTGGCCAGGGCGTGTGGCTCGAAGACTTCGATGGCAAGCGTTACCTCGATGCCATCAGCTCCTGGTGGGTCAATCTTTTCGGCCACGCCAACCCGCGCATCAACGCCGCGGTCACCGCCCAGATGCAGAATCTGGAGCACGTGATCCTCGCCGGCTTCACGCACGAGCCGGTGGTGCAACTCTCCGAACGGCTCGTGGCGCTCGCGCCCAAAGGCCTCAGCCGCTGTACCTACGCCTCGGACGGCTCGGCCGCGCTCGAGATCGCGCTCAAGATGAGTTTTCACGCCTGGCGCAACCGCGGCGAAGCAAAACGCACGCGCTTCATCAATCTCGCGAACAGCTATCACGGCGAAACGCTCGGCGCCCTGGCGGTGGGGGATGTCTCCTTATATAAGGAAACCTACCAGCCGTTATTACTGCAACCGATCACGGTCAAGTCGCCGGACTGCTATCAGCGCGAACCGGGCGAATCCTGGAGCGATTACTCCACGCGCGCCTTCGCCGAAATGGAAGCCGCGCTCGCACGTCACGCCGGGGAAGTTTGCGCCGTAGTCATTGAGCCGCTGGTGCAGTGCGCCGGCGGCATGCGCATGTACGATGCGGTTTATCTCAGGCTGCTGCGGCAAGCCTGCGACCAATACCGGGTGCACCTCATCGCCGATGAAATCGCCGTCGGCTTCGGCCGCACCGGCACCATGTTCGCCTGCGAGCAGGCCGGTATCCGTCCGGATTTTCTGTGCCTGGGAAAGGGATTGACCGGCGGCTACCTGCCGTTGTCCGCGTGCCTGACCACCGACGAGATCTATGCGGCGTTTTATGCCGAATACCACACGCGCAAGGCATTCCTGCATTCGCACTCCTACACCGGCAATCCGCTCGGCTGCGCCGCCGCGCTGGCGACCCTCGACATCTTCCGTGACGACGATGTACTGAATCAAAACAAAACCCTGGCCGCGCACATGGCCAACGCCACGGCACATTTTGCGGATCACCCGCACGTAGCCGAGGTACGCCAGACCGGCATGATTCTCGCCATCGAGATGGTGCAGGACAAAAAAACACGCACGCCCTACCCATGGCAGGAGCGGCGTGGGCTCGCGGTGTACCGTCACGCGCTGGAACAGGGCGCGCTGCTACGACCACTCGGCGACGTGGTCTACTTCATGCCACCGTACGTGATTCAACCGCAGGAGATCGATTTTCTGGCGCGGGTGGCATGGGAAGGAATCGACGCCGCTACAGCCTGAACCCGAGTTTGGGACCGCCACACAGCGCATACAGAAATTCTGGAAACACAGTCCATGCATGACATACCCGAAATAAAACCCGGCCAATCCATCGAGCTGCTGAAAGAACTGCACATTCTCACGCGCGACGGCAAGCTGAACCAGGACAGCCGGCGCAAGCTCAAGCAGATTTATCACCTCTACCAGTTTATTGAGCCGCTTCTGCAGGAAGTCCGGAAGGATCATCCCGCTGTTCAGCTGGTCGATCATGGCGCCGGCAAATCGTATCTGGGCTTCCTTCTCTACGATCTCTTCTTCAAAACGCTGAGCAGCGAATCCCATATCTACGGGATCGAAGCGCGCGAAGAGCTGGTGCATAAATCCCGGAATCTGTCCGCGAAGCTGAATTTCCCCGGCATGTCCTTCCTGCACCTGTCGGTGGCGGAGTCCATCACATCCGACCGGTTGCCAGACAAGGTTGACGTGGTGACCGCGCTGCATGCCTGCGACACCGCCACCGACGACGCCATTCATTTTGGCCTGAAGAAGCAGGCGAAGTTCATGGTGCTGGTGCCCTGTTGCCAGGCGGAAGTGGCCGCGGTGCTCAGAAAGAACAAGGGCCAGGCGCTGGCCAAAAGCGCTCTCACCGAACTCTGGCGCCACCCGCTGCACACCCGGGAATTCGGCAGTCATGTCACCAATGTGCTGCGCTGCCTGCAACTGGAGGCGCATGGCTACCACGTCAACGTGACCGAGCTCGTGGGCTGGGAGCACTCGATGAAAAACGAACTCATCATCGCCAGCTACAAGAACCTGCCACGCCAGCGTCCGGCCGAGCGTTTACAGGAAGTGCTCCTGACACTGGGATTGGAAGAATTGAGTCAGCGTTTTTTTACGGCGCGGTAGCGCTGGAATCATTATGGCGCGTATCCCGGCTTATTTCTGCCCGGGTTGTGTTGGTTTGCTGGGTCTATCTGGATGTCCGTAACCATGTGTCAGTGAAACTCGGGGGACTCCAGAATGTGAGAAAGACCGGGGCAGAGAGGAAACTGATGAACACGCTGAAGCACATTGGCAGAATCCTGTTAGTCACGTCGTTGTGCGCGACTGTCCCGGTTTTGGCCGCCCCGGACCCGGAATGCGGCGAGCGCGTGTCGCTGACCGGGCTGATTGCCAACCCGGACGCGCATCACGGCAAGGCGTTGTGGGTCGTGGCCCATGTCACGATCGACTTCGAGAACATGACCGCCTGTCCATCCGAAAATGAAACTCAAACGAAGAGCTGTCTCTGGCTCGACATTGACGATGGTCCCTACAAAACCGATCGGGACTACGCGCGCTACGAGTCGAAGTTGCAGGCATGGAAACGGTTCAATCTCCAGACCGTCGCTGTCCATGCGACGTTCGACAAGACCTTGAAAGGCCATTTCAACATGTGGCCAGCTGGCCTCAGAAACATCACGGAGGTTTCGGGGCATCAGGATGGGTGGAGTTTTATCTCCAACGCTGCCGTGCCGCGCACCGCCTGCATGGGTGAGTTGCCGGAGCCAAAAGTATCGAGCGGCAGCCGCTGGATGAACGCCGGTAATCTGAAACTGCGGAACGGGGACCACGATGGGGCCATCGCCGACTTTAGCCGCGCTGTCTCGCTCGAACCATCGAATAGCGGGTACTACCTGATACGCGCCAATGCGAAAGTGAAAAAGCGCGACTACGCCGGTGCCATTGCTGACTACACACGCGTGATCGAGTTTGCGCGGGAAGATAAGGATGTCATATACAGTGTCCGCGCCGAAGTAAAAGAACAGACGAGCGATCTCGACGGTGCCATTACCGACTATACCCGGGCTATTGAGATCAACCCGAAATTCGCCGATGCCTACCGAGGCCGAGGTCGCGCGAAACAGAAGAGGGGCGATGCCAAGGGCGCGGCGGCGGATTTGACACGAGCCAGACAGTTAGCGTCGGCGCAGTCACCGACGTTGCGCTAATCAACTGGGCTGTGTTATCCGAAGAAAGCACTGCGTATCCAGCCAATCATGAGCAACAATAAAAATAGCCCGACGAACAGAATAATCAGATCAGTCTGGTTTCCGAAGCGCGCCGGTTTTGTTTCATGCACAGGCTGCTTTGCGACTTCGACTTGGCCACGCCTGAATACTCTGCGCCAAAACACCGCTACTGCCGGCACAAGAGTGACTAATAACGCCAAGAATGCGAACCAAGCCATCATCGGTTCTTTA
>Ga0153916_10004948_pt1 | contig 10121 bp, 8 predicted proteins | sample Opewatmetagenome_FD_109642 | JGI IMG/M metagenome (GOLD analysis project Ga0153916, IMG submission 109642) | Freshwater wetland microbial communities from Ohio, USA - Open water 3 Core 3 Depth 4 metaG | ecosystem: Environmental > Aquatic > Freshwater > Wetlands | place: USA: Ohio, Lake Erie, Old...
AGTTTTTCAAAATTTGCTGTCTGAACTACCAGCATGGCATTTCTTCGCGTTACAGGATCTCCAAAATCTGCATATGTATCACAGATTGAAACCAGCCATCGGGTATCAAAGATCTTACAAACTTCATCAAGGTTATTTTCAACCAGTTCCCTGAAACTACTCCAATTCCTTTCTTTTTCTTTCCCTTTCCTAAGGTTTATAATAATTTTCTGGATTTCAGATTGAAGGTTTTCTGAATCAGTCATTTTAAAAATATTTTTTAAGAAATGAATATTTCATTGCTCTTTCTGTAATTTCCTTTAATAAATCCTCAGGCCAGTCCAGATCATGCCGACTTAAATGAGGCTCTTTATAAACCTTTTTAATACATGCGTTAATATAATCAGGAAAAGGTTCCAGCCCCAGAAATCCAAGCATCCTGATCAATTCTTCCTGGGGGGATTTAACAAAATCTTCATGATAAATATCTAGAATATCGAGCTCTTTATTTTGCCTGAGCTGATCATTGATTGTAGCTTTCATGAAATAAACATCTGACCTCTCTCTAATAAAATTACGATCGGGTATTTTACCTTCAGGGACATTTCTCACAACCATTGTTGTGATGTTATCTATCGGATGTCTGATTACATGGAGGATTTTCAATGGTATACCTGTGAGATTTTTCAGTTTATTTAAAAGATTATAATCCTCATAAAGGCGCAGTGAACTTTTTCCCCCTTTTTTATCACCAATTACATCTATCCTTTGGTATGTACCCTGATATTGCCCGGGTATTGCATAATTATAACCAGTCCATATATTTCCGAGTTTTTTGGTAAATATCTCTGCATTCCTCATAAGACAATAATAAATCTGATTCTTTGAATACCCTTTTTGCATCAGATCTAAAGCATCGACTTCCATTCCCATGACAGCATTTGGATGTGCATCTAATAATGCTCCTATAAAACTATGACCGCTTCTCTGATAACCAATGAACATGCAAAATACTTTAATATCCTTGAAGGTGTTCCTTTTCAGATACCCATATAACATTGACTTAATAAAACGCCGCGTAATATATTCCTTAAAGGGAACCCTTGCCATTTATCATTTTGTTAATCCTAAAAAAAATTTTATCCGAGTAAAAATGAAAATAATAAACTATTGTTTGTGGTATTATTATTTGCATAAGTTTGAGTAAACTGACATTCCTGATTTCTGGGTTATACCCCATTTTTTTCATGTATTTATATGTTATGCCTTGAATCATGTCAATCTCCAGGCTATTCAAAACATACTTCCATTCATTTTCTTTTTCCATGATAGGTTGAGATTTAATATTTCTATGTATAAGCTGCTGATCCTCAGGAATTCTATTATAATAATCTCCATTCTCAGCGTGAAAAGAATATTTCTTTAACCGAATTCTTTCTGCAAGATTTTTCAAAGATTTTGCAGGATCTCTTAAAAGATCCTCATATTTAATCAATATGATGTCAGAATTAAGTCTTATTAACTGTTGAACTTTTTTAATATACCGCTTCCACAATATACTAGTATGGACTGGATTTTGTGAAAAAGGTCTGTCAGAATTCGGCCATATTGTATTTTTCTGGGAAGCATAAATACCTCTTGGATCGCGAATGACAGCTATTAGATGTATTAAATTCTCCCCATGAATAACTTTTGTTAATCTGTTCCATAAATATATAATCCGTTCTGCCTTGAATATTATTTTTATTGCATCTGGTTTAATTCTGTCCCTGTATAAACCTAATAATGCACGAAATGCTTCAAAATTGTTTGAAACAGTTGAAAGAGATTCCAGGTCCTCTGCTTCAAAAGACCAGTGCTTTAGTTTCCAATCCTCATTTATGTATTTATTAAGTTTTTTTCTTGATGTGTTCGTCAAAACAAAATCTTTTTCCGGTCCTTCAAGAAATTCTTCTATAAGTATCTCAGCTTCCGGACATACAAGTATCTCATCTGATCCACTCAGTACCTGTGCCAGGTATGTAGATCCTGACCGGTTAATGTATGTCAGAAATATTAGCTCCAAAACATTAAATTAAAAACTCTTGTTCATAAAAATCACGCATATTCTTTTCAAGATGATGAATTGTATAATATTCCCGGAATTTCTTTTCCGCATTCACTCCCAACTTTGATCTCAATTCTGAATCCCTGATAAGTATTGCAAGTTTTTCTGAAAACATTTCTACAGTCCAATTTCGAAGTATCATTCCATTAATCCCATCATCAATTATCTCCGATATTGCTCCCTCATCAGATGCAATAATTGGTAAGCCAGACTGCATCGCTTCAAGAATTACGAGAGGAAAACATTCCTGCTTGAAAGATGTTGGATATACAAAAATATCTGCCAGGTTATATTCCTGAGTTTTGTTTTTTCCATACTTTGGGCCTTTAAGCAAAACCTTCTGCTCCAGATTATTTTTTTTGATTAATTTCATTACCTGTCCATGAGTTCTTCGATATGGGAATCCTCCAACAATTGAAAGTATGGCATCCGGAAATTCGCTTTCAAGATTTTTGAAAATTTTTATCAGATTAAAGATCCCTTTTTGCGGAAATAAATTTGACAGATAAAGAAGATTTATTACACTATCCTGCTTTTTAGTTTCAACGGGTTTGTGAAAAACAATTCCATTCGGAATTATTCTGTATTTGACGTTTTGAAGTTTAAGATGGATCATTTCATGCTCATAAAGCTTCCCAGATAAATGAATGATATATGAGTCCCGAAATATAAACTGATATAGGTGTTTCATGACCCATTTATCTGAGTTCCGGGCAATACCTCTATTATGCAAATGGTAAACTGGAATAGTTTTAAACCATTTAATTATGATTACGAAAAACATATCCCTGAATAATCCTTTTCCGACAGGCATCAATGAAAAATAAATGATATCGGGTCGGATTGATCGTATTGAACTGATTAATCTGAAAGCAAGCCTGAAAAACTGATAAATCTTCTGGAAATTCAGCCTTCTTAACTGATTAATTTTGTTCGAGAACCGGATTTCTAAAAGATGAGTATCAATGCCCTGGTTTATTGATTGACTAGTAAAGATCAGTTTATTAATAACACTCACACCATGCACAGGAGGAGGTAACTGTATAAAATATAATATTTTAAGTTGTTTATTTTGATTCAATTCGGGTCATGAATAATCGTTGATAATAACTTGAAAGGACAATCTGGAATGAGGCTTTTTGTTGAATTTCTCTTATCGCTGTAAATCCAATTTTTGTAGCAATATCTCTGTTTTTATATAAATAGTGAATGTGATCTTTTAATTCATTCCCATCATTAAATATAAGACAATTTTCTCCATTTCTCAGAATTAATCCCTCCAATCCCGGTATGTCTTTCGTTACAACAGGAATTCCGCAGGACATTGCTTCCAGTAAAGAATTTGGAAGGCCTTCCTGAACCGAACTAAATATTACAACATCTGCTGCATTATAATATTTCTGAATATCTCTTACCGGTCCGGCCAGAATCAGTTTATCTCCCAATAACCTTTTTCCCTTCTTAACAAGTTCAGATGCTGAATTTGAATATTGATAAAGAAAATGACCTTTTGGGAAATCAAATTCACCGGCAATTATATATATATACGGAATATTAAGATTTTTCAGAGCATCAAACAATCCCGAAAAGCCTTTCCTTGGAATCATAAATCCAACAGAAAACAAAACGTAGCTTTTCTCAGGAATACAAAGTTGATTCTTTGCTAAAAACCTCATCTCGTCTGACACAGTTTTAAAGACACTGATATCTACCCCTTGAGGCATTTCAAGTATAGTGTTGGTTTCTCCGAGGATTTCTCTGAATCTCTTTGTAAAATTTGAATTAATCGAATGATAAATATCAATTCTGTTAAATAGCCTTTTATAAAAGTCCGAAAGAAATTTTGGTTTATTATTAATTATTGTTTCAACATCATCTGCATCAATCAATAACGATTGAAAGATAATTTTTTTATCAAGCCATTTTGTTATAAGAATTATAATTTCATACCCAATTATATGGCCACCGTAAATCAGAATAATTTTGTTCTTAAAAATATATGATATATATAAAGGAATAATGAAAATGAGGGATAGAATTTTGTAAACCAGATTTTGATTAAAATATAAAATTCTTCGTATAAAGACATTATCTATCCACTCCTTTCTCAGTAATTTCATATTCCTGTTAAAACTCAGGAGGGTGACTTTTATGCCCTCTCTTGAAAGAAATCTGGCAAAATTAAAAGCATTAAGTCCGCTGCCAGAATACTGAGGAATAGTATAGGGGACGATGAGTAAAAAACTTATTTTCTCGTAATCTTTATTCAATTTTTACTATTTCCCCAAAATTAACAATTCAGAAACACTTATCGTTCGATTCCTTTCACGAGGGCATCAAAGATTACTATCTTCGCACCTATGAAAATTGCCATCACAGGCACCAAAGGGATCCCCAACCGATACGGCGGATTTGAACAGTTTGCTGAACATCTCTCATCCAGACTGGCACAACGCGGACATGATGTAATGGTGTACAATCCATCATTTCACCCTGTTCATAAGGATGAACATAATAAGGCAAAGATAATCCGGAAATTCAGTCCTGAAAAATTTGTCGGCCCCGCAGCCAATTACCTTTATGATTTTCTCTGCCTCAGGGATGCTATTAAAAGAAGAATCGATATTATACTTGAATGCGGCTATGCCACTGCTGCCCCTGCTTTCAGGTTATTGAATTTCAGAAAGACGGAATTGCTCATCAATCCTGATGGCATGGAATGGCAACGGCCAAAATGGAATCCAATCATCCGGATGATAATCCGGATAGCAGAAAAAGCTGTTGCAAAAACCGGATTCAAATTAGTATGCGATAATCCTGAATTAGTTAATTATTATAAAGAAAAATATAACGTTGATTCAATCTATATTCCTTATGGTGCTGATATTTTTGAAAATGCTGATAAACAAGTACTGAAGACTTTTAATGTCCTGCCATTTGAATATTTCCTGGTAATCGCAAGGCTAGAACCCGAAAACAACCTCCGGACAATTATTAAAGGTTTTCTGAAATCAGGATACGACGGAAAACTTCTTATTGTTGGCGATCCATTAAATAACTTCGGACGAAAATTAATGAAAGATTTTGCCGGTTCTTCAAATATTCTTTTCACTAAAGATATGTTTGATCAGAATATCCTGGATAATCTTCGATATTATTCTAAAGCTTATTTCCATGGACATTCTGCCGGAGGAACGAATCCTTCTCTTCTTGAAGCCATGGCCGCCGGATCCCTTATCATTGCCCATGACAATAAATTCAACCGAATCATTCTAAAAGACAATGCATTGTACTTTAATAATGAAACAGATATTACCAATATTCTGCTTTCTGAAAAAAATTGGGTAAACAAAAAAGAAATCTTTATCGAAGAAAACCGGAAAGTGATCGAACAAAATTATCAATGGGAAGATGTAACCAGCCAGTATGAAGATCTATTTAAATCCTTGATTTATAAAAACAAAAAGGTCCGGCAAAACACCGAACCTTCACATTATCTATTTTAATGCCCGTCATACCGGGCAATATCAGCTTATTTTTCTGAACTCGTATTTCCCATTTAAGCTCTCCAGTACGCGAGGTAATGCATACTTCAGATTTGGTTCTGCTTTCACAGAATCATGAAAGACTACAATAGACCCTCCTCTGACATTTTCAAGTACATTGGACAAAACTTTATCCGGAGAGATATTTTGACTGTAATCCTGACTGAGAATATCCCACATCACAATCTGGTAATTATCTGAAAGATACCTGATCTGGGATGAAGTAAATTTGCCGTAAGGTGGCCTGAAAAGATTGCTCCTTATAAAATTATTGGCAAGATCTATATCACTGAAATACTCTGTGTTGTCCATCTGCCATCCTTTAAGATGACTGTATGTGTGATTGCCAACAGCATGACCTTCTTCTATGATCTTTTTGTAAAGATCCGGATTCTTCTCTACATTTTTACCTAAACAAAAAAACGTGCCCTGTGCTTCAAACTGACGAAGCTGATCCAGCACCCATGTAGTAACACCCGGTGTAGGACCATCATCAAATGTCAGATAAACATGATTGCTATTTTCCTTCTCTTTTTCCTTAAATCGCCAGATCAGTTTAGGAAAAACCTTCATAAGGAGAATTGGTGTTCTAACAAAAAACATTTTTTATTAACCTAACTGTTTATAGAATATAAATTTACAAATTTCTGGAATATCTCCAATTGTTTATCGTTAATTTCTTTTTGTCCGTATCTTTCAGTAATGCGGACAATTTCCTGCATGATATGCATCCTTATCTGCAATTCGTAATCCAGTTTATTCCTGAATTCCTTGTCAGATCCCAGGAAATAGCTCAGTTCCTCACCGGTCACATCAGATAATTGGATAACGAATTGTGTTGCTGTTTCATTATATCCCAATCTATAATAATTTTCAATTATCTGCAGCATGAAATAGTCAAAAGGTACTATTTTATGCGGCATTATTTCCATACAACGGTCAAGAACCACTTTTGCTGAGTCTTTTTTTCCTTCATTTATAAGAGTTTCTGCAAGCCGGCCAAAATTATTGCGAAAATTCCCCAGCATTTTTATATTATTCTCATCCAGATATACATTGCTGTCCTGTATACCACCCCAGCGAAATTTGTTGATCATATTATCATACATAATATCCGAATTGATACTGCCGATCTGTCCCATCTGGACCGGATTATATATAGGCACCAGCCTGTATGCAATTCCTTCGAGCTGAAAATAGGTCTGAAGATTCATGTAAAGATCCCTGGCAACTGTGACTGCGAAATAAACAGGACGCTCCCAGTTATTATGTTCAATAAGATCAAAAATCATCAAACCATTTTTATGAATTACCTCATCCTTTAGTTCCCAATTCATTTCATCTACAATTTTCCCCATATCTCTTTCATCTAATGTCTTTGTATCAATAATCCTGGATTTGTCAATCGCCAGTTTAAACTTTTTGGAAGGTATATAATCTATCCTCTCACGGATGTTCCCGAAAGTTTTTGTTCTTGGATCTTCACTTCGTATGAAATCCATTGCATCCTTTAAGTCTACAGGTTCAGTGATTCTGTTAATAAGATAGACAAGATCTCTTTTACCCAGCCTGTACTGATCCTGGTTCATTCCAAACGGCAAGGGTTCTGAATCATACTCTTTTCTGGCCATCTGGTCTATGTACCAATCGGCTCCGAGATAACTCAGGTTACATACCCTGATATCTGTCCGGACACCTTCAACTTCCTGTACGTACCAGAGTGGAAATGTATCATTATCACCATTGGTGAATAAAACAGCATTGGGTTCACAGGAATTAAGGTAGTTGCTTGCAAAATCTCTTGCAGTATAACGACCGGAACGATCATGATCATCCCAGTTCTCACTTGCCATTAGTACAGGCACTGCCAGAAAAGTAATTAATAAGACCAGAATACCTGAAAGAATTCCGGGGATCTTCTTATGCATAAAGCCAGCCAGTCCAATAACGCCAAGACCTATCCATATTGAAAATGCATAAAAGGAAGCGGCATAAGCATAGTCACGTTCACGTGGCTGGAAAGGATATTGGTTGAGATATACGACAATAGCGAAACCAGTCATAACAAAAAGCAGCAGTACTACCCAGAAATCTTTTCTACTCTTTAAAAACTGACCGATTATACCAATAATACCAAGTAAAAGTGGCAAAAAATAATATCGGTTCCTGCCCTTATTATCTTTCATGAAAACTGGAAGATCATCCTGGGAACCTAATCGTGGTTCATCAATGAAATTTATACCACTCAGCCAGTTTCCTTTAAAAAATTCGCCGTAGCCCTGAAGATCATTTTGCCGGCCAGCAAAATTCCACATAAAATACCTCAGATACATGTATCCAACCTGATACCTGAAGAAAAACCTCAGGTTTTCCCCGAAAGTGGGTTTTTTTCGAATTTCAGTTTCTCCTGAACGATTAGATACATTAATAGGAACTCCCTTGATCTTCCCCCATTCCTCATATGCCTCAATATGATTCTGTTCGGGACTCCACATTCTTGGGAAAATTGTCATAAAACGTTTATCGTATTCAATGTCCGGCCTGTTATAAATACTCTCATATTTCCCATCTTTCTTGGCATATATTTTCTTACCTGGACTGGCACTTATCATTGGAGCATTATAGTACTGACCGTGAAACAAAGGATTCTGACCATATTGCTCACGATTGATATATGACAATAAGGAGAAAACATTCTCCGGATTATCTTGATCCATTGGAGGATCGGCAGCAGACCGGATAAGAACCGTAGTATAAGATAAGATCCCTATTACAATGGTAGCAAAGGCTAATATGACAGTGTTTAATACTATTTTTTTGTGTTTATGCGACCAATAGACAAGATATCCGATCCCGATAAATAAAATTATTAAATAAAAGATCCCTCCTGAATGATATGGAAATCCTATACCATTTACGAATATCAGCTCAAAAACCGTGGCCAGCTTGACAACTCCTGGAATAATAACATAAAGCATTACAGCAAGTAATAAAACGGAAATCAATACTGAAAAAATGACACCTTTCCTGGTAACTTCATATTTCCTGAAATAATAAACGAATACAATTGCAGGAATGGCAAGCAGGTTCAGTAGGTGTACACCGATTGAAAGCCCCATCAGGTATGCGATCAGAATGATCCATTTGTTGGCGTGTTTTTCATCTGCAACATTTTCCCATTTCAGTATTGCCCAGAATACAACCGCAGTAAACAGACTTGATGTTCCGTATACTTCACCCTCAACTGCCGAAAACCAGAAAGTGTCAGAAAAAGTGTATGCCAGTGCCCCAATAATTCCGCTCCCGAAAATATTAATCATATTTTTGAGTGATATTTCTTCTTCCTTCGGAATCATTTTCTTTGCCAGATGAGTAATGGTCCAAAACAGGAATAGAATGGTAAAGGAGCTTGCCAGAGCAGAAAGGACATTTATCATTTTAGCAACATTCTCAACATTACCGCCAGCAAAAAGTGAAAAGAAACGTCCAAGCAGAAGAAAGAAAGGTGCACCAGGAGGATGCCCAACCTCAAGCTTGAAAGAAGCTGAAATAAATTCACCACAATCCCAAAAACTTGCCGTAGGTTCAATAGTAGCAAGGTAAACAATTGAAGCAACCAGAAAGACTATCCATCCGATAATGTTATTAATAAGCTGGTACCTCTTCATACTATAAGGGTTTCAAAAAATTTTGACAAAGAAACAGATTTTTAATTAATTGGAAGGATATTTTAAGAAAATTTAACTACTTATTTTATAATGAAACGCCACATCTTGTTTTTCCATATTTCTCCTGCATAATCAATACCTATTCTTGTTCTGGCCATGTATTCCACCATAATGCCGTTATCTTCGACCCAAATTTTACCTGAATTGACCAGGTTTACCCCATAAAAAGATCCGTCAATTTTCAATTGCCGGGTAATCTTTCCCGGACCCCAAATTTTGTCAAGTCCGCGTATTAAAACTGCTTGTGGATTGTTTTTCGATCCGGTAACAAAATTCAGCATCCAGTACATGCCATATATAAGGTATACATATATTACTCCTCCCGGGTGATACATTATTTCCGTCCTGACTGTTCTGCCTTTGCTCGCATGACATCCCTGGTCTTCTTCTCCCCTGTATGCTTCAACCTCAGTTATCATACTGCGAAAGATCTGTTCATTTTCAAACTTCCTTACCAGATATTTACCTATCAACTCAGGTGCAACTTCCAGTACATCCCTCTGATAGAAACTATTATCCAGTTTTTTCAAAGCCATAAATATTCTCCCATTTGCGTACCTGTAATTAAGACATTTAAGTCTGATTAACCTGTAACTTGTAACCTGAAACTATTTGTTTTTATTCCTCACTCCCAGTAGAAATAATGCATAATAAAATGAGAAAAACGAATTGCCGATATGTGTTTCAAGTGTATCTTCATTTAACATGGAGAGAAATCCTATAATAAAGAACATTATGAAAAAATAATCTTTCCACTTCTTC
>Ga0153916_10004949_pt1 | contig 10121 bp, 6 predicted proteins | sample Opewatmetagenome_FD_109642 | JGI IMG/M metagenome (GOLD analysis project Ga0153916, IMG submission 109642) | Freshwater wetland microbial communities from Ohio, USA - Open water 3 Core 3 Depth 4 metaG | ecosystem: Environmental > Aquatic > Freshwater > Wetlands | place: USA: Ohio, Lake Erie, Old...
CGATCGCCGGCGCGGGCAGCGCCGACACCTACAAGGTCCGCAGCGACCACGAGCTCGACGAGGCCCTCGCGCGGACGAGGCACGTCGAGGAGGCCAGCCTCGAGGAGTTCATCGAGGGCGACGAGTTCACCTTCGACACCGTGTGCATCCGCGGCAGGCCGGCGTTCGCGAACGTCGCCCAGTACCTGCCCAAGCCGCTGATCGCGCGCACGAACGAGTGGCTCAGCCCGGTGATCGTGACGGTGCGCGATCTCGCGCAGCCGGCGCTCGCGGCGGGCCAGGCACTCGGCGAGAAGGTGCTCGGCGCGCTCGGCATGGGGGACGGCTTCACCCACATGGAGTGGTTCAAGAAGCCGAGCGGCGAGGTCGTGTTCGGCGAGATCGGCTGCCGTCCCGGCGGAGCGCACCTGGTCGATCAGATGAACTACACGTGCGACATCGACCTGTTCCGCGAGTGGGCGCGCGCGGTGTGCTGGCACTCGTTCGAGGCGCCGACCCGCCGCAAGTACAACGTCGCGATCATCTTCAAGCGCGCGAAGGGGCAGGGCCGGATCTCGCGGATCACCGGTCTCCACGAGTTCCTGCGCCGGCACGGCGAGCACGTCGTCGAGCAGCGGCTGCTGCCGGTCGGCACGCCGCGCCGCAACTGGAAGCACACGCTGGTCTCCGACGGCTTCATCATGCTGCGCCACCCGGACTGGGCGACGGCGTGCGCGCTCGCCGACGAGGTCGCGACCGAGATCACGATGTACGCGGAGTAGCGATCGCGATCCCGCGCCGATCATGGCGCTCCGGCCGCAGCCGTGTCGCACGTTCGTCACCGTCGGTGAGTCGGCCTGCGCAAGCGATGGACATCGACTGTACGAAACGGATGTCTCGTCGACTGCGCGGTTTCTGGATCGCTCGGAGTTCCGAGCGAATGGCGCACGCGGTCGAGAGGCATCGCGGTTGCACTCCGGTGCGCCGCCCGTGTCCTTCATTCGTCGTCATGCGGTCGCGATCACGATCCTCTTTCTGATCGCCTTGCCCGTGGTCTCGATGACCTACAAGGTCCGCGCCCTGGGGTATTCGCTGAGCGACGTGTTGCCACAGACCCGGTGGCACGTGACGATCGAGATGAAGCTGGACGGTCATGGTGGCGAGGTCCGCGTGCGGACGTTCCTGCCGACCACCGATGATCGGCAGAGCGTCGGCGACGAGCTGAACCAGTCGCCGGGGCTCCGGTTCGAGGCCAGCCCCGAGCGGCTGAGTCGGCTGGCCACGTGGAGTGGTGCCGGCGTCCCCGATGACACCCAGATCACGTACGCGTACAGCGTGATGATCGCGCCGGTCCGCTACGACATCGACGCGCGGCTCGAGCTGCCGACGCTCTATCCGGTGTCCGTCGCGAGCTACCTGCGTCCCGAGGACGACGTCCAGGTCGACAGCCCCGAGATCGCCAAGGTGCTCCACGAGATCGGCGCCGACCAGGGGACGCTGCGCGCGCGACTCCAGCGCATCTACGACTTCACGTCCGGGCTCACCCAGCGGCCGTTCAAGGGCACGACCGACGCGCTCACCGCGCTCCGCCTGCGCGAGGCGTCGTGCAACGGCAAGAGCCGCCTGTTCGTCGCGCTCGCGCGCAAGGCGAACATCCCGGCGCGCCTCGTCGGCGGGCTCCTGCTCGAGCGCGGACGGAAGCGGACGTCGCACCAGTGGGTCGAGGTCTATGTCGCCGGCCACTGGGTGCCGTTCTGCCCGACCAATCACCACTTCGGCGCGCTGCCCGAGACCTACCTGACGCTGTACCGCGGCGACGAGGCGCTGTTCCGGCACACCTCGGACATCAACTTCGACTACGCGTTCGAGATGCACACCGAGATGGTGCCGTCGCCACGGGCGAAGTCGTCGTTCAAGATCTTCAACGTGTGGGCGCTGTTCGAGCGCCAGGGGCTGCCGTTCTCGTTGCTCCGCACGATCCTGATGCTGCCGATCGGCGCGCTGATCGTGGTGATCTTCCGCAACGTGATCGGCATGCCGACGTTCGGCACGTTTCTGCCGGCGCTGATCGCGGCGGCGGCCGGCGAGACCGGGGCGGGGTGGGGCGTGATCGCCGTGCTCATCCTCGTGAGCGTGGTCGCGGTGATCCGCTGGCTGGTGCACCGGCTCGGGTTGTTGCACTCACCGACGCTGGCGATCCTGCTCTCCGCGGTCGCGGTGACCATCCTGGGGACCGCGCTGGTGGCCGAGAGTCTCGGGTTCGGCCACCTGGCGAGGATCACGATGTTCCCGCTGGCGGTCATGGCGATCACCGCCGAGCGGTTCTTCCTCGCGCTCGCCGAGCACGGCCCACGGTCCGCCGGCAAGGAGCTGGCCGGCACGCTGATCGTGATGCTGGCCTGCTTCACGCTGATGAACTCGCTCGCGCTGCAGGTGCTCGTGATCGGCTTCCCCGAGGTGCTGCTGTTCGTGATCGCCGCGAACATCTACCTCGGCCGGTGGGTGGGGGTGCGGCTGTCCGAATACCTGCGGTTTCGCGGGCTGATCTTTGGCAATGCGGAGGAGCGATGAGGCTACGCGAAGTGCTCGGTCGCCGACGGGCGTTGTACGGCATCAACCGACGAAACGTCGAGATGGTGTACGCGCACAACCGCCGCGGCGACTACCCGATCGCCGACGACAAGCTGCTGTGCAAGGAGCACATGGTGCGCGCGGGCGTGCCGGTGCCCGAGACCCTGGTGGTCTGCGAGGGGCTGTTCGCGATCGTTCGCACGCTGCGGGCGCTGGACGACGCCGAGCAGTTCGTGGTCAAGCCCGCCAACGGCTCGGGGGGCGAGGGCATCGTGGTGGTCGGCGACCGGCTCGGCCCCGGGCGGTGGAAGCGCGCCGGCGGTGCCGAGGTCACCGACCGCGAGCTCCATCGCCACCTCGCCGCGATCGTGCTCGGCGCATTCTCGGGCGAGCTCGAGGATCGGGCGTTCGTCGAGAGGCGGATCGTGCCGCACCCGATCTACCTCGACCTGTGGGCCGACGGCCTGTGCGACGTCCGGATCATCACGCTTCACGGCGAGCCCGTGATCGCGATGGTGCGCGTCCCCACCGCGCAGAGCGGTGGCCGCGCCAACCTGCACCAGGGCGGGCTCGGGCTCGGGATCGATCTCGACACCGGCAAGACCACGCGCGCCCTCCACCGGGGGCGCAGCGTCACCACCCACCCCGAGTCGGGGCGGCCGCTGGTCGGACTCGAGCTGCCGGCGTGGCAGGACACCGTCGACGTCGTCCGTCGCGCGGCCTCCGCGGTCCCGCTCGGCTACCTCGGGTGCGACGTGGTCGTCGATCGCGTGCTCGGTCCGCTGCTGCTCGAGATCAATGCGCGCCCGGGCCTCGAGATCCAGAACGTCAACGGCTACGGGATCGGCGAGGCGCTCGCGGCGCGGGGGCTGACGCCATGAGGCGCCCGATGGTCACCGACAAGCTCTGGCCGGTGCTCGCGGGGTTGGTCGCGATGCTCGCGGGCACGATCGTGATCGAGCTCGTGGCGTCGTCGAGTGCGGTCAACGAGCGGGTGGTGTTGATCGAGCCGCAAGCCAGCATCCAGATCGAGGGCGACGACGAGGGCGATAGCGGCGAGGCTCCGGAGGCCTCGCCCTCCCTCGATGGCGATCACACCAAGGCGCGCTTGCTCGCGAGCCGCGGCATGCTCGACGAGGCACTCGCGCTGTACACCAAGGTCGCGGCCGCGCACCCGACGTCGGGCCGCGTCCTCGCCGAGATGGGGTACTGGCAGCTGAGCGCCAAGAAGCCTGCGGAGGCCCAACTGTCGCTCGAGCGCGCGCTCGCGATCACGCCCGACGATCCGTGGGCGACGCTCAAGCTCGGCACTGCCCGCGCGCGGCAGGACGACGACGCCGCCGCCGAGAAGCTGTATCGCCGGGCGCTGGAGCTCAAGCCGCACTACGGCGCCGCGCAGCTCGCGCTCGGTGACCTGCTGGCGCGGACCGGCCACCCCGACGAGGCGATCGCGCTGCTCGCCGCCGCTGCCAAGTCCGGGAGCAACGACGATCGGGCGCACGTGCTGGTCGTGCTCGGCCGAGCGTACGTGGCCAAGAAGGATCGGGACAATGCGGCCCGCGCGTTCGAGCGCGCCGTGGAGTACGCGCCCTCGGCGGTGGAGATCCGGCTCGCGATCGGGCGTGCCTGGATGTCGAGCGGTCGCGACGAGGACATGCAGCGTGCGATGGTGGAGCTCGACCGCGCCGTGGAGCTGGCGCCCGACGTGCCGCAGGTGTTCTCGGCGCTCGCACGCGCGAAGGAGAAGAAGAACGACAACGCGGGTGCGGTGGCCGACTACGAGCGCGCGCTCCGGCTCGATCCCGCGTACGGGTATGCGCGCCGCCGGCTGATCCGGCTGGCGCTCGACGCCCACGACAACGATCGGGCGCGGCTTCACGCCGACGAGCTGTTGCGCACGGCGCCCGAGGATCCCGAGCACCACTTCCTGGTGGGGCTGGTCGCCAGTCGTGGTGGTCGCGCGGATGATGCGCGCCGGCACTACCAGGACGCGATCACGAGGGCCAAGGGCAACTACCCCGAGGCCTACTTCAACCTCGGCATCCTCGAGAAGAACAACAACAACTCCGGCGCCGCGATCGAGGCGTACCGGAAGGCGATCGAGTTGCGCCCCGGGTACCAGCAGGCCTGGAACAACCTCGGCCTGGTCTACGCCGCCGCCAAGAACAAGGAGGAGGCCGAGGCCGCGTTCAAGAAGGCGCTCGTGATCAACGGCAAGTACGCGACCGCGTGGCTCAACCTCGGGCAGCTGTATCGCGATCTGCAGCGCGACGCCGATGCGCTCGAGGCGTTCGACAAGGCGATCGCCGCGCGCCCCGGATACCCGGAGGCTCGCCTCGATCGCGCGGTCGTGCTCGGGCGGTTGCAGCGCGGCAAGGAGGCGCTGGTGGCCTACCGCGAGCTGGTGATCGATCAGCCGCGCTACGTCGTTGCCTGGTACAACCTCGGTGTCGCGCTCGAGGACACCGGTGACACCGCCGGCGCGCGCGACGCGTACCGCACGGCGAGCGAGATCGATCCCGATCACCTTCCCAGCCTGCGCAAGCTCGGAGATCTCGCGGCACGCGTCGGTGATCCCTCCGGTGCGGCGCGCGCCTTCGAGGAGGTGCTCGATCGCGCCCCCGACGACCGCGGGACGCGCCTGGCGCTCGCGGAGGAGCAGCGGAAGAGCGGGAACCTGACCGAATGCGCGCATCAGGCGCGAGCGGTGCTGTCCACCACCCCGGGCGACCAGCGCGCGGTGCAGCTACTGCGTGAATGTGGCGGCAACTAACCAGAGGAGAACGTCCATGCCCTTGCCTCGTCTGTCCCTCCCCCTCGCACTCGCGCTCGCGGCGACCTCCGCCTGTACCGGTAGCTCGGCCGACCCCAGCGTGGGCGGCGAGCAGCTGTTCCAGGAGGGCCTGGCGCTCTACAACCAGATGTCGTACGGCCCGGCCGCGGCCAAGTTCGATCAGCTGCTCGCCGACTATCCCACGTCGCCACGCGCCGACAACGCCGGCTACCTGACGGGGCGCTGCGCGTACGAGCTGAAGGACTATCAGGGCGCGATCACCAAGCTCGTCGCGATGCGCACGGAGTACCCCGTCTCGGTGTTCGTGCACTCCGCGGCGTACTTCACCGGCCGGTCCCGGTTCTCCCTCGCGGACTTCGCGACGGCGGCCCCCGACTTCCGGGCGGCGGTCGCCGCCAATCCGATGGGCGTGTTCGTCGACAATGCGCAGTACTACGTCGGGCGGTCGCTGTTCGAGGCGGGCGACCTGGTCGGCGCGCGACCGGAGCTGGCCAAGGTGGAGAGCGGCTACCCGATGTCGAGCTATCTCGACAACGCGCGGTTCTATCTGGGGCGCGCGTACCTCGACGCCGGTGACTTCGCGAACGCGATCCCGCCGTTCCAGCGCGTGTTCCTGACCGCGAGCTCGAGCTACGCCGACAACGCGCAGTACTTCATCGGGCGCGCGCACTATGGCCTCGGCGGGACCAACCTCGATGCGGCGCTGGTGGACTTCGAGACCCTGCTGTCGACGTACCCGACGAGCCAGTACCTCGACAACGCGCTGTCCTACGAGGCGAGGATCTTCGCGGACAAGGTCGACTGCGTGACGGCGCGCCAGAAGCTGACCCAGCTCCAGACGTCGTACCCGGCGTCGCCGGAGATCGTGCCGACCGACACCTATCTCACGGGGCTCGGATGCTGAGCCTGCGCGTGGGCCAGGGGAGGCGGGCGATCGTGGCGATGGCGGTGATCGTCGTGCCGGCGCGGGCGCACGCCGAGGAGGAGCCCGTCTCGGTCGAGACGGCGCCGGCCGTCACCTCGCCGGCCGTCACCTCGCCGGACGGCACGACCTCCGACACCCCGAGCGAGGCGCGCCCGCGGAAGAAGAAGAAGAAGAAGCGGAAGGGGGCGGCGGGGGGGACGGCGACGACCCGGACCACCGACGACGCGGAGCGCGGCGTCATGGTCCCCTGGCAGGTCGCCGCCACGGCCGGCATGTTGGCGGGATCGGGGACGCTGGTCGAGAACGCGGCCACCACCGGGCTCTCCGCCGAGGTCGTCCCGACCTGGCAGCGGGGGCGGCTCGAGCTGCGGGTTCCGGTCAAGGTCGAGCACCGGCAGACGTTCGGTGCTTCGTTGGTCGCCTCCGATGCGCGCGCCGGCGCGGCGGCGACCTATCGCAGCAGCCCGCGGCTCCGGATCGGTGGGACGTTCGAGCTGCGCGGGGTGTGGAAGCCGAGCTGGCCGGACCAGTACCAGCCCAACGCCGACGGCACCCTCGCCGAGACCGATCGCTACAGCCACGTGGACGTGTCGGTCGGTGCCGCGGTGACCACGATCCCGATCCGTCACTGGCACGGACGCCTCGCCTGGGAGCTCGGCGTGATCAACTACGCCGACGATCCCAACTTCAACATGATCGACGAGCCGACCCACCTGGTCCCCGGCGATCACGTCGAGAACGCGGTGAAGGCCGACTGGCGCTACTTCGGCGACGCCTGGAAGGCCGGTGTCGGGCTCGACATCGCGTACGCGAGCTACGACGTCCAGTACGCGCGGGACGCGGGCACTGGGTTGACCCATGCGGGGCCGGGGGGGCCACCGCCCAACCCGTTCTACCGCGAGGCCTCCGTCGAGCCCAAGCTCGGCGTCGACCTCGATCTGGCCGGTGGCGACGGCGAGCTGGACCTCTCGTACGGCTACGAGATCGTCAGCGATCGCTACCAGGGCTACTACTCGTACCGGGGCCACCACCCCGAGGCCAAGCTCACGTGGCACGTGGGGGAGCTCGAGGCCGCGCTCAAGGCCGATCTCAAATGGCGCACCTACGGGCCGGATAGCTACGCGCCGGGTGGCAGTCACCCGCCGCTCGAGTATGGCGATCGCCGCGTCGACCACCGGTTCGGCAGCGGTCTCGACGTGCGCTACGCGGTCACCGGGAACTGGACGCTCATCGGCGAGGCCGATGCGATCATCCGTCGGACCAACTTCCCCAACTACGTGCCCAACATGTTCCCGGCGTCGCGCCAGTACGACATCGAGTGGAGCTACGAGAACTACGTCGTCCTGGCAGGCGCCGAGTACCATCCCTGACGGACGCGCGCGCTGCGGCATCGGCGGTGGTGGGCGCGCGGTCGACGACGAGTGACGTCCGTCGAAGGCGCTCGGGTCAGGCAGGTTCGCGCGGCTTCTCGTGCGGCTTGTCGGTCACGCGCTCGGGCTTCGCCGCGGGAGCCGCGGCGGGCTTCTCCGCCTCCTCGGAGGCCAGGACCTCGCCGGTCGCGAGCTGGTTCTCGAGCAGCTTGGACGCGATCTCGAGGAAATCGTAGTCGCTGATGATGCCGACCAGCCGATCGTCGTGGACGACCGGCAGGCTGCCGACGTGCAGGCGCCGCATCAGGCGCAGGGCCTCGACCGTCGACGTCTCGGGGGTGACCGAGGCGACGTCGCGCTTCATGATGTCCGCGACCGGGGTCTTCAGGGTCGACTTGCCACTGAGCACCAGGCGCAGCACGGCGCGCTGGGTGACGAGCCCGACCAGGCGGTGGTCGGCGTCCTCGACGGCGACGTACCGCAGGCGCTCCCAGACCATCAGGTTCGCGACCATCTCGACCGGGTCGTCGGCCTGCACGGTGAACAGATCGGTCGTCATGTAGTTCTCGACGCGCGCGTAGTTGCCCTTGCTCGTGTTCGCGTCGTCGAGCCGCGCGCGCTCCCACTCGGCCACCGGGCGGCCGGTGAGCTGACGCTGCGCGGTGGCGGCGACCAGCGCGTCCGCGCGCTCCGCGGGGGTCGAGCGATCGCGCAGCGAGTTCCACGACGACAGCTGCCAGCGGGCACCCGTGCGCCCGCTGCGCACGCGCTCGTCGACGACGGTCAGGTACTTCTTGATGTCCTCGTCGGCGACGTTCTGGCGGCGCAGGCCGGCCTGGGCGAGCGGCAGCAGGCGGTCGAGGACGAGCTCGCGGGCGGAGATGTCCTCGTGGTCGAGCCACACGAAGTGCGAGCCCACGCCCTCGCGCGCCGCCGTGTAGAAGTTCGCGGCCGCCTGGTCGAAGTCGATCCGGCGCGTGATGTCCTCCTCGCGGGCGCCGATCTCGACCATCAGGCCAGACCAGAACGCGGCGTTCGCCATCTCGTCGAGCGTGCTCGGTCCGGCGGGCATCACCCGGTTCTCGATCCGCAGGTGCGGCTTGCCGTCGGTGATCCCGAAGCAGGCGCGGTTCCACCGGTAGATCGTGCCGTTGTGCAGGCGCAGCGCCTTGAGCTGCGGGATCTCGCCGCGATCGAGCATCGCCATCGGATCCTCGTCGAGGTCGGTGCCGACCAGTGCGCGGAACCGGGCGATGTCCTCGCGGAAGATCTCGACCACCGACTGCCGCACCCACCGCGTGCCGAAGCTGACGCGGGCCTCGGTCTCGCGCAGGTGCGAGGTGCTCTTGCGATCATCCACGGCCTGACGGAACAGCGCGATCCGGGTCTCGGCCCACAGCCGGCGACCGAACACGATCGGCGAGTTCGTCGACACCGACATCACGGGGCCGAGGAGCACCTGCGCGATGTTGTAGAACCGCGCGAACTCGGCCGGCGTGACCTGGAGGTGGACCTGGAAGCTCGAGTTGCAGGCCTCGATCATCACGGAGTCGTGATCGATGATCAGCTCGTCGAGACCCTTGATCGAGAACTGGAACTTCCCGCCGCGCATCCCGGTGATGATCTTGTTGAGCTGCGTGTAGCGCGAGCTCGGCACCATGTTGTCGAGCCCGAGGTCGCTCTTGCGCATCGTCGGCAGGATGCCCATCAGCACCACGCCCATGCCCAGCTCGCCGGCGCAGGTCCGCGCCTGGTCGACGAGGTGATCGAGCTGGGCGTGCATCCGCGAGATGCCATCGCCGGCGAGGGGCTGGGGATCGCAGTTCGCCTCGATCTGGAACTGCCCGAGCTCGGTCGTGTAGTGGCTGTCCTTGAGCGCGTCGAGCAGCTTGAGCACGCCCCGCGTGGGCCGCCACTGCCGGTCGATCAGGAACATCTCCTGCTCGGCGCCGATCCGCCGGACGCCGCTGTCGAACCGGTTCTCGGTGATCATCCGCTCGAGCGCGCGCAGGTCCGCGAGGATCGCGCTCATGAACTCGCGCTGGCGCTCGCCCTCGAGCCTGCCATCGATGTCCTTGTGCGATCGGGTCGTCATCGGGTCACTTCGTCCACTCACCGAGAATCTGCGGCAACATGCGGCGCCACGTCACCCAATCGTGTGGCCAATCTGGCCCCCACGAGTCGACTCGGTTCGGAATTCCCTTCCGGCCGAGCACATTCGCGAGGTTCCACGACTCGCCGATATCCTCGGCCTTGCCCTCGCCCGAGGTGATGTAGAGGAAGCGGGTCCGCAGGACGTCGAGGTGACGGCCCGCCAGCCCCGGCACGAAGTGGACCGGCGAGGACACCCAGAAGTCGTCCGAGAAGTCGTGGGGCTGCGCGTCGTAGAACCGCCGCAGGTCGTAGGTCCCGCTCATCGCGAGGGCGCGGCTAAACACGTCGGGGAACCGGCACACCACCGCGGCGGCGTGGAACGCGCCGA
>Ga0153916_10004950_pt1 | contig 10119 bp, 7 predicted proteins | sample Opewatmetagenome_FD_109642 | JGI IMG/M metagenome (GOLD analysis project Ga0153916, IMG submission 109642) | Freshwater wetland microbial communities from Ohio, USA - Open water 3 Core 3 Depth 4 metaG | ecosystem: Environmental > Aquatic > Freshwater > Wetlands | place: USA: Ohio, Lake Erie, Old...
CTTCCCCCCCACCGTCTCCTTCAGATCCTTCGTCACCGATACGGTCATGTTCTGCTGCGCGGTGATCTCGACCTCCTTTGAAGTCAGGGCAAGCTTCTCGTCCGCCTTGATCTCGATCGATTTCCCGTGCACGACGATCGTTCCCCCCACCGATTCGATGGTGATCTTCGGCTGCTTCAGCTCCAGATGGATCACGTTCTTGTTGTCGCGCATCGCGACGATGATCTCTTCCTCCCCTTTCTTGTCGATGACGCGGATGGTCGACTCGTTGGGGGTCCTTGCCACAAGCACCTCTTCCGTCCCGTTGTCGTTCACGAAATCAGGCTTCTTCTCGCTGTGATAGAGGGCCCCGAAGAAGACGGGGAGCGACGGGTCACCGTTTTCATGTCCCACCAGAACGTGGTCGCCGACCCTCGGGATATAGTGCGTCCCGTACGACTTCCCGCCGCCGGTCTTCCCCGCGCCGGTCTGCAGAATGCGCGCCCAGGGACGCGCATCCCCCTTCAGATCCCAGAGATACTGGATCTGTACCCGGCCGAGTTTCTCCTTGTCCTTGTTGTCCGTCACGCGCGCGGGCTGCAGCAGGGCCTGGTGCACTTTCCGGTCGGGCTCGGCGGGAAGCACGGCGCAGTCGTCCGCCACCGCCTCGAACATGGCGCTGTAGACGGTTTCGCGGAATTGCGCGTGAAGCCCCGTCACGATGACCGGGGTGCCGAGCAGCGGATGACCTTCGCACTTGATGGCCTTCCCGACAGCCACCATCGGATGGTTGGTCTTCCCCTGCAGGCGAAGCATCCGGCCCGCGGTGAGGGCCTGCTGGTTCTTCATCAGCTGGTCGAACTCGGGCCCCTCCACCACCGGCTGATTGTAGAACTCCTCCTCCGCCTTCTTGTAGAGGGACTGCGCCTTCTTATAGGCGTCCGACAGGAACCGGTTTCCCGGCGGCGTGAACGCCCCGCTCTTCTGGGGCTCGCTTTTCGGCTCCGTGTGCTTGGTGAAGTCGTACGGCACCCCCAGCCACCGGTTCACCTCCAGCGCGCAGTGCGCGTTCACGTCCGACACATGCTGCAGACCCAGCGCCAGGGCAGACCCGCGCGCCGCAAGCCGCGGAGCATAGATGAACTTCTCCCCGTCATGGTAGAAGACGCAGCCGTCGTACCAGGCCAGGCGCTTCAGGAAATCGTAGTCGGTCTCCTCGTACTGCTGGAAGAACCGGAACTGGAGAGATTTCCTGGGAGCCGTGAGGGTGTGCTTCGAGGCGATGGTATCGGTCACCACCTGGTTGACGATCTGGTGAACCGACTTGTTGACGAACGACCTGTGCCGCCGCGCAAGCGACAGGAGATGGTCCTCGGAAAGGGCCTGGAGAAGGAGGGCGTCGGTCGTCAGGTTCACCGAGGTGATGACCCCTTCGTACACCTTCTCGATCGACGATTTCATCCGGTCCTTGACGCGGACGGCGAGCTTCTCCCCGAGCCACGACCCCATCGCCGTGTCGTACACCTTCTTCGTGTCCGTGCGGGCGAAGCCGAGCTCCAGCTGGATCTCGCAGAACGTGAAAAGTCCCTGACGGATGTCGGCGCTGTGAAACTGCAGGCCGTGATCCTTCCCCGCGATGGTGGCGGTGACGTACGTGTCCACCCCGCCCCCGCCGCCGATGATCGGTGCCATGGGTTACCTCGCAGATGACGGTGAGCGGACTTGCCGCCCGGTTATTTCGTCCCCTCTTTCCAGTGTTCGGAATCGGCGGAGACAAGATACAGGTTCAGCTGCCGGACCGCGTTCTTGTATTTCACCGAGATCCGGACGTCGATCGCCTGGTTGTTCTCCGTCCCGTCCGGGTTTGTCACCACCTCCACGGCATCGACCTTGCCGTACTCCAGCATCTTCGACGCGCCCCCCGTGTTGTGCATGAGGAACTTCGACAGCGCGGAGTGCATCGCGTCGCGGCTTTCGGTCTCGTTCGGGACAAACGTCCTGCCGTTCAGGTAATGGAGCACCACCTTGGCGATGTACTCGTCACACCGCTTCACGGTGTACTGGTCCATCCCCTGGTCCCCTTCTCCTCCCGACAGGAAGAGCGTATCGACGCCCCAGAAGACGACCCCCTCGTACTGCGCCAGGGGAATCAGGGCCTTGTTGAACTTCATCTGCTGGCCGCCGCGGATGTTCCACTTCATCTCCATCGGGGAGCCGTCCGCGGTCGGGATCTTCACCTCGTGCGGCTTGTTCGCCTGGGCGACGTGAATCCCCTCCTTGATGTCCCCCTTGTAGACTTTCCCGGCGAGGATCCCGGCCGGACTGACGAAGAAGTCGCCCAGATCCTTTTCGTACCGGTTGGCCTTCCGGATCCGGAGCGGGTTCGCCACCACCGAGATGTGCTGCTTCACCGGGTCGGTCGCCTTCAGCTCGGCAAAGTCCCCGCCGACGTCGAACAGCTCCTGCGCTTCCTTCAGCGAGACGTCCATGAACCCGGCGAACAGGTGCGCCATGCTCGACTGCGCCAGCTCGCCGAGCTTCACGAGTTTCGCCTCGCTGCCCGGCCAGTCGGGAACGACGATCAGGCCGATCAGGCTCTTCATGTCGAAGTTCTCCCGGTTCGGGAGCTTCGCGGCCAGGCCGTTCTCCGTGTCCATGAGCGCGTCGAAGTTCTTGTCCGGCGAGGCGTTCACGATCGACACGTAACTGACCGTTTCCCCGGGCGTCAGCCGCGCCTCATAGAAGAAGAGGTCGAGCTGCCGGTAGGTCTTCTCCAGATCGCGCTGCGCGGAGAAGATGCTGGCCATGTTCTCCTGGAAGACGCGCGACACCAGGTCGCGCCGCTCCTTGACGCGCTGCCGGAGCGTGTTGAAATCGGCCGCGCCGGCAAGCATCTCCTTGATGACCTGGAGCCGCTTCAGCTGCGCGTAGCCCGCACTCACGTCCGCCTTCGACCGCGTGATCTTCAGCGGCTTCGCGGCGGACTCCTTCGCCATGTTCGCGTTCTCTGCCGGGAAATCCTTCGCCGAAGGGAAGATCTTGACCGCCGTCCCCTCCGGCAGGAGTGCCCCGGTCCTGGGAGGAAGGAGAAGCGCAAGCTCCGCCGCCTTCACCGCCGTTACGGCCGCCCCTTCGCGGACTTTGTCCTTTTGCTCTGCCATGGTATAGTCTCCGATGTTATTTGAAATTCTTCAGCGCAAACCTGGCACCCTTCCCGCCCGCCTTGTACTCCAGCTCGCCCACCTTGATCTCAAACGACTCGATCGTCGGAGAGCTCGGCGAGCTCGGGTTCTGAAGCGACCAGGAGGACACGAACGCCTTCTTGATCTCGAACGCGTACGAATCGCGCACGTCGTCCCCGTGGAACTCCAGCCTGCCGCTGGTCACGATGTTTTTCCGGCCGTCCTCGTTGGTGGCCATCGCGAAGGCCTCCACAATGGGGACGTCGCTCGCGTCGCGCTCAACCGTGATGGTCGCCGCAAACGTCGGCTCGCGGTACACGCCCCGACTGTCATTCGGCGTTTCGACACGGACGCGGACTTCACGGACATTCGGGATCGTGACGCCGTTCAGGTTGATCTGATAGTCTTTTATCATGGCCGTTTCCTGTCACTTTTTCGAGAATTCTGGGACCTTGAAGCTCTTCGACTTCCCCCCGCCCGCCAGCGTCATGTTTCCAACCTTCAGCGTGATCGTCTCCACCATATCGTCATCCTCAGGAGGCTGCGAGAACTCCCAGCCCGACACGTACGCCTCCCTCAGCTCGATCGTGTAGGTCTCCTGGTGCTTCGAGTTCTGGAGCACGATGGTGCCGCTGACGATATTCAACCTGCCATCCTCATTCGTGGCGGTTTTGAACATGTCCGCAATGGGAGTGTTCCGCCCGCGGCGCACCAGTTGCACCGTGGCGGCCGTGGTCCGCCCGTCGTAATCGCCCCGAGGTCCCACCGGGGTCTCGATCCTGAGGGAGATCTCCTGCACCTCGGGGATCTCCGTCCCTGCGACTTTCACTGACTTCGGCATCGGCATTGCTGCACCTCATACAGGTTGGTCTTCCCGGCAGCGGTCGCTGCCGGGCACACGCGTTATTCGCCGAGAGACGAAAGCTTCTGCTCCTCGAGAATCTGCTGGAGCCGCTCGATCTCGGCCTCAAGTGCCTTGATGACACCCTCCTTGTTCGACTGCAGGAGCTGGGCCATCTTCTGGTCCTTCATCCGCTCCATCAGGTCGTCGAGCGCCAGGTGGGTCAGCTGCTGGTCGAGCAGCACCCGCTCGCCGTCGACGCTCTTCGCCTTCACGGCGATGTTCTCGGCCTGGAAGTCGGACATCACCTGCGACGGATCCTCCCCGTACCGCATCGTGACGCCGGCGGTCGACTCCTGGACGGCGTCGCCCCCCAGGTTCTCCACCTTCTTGACCTCGAACTCCAGCTTCGGCGCGAACTTCGCGGCCACCTCGTTGATCGAACTGCATTCGACGGGAGCGATGTCTTCCCCCGCCGTCTCCGGGTTCACGGGAGCAATGTAGATCGTGAAGTTGCTGTTGAGCTCCGCCACACCCGGCGTGGCGTTTGTCGGCAGGATGCGTTTCGCCTTGTCGACATCCGGTGTTTTTGCCATGGGCTTCCTCCTTGTTTCGTGCGACTATTGCTTGCGTTCAGAGCGTGATCTTCAAACCCCCGTCCTGACAGGTGATCCGGACGTTCTCCGGCACATAGCTTCCTCCCTCCGTCGTCCGCCGCCGCAGAATCTCGGTGGCCATGATGCTCGCCACTTCCGTGTCGAGGTACGTCGTCACCGAGCGCGCGCCGTATTCCTGCTGATACCCCTTCTCGACAATAAACTCTCGCGCCGCTTCTTCGACGTCGATCTTTACCGGCCGCGATCCCGGCTCGCGCGCGAACTGCTGCTCGTACGTGGCGAACTTCTGCGCGACGATCGTCCCCACGTCCGCCGGCTTCAAATACCGGAAGAGCACCACCTCGTCCATCCTCTTGATGAACTCCGGGCCGATGTGACTCTTCAAGTGATCGATCGCCCGCTCCCCCAGCACCTTCTCGTCGGCCGCCGGGTCGGCTCCCCCCGTGAACCCGTAGTTCGAGGTCAGGATGAAAAGCGTGTTCGCAAAATTGATCGTGTTCCCCTGGCTGTCGGTGAGACGCCCCTCGTCGAACACCTGCAGGAAGAGCGTGCAGACCTTCCGGTGCGCCTTGTCGATCTCATCCAGGAGCACCAGCGAGTAGGGGCGTCGCCGCACCGCCTCCGTGAGCACCCCCCCCTCCTCATAACCGACAAGGCCGGGATCCGCACCCACAAGCCGGCGCGAGGTGTGCTCGTCCGTGTACTCCGACATGTCCAGACGGATCAGCTGCTTCGGGTCGGCAAAAAGCTCGAGCGCAATCCGCTTGGCCAGGAGCGTTTTGCCGACGCCGGAGGGGCCCATAAAGAGGAAGATCCCGCGTGGGCGGACCGCGTCGCGGAACGGAAGCGACATCATCCGGATCCTCCGCGCAATGATCCCGACAGCGTCCTGCTGGCCGACCACGTCCCGGTTCATGGTCTCCTCAAGGCCGAGAAGCCGTGCCGACTCGTCCTTGAAAAGCCTCTCCACCGGAATCCCCGTTTTCTCTCCCACAGACTGTGCGATGTCCTCGTTGCGCACCACTGTGTCGGGCCGCTCGGTGAGCATGTGCGCGATCTTGACCCGGGCACTAACGTTGTCCAGAACCTGGATGGCCTTCGCCGGGAACTGGTTGTCGCCGATATACCGCGCGCAGAGAGCGACGATCACACGCATCTGCTCCGGCCCCACCTCGACGCCGTGGTGGGCGCGGAACTTCTCCTGCACCCCCTCCAGGATCTTCACCGTTTCGTCCTGCGTCGGCTCCGGCACGTTCACCCTCCCGAACCGCCTGCTGAACGCGGGATCCTTCTCGATGTGCTTCCGGTACTCCGCATATGTCGTCGCACCGATCATCCAGAGTTCGCCCCGCGCCAGGGCCGGCTTGATCAGGTTGGCCGCGTCCATCGCCCCCGACGTCTGCCCGGCTCCCATGATCGTATGAATCTCGTCGACGAAAAGAATGATATTCCCGCCGGAGGCGGAGACCGCCTTGATGATCGACTTGAGACGCTCCTCAAACTCTCCACGGTAGTTCGCCCCCGCCAGCAGCAGGCCCAGATCAAGCGCCAGGATCCGCTTCCCGTTCAGAAGCGTCCCCGCCTCCCCCTTCTGGATCTTGACGGCGAGGCCTTCGACGATGTGCGTCTTCCCCACGCCGGGGTCGCCCACCAGAATGGGGTTGTTGGTCATCTTCTGCGAGAGGATCGTCGTGATCTGGCGGATCTCGTGGTCCCGGCCGATGACCGCCGAGAGCTTCCCCTGCTCGGCCAGGGCGACCAGATCGACGCAGTACCTCGAGAGAACGTCCTCTTTCTCCGACTCGCCGTGGGTCACGGTGGCGAGCTTCGTTTCGCCGGCCGTGAAGTCCCGGAACTCATAGGGGGTGATCGCTGCTTCCCAGATCACCTCGGTCAGAGGGTCGTTTTCGATCTCGACGGCGCTCAGGACGAGCCCGCGCCAATCGATTGCCTCGACACCCCCGGCGGCCTTCGCGAAGCAGGCCTTGAGCCGCGCGGACGCCTCGCGGACATCGGAGGAGGGCGAGCGCGGGAGCTCATCCAGTCTCTTCTTCAGGAGGCCCTGGACATGCGCGCGGGAGATTTTCTTGGAATCGAGGAAGTCGGCGAGGTGGGCCTCGTTCGTCTGGAGCTCGACCCAGAGGATGTGCTCCGGCTCCACTTTCTGGTGGCGCAGTGTCCGCGCCTCATCCTGCGCGCGGAGAAGTGTGGCCTTGCACCGATCATCAAACTTCATGCGAACCTCCCGGCGTGGAGTGAGGCAGCTCCTCGAGAACCTCGCGGAGCGAGCGATGCCAGACGGTCGTGTACCAGCCGCAGAAAATCGGCCCGAAGTGCGTCAACTGCTCATGCGCCGCGTTGGTGAACGAGCAGATGCTGATGCCTCTCCGTGTCGCGCCGGCGAGTCCCCCCGTGCACTGCGCGATCTCTCCACGCAGCCCCGGGATCTCCGCGTTGCACGGCACGAGGATGCTTCCTCCCCCGGCAAGGTGGCGCTCTGCCGCGTCAACCAGGCTTCGATCCACCTCGCCGGACGCGTCTGAGGCGCCCCCCGCCCACCACGCACTCGCCCTCTCCTTCCGGGCGGCATAGAAGTCGTCGGCGAAGGAGAAGAGCCCCTCCCCCCTGGCAAGAAACGGATCGAACGAGAACGCCGCGTACTCCTCCTCGCGCAGGAACGCCACGAACCGGTCGGGAGCCAGGGGTCCCGCCAGCACGAGCATCAGGAAATACAGATCCTTCTCCAGCGTGGAGCGGAAATGCCCCAGCGCGCCGTCAAACGTGCGCGCGAAACAGTTCCCCCACCAGTCGAGCGCAAGCCAGCGCGCCTCCTCTTTCAGGGCCTCGCGCAGGGGGAAACCGTGCGACATCTGCACGATGCGGAAATCGTGCTCCCGGCGCCGCGCCACCACGATATGCGGATACCCCGTCATGAGAAGCCCCCTGCCTCGCGCCCGCGCAGACTCACCCGCGCGCGGCCTGGTCCTTCCGGATCTGATAGTTCCGCAACCGCCGGCGCAGCGTCTCCGCAAGATCCTCCTTCGTCTTCACCAGACGCCGCATCACCGCAAGAACATCGTCCTTGTTCTTCGGCGGCACCTCGATGAACGAGGCGGCCGTCTTGGTGAAATCCGCCTCCGCATCCGTCACCAGCTTCTGCAAATGCTTGATCCGCTCCTCCCGCTGCGTCAGCGCAAAACGGACCTTCTTCTTCCGCTCCTCCTCCACCTCGCGCTGATGATCGGCGATCTCCTCCAGCAGGCGCTGCAGCGTCTCGAACCCCGTGTTGAGCGCCGCGGTCTCCGCCTCAATGGTCTTCAGCTCCGATTCGAAAATCGAGACGCTCTCGGCCAGGTGAATCTCCTGCAGAATATCGGTCATCCAGAGCAGCGGCTGAACCACACCCCACGGCGTTCCCGGCGCCCTCGACGGAGCCCGGGAGGACATCAGGAAGATCTGGTAATTGTACGAGACATCCAGCACGCGGCTGAAAAACTGGCCGAAATACTCGAGCAGATTCCCCAGCAGGTCCTGAAGCCGCGGATGCACGTTGTTCCCCGGATCGTGCACCAGACAGTCCTTCAACCGCCCGATCGGCGAGGCAAAGTCCGGAGACTCCACGCTGTACCGCGAGAGCGCGTACTGCTCGACGAAGGCCGGCTGGAACCCGTCGGGGAAAAGCGCGCTCCTCCGCAACGCGGGCATCGCCTCGGGCATGATCAGGTCGAGCTTGTTGATCACGATCGCTACCGGCACGTGCCGGGCATGCGGGTTGCTGTTCCGCCAGTAGTCCAGGATCGTGCGCGACCAGGAGGCCCGGGCCCGCATCTTCTCCGCGCTCTGCAGGTCGTCGTCATCCAGCATGAAGATGATCCCCCGCGCAGTCCGGAACATCTCCTGCAAGGACGCCTCCCAGTGCTGCGGCTCCGCGTCTCCCCCCCGGTAATCGTACGTGCAGAAGCCCACCACATCGACGTCCTGCCAGAAGTCGAAGTTGGCGTACGACGCGGTGGGAATCGTCTTCCCCTCCAACCAGCTGGCCTGGCTGGAATCGTAAAACGCCTGCAACTGCTGGCCGAACGTCAGCTTCCGCGTCAGGTCTGTTGGCCTGTTGGCGACTTCGTAATTGATCGCGGTCAGGAAACTGCTCTTCCCCACGCCCGAACGCCCCAGAATGAAAATCGGTATCGGCTTGAAAAGCTCGGTCGGCTTCTTCAGCCGGTGCTCCTGGTGCTCCAGGAACGACCGCCCCACACCAAGCTGCGTCTGACCCTCACTCAACGACCGGTAGAGCTCGCTCGTCTCGATCAGCTGCCCCTTCTCCCCCCAGGCCACCGGCGTCAGATAATCGTTCAGCCACGTCCACTTCCACTGCCGGGAGAGATAGTCGATGAACTTGTCCTGACTCGACCAGTACCGGAGCGCCCTCCGCAACCCCTCCACCGGGATGCCCCCCTTCTGGACATCCTGCGTCAGCGTGTAGAGGGCCTGGAGGTTCAGCAGCACCTCCCCCGTGATCATCTTCCAGTCGATCAGCTCGCGGCTCGTGATGTGGTCCGCATAATGCCGCAGGCGGCTCTGGACGAACTCCAGGTCGACGCCCAGCGTCACCACGATCTCGCCGAGCTTGCAGACCAGGTAGTAACGGACCTCCGGGCTGAAATCCTGTGCCTGGAGGAGCACCTCAGCGATCCCGCAGGTCCGCTCGTATTCCGTCGCGCCCTGCGTGGAACCTGCCTCGCGGCTCAGTCCCTCCTTCCACCGCGAATAAAACCTGTCGACCCCGGGGAGCTTCCCGTACTGGCCGTCGATCTGCGTCAGCCGGGGGAGGAGGTAGAACTTCTGCAGAAGGGCGGAGCAGTCGACAAGGATGGAGCGCATCTCGCGCGGATGGTCCTGATACAGCCGCAACTCGGGCTGGCTGTAGAAACCCTCCAGCGCCCGGTCTACCTCGTAGAGGGCTGTGTAACCGTATTCCGATCGCGTGATGGTGTCGGGAAGGTTCTTCAGGTAGTCGAAGTATGCCGCGAGACAGGCGGCAAACTTGTTCTCGTCAGTCGGACGCCCGGCCCCCTCTAACGTGACAAGATGCTGAACGATCCCCTCGCAGGTGCTCGTAAACGCCCGTCCGATTTCCGTCGACGCTGTAGGCATTGTCGCTTCCGGATGGTGGTATAAGTTCGTCGAAGCACACTCACTCCGCGGGAATCACACGTTCCGCGGGAGTCAGGAAACAAGCGAGACGGTCACTCTGCCCCGCAAATTGTCGACGTTCTCACCGAGGGGGGGTGGAAGATACAGGGTGAGCTTCCGCATTTTGCCCGATCCCATGACGGAACCGGGGCAGTCGACCCGGAAATCGAACTCCTCCGCACTGACGCGTCTCAACATGTCATTCAGCTGCGGCAGGCTCCCGTACGGGAGGTCTGCCCCCAGCGCAAGCCGGATGTCCCACGTCGATGGCTCCCGCGTGGCAAAGTCGCGGAACTTGAATATGAGC
>Ga0153916_10004951_pt1 | contig 10119 bp, 31 predicted proteins | sample Opewatmetagenome_FD_109642 | JGI IMG/M metagenome (GOLD analysis project Ga0153916, IMG submission 109642) | Freshwater wetland microbial communities from Ohio, USA - Open water 3 Core 3 Depth 4 metaG | ecosystem: Environmental > Aquatic > Freshwater > Wetlands | place: USA: Ohio, Lake Erie...
AAATTAAAATGAATTGCTTGATTGAATCTAATTCAGGCATTAAAGGCGATTTGGCTGTGTGCGAAATTGCAATTAGCAAGAAAATCTTGATTGATGCTTTAGATTGTATTAATAAAATGTCTGATGATGTTACGTTATGTTTCCATCCAGAAATGCCATTTTTAATTAATTTCAATCATGGCAGCTTGGTAATAGCGAGGTTGGTTGGTAATGATTAAGCAAGAATGTTTGGAAGGAATTGCCAGAATGATTCCCATTAAAAAAAAGAGTTTTACTATTACGTGTCGAAGAATTAATGGAAGAGGCAAGATGATAAGCAATGAATCTTGGATTATGTCAAACGCTTGTGGTAATTGCAAGGAATCAATCGGGCTTAGCTTTAAGTATTGCCCGTATTGCGGTGAGAAAATATGCTGGAGACGGAAAACTTATTCAAGGCGGGTTGGAAGATGAAGCAAATGGATTACTTATATTGCGGCAGATGCAATCGCAGCCTTGCTGAATTGAACGAATCTGGTATAGCCAGAACAAAGCTGGTCGGTGACGAAGAAGAGCTGATTGAAGTTGTATGCTGGGATTGCTATACAACCAAAGTAAATAATTATCCTAATCTAATGCAAAATGTAATGAAAGAAAAAGGAGTGATACAATGAAAGCAAGAATTTATTTAAGGGTCGCAAAAGCAAAGTCAGGATTTAAGTCCAGTGTCTCGCTTAAACCTAATTTTGAGCCGATTAGTTCTGGAAGCGGTTATACAAAGAAATGGTATCCTACGGTAATGATGGCATTAGAATTGGACATCCCAGATTCCGAATTTAATGCTTCAAGGATTTTACTTGAAGCGAAAATAAAAGACGCTAAGCCTTGTGTGGAATTAAGGCAGGTAACTGAATCGGAGGATTTGAAAGATGGCAAGAACTAAAACTAAACAACCAAGACATAATGACAAGCTGATTATCGATAACAGCACGACAAAATCCGATACTGGCAATTCTGGCAATGTAGTCAAGAATCAATCAGGCTCGAACAGGTTGGGTTTGATGGATATTTTATATTCTGTCGGGTTTGAGACTTATTTGACGCTTTTTGTCGGAATCTTATTTGGGGCTTTAGTTAAAAGCATTGTATTATGGGTCTTGGCATTAGCAATTCTAGTATTCTTGGCATACAAGTCAAGAACATACAAGCCAAAGCCGATTAGCCCTTGCGGAGTTCCGAATGAAAGGCAAGCTTCGCTGAAAGAGTTTGCAAAGCCAGTCAGAGGTGATTAAGATGGCAAGCGAAAGCAGTGTTGGGTTGGGAGTAGGGCTGTTTGCTTTCTTGTTTATTGCAGGAATAATTATTGCATTGATTGGGTTTGATTATGTTACCGCAGGCAACGTGGGTGTTAAAGATAAGCTTGGGGAAGTTTCCGAAATTCCCTTGCCATCAGGAGTATATTGGACAGGCTTGCTAACAAAAACAGTCTTGTTTGATACAAGAGTCCAGCTTGCTGAGTATGAAAGCTCATCAGCATCAAAAGACTTGCAGGATGTGAATACGAAAGTAGCAGTTAATTACCGAATAGACCCTGCGAAAGCAGCAGAGATTTATAGAACTCTTGGGATTCATTTTCAGGATACTATTATCAGTCCGATAGTTCAGGAATCAGTTAAGAGTGTTACAGCTAAATATAATGCTGACAGCTTGATTGGGGAACGTGCAAAAGTCAAGAATGATATTTCTGATTTAATCACAGCCAAGCTAAAGGATAAGGGTTTGATAGTGACTGAAGTTAGCATAACAAACTTTGCGTTCAGTTCTCAGTTTAATCAAGCTATAGAATCCAAGGTAACTCAAGAACAAGCTTCGTTACAGGCGAGGCATAAACTTGACCAAGTCAAGACAGAAGCAGAACAGAAAATAGCTCAGGCACAAGCAGAAGCCGAATCATTACGTATCCAGCAAGACCAGTTGCGGAACAATAAGGAAATCTTGGAACTGAGGTTGATAGAGAAATGGAACGGTGTCCTTCCAACGTATGTCTGTGACGGTTCGACAAGCCCGTTAATGACAATCCCGATGGGAATGGCTGGGAGTGTAAACTAATGCTAAGGTATTTGTTGTTTATTTCCATTTTTGCACTGATAGGGACTGTAATAATAGTGGCAATTGTGGAATTGATACGGTGGGCGAATAAAGAGGATAATATAAAGAATCTTGAATCAAAAGTTAATGTAATAAATCAGAAAGGGGTAAAACGGAAATGATGCGAGAATGTTGGAACTGTGGCGGGAAATATTATAATAGGGAAAGTTTCAATGAGCATTTGAAAACTTGTAAGCCAAGAGAATTAATGCCACCATCGAAACCTCAAATAATTAACAAGCCAAAGGGAATCACTGAATCACAATCTTTCTTTGTTGAAGGAGGAAGATAAATGGTTGCAGGGTTTGATATGCTGTTACTGACGTCTCAGTTTTATCATGGAAACCCCCTTGGTTTCCCCTGCAACCATTTTTTATTATCGCAGCTAACTAAAAATGGAGAATACAAATGGAACTGAATGAATGGATTGAAAAAGGCAAGCCTGTTGATAGTGTAATCAGGTGTGACTGCCTTGAAGGTATGAAACATATTGCAGATAAATCTGTTGATATGATTCTTTGCGATTTGCCTTACGGAACTTCAGCTTGCAAATGGGACATGATTATTTCTTTTGAGATTTTATGGGAACATTATGAAAGGGTAATTAAAGATAATGGGGCAATTGTCTTGACTGCGACTCAGCCTTTTGCTTCAAAATTAGTTATGTCTAATATTAATCTTTTTAAATACGAATGGATTTGGAATAAGCATAGACCCAGTAATATTTTCCTTGTTAAGAAACAGCCTATGAGGAATCACGAGCAGGTATTGGTGTTTTGTAAAAACCAGCCTATTTATAATCCTCAGCCAAGAAAGAAGAATACGGGTAAAATGTTTTCTAATAAGCAAGAAATTAAGCAGAAAGAGATTCCAAGAACTACTGGTTCTTTTGGCAATACCCCTTTAAATTTTAATGATAATTCTAATGAGTATGGCTATCCTATGACAATAATTGATGATTTGCCAATGGAGAATAATTTAAATATGAATCCTTCTGAATTGGGTTTGCATCCTACACAAAAACCAAAAGGATTGTTTGAATATCTAATTAAGACATATACAAATGAGGGTATGCTTGTATTGGACAATTGCATTGGGAGTGGGACAACATCCGTAGCCTGTAAAAAATTGAATCGCAGGTATATCGGTATGGAAATCAGTAAGGATTATTATGAAATTGCAAAAAAAAGGTTAGCAAATTTGGAATTGGAGAATACAAATGGAACTGAAAAAAATTGATAAGACAAAATTAAAGTATAAAAGTGGGAATGTGCTTTATGACGATTTGGGTATGTGCGTTTGCATTATATGCCAGATTCCGTTTACTAAGAAGAATATTGCACACAAGCTGTGTGGCAAGGAAGAGTGCAAGATACTTTATATGAGGATGTATAGGCATTTTCGGATTATCTGGAGGCTGAAATAAGTGTTCAGGAAATCCAAAAAGACAACTGATTCGGTTTGTGTTATATGCAAGAAAAAATTTATTAAGCTTAAAAAGATATATAAGAACAGGTCAAAAGTAATTAGTATCAGAAGGTCGGATTCGGTTACTTGTTCGGCTAAATGTTCAAGGATTAATACGCATTGCGAAAGGCGTGGAAAAAGAAAAGGAAAGGGTGTGAAATCATGTTGAAATGTGTCGATTGCGGGGAAGAAATTAAAGACGGGCTTTTTTGCGATTTTTGCAGGGATTACCAGCAAACACTTCGTGAAAAGAAAGAAGATTAGGAAATTACAAATGAAACTAACAAAACTGAAAAAATCCAATCGCAAATGGTGGAAAACCATATTGCAATATTTTGCATTTTTCATTTGGATGATTATTTACGTATCCTGCTTCTTGTTGTTGCTTTTTGGAATTGGTGTTATTTATGATACTTTTGTTTATGATAAATTTCATAATCCAATTCAGGATAATAATAGCGGTATGGCAGATATAACTACTTATATCCAGCCGCCTTCCAAGATTCCAAGCGATTCTGATTGTATTGTTTGGGATTCAGTTAAGAACTGGGGTTGTGACTGATATGGCAAGTATGGACACAAACACCATTGATGAGCCTAATGAGTATCTACTTATTGGCTCGCTTGTGCTTGTTGTATTGATTTTGATTTTGCTAGGCTATTTTGCATTTACAGGGGTTAACTGAATGGCTGATATTAATCTTAGTGAGCTTCCGTTTGATTACAAGGTGTATCAGCACTGGTATGAAACCCAGCAAGTTCCGTATGAAATTGTCAAGCAGTTGGCGGGCAGGGAAACTGTCTTTTTCGGGTTGAACATTAAAGTCAGATGTATCAAGGCACATTATGTCGGAATCTTGAAATCCAATTTTGAACGGTTCGAATTGAATAAAATCCTGAACATTTATCATAGTGTTGCAAGGCTAAATGGTATGCCAATATTCAGTTACAACCCTGCGGAACGCAAGCCGCAACAAGATGAATTCACTAAAAAATTCGCAAATTACTTGACTCATTATGATTTCTTTTTGGATATTGACGGCAAGCGTGGTTTTGACAAGGTTTATGAATCAGCAGCCAGATGCAAAGAGCTTTTTGATAAATTTCAGGTTAGGTATAGCCTGAGAAGCTCAGGGTCGGGGTTTCATATTTTCGTATTGCAGGAAGATGCAGGAATAGGCAAATTCCAAGCCAGTAGGGAAGAATACGATAAGTATTGCTACGAAACGTCTCAGAGTGTTAGCGATGAAGGCATTTCGGAAATTCCTATGGGTAAGGTAATGTATGACAGGTTGAGGGCTTACGAATCGGTTGCGAAAAGCTTGAAGCTGATTGAAGGCGTTTTGGATATTGATGACACTATTTATCAGATAAGGCGGGTATGCAAATGTCCGTATACGATAGATTACAAGACAGGTAATTTATGTTTGCCGTTAGACGATGCTCAGTTCAAGGCATTGGAATCCGATAGTAATATAATCAAGCCAGAATTTGTATTAAAGAATCCGAAATATTTATATAATCGAGGAACGCTGATACGGAATGGATTGCCTGAAGGCAAAGGGTTTGAAAATTTGATGGGGTATGTGATAGATGGTAATTAAGAATAGAAAAAACGCATTGGAAAACAGCAAAGAGCTTGCAAGAGTTGAAAAATATTTCCAACTTAATAAACAGATAATCAGCGAAATGGTAGCCACTTCTGAAAAGAAAGATAGGCAGACAAGAATCAACGAATGGAGAAGCCTTTTGCATCAGTCAGTCATTACAGGCTACCCTGATGTGATGAGTCCAGTTGATTCTTATGACGAATGGGTTGAAGATTTGGCAGAAGATTTGATAGAGAAATATGCTGAAGATTTCGAAAAGGATAAGATTAGGCAGGTAAAGATGTTAAGGTCAGCCCCAGCCAAGCAAGACCCGAAAGTTTATCAGAAAAGCAAAACAAAAGCAGGGAAGGAATACAAGCGTGAAATCCCACAGAAGTTTAGTGGTAGGGAATTGAGGTTTTTCCAGAACACGGCATTGCCAGCAATTCAGTCTAAATCGTGGTCGATGAAAGAAGCTTATAACCAGCACTTGCATCTGAATCGGGCAAAGGATGCTGAGGGAAAACATTTAGTCCCGTTCAGGACTTATTCTTCGTTCAAGACAAAAGTTTACAGGTTAAGAAAAACCTTGGGGAAGTGAGTAAATGAATCCGATTAAAGTATATCCAAATAATAATACTGGTGATAAAAAGGAACTTTTAAAAATATTTACAGCCGAGCAAAGCATATTGGGGACTGATAAGGATAATCAAGGTAAATTTTATATAATCGTTGATGGTGATTGTTCAGATTTGTTAAAATCAAAAAAATTAAAAGAGATATGTGAATCAATTTGCAAGGGGCTTAAAAAATGAAGCAAAAGTGCATAATAACAATTGAAGGCGATGGCAAGGATTGTCATATTTCAATCCTATGGAAACCGAAATTGAATTTGAAAGATAATTCTAAAAATAATCTTGGCGTGGTAAAATTATCTTTGGCGATGATGAATTCTATTTCAAGCCTAGGCAAAACAAAAAAGGTGGTTATTGAATGAAATATGAATTTGTTTTGGAAGATGTAGCTTTGATGGAAAAAGCATATAAGAACATGAATGAAGAAAAGCCTGTTAATGAATTACCTTTGGAAAAAAGAAGTTTCATAGCAGGTTGGATTATGGCAACTAATAAAAAGCAATTAAAGAAGGAGTTGAAACAGAATGGGGATGTTTGATTGGATAGAAATACCGAATATTGTTTGCCCTAATTGCAGCAGGGAAATCAATGCTTGCTTGCAAACAAAATCAGGGACAAACTCTTTAACTCATTATCAGATAGGCGATAAGTTTTACTTGAACGATTTGGAAATGAGGCATAATAAGAAATCTAAGCAAGTTAAGACGATTAATGCTATTGGCAGTTGCGAATATTGTGGAATAGGGATGAATGGATGGGTTACAATTGATTATAAAGACAGAATAATTAAAGTTGAGATATACCGATTTTTCAAAAATTTAGATAAAACAATTGTTTTCAAAAAAAGAATAAAAATAAATCGGGAGTTGAAACAATGAATGAGGAAGATAGGCTTGAAATTCTAAGGGCGATGAATAAGGCGATTGAATGCTTTAATAAAACATTGAATTGGAGCATAACTGTTCCGATAAAAATCACTGCAAGGGAATTGCGTGAAGGTGATTGGAGCTTGGGCGAGGAAGTGACTATTGACGGGATTAAAGAATGGGAAGAAAACCAAAAAACAGAAAACCATAAAGAAGATGACTAATCAATGAAACCCGATACTGAACCCAAAAGCGTGCAAAAGATTCTTGACATTGGCGGCAGCCACAACCCTAAGCTTGATGCTACTCATTTATTGGATATTGACAGGGACATAAGAAGCAATAAACAGTATGAATTTATTTATTGGGACTTGAACAAGCTCCCGTTGCCGTTCAAGGACAACACTTTTGATAAGATTTACTGTGATAATGTTATTGAGCATCTCCAAGTCAGCCCAGAGATTCTGTTTGCGGAAATCTATAGGATTTTGAATCACAAGTCAAATTTCATTTTCGCTTGCCCGAACACTATCTTCTATTACAATAGGCTGGTATATCTGTTTGGGCTTATCCCGCAAGATTATCATAAGGAACATATCAAGCACTATTCCCATGATTATATTTATAGGTGTTTCTTGAATGCAGGGTTCAAAGTAAAGATAATTAATAATTTATGGCATCTGCTACCGATAATTAAAAACTTCCAAGGCAATATAAGGTTTATAGTGAGGAAAGCATGAATATAGACTTTGATAGCTACTCTTTTCTTGGGATTATTATAATGGTTTCAATATTGGGGGCTTTTATAATTAATTATTTTTTTATGGATTATCCTAAAGGGTTTAGCGGTTATTGTGATGATGCCTACTACACTATTGAGGCAATGGATAGGATTAATGGCACTTATATTATTCTTCCATCTGAGCAATCTTGCTTTTATAATCGGGCAATATATTCTTATGGGGCAATTTATATGAACCTTACAACTTCTAGCGGATGGTCTACGCATGAGGTTAGTAAAGAATATTGGGATAAATTGCAAAAAGTCGGGAATGGCTTTAATAACCGAGATTGCAATCTTATGCTTGAGGGGATTGAACAAACTAACACTACGGAACTGATTGCTTATAATAAAGGGTGTGATTTCTTAAAAGAGTGTGGTATGATTGAAAAACATTTCAATCAGGATGTTTGCCTATATGTTTTGGGGGATAAAAAGAATCTGGGGGTAATTGAATAATGGCAACGTTTTTGATTATATCATTGATTAGCTTATTGATATTGATTGTAGTTATGCTTATATTGATATTATTATCTCATAATAGTAATAAATTAGAGGCTTACGAGAGGTTAGAGAAATGAATCATCATTATGAAACAATATTGTTCTTGATATTAATTGGGTATGCTTTAGGCGGCTTAGTGAATAATGGAGAATCTATAATTGCAGTATTGACTATAATGGCGATTATAATAATAGTAGGACACTGGTGGGGAATAAAACCGATAGAAATAAAAGCAAGAACAAAGGCACTACTAAAATGAGGCTGGAAGAATGAAATTCAATTACCAAGATGTAAAGAATTTTAGCAAGGCTGGCTTGATAATGACAGCTTTTGGTTATGTTACATCTGTAGTCCTATATGATATTTTAGACCTGAAAGCTTATTATATGGGGATTTTGTTTATACCAATAAGCTATAGCGTTAGGTATTATGTTTATAAACGATATTGGAAGAATCCAAGGGAAGGTGGACAATGACAACTAATACTGACTTGAAAGAATTTAAGAAAAAAATTAGGAACATTCTTGCAGATTATATCCGTTCAGAAGGTTGTGATTGTTGTAGTAATACTGATAAACACAAAGAAGACAAGGAAAAATTAGCTAAGCTATTGAATATTCCTGCTTATTACGATAATTCAGGGTATAATTTTAGTAAATTTGAATCGAAGGTAAAGAAAAATGGCAACTGACAATAGAATCAAGGAATCATTAATCAGGCAGTTAGAAACTGTTGGTAATAATTATATGGATGAAATTAGTTGGAACTATGAACAGGGGGTTTTAATTAGTGGCAATCAGGCAAAACGAATTTTAGAATTGATTGAAACAAATACGAGCATGAAACAATCAGAAGAAATCAAAAAGGAATCAATTAGCAGGGAAGAAGTAAGGAAATGGATTGAAGAAGGAGGATTCAATTTTGAAAAAGAAGATGTTTGGTATAAGATAATTGAATATGAATATCCTCACGATAAAGGATGCGAAGATAGCATGTGCTATTGTGCATCAAGGGCAAGAAAGGAAAACCCAGAAAAGTGGAAAAATCATTTAGAGAAATTAAGGGCAGTTAAGGAGCTAATACAATGACAACCTCCAAAGAAACCTTGACATATTGCTTAAAAGATAGTAGACATAATCATTATTGGACAACTATCGGAGTAATACAAATACAAAACGGGACTATTGCAGAAGTATGGAAATGTTATCAATGCCATAAATTTAAATTGGAATTTTTAGAACAAATAACGAGGTGTTTTTAATGACAACCGCCAAAGAAATCCAAGAGGTATTACAATGACTTGTGAAAGAAAAAGGTTTATTGCTATGGATATAGTTTCCCAATTAACTGTTATTAGGGGAAGAAATGAGGATTTAATATATCTATGGTTTTCAAGATTTGAAGAACAATTAAAAAAGGAATTTGCAGAAAAACAAAAAGAGCAAATCCAAGAACTGCGAAAGAGAAATCCCTTTGAAAAAAGCTGGGATGTAGATAATAGAGATTTCTTTGTATGGGAAAGGTGTTGTGACGAGCTGGAGAAGATTGGGAAGGAAGGTAAAGAATGACAACCGCCGAAGAAATCACAATAAGAACTTATAATGATGGTTCAAAGATTAAATTATGTAAACATATAGAAGTCTATGGACAAATTGAAGGACAGGGGTCAGGAGAATATACTGAACAAGTAATTTTATTTTGTCAAGTCTGTAACAAAGATATTGGCTTTTGTATTGAGGTGAATTAATGACAACCGCCGAAGAAATCCAAGAACTTACTTTTTTAAAAGAACGTAAAAAGTGGGCTACTGATACTATTATACAATATGAAAAACAAATAAAACAAATTAAAAGATATATACAAAATCTCGAAGAAAGACTGGGGAAGGAAGGGAAACAATGATAACAAAAGAGGATATACAGGAACTGCGCAGGAGAAATCCTTACAAAGATGAGGCAGAAATGGTTTGGGGCGAAGAAACTTGGGACCAATGTTGTGACGAGCTGGAGAAGATGCAGAATGAATGAGGGGAGAAAAAGCAGGAAGGTTAAAGTAGATATCTCTGGGGTTTTGCTTATGTCCCGACAAAGAGAAAAGGGCTTTAATCTGTTGGTTGGTGCAACTCCAACCCTCCTATTTTAATCAAATAC